>ERZ761603.1443-NODE-1443-length-17815-cov-6.237050_pt1 | contig 17815 bp, 13 predicted proteins | sample MGYA00511879_ERZ761603 | MGnify/ENA primary metagenome ERZ761603 (study PRJEB28899, sample SAMN02850040) | bioreactor sludge metagenome | biome: EBPR Sludge; feature: EBPR Bioreactor; material: flocular biomat | place: Australia: Thorneside Wastwater Treatment... | reverse complement strand
GCTTGGTTTCCTCTGGCACCGGGGCACCCGATCCGGGGCCGACCTGCGGACCTTCGTCTTCATGGTCGGCATGCCCAACTGGATCTATCTGCCGTTGGCCCTGGCTGGTCCGATGTGGGGTGACGAGGCGGTCAGGCTGTTGATTTTGTTCAACATACCGACCCAGGTGATCCTCTGGACGGTTGGCATCTGGCTCCTGCACGGCACGTTGCGGGGGGCTCATGTCATCAAGTTCATTGTGCTGAATCCCGGATTCCTTTCGACGGCGGCCGGTTTGTTGGTGGCTTTTTCGATCGTGCCCGTCACGTTACTGCCGGATCGGAGCGGCCTTTCGCTGGTGTTTTTGAGTCAGCCGTTGCATGTGCTGGGAAACCTGACGGTTCCGCTTTCGCTGGTTGCTTTGGGGCTGTATCTCGGCGAACGGTCCGAGGCGGATCGTGATGACTGGCGGGATATCGGACTGGTCACTGTGGGTCGGGTGCTGTTGGCCCCGCTGTGCTTGAGCGGGCTGGTGCTGGCCAGCGCCTGGACGCCGATGGGGGCGAACACCCTCGTGCGCTGGCTGGTCTATTTGATCATCGCGATGCCGGTGGCGGTATCGGCGCCCATGTTCGCCCAGATGTTCGGGCGCGACCGGTTCCTCGCCTCGCGCGGCGTGGTGATCACCACCCTGGTCAGTTTTATCACCGCGCCAATCTTTCTCGTTCTGATGATCCGCATCGAAAGCTGGTTGGGGTTGGATCCCCTGACGCTGACGATTCCCTGATTCAGCGCACGGCGTCGGCCAATTCGGGTGGATTCTTTTTTCCCTCGGTCGATTCACTCGAATTGAGGCTGACCCGGATACATGCTCCGCCCAGGTCGGATTCGAGTATTTCGACCTGGCCGTCGTGGATTTCAGCACAGGCCACCACGGACATGAAGCCGAGTCCATGCCCCGATTTCTTTGTCGTATAAAACGGCTTCACCACATCCGTTCGCATGTCGGCGGGAATGCCGGGGCCGTTGTCGTGGACTTCGATCACCACCCGTCGGCCATGTTGATGGGCGCGCACTTCAATCTGGCCATTCCCATCGGCCGCATCGGCGGCGTTCAGGATCAGATTGAACAGCATTTGCGACATGATGGCTGGATTCAATTTCGCCTCCAGGTCGACCGGTATGCCGGCGCGTATGACGCAATGGCGTGTGCGTTGATGGCGCTGGCACAAGGTCATGACTTCGTCATACATGTCCATGATGCGCACAAGCCGGAAATCGTTGGCGACCGAATTGCGGCCCATGTTCAGCAACTGGCGGGACAGCCGGGTAAGATCGTTCAGGGCGCGTTGCACGAATTCGAGGTTGTCATGCCGGCCTGGAGGCGTGCTGTGCATCAACTCCTCCCATCCGGCCTGCAGCACCATGATCTGGTTATTCATGTCGTGGGCCACGGAGAGGGCGAACGAACCGGCCATGGCCCGGCGGTCCGCCAGCACCAAAGCATTTTTTTGCACCATGAGATCGCGGGATTGCTGGTCGATGCGACGCAACATGCCGTAGGCGAAAAAGAAGAACACCAGCCCGGTGACAAAAATAAAGATGGTGCCTTTCAGCCATTCGATCTGTTGGAGGGACTCGACCGAATGGGAGGCATCGGCGGCGATGCGGCCGGAAAGCCAGATGTAGAGTCCGCACAGAACGATGTAACCGGCGGACAGGGCCAGCGCCGGGAAAACCGGACGCATCATCTTGGGTTGGTCGCCTCCGCGCTTCACGAAGGTTAATCGTAAAACATCGGCCGTGGATGCTCAAGTCTTAATCCCCGGTTTTCATCCGGCATCGCCAGGGCATGGTTGCCCCGCCGGCAAAGAATATAGATGAAATGCGCCGTTACTTCTGGCACCTTCCGGCCATGCAGCAAACCCCGACAGATCCGTTTCGCGCGGGTGAGGACGAGCGACTGGAACCGTCCTTCCGGTGGCTCAACTGGACGCAGTTCCAAGGGGCTCTGAACGACAACATCTTCAAGTTGCTGGTCACCTTTTTCCTGATCCGCAGTATCGGGGCTGACCAGGCGTCGCGGTTGAGCGGGTTGGGCGGGATCATTTTCGCTCTGCCCTTCATCCTCTTCGTCCCGGCGGCCGGCGTATTGGCCGACCGATACAGCAAGACGCGCATCACGGTGGCGGCGAAATTCGGCGAGATCGCCGTGATGGCCGCAGCCGTGCTCGTCTTCTGGTTGTGCCCACCGTCGATGGGGTTTGTCGTACTGTTCCTGATGTCCACCCAGAGCGCGCTGTTCGGTCCGACCAAATACGGGATCATTCCGGAACTGGTGAGGCCCGATCAATTGTCGCGCGCCAACGGCTACCTGGTTTCCTTCACGTATCTCTCGATCATCCTGGGCACGGTATGCGCGCCGTTGCTGGTGGTGCAGGTGGTGGGTCCGTCGATCACGGATAACCGCGGCGAGTTGTTCGCTCTAGCCGGCCTCGCATGCGTGGCGATCGCCGTGACCGGAACGTTGACCAGCTTGCGCATCCGCCGCACGCCCGCGGCGGGATCGACCGCGTCGATCTCCTGGATGTTCTGGCGCGATGTGACCCGCACGCTGCAGCGCAACCGCGGCGACCGGTACCTCATCCTCGCCATCCTCGCTTCGGCCTACTTCTCGCTGGTGGGGGCATTCATCCAGCTCAACCTGATCCCGTTCGCGATGGTGCATCTCGGCCTGAGCGAAACCGACGGCGGATTGCTTTTTCTGTATGCGGCGTTCGGCATCGGCGGCGGGTCGTTGCTGGCGGGCCGGCTTTCCGGGCGCAACATCGAGTTCGGCATGATTCCGTTCGGGGCGCTGCTGATCGCGTTGTCGTCGGCGTTGCTGTTTTTCCTCCCGTATTCCGTGATGGCGACGCGCGTGCTGATGTTCACCGCCGGGGTGGGGGCAGGCCTGTTCATCATCCCCATCGAGGCGTTCATCCAATACCGCGCGCCGCGCGACCAGATGGGATCGGTCATGGCGGCGAACGGCTTCCTAAGTTGGATGGGCGTGCTGGGGGCGGGCTTCCTCGTGTTCGGCTTCAGTTTCATTCCGTTCTGGCAGCCGGCCTACACCTTCGCCTTGCTGGGGCTGCTGACCCTGTTCATGACGATCTACTGTCTGGTGGTGCTGCCGGACTTCTTCGTGCGGTTCGTAGCGATGCTTCTCACGCGTTCGGTGTACCGGATCCGCCGGGTCGGCCTGCACCACCTGCCGCTGGAGGGCGGGGCGTTGCTGGTGGCCAACCATGTCACGACCATGGATGCGCTGATCATCCTCGCCAGCCAGCAGCGACGCATCCGTTTCCTGATGGAGCGGTCCATTTACGCGTCGCATCCGCTGCGTCTGGTATTCCGGCTGATGGGTGTGATCCCGATTTCCGAAACCGATGCGCCGCGGCAGTTGGTGGCGGCCTTGCAGCAGGCGCGGGCGGAACTGGACCGCGGCTACCTCGTGTGCATTTTCGCCGAGGGGGCGTTGACGCGCAACGGGCAGATGCGGGCGTTCAAACCCGGCCTGGAGCGGATCGTGCGGGGCTCGAGCTATCCGATCATTCCCGTGTACCTCGGCGGATTGTGGGGCAGCCGCTTCAGCCACTATCGCTCCTTGTTCCGCGGCGAGAAGGCCGCGTTGCGTTGGCGGTATCCGGTGACGGTGGCGGTGGGTGAGCCGATGCCGACCGGCACACCGGCCTGGCGCGTGCAACGGGCGGTGAGCGCCTTGTCATCGATTCATGTCGATTTACGTATATCGCGCCGGCGCCACATCGGCCAGGCCCTGATCCGGTCGGCGCGGCGGCACCGTCGCCGCCAGGCCATCGACGATACCACCGGCAAGACGCTTACCTACGGGCGCATGCTGATCGGCGCCCTCGCACTGGCGCGTTATCTTCGAAGGCTATTGCCGGCCGAGCGGCATGTCGGGGTGGTCCTACCGACATCGGTGGGCGGTACGCTGGTCAACCTGGCCCTCACGTTGGCCGGAAAGGTGCCGGTCAACCTCAACTTCACCGTGTCGCGCGAATCCTTCGCCTCGGCGTTGGCGCAGGCCGATATCAAGGTAATCATCACCACCCGCAAACTTGTCCAGAAAGTAACGCATATCGAGTGGCCTTCGACCCTGATCCATGCCGAAGATATTGCCGGCGCCTTGTCGCGCCGCGATAAACTGGTCGCCGCTCTTCAGGCTTGGCTGTGGCCGGCGTCGTGGCTGACCGGTCCGGCGGCGCAGGGCGGCCATGAGCCGTTGACGATCATGTTTTCCTCCGGCACCACAGGCGAGCCGAAAGGCGTGGTGCTAAGCCATCACAACGTATTGTCCAATTGCGAGTCCATCACGGAGATCTTTCGCGCGGATGCCGATGCCCATCTATGCGCGACACTGCCGATTTTTCATTCGTTCGGTTTCACCGCCGGAATCTATTTTCCGCTTCTGTGCGGAGCACGGGTCAGCTACCACACCTCGCCGTTGGATTCGGGACAGGTGATTGACGTGATCAAATCGAAAGCCTGCAACGTCTTGTTCACCACCCCGAGTTTCCTGTCTTCGTATCTGCGCAGGGCGGAACCGGGCGATTTCCGTTCATTGAAATTCGTCCTGGTGGGAGCGGAAAAACTGGGCGCGCAATTGGCCGATGCCTGTGAACGCGTGCAGGGCATACGTCCGCTGGAGGGTTACGGCACCACCGAAATGTCGCCGGTCGTGTCGCTGAACCTGCCGCCGGTCGGGGATGGTGCATTGCGGCAGGTCGGCAACAAGCCCGGTAGCATCGGTCAAACATTGCCCGGGGTCGCGGCCACGGTGGTGGATCTTGACACCGGCGCGGAACTGCCGCCCGGCGAATCGGGCATGCTGCTGGTCAAGGGGCCCAACCGCATGACGGGATACCTCGGGCGTCCCGACCTCACCGCGGCGGCGTTTCGTGGCGAATGGTATGTGACGGGCGACATCGCACGCATGGACGAGGAAGGTTTCATCTTCATCACCGACCGCATCCATCGCTTCAGTAAGATCGGCGGGGAAATGGTGCCGCACGTGGCAATCGAGGAAACGCTGATCCGGGGGTTGGACCTGGTTGAGATCGCGATCGCCGTGACGGCCGTTCCGGACGAGAAAAAGGGCGAGCGGTTGGTGCTGTTGTACACCGAGTCGGCGGGGTCGCCAGAGCGGCTGCAGGATGTGTTGCGTCAATCGAATCTACCCAACCTCTGGCGTCCTTCCGAACAATACTTCATCAAAGTCGAACAGGTTCCCCTTACCGCCACCGGCAAGGTGGATGTGCGCACCATACGACAGCTCGCCCGCGAACGTGTAAGCCGGGACGTCGCGGGACCCGCTTGACCAGCACGGAATCGGTTTACACGCCGCCGCGCGCCGCCATCGCGATCAAGAGCGCAAGCCGCAGACTCCAGCCGATCGTACGGATCCAGTTGGTATGGACGAGGCGCGCATGCACGGCGGGGTCATAGCCGCGACCGAGCTGGAGGTGGCAGGGGATTTGCAGGAATGCGGTGGATAACCAGCATATCGCCAGCAGCGCCATGCCGGCTATATGCCAGCCAAGCAGGCCGGCTTGCAATTGCCACCAGAGCACGACACCGGATGCGGCTTCCACCAGCATGGTCGGCCCGACGATCCAACCCACCCGCCGGGTATAGTCACGATGGTACGCCGGGAAACGATCGGTCGGAACCTGATGAAACCAGGGATATTGGATGAACTGCACGAACCAGATCACTCCGGTCATGACGGCGGTGGCGGCGAGATGCAGCGACCAGATCAGCTCGGGCATCACGCGAAGGCCTCCCGGGTTACGCGGTGGCGATAGGCGAATAACCGTCGAAATTTAGCCATGATGATCGGCGCTCCGAGCTTGTTGCCCGGCCAACCGCCGGGCAGGACAAACATAATGCGGTCGGTCAGCCGGCACGAGCGTGAAGTGAGCGGTGTAAACCGGTGTTCATGCCGGTAGGAAACGAATGGACCTTTCACTTGCTCGTCGCAGAATAATTCGCCGGGACGATAATCGCGATGCATCAGTTCCCATCGTATACGAAACGGCCAGCGGCCGACCAACAGTACCGCCCGCGCGCCATCATGGATGTGACCGTCGTGATGAAGCACGGTCACGGGTTCGCCGGGCGGCATCAATTTATGGAAAGCATCGGGGGCTTCATGCCAACGGAACAGTTTGTCCGCCGGACAGGTGACATCGCACGATTGTTCAAACACCAACGGCTTCATCGAGCGCGCACCGTGCTCAACCCGCCGTCCACGCGCAGGATTTGACCGGTCACCCAGCTCTGGGCGGGATCAACCAACCAAGCGGCGGCCGAGGCGATGTCGGCAGGCGTGCCGATACGGCCCAGCGGATGCATTGCGATGGAAGCGGTGCGCGCGGCGTCGTTGCCGGTGATGCGTGCGGCCAGCGGCGTGTCGGTGAGGCCGGGGGCGACCGCGTTGACGCGGATACCTTTGCCGGCATAGGTCGCAGCGGCGCTGATCACGAGTCCGTCGATCCCGCCCTTGGCCGCCGCGATCGCTTCGTGGTTGGCCAGTCCAATGCCGGTGGCGACGGTGGAAAACAACACCACCGACCCGCCATTCGCCTGCATTGTCTTTACGCCGTATTTCACCATGAGGAATGCGCTGGTGAGATTGAGGTCAATCGTGCGGCGGAATTCATCGAGACTGGTCAGATGGGCCGGTTTGAGCAGGATCGAGCCGACGGCATGGATCACGCCGCGCACGGGCCCGGCGCGTTCGAATAGCGTGGCCACGGACGGCTCATCGGTTACATCGGCAACCGCCACGGGTGCGTTGAGTTCCTCGCCGAGCGCGTTCAGGGCATCCTCGCGCCGGCCGGAAAGGAACAAGGGAAACCCGCGTTCGTGCAGCAGGCGGGCGGTGGCCGAACCGATGCCGCCGGTGGCGCCGGTGATCAGGATGGGAAGCGTGTCGTTCATGCCAGACAGTACAACAGAAAAGGTCGATGGCAAGGGGCGGGATGCCGGTCAGGCGCGCTCGAGCGTCAGGTGATGGTTGCCCAACGTGCGGGTGGCGAAGGCCGCCTCGCAGTAACTGAAATAGTATTGCCAGGTGCGGTAGAACACATCGTCATAGCCCATGGCGGAAAGACGATCGCGGGCGGCGGCGAGGTTGGCGCTCCATTGCCGGAGGGTCGGTGCGTAATGCGGGCCGATGTCGTCCTGGCCGGCTATCCGCAATCGCGTGCTGCGGGCCATGGATTCGGCCAGCGCCTCGACCGACGGGAGGTGACCGCCCGGGAAAATGTGTTTTTGTATCCAGTCCACGCTATTGCGGTAACTGTCGTAGCGTTCGTGGGGGATGGTGATGACTTGGATGACCGCGCGTCCGCCGGGTTTCAGCACGCGGTCGATGGTTTGGAAATACGAGTCGAAGTGTTCATGGCCGACGGCCTCGAGCATTTCGATCGATACGACGCGGTCGAACGCGCCCTGCACGTCGCGGTAGTCGCGGAATTCGATGCTGACCCGGTCCTGCAAGCCGGCGGCGGCGACGCGTTCGCGGGCGAGTTTCAATTGCTGTTCCGAGATGGTGATGCTGGTCACGCGGCAGCCGGCTTGCCGGGCCATTTCGATGGCCATGCCGCCCCAGCCGGAACCGATTTCCAGCACGTGGTGATCCGGCCTCAATCCGGCGAGTTCGATGAGCCGGCGCATTTTGTTGTGTTGCGCCTGTTCCAAGGTGTCGCCCGGCCGCGCGAACACCGCGCTGGAATACATCATGGTTGGATCGAGAAACAGGGTGAAGAAGTCGTTGCTTAGGTCGTAGTGGGCGCTGATGTTCTTGCGGCTGCGGCGTTTGGTGTTGGAGCGCAGCACGTGGGTGGCGCGGTTGATCAACCACTTCATGCGCGAGGACGCGATTTCGCCGTTTTGCAGGGCGTCGCGGTTGGCGATGAGGAACTGGATGAAGCCGGTCAGGTCATCGGTCGTCCATTGCCCGTACATGTAGGCCTCGCCGAGGCCGATGTCGCCATCGAGCAGGATCCGCCGGTAAAACGTGTAGTCGGTCACGTGCAGCCGGGCGGACGGCCCGTCGCCGCCCGGTCCGAATCGCATTTCATCGCCGTCCGGCAGGGTCAGCACTAGGATTCCGGCCTGCAGGTTTTCCAGCAGCCGGTGAAAAATTTTCATGCCCAGTTTTTCCAGCGCCGTGGGCGGGGCTATTTTGATGGTCATGGCACTTCGAGGTCCCGGTTTCGGGAAATATCGCATCTTTTTCCGAAAATACAAATGGGCGGCGTGAAGATGAATGCGGGGCAGGGTGAGCAGGTTCTGGAAAGGGAACGTGAGGGCGGTTTTCATGAGTTGAGCGGCGGACCATGGAGAGGACCGCGAGCCGACCAGGCCGCTCCGGAAGACGATGGCACCTTCGCGTTCGATATCGACATGGATTTCCAGGCGCTCGCCGTCCTCCTTGATGCGAAACTGGTACTGTCCTTCGCGGTCGTTGAACGGTGAGACATGAAAATCCTTGGCGGCATCGACGCGCAGAAATCCCTGTGCGTCGCGCCGAAGGTCGCGCAAGACATAAAGATGCCGTTCGCCGAAGGTGTTGTTCACTTCGGCCACGGCGGCGCGCGGTTGCCCGCCGGTATCGTATCCGAGATAGAAGGAAACCGGGTTGAACACATGGCCGAGGACCCGGGGCACGGTGACGAGCTGGATGCGGGTGATGGTTGGATCGTCGAGCACGGCGCGGATTTTTTCGTCGACGGGCCGGTGTTCGCCGTCGAGGTAATCCTCGTCGCGCAGGGAAAGGAGGCGGCGCCGGTTATAGCCGAACAATGCATTGGTGGCATCGCGATCGAGCGCGCGGGTATCGAGACTGACGAAGAAAACCGGATACTGGAACGCATGTCGCCGCGGCTCGAGCCGTTGATGATATACGGCGCCGCGATAGATGCGGTGGCTCACAGGGTGGCTCCGAAGGCGGAGGCGACCTGGACTCCCGATCGCACGGCGTCCTCGTGGAATCCATAGCCAAAGTAACTGCCGCAGAACCACGTGTTATTCCGGCCGTTCAGATCCGGCAGCCGCGACTGGGTGGCCACCGCTTCGCGGCTGTATACCGGGTGGTGGTACTCGATGTCGCGGATCAGCGTGCCCTTGGCCGGTTCGCGGTCGGGGTTAAGGGTGACGCAGTACTCCTCCAGCGTTTTCAGGCCTTGCAGCTTGTTCATACTGTAGGTGACGGGCACGGGTTCGTGCGGGCGGGCGTCGCGGCGTTCGATGTAGTTCCACGAAGCCCAGGCGCGCCGGTTGGCGGGAAGGAACGAGACGTCGGTGTGCAGCAAGGTCCGGTTGCGCTGGTAACGCCAGGCGCCGAGCAGGTGCTGCTCGTCGGGGCTGGGCGTTTCCAATAAGGCCAGCGCTTCGTCGGCATGGGTCGCGACGACGACCTTGTCGAACAACTCGTGGTAGCCGTCCTCGTGGATCAGCGTCACGCCGGCGGCATCGCGGCGGATGGCGCGGATGCGCGCGTTCAGGGCGATCTGCCCGCAAAAGGAGCGGGCAAACGCCTTGAGGTAGGCGTGGCTGCCGCCGGCCACGGTTTGCCAGCGCGGGCGGTTCTTCAGCGACAGCAGGCCGTGATTGCGCCAGAAGTCCAACAGCGTCCGGGCGGGGAAATTGCGTATATCGTCCTGGGTGGCCGACCAGATGGCCGCCGCCATCGGTATGATGTAGCGGCGCACCGTGTCGGGCGACAGGTCGCGCACGTATTCGCCGAGGCTCTGGTCGCCAACGCGGTTGGCGGCGAGGTCCGCGAGGGCGCGCTTGCCGAACGACATGATTTCGCCCAGAAACCGGTAAAACGACGGGCGAAACAGGTTGCCGCGCCGGGCGAACAAACCCGACAAACTGGTGCCGGCGTAATAAAATCCGTCTTTTTCCGAGGAGAAGCCGAACGACATGTCGCTCCAGCGGACCGGGCATTGAAGGTCGGCGAGGAAGGCGTGGAACAACGGATAGGTATGGTTGTTGCAGACGATGAACCCGGTATCCACCGGCGTGCCGGCGTCAGGTCCGTCCTCGATCACGATCGTGTTGGTATGGCCGCCGAGGCGCGGGGCTTTTTCAAACAGTTTGACGGCGCCGACGCGTTGGAGCAGATGCGACGCGGTCACGCCGGCTACTCCGGCGCCGATGACGGCGATGCGTTGGGCAGGGGTTTCACTCATGCGTTCACCTCGTTGGCGTGCCGGCGACGCCACGCCAGCATGCGGGGAAATTCCTGGACAAATTGCGGAGTAAAGCCGCCGTCATCGAGCCGGGCGGCGATTTCCGCGAGCGGCCAGTAACGGCCCTCGCTGATTTCATTCGGATCGATCCGGACGGGACCGTCGTATTCGATGGCGAAGGCGGTGATGATTTCCGATTCGATCTCGGAGGTCCAACGGTACGAGTAGGCCGGGGTGAGTTCGACGCCGGCGATGCCAAGTTCTTCCTGCAGTTCGCGCCGGGCGGCCGTTTCGCGCGCCTCGCCCGGGCCGACGTGGCCGCCGACGGAGGTATCCCATTTACCGGGCTGTACGTCCTTGCGGGGCGAACGTTTTTGTAGAAACAGTTCGCCGCGGCGGTTGAACACCAGCACATGAACGGCCTGGTGCAGCAGGCCGGGATGCGTATGGCACAGGGAACGGGGTGCGTGACCGATCACGGTCCCGTCGGGATCAACCAAATCAAACCATTCTTCCTTCATGCCGCATACGATACATCCACGCGCGGCTATTTCCACGAGGCGGCGCGAGGATGTCCGTTTCCATTACAATATTTTGAATTTCGGCAGGTCCTGGATATCGATCATGCCGGCCAGCCGGCCTTCGCGGTCCACCACGATGAGATCGTCCACGTTGCGTTTCTGGAACACGCTAAGGACTTCCACGGCGAGCTGGTCGGTTTGCAAGGTGATGGGATGGCGTGACATCACGGTGTCGATCACCAGATTCGGCAGGTCGGGACTGTCGAGGTGGCGGCGGAGGTCGCCGTCGGTGAAAATGCCGGCGACGCGGTTGTCGGCTTCCACGATGACCACCGAGCCGGCGCGGGCTTCGGTCATGGCCAGCACGGCGTCGCGGATGCGGCTGCCGCGCGGCACCTTGGCTAGCCGGTCGCCGGTGCGCATGATGTCGGCCACCTTGAGCAGGAGGGTGCGTCCGATGGCCCCGCCGGGATGCAACTTCGCATAGTCTTCCTTCTTGAAGCCGCGGGCCTCGATCAGGACCATCGCGATGGCATCGCCTACGGCCAGCGTGGCGGTGGTGGTGGTGGTCGGAGCCATGTTGAACGGGCAGGCTTCGCGGTCCACGGTCACGGCGATTACCACGTCGGCGCAGGAACCGAGAAAGCTGGCCGGGTTGCCGGTGATGGCGATGATCGGCACCTCGCGGCGTTTGACGGCGGGGATCAGGGCGCGCAGTTCGTCCGACTCGCCACTGTAGCTCAAGGCGAGCAGCACGTCGCCGTCGCTCAAGATCCCCAATTCGCCGTGCAACGCATCGGTGGCATGCAGGAACACCGCCGGGCTCCCGGTGCTGGTCAGGGTGGCGGCGATCTTCTGGCCTACCGGCAGGTTCTTGCCGATACCGGTCACGATGATTTTGTTCCCGGCGTTGAGGCCGGCCATCAGCAATTCAATGGCGCGGTTGAAGGCGGCGCCCAGCGACGCGCTCACCTTCTGGAGGCCTTCGATCTCGATGCCCATCACCTCGCGGGCTTGTTCAGCATAATTCACGCGTTGATCTCCCGGCATTTTCCAATGGTTGGAAAGAAACCGCCCTCGGTTTTCCAATCACTGGAAAGGGTCACAGTATGCGTCAGCGGAATGGCCGCATCAAGAACGGTTTATTGCGACGCGCGCCGGAAACGGGCCACGAACATGCCGTCGCCGGGGCCGTCCGCCGGGGCCAGCGCTGCATAACCGGGGGTCGGGTCGCCGTGATAGGGGTGGACAAATGGTTCGAGGTGGAAGGCCGGGGTTTCCCGGGTGAATTCGGCCACGATATCCGGTCCTTCGGCGCGCGTGACCGAACAGACGGCATACACCAGGACGCCGCCGGGTTTGACCCTGGTCGCGGCTTGCCGGAGAATGTCGATTTGACGCCGGGTGCACGTTTCCACGTAACCGTTGGGTGTCCGCCAGCGGGCGTCGGGATTGCGCGGCCAGGTGCCGATGCCGGAGCAGGGGGCATCGACCAGCACGCCGTCGCAGAGGTGATGGAACGGCGGGGGCAAGGTGGCGTCGTGGAGTTGGGTCAGGATATTTGAGCGTCGGTGCCGGGCGGCTCGTTCGCGCAGGTTTTCAAGGATGGTGTCCCGGCAATCGGTAGCCATGACGCGGCCGGCGTGGCCCACCGCCTCGGCCAGCAACAAGGTCTTGCCGCCGGCCCCGCAGCAGACATCCCACCAGCATGAGCCGGGAGTGGCCTGGCTCACAAGTCCGACTGCTTGCGAGGCGATGTCCTGTACATGCAAGGGCTGCCCCCAGGCTCGTTCAATGACCTGAAGCTGGAAGGGGGGATCGATCGCCACCGCGCCGGGAATCCGCGCATGCGTTCGCGGCTTCAACCCGACGCGCCGAAGCGCTTCGCAGCATGCGTCCCGGGCCGGCTCGGGAAGATGCAGCCAGGTGGGTGGACGTTGCTGGCATGCGGCCATGAACGCGTCGGCGTCGATGGCCGGATCAAGGCTCAACGGCAACCAGTCGGGAAACAGGTCCGCCACGCGCAAGTCCGGGATCGCGCTGGTCGTGGCGATTACGCGGGCCAGTTCCGCCAGGCTGGCAGGCTTTACCGCTGGCGGGGGCGGGCCTTCCGTCACCTCCGGCCATGGCGGTAGCGTCGACGTCTCATCGGCGCCATCCAACCACAAAGCCCATGCCAGTTGCCCGGACGCGTGTCCGGGGGTTAAGCGCCGCGTCCAACCCAGCCAACGGAACCAGGCAAAGACGGCCAGGCTGTAAAGGCGTCGGTCACGTGATCCGTACTGCGGATGCTGCTTGAAAATGCGGTTAAGGGCGACATCGGCCGGCATGCCGCGCTCCACTTCGGCGCTGGTTCGCGCCACCAACTGCAGCGCGATATCCCATTGCCGTCGTTGGCGTTGAACTGATTGAAGTGGTTTATTCACAATATGATGGACCGGTTACCTGCGGGCCACCATTCCATCTCTTACTTCTTGATTGCAATAACAAATCATCATACCTTGTCCGCCCACAACTTATTATTACGACACAATACGACACATCGGAGGCATTATGGCAGTTGAATTAGCATTCGTTCTGGTCAATCCGTACTCGATTTCCAAATCCCGCACCGGCGGCATCATCAGCCGTATCACCAGCCGCACCGGCTTGGATCTGGTTGCCACCCGCATGTTCGGTCCGAGCCAGGAACTGGTTGATCGTTATGCCGCCATCCTGCGCGAAGCGAAGGACATGCCGGCCGAGGAAGCGGCCATCATCGCCGATCATGTGCAACATAACTACGGACCGAACCCGCGCACCGGCCGCCGCCGCCGCGTGTTGATGCTATTGTTCGAGGGCGATGACGCCATCGCCAAGATCCGCGACGCGGTCGGCAGTCTGCGCAAGTTGACCACGTCCGGCGAAAGCGTGCGTGATACCTTCGGCGACCTGATCCTGGACGACCAAGGCAAGATCCAGTATGTCGAGCCGGCCGTCACCATTGGACGTTCTTTGGAAACCATCAAGAAGGTGCTGGCCCTGTGGAGCGAATACACGGACCGCGATGGCGGATTGATCGATGACGGCGACGAGGTGGCCGAGGGCGCCGATGTCCAGCGCACCTTGGTGATCATCAAGCCCGACAACTTCCGATTCCCCAGCTCGCGTCCCGGCAACATCATCGACCTGTTCTCCGCGTCCGGACTTCGTATCATCGGCGCCAAGATTCATCGCATGAGCGTGGCCGAAGGCGAGGAATTCTACGGCCCGGTGCAGGAAGTGCTGCGCAACAAGTTGAAAGGCCCGGTCGCCGAGCGCGCGAACGCCGCCTTGAAGGAGGAGTTCGGATTAACCTTGTCCGAAGAAGTGAAAAAGCAGTTGGGTGAACTGGTCGGGCCTTGTTTCGGCGATGAGCAGTTCTACCAGATCATCGAGTTCATGACTGGCCAGCGTCCGCCCGACGTTCCGCCGACCGAGAAACACAAACCCGGTACCTCGCGTTGCCTGGTGCTGATCTACAAAGGCGCCAATGCCGTCGAACGCATCCGCAAGATCCTCGGCCCCACCGATCCGAGCAAAGCCGGTCCGGGTTCCGTCCGCAAGGAATACGGCAAGGACATCATGATCAACGCCGCCCATGCCTCCGACTCGCCGGAGAACGCGGTGCGTGAAATGGGCATTGTGAAACCGCAGGCCGACACGATCCGCCCGTGGTTCGAGAAATACTACAAGAATTGAGAGCCGCCATGTTTGAACACCTGATCGCCGCGCCGCCCGACGCCATCCTCGGGCTGACCGATGCCTGGAAAAAAGATCCGAATCCCCTCAAGGTCAACCTCGGGGTGGGGATCTACAAGGACAACAGCGGGCAGACCCCCGTGCTTGAGTCGGTCAAGACCGCCGAAGCCCGGCTGTTGGCCTCCGCCACCACGAAATCGTACATGCCCATCGGCGGCGCGCCCGAATACGGCCGCATGGTGCAGGAGCTGATCCTCGGCGAGGATCATCCCGTCATCGCCGCCGGCCGCATCCGCACCGCGCATACGCCGGGCGGGACGGGTGGTTTGCGCGTCGGGGCTGACTTTCTCAAGAAGGTCAAAGGCGATGCGACGGTGTGGGTGAGCCGCCCGACCTGGGCCAATCACAAGGGCATTTTCGAGGCCGCGGGATTCAAGGTCGCCGAATATGCCTACTATAATCCGGCTACGCGCGGATTGGATGCCGACAACCTGTTGGCCGACTTGCGCAAGATTCCCGCCGGCGACATCGTGGTGCTGCATGTCTGTTGCCATAATCCCTCCGGTGTCGACATCGACGCCAAGCAATGGAACGAAGTGGCTCGAATTGCCGCCGAGAAGAAATGGATGCCGTTTCTCGATTTCGCCTACCAGGGATTCGGGTCGGGGGTGGAAGAGGACCGCGCCGGCTTGCTGGCCATGGCCGCGGCGTGTCCGGAACTGCTGGTATCCAGCTCGTTCTCGAAGAACTTCGGATTGTACCAGGATCGCACGGGCGCCTTGAGCGTGATCGCCGCCGACCGCAAGCAGGCCGATGTCGCGTTCAGCAACGTGGAGATCGCCATCCGCGTCAATTACTCCAATCCGCCGGCCCATGGCGGCTTGATCGTGACCACCATCCTGGGCGACGAGACGCTCAAGAAGCAGTGGCTCGATGAGTTGGCCGCGATGCGGCAGCGTATCGCCAAGGTGCGGGCGCAGTTCGTAAAGGCGCTGCACGACGAGGGCATCAAGATGGACTTCGCGTTCATCAGCAAGCAGAAGGGGATGTTCTCCTTCAGCGGCTTGAGCGATGAGCAGGTGGGTTTCCTGCGTGAAAAGAAAAGCATCTACATCGTCAAGGGCGGCCGCATCAATGTCGCCGGCATCACGTCGCAGAACATCGGTTACCTCTGCGAATCGATCGCCGAAGCGATGAAGTAGCCGTCTCGCGCCGGACGGGCTGGCGCGGCTCCTTCAACTCCGGGGGATGTCGGATGAACATTCGCCGGTAGGGGTCAATGCAGGGCGATTGTTCCCTGAAGGCCTTTATTGCTCGGCAGGTCGATGACGTGATCGCCTTGCCGTACGGTGGCATGGTCGGGTTCGATGACTAGGCTCACGTGGAGAGATGGATGGCGTTTCGCCAGAATGTTCGCCAGCAGCAAGGCCTTCTCCACGCCATCGCCTCGCCGGTAATTCCACACCTCGTCGGGCTGGGCGACGCGGGTGGTGTCGTAGATCGACTCATCCGGCCAGCCGCGCACGGTCTCGACCACGTGTTCCACCGACCAGTCGCGCGTCGCCTGCACGCACACCGGATTGCGTTCCATGGCCGCCTTCACGAAGGGACGCCAATCGGTCGCCGCCCAATCGCGGTAGGCGTAGAAAGCAAGGTCGGCGGAGGGATGTTCCCCGCGCAATTCGGCCACCCGTTGGACGATGGTCGGGCGTGGCATGTCCGGGGTGAGGGGTAACGGACGACTGTTCTGAAATTGCTTGTCGGCGAAGCTGTCGGGGAAGCGCGGCTCCAGCCGGGCGAAATCGGCCAGGCGGTCCACGACCGAGCAGGCGCCGGTGCATTCCGTGTTGAGCGCGGCCTTGAGTTTTTCGATGTCGGCCGGCTTGGCGATGTCGATTTTGTTTTCGCGGAAAAACTCGTCGAGGATGTTGATGCATATCCGGCCGGGAATGCGCTCGGTATAAAACATGTCCATCTCGATTTCGTCCAGCAGCTTGTCGCGCGTGCGGTCGCTGGCCTTGTACGAGCTGGTATGTTCGTAGGCGTACACTTTTTCCGCCTCGATCCACTGCGAGCGCCCGTGGCAGTCGCGGCAGAACTGGAAGCAGCGCTGCAGCTCGCTGTGCTGACGGAGAAAGTTGGCGAGGATCTCCATGTCCACGTGGGTGCTGGCATACGCGCGCAGTTCACGTTTGAACTTCTCGTAATGGGCGGGATCGATGGTCGCCTCGGGATAGACGCAATGCACGTGGCCGGTGTGATGGCTCACGATGGTCACCTGCTCGTGCCGCAGGGCCCGCTGGGCCTTCACCGTTTGTTCCGAGCCGTTGAACCACATGTTCTTGGTCATGATGCGGCGGTTGTTGGTAATGATCCCGTCATTCACGGTGATGAAGTTCTGGGAGTGGAGGGGCGTGGCCATCAGGTAAATATCGTCGAGCGGAATGCCGCACACGACGAACATGGCGGCGGCGTAGAGGGTGGAGAGCGACACGCACTCGCCGGCGCCCAGCCGGTATCCCGGTCGCAACACGAAGGCATCCATCGCCTCCAGCGTCTCGGTCTTCCAGTACGGGATGGTGTCGGTGGTGTATTTATCGAGGCCGAAGTGGCGGCGGATATCGAGGTCGAAATAATACTTGTCGCCTTCGTAACCGAACAAGGCGTTGCTTTTGCTCAAGGTCGCCTCGTCGATCCACGGCTGGAAACGCGCCAACTCATCGGCTTTGGTGGTCAGCCCCCAAGTGTCGAGGTCGAGGTTGAACTCGTAATGATCGATGATGTGCTGCTTGAGGCGGAGGATGCGCCGGTAGGGTTTCAATTTATGGATGTCGGAAAACCACGGGTCCTCGCGCCACGCCCACAAGCGGGGCGACATGATATTGGCCAGCACGAGCCCGTACAGCAATTCGGGGAACACGAAGATTTCCATGTCCGACAGGGTGACGGCCGATGAATATTTTTCCATCTCGACGGCGGACAGGGGACGGTTCGCGGTGGATTGTTGGATATCGATCTTCATCCGCCTACTATAACCCAAAAAGAAGGCGGGGTGAAAAACAAACAAAAATACTTCCCTCCGGCCGGTGTTCTGGTAGTTTGTACGCGTAAAACTACGTATTTATGTCCACGAACGACGATAACGAAAACAATCCCGCCGCGCCGGCGCCGTCTCCGGATTCGATGAATCTGAAGGATCTGGTCGTGGACTTGAATTTCACTCCGACCTGGGCGCGCAGCGGCGCAGCCGAGGTGACGTCGGTTCCCGCGCGTCATGGCGGCGACCGCGATAGCGGGCGGCGTCCACCGCGCGATCGTGACCGC
>ERZ761603.1439-NODE-1439-length-17848-cov-9.279155_pt1 | contig 17848 bp, 10 predicted proteins | sample MGYA00511879_ERZ761603 | MGnify/ENA primary metagenome ERZ761603 (study PRJEB28899, sample SAMN02850040) | bioreactor sludge metagenome | biome: EBPR Sludge; feature: EBPR Bioreactor; material: flocular biomat | place: Australia: Thorneside Wastwater Treatment... | reverse complement strand
CCCACCCCACCGTTTGCGCAGATGGCCCTCGTTCCACACAAAACGGAGTAAACCCCGACAAAGTCCCTCGATCAGCAATAAGCAACCATTCCAGCCCTGTTTATTAGGGTTTGATCTGGTTTGATCCGGTTTTCTTATATATACTAGCCAGATGCTGCCGCCATAGTGGCGGAAGTGCGCGCTCTGGACGGGTCCATGGAAGATCGCTGGCTTTCTGTCGATGAAATTGCCGAATATCTCGGTGTCGCCAAGGATACGGTGTACACCTGGGTGACCAGCAAAGGCATGCCTGGCCACAAGGTTGGGCGATTCTGGAAATTCAAAAAAGAAGATGTTGATGGCTGGGTGCGTGATGGCGGCGCAGCCGCCAGTAGTGACGACTTTGAAAATAGGGAAGAACCCAATGGCTAGGGCCAAGGCAGCGAACAAGGCAGACGACATCAACGACCTCGATGATTCGCAAGACGGGGGGGATGCGGTCCTGGAAGAAGGCAAGGTCTTCGACTACATCACCGGCAACCCGGTCAAGGACTCCGACAAGGAGCAGGTACGTCAGCGCATCGCCCGCGCCATCATTCACGAATATGGCATCGCGGCCGAAGACATGGAGCCCGACTATCGGGTCAAGATCGGTGGCCGCAACAAGAAAATCGATATCGCCATTTTCCGGCCCGGCATGCCGCATGAAGATGCCAATCTCTATCGCGCCGTCGCGATAGAGAAGGAACCCAAGGTCGGCACCAAAGGCGCCTATCGCATGCGTGATCCGGACGAGGCGCGCAAGGAATTTGAGCTGCTCGAAAGTATCATGGCCGAGGTGGAAAGCTGCCAGTACGGCCTATGGACCAACGGCCTGGAATTCTTCTTCTTCAAGAAGGAAGTCACGCGGTTCGATACCAAGTTCAAACCGATTGGCGATTGGCCGATGGGCGACGACACCATTGGCACCCGTGAAGTCGCCTCGCTGGCCAAAATGCGGCGTGCCGATCCGGTCATGTTGCGTATCGCCTTCCGGCGCTGCCACAACTACATCCACGGCAATGAAGGCATGCCGAAAGATGCTGCATTCTGGCAATTCCTGTATCTGATTTTCTGCAAGATGTACGACGAGCGTCGTCTCGGCGAAGATCGTAACTTCTGGGCGGGCCCCTACGAGCCATTCAGCCCGGAAGGCCAGAAAGCCATTCGCAAGCGCATCGACCCGCTCTTCAAGGCCGTCAAGAGCACCTATACCGGCTTGTTCAAAGGCAACGAGGAAATCACGCTGTCGGACCGGGCGCTGGCATTCGTCGTCTCGGAACTCTCACGTTACGACTTTGCCCGTACCGATGTCGATGCGAAAGGTGCGGCCTATCAGGAAATCGTCGGCACCAACCTGCGCGGCGACCGCGGCCAGTATTTCACGCCACGGGGCGCCATCCGCCTTGTCGTACAGATCCTCGCCCCGCAAGAACATGAACGCATCCTCGATCCAGCCTGTGGCACCGGCGGATTTCTGGTTGAAGCCCTGAACTACCTCAACACGAGTTTCCACGACAAAGCCAAGGTTAAGGTCGGCGACGAAAGCACCGAAGAATTTCTCACCCTGCGTGAACGCCTGGCCCACTTTGCCGCCAACAATCTCTTCGGCTCCGATTTCGATCCCTTCCTCGTGCGTGCCGCACAAATGAACGTGATGATGGCCGGCAACTCTCTCGGCCACCTCTATCACATGAACTCGCTGGAGTTTCCGGTCGGCCATCTCCCCGGCGTCAAGCCTGCCGGCGAAGAGCTCCAGCTGGGCTCAGTCAATGTACTGATGACCAACCCGCCTTTCGGCTCCGACATTCCCGTCACCGAGCGAACCATCTTGGAGCAATACGAACTCGCCCGTCGCTGGGAGCGCCAGGGCAATGGTTTCGTCATGACCCAAGCCATCAAGCCCGCTGTCGCGCCCGAGGTGCTGTTCATCGAGCGTTGTGTGCAGTGGCTCAAGCAGGGTGGCCGCATGGGCATCGTCCTCCCCGATGGCATTCTCGGCAACCCCGGCGACGAATACATCCGCTACTGGATCCTGCGCCACTGCTGGGTGCTTGCCAGTATCGACCTGCCGGTGGAATCCTTCATCGTCGAAGCCAACGTCAACATCCTCACCAGCCTGCTCTTCCTCAAAAAGAAAACCGAGCAGGAGATTCAGGCCGGCGATCTGGGCAAAAACCAGGATTACCCGGTATTCATGGCCGTGGCCGATAAAGTGGGCTTCGACCGCCGTGGCAATCAGCTGTTCAAACGTCAGCCCGACGGCGAAGAAATCCTCATCGAGAAAACCTACGAAGAAAAAGTTCGCATCGGCGGCAAGCTCGAAGTCCGTACCCTGCATCGCAAGGAGCGCATTCTCGATGATGACCTGCCAGCCATCGCCGCCGCCTATGCGGAATTCCGCGCCAAACACCCGGAGCCCGGCCAATGATCACGCGACTGGAAGCGACACGTTACCGCTGCTTTGAGCGTATCGGCATCGACGTTGGCGATTTTCGGGTTCTGGTCGGCGCCAATGGCTCCGGCAAGACCACCTTGCTTGATTTGCCTGGACTGCTAGGTGAGTTGTTGCGGGCGACCAATATTGCCCAGCCGTTCATGGATCGCAAGCCAGACGAACCGGCGCGAGCGGGCAGTTTGGATGAGCTGGTATTCGCTGGGCGTGGCAGCGACTTTTCGTTGGCACTGGAAGCACGCCTGCCGGACACGGTGCAGGCCAAGGTGCTTGAAGGAATCTTTACCCGCATCAAGACCGAGAAAGCCCGGCTCGCCTTTCACGAGGACAAAGATCGGTGGCCCACCCATGTTCGTTATGAACTTGGGCTACGTATTTCCAGTGAGCGCGAGCTACATGTCGTCAATGAGTTCCTGTTTGTCTTTCCAGAAAGCCAGTCCCCCGACCGGCGCATGACCGGATTTCACGGCGTTCATGCCAAAAGCAATAAACATTGGCGCACCATCCTGAAACGGGAGTTCGGCTTTGAAACTGAGTTCACCCCCGAGGTCCCCGCAGGAAAATCCCGCGTTGCAAAGGTTGGCTTGCCCCCCACGATACTTGCGATGCCGCGGGTCATGTTTGAATCCGAAACCGAATACCCGGCAGCGCGCTGGCTCTACCACCTGCTTACTGCGGGGGCGGTATTCCTCAATCCGGACTGGACAGACTTGCGTCAGGCCAGCCCACCTGGGCAGCCCAAGGTCGTCATTTCAAGTGGCCGCAATGTTCCTTGGCTAGCGCTTGAACTCAAGCGGCAAGATGCTCCCGAGAATGCAAAGGCCGATTACCGCAGCGAGCGCTATACCGATTGGATCGCGCATGTCAAAACGGCACTGCCCCAAGTGGCCGACATCGACATCCGCGAACGTGAAGACGATCACCATGCCTATTTTGTACTCACCTACCGAGTTGGTTACACCGTTACGTCGACCGGGCTCTCCTATGGCACGTTGCGCATCCTGACGCTGACCCTGGTGCCTTACCTCGCTTCCCGTCCAGCCATCCTGGTAACGGAAGAACCGGAGAACGGCATCCATCCGCGAGCCATTGAAGCCATTCTCCAGTCTTTGTCTTCGATGAAAGGCAGCCAGGTTTGGGTGTCCTCGCACTCCCCCGTGGTGCTTGGCAGTGTCGATATCAAGCAGCTCCTGTGTGCGCGCTTAACCGCTGAAGGCGGCGTGCAGCTGGTTGCCGGACCGGAACACCCCCGCCTGCTCGAATGGCGACAGGAAGTCGACCTCGACCTCGGAACACTGTTTGCCTCGGAGGTATTGAACTGATGCGCGACTGCATGTTTTATGTCGCCGACCTCAACATGGCCGAGGCATTCCGGGGCTTCCTGCAGCGTGACAACTTTCATCTCAGCCTGGGGTGTGGTCCCTTCGCATTTGATCCGCTGCTCGATCTCGCCCGTGCCAAGGGCAAGACGGATGGCGGCTTATGGCGACACGCCGGTAGCTTGCTGAAAGGCTATCTGCAAACGCACCAGCGGCTGGTGGTTTGCCTCGACTGCGATTTCGGCGGTACGCCGGGGCAAGCCCAAATCAAGGCGGATATCACCCGGCAACTGCTCAACGTCGGTTGGCAGCAACAGAACTTTCTGGTGCCGGCCATCGATCCCGAGCTGGAGCAATGGATCTGGCAGGACAGCATCCACATCGAGCACACGCTCAAACACCAGTCACCGCCGAAACTGCGGGACGCGCTGGCAGCAAGCAACCATTGGCCCGCCGGACAGGACAAGCCAAGCAATCCCAAGGGTGTTCTGGAGATACTGGTCGACAAGAACCTGCAGGGTGACCGCTCTTCTTCTTTATACGCCAAGATCACCAGCAAGGTATCACCCGCACGCTGCACCGATCCTGAATTTCAGGCACTGCGCCAGCAACTCCAGGTTTGGTTCCCATGAAATTCACGAGCTTCAAAAATGCCCGCATCGTGCGATCTAGCTGGCTCGAAGAAGGCGGCCGGCGGCTGGATTGCAATCCCTATATGTCGGGGGCACTGGAGGCGCGGGATGCGCTGAAGGCGTTGAAGGTGAAGAAGGAGCCCTTGAAATCGCTGACAGCAGGACATGCAGGAGGAATCTACAACGGGCCGATGTTCGTCCGGAATTACGTTGACTCTCCAACGTATGGAGTTCCCTTCATTACCAGCGGTACGATGTTGCTGGCTGAGTTATCTACTCTCCCGCTGCTGCGCAAGAAGGATGCGCAGTCTTCACGTCTGTCCTATCTGCGATTGAAGGCTGGAACTACTCTGATTTCCTGCTCCGGAACAATTGGCCGCATGGTCTATGTACGAGCGGATATGGAGGGTATGTGGTCGTCTCAAGACGTGCTGAAAGTAGCTCCCGATGAATCTAAGATTCCATCTGGCTACCTTTATGCCTTTCTCTCTAGCAAATTCGGCGTACCGTTAGTTGCAGCAGGTACCTATGGCGCGATCATTCAACACCTTGAGCCGGAGCACATTGCCAACCTTCCTGTACCTAGATTTGACGATGACTTTGAGTATTGCGTATCAGGGTTGATTGAAAAGGCTGCTGCCCAGCGCGCGTTGGCTTCACAGAAGCGCCGTGCTGCCATCGCCGACTTTCAGAAACTACTGGGTTGGGAAACTCTCGACCTTCACCGCACATTCAGCGAAGTCTCGTCAGGGGATGTACTTCGGCGCATGGACGCATTTCACCATTCGTCGAAGGTTGCACAGGGCATTAAAGTGCTTTCGAGGGGTTCATGCGTGCGTCTCGGAGACATCGTTGAGCGTGTGTTCGAACCAAATCGTGGGCCACGACTGAAAGTGGACGATGCTGAATTTGGCGTTCCATTTCTATCTTCGTCAGCCGTTTTTGAGCTTCATCCGAAAGGCGAATACTTCATCTCCAAGTCGCGGACACCGCACTTTGATTCCTTGCCGCTTGATTCTCGTGATGTTTTGCTGCCACGTAGCGGCCAGGTTGGTGGGATCATTGGTCGGGCCGTGCTTCCTCTGACTGGTAATGTCGGGCACGCGGGAAGCGAACATTTGGTTCGTGTGCGATGCCGATCCGATAACGATGCCGCATACATTTGGACCGTTCTAGCTTCAGAGCCGGGTTATTGGGCAGTTGTCGGGACGGCGTATGGGTCGTCCATTCCAAGCCTCGACTCGACGCTGGTTGCCGATATATCCATTCCTTGGTTCAGTGATGCGGATCGAACTCGAATTGCCGGATTGAGCATGGCTGCGGTAGAAGCTCAAAGTCAAGGCATCGTTTACGAAGACCAGGCAATACGTATGGTTGAGCAAAGGATTGGAGCTAGCGAGTAATGGCCAAAGTCATTCCCGTCGGCCAACCAGTCAACGATGCCGAACGCACCGCCATCGCTCACCTGCGGGATCACTTGCCGGATAGTTTTACCCTGTTGCACAACTTCGAGATCGAGCGGCAAGGCGAGCGCTTTGAGATTGATCTTGCACTTCTCACTCCCCATGCCCTCTATCTGATCGACGTCAAGGGCACGCGCGGCAGCATCGACGTGTATGGTGCCAAGTGGTATCCGGAAGGCCGAGCGCCGTTTCCTTCGCCCCTGGCCAAGCTGCGCGGCCATGCCCGCACCATCAAGGGGCTGATTACCCAGAGCCATCCGGGGCGCCAGGAGCTGGAGGGCATCTATGTCGATGCCGCAATCCTGCTGACGGCGCCGGATGCTCACCTGACCGACCGGGCTGGCATGGATGCGCCCACAGTGGTCAAACTCAAGGATGCGGAGCGCTTTTTCAAGGATACGACGCGGATTCCATCGCGCTTTGCCAAGAACATTCTGGCTCAACAAGCCTTGATTCTGCATGCCTTGAAGGTGATGAAGCCGGCCCCGGCCGTGATGCGCTTCGGCCACTGGCAGGTCAAGGAGAAGCTGGGAGCTGCTGATGCCTACATCGAGTACCGCGCCGAGAATGCCTATGCCGGTGGCACGGCACGCATACGTGTCTATCAGGCCGACCCGTATTTGCCCGATGATGCACGTCAGGCTCAGCTTAACCGCATCGCCAACGCTTACCGCGCACTCTCCAAGCTGCCGCTGCATCCCAACATCGTCGCGGCGCGCGATTTCTTTCCTGCCGACGATGACAAAGCCTTTGTTCTGATTCTTGACGATGCGCCCGGCCAGGCGCTGACGGTGCATCTGGCTCGCCCACAGCTGGCGCTGACGTTGGACCAGAAGTGGCGCGTGGCGAAAGACCTGCTGGCAGCACTGGTACATGCCCATCATCATGGCGTGGTGCATCGCAATCTGGCGCCGGGAGCGATCCTGATTGGTCAAGACGGCACGACGCGGGTGACCGATTTCGATTTCGCCCGACCCGGTATTGATCGCAGTCTGACGATTGCCGGCGACATCGTAGATCTGGTGGAAAAGGCCTATGTCGCCCCCGAGGCTTACCGCGCGCCGGAATCGGCGAATACCGCCTCCGATATCTTCTCGGCAGGCATCATCCTCTATGAACTGTTCACCGGTGAGCGTCCTTTCGATGGCGAACCAACACGCTTGTTCGACGCCAATGCGGTGTTCCCGGCCTTGCCCTCAAAGTTGCGCCCCGAGTTGAACGCGACCTTCGATGCCTGGCTCCAGTCGCTGTGCCGTTTCGATGACACCGCACGACCCACCGCCTCGGCCGCTCTGGCGGCATTGAATGATTTGTTGGCTCCACAGGCGCCTGCGCCTGCCGCCGTCCCGCCAGCGCCGACTTTTGAGCCTGCCCCCTCTCAGGACGAGGCGGATTTCCGCAATTTGCCATCCGGCTTTGCGCTGACCAAAACCTATGTGGTCGAGCGCAAGCTTGGCCAGGGCAGCTTTGGTGTGGTCTACAAGGTCATCGATACCTTGGGCGATGTACCCCGCACGGTCAAGCTCATCCTGCATGACCGGCATTCGACGTACGAGCGACTGAAAAAGGAATACCGCAACCTGGTGCAGATTCCCGAGCATCCGCATGTGGTGCGGGTGCTCTATGGCGATGTGCTGCCCGGGCGCGATATCCCCTTCCTCGTCTTCGAATATGTGGAAGGCGCCGACATCGGCGACATGATCCTACAGCGCCTGCTGGCGCCCGAGGATGCACTGGAATTGGGCAAGCAGGTGATCGAGGGATTGGCACACTTGCATGCGCAGGGCTTTCATCACTGCGACATCAAGCCGCGCAATCTGCTGTGGACCCAGAACGGCGCGAAGATCATCGACTTCAACGTATCGGTGCGTGCCGATGACCGCGAGGCACGGGGTGGCGGGTCGCGCCGCTATTTGCCTCCGGATTTCGATCCCGAGGTGATTCCGCATAATGGCGAACGGGCCGACCGCGACCTGTATGCCTTGGGTTTGACGCTTTACGAGGCATTGACGGGGCGCTATCCGTGGGACACCAGTGAGCCGCCCGCCAATCGCCTGGCGCCGGACCCGCGTGAACTCTCGGGATACGCCGACCTGGCACCCGACCTGGTCAATGTGGTGCTCAAGGCGATTGCACCCCGGCGAGCCGAACGGTTTACGTCGGCAATCGAATTTCGCGATGCGCTGTCGCAGGTGCAGCATGCGCGTCGCCGCGTTGCGCCGTCTCCGTTCGTAGGGCCAGGAGCCTCTGAAGCGAAGGATGGTGACGGCAGCGGAACATTACCAAACACCAATCCATTCGTTTCGCACCTGATCACCCTCTACAGCCAGAGCCGGCGCAGTAATGCCGGCACGCGCGGCATGGATGCCTTGGGCCAGGGTGCTTATGTCGACACGGCACTCGACCGTGCCCTTCTGCCTGCCGTATTGGCGGGCGAGTTTCGCTTGGTGCTGATTACCGGGAATGCGGGCGATGGCAAGACTGCTTTCTTGCAGCGCCTTGAAAAGGATGCCGAGAACCGCGGCGGTCAGATCGATCGACGCCAGCCCAATGGCAGCCGCATTGATCTGGCCGGACGCCGCTATGTCATCAACTACGATGGCAGCCAGGACGAAGGACAAAAAGACAACAACCAGGTTCTGGTGGATTTCTTCGCGCCGTTTGCTGGTCGGGATGCCGCCCTGTGGCAAACGAAGGAAACCCGCCTCATTGCCATCAACGAAGGCCGACTGGTTGATTTTCTGGCAGCCCATGCGGGCGATTTTGGCGCGCTTGCCACATTGGTGAAGCGCGGCTTTGCCAGCGGCCAGGTCGATTCGGGCGTGGTTGTCGTCAACTTGAACCTGCGCAGCGTGGTGGCGGATACCCCGGATGGTTCGATATTGGAACGCACGCTGCAGCGGATGACGGCCCCAGAGCATTGGCAGCCATGTAGCCGCTGTGACCTGCAAGCCACTTGCTATGCCCTTCATAACGCACGCAGTTTTCAGGACGAGACCGCCGGCCCTCGGCTGACCGAGCGACTCAAAATGCTCTATACGATGACGCATCTGCGCGGCAAGCTGCATATCACCATGCGTGACTTGCGCTCGGCCTTGTCTTTCATGTTGCTCAGCAACCGTGACTGCGCCGAGATTCACCGCTTGTACGCCATCGGCAAGCCGGAAGACATCGCCAAGAGCTATTACTTCAACCGTTGGCTTGGCGGCGGCGAGCTAACGAGTGATCGCCTGGTTTCGCTGCTGGCGGAAGTTGATGTTGGCCGGCAGGAAGATCCTCGCTTCGATCGCGGCCTTGATTTTGTGCAGCCTGACGATCGCGCGTTGTTCCGCTTCGAGCAGCGCGGCGGTTACGACTATGAGGTGCTGAAGCGATTGTTCGCCGAATTGCCGCGCGGGGTTTCCGATGCCTCGATCAGGCAACGGGCGCAAACCCATCGGGATTACGTTGCGATGGCGCGCCGCAAGCATTTCTTTGAGCGGCGCGACAGTAGCTGGGAAAAGATGCTGCCCTATCGTTCAGCCAAGCGCATGGTCGACATCGTGCGCGGCGCGGAACCTACCGCCCCGTTGGTCACGGAGCTATTGCATGCCATCAATCGAGGCGAAGGATTGCAGCGGCCAGAGCGCCTGGGAGGCAATCTCGCTTTGCAGTTGCGACATGTTGAGCATGGCACAGTCCGCAGCTACCGGCTATTTCCCGCCGACGGATTCGGTTTGGAGATTTTGTTTCAGGTGGCCACGGAGTCGGAAGATCGATTCATCGAGCACTTGCCGACGGGCCTGGCGCTGCGCTTTGTCGGGCAGGGGGCGGGAAGCATCTCCAGCGAACTGATCATCAACCTCGATGTGTTCGAGATGTTGGTACGTCTCAACGAGGGTTACCGACCCAGCGTCGAGGAAATGCAGGGGTTCTATCTCTGTCTTGGGGTATTCAAGAATAGCCTGAACGCGCAGCCCTATCGCGAAATCCTGTTGACGACAGTCGGCCACGACTTCCATCGACTGGCAAGACATGACGACGGCCGCATCGAGTTGCGGCCCATGCATGACGCTGGCAGGAGATAAGGAACGACGCCATGGCACTACAAAAGAAAGATCGCGAATTCCGGCTGCCGAAAATCAGCTACCTTGATTTCAAGACCATCGAAATGGATCGTGTCTTGACGGGCTTGTTCGAGCGTTTGGAGCACGGCGGCTTCCCCAGTGTATTCCGTGACAAACGGGAGCTTACGGTCGACAAGTTCGTCGACGACATTCTTGAGGCCAACCACAAGTTCATTGGCTTTTCCCAAAACCGCGACATTGTCGAACGGTGGGTGGAAACCCATTTGATGGATATTGTGAATCGCGGCAGGCGGAATCAGGCAGTGGCAGGTCCGCGCCCGCTGCACGGTTATACCTACCGGTTCCGTAATCCCAAGCACTCGCGGGAGTATGGCGCTTCCCAGCATCTTTATCAGATGCTGCATCACGCACGTAATCTGTCCGGGCATCGCGCCATTGAGCATTTGAAGTCCTTCTTCTTCGATGGCTTCAACAAGATGACCCGCGAGCTGGACGAACGGGCGTTGACCGATATCGAGACGGCAACCCTGCTGCATTTTTTGTCGCAGCGAAAGGACACCGCCGATTCTCGCGCCACAGGGGATCGATTCCCTCCCGTATGCATTGGCGCATCGGATTTGATGGCGGAGGACATTCAGCGGCTGCTGTTCTACAAGTCCTACATGCCACGCGCGGTGATGGTGGATTACCTGAAGCTGCTGTTGTCTTTTCACTTGGCGCTTTATCACCTGCGCTTGCTCAAGCTCTTGCCAGCCTGGCAACGTTTGCAGAATGCGAATCCGTTGTGCGCCGAATCCGCTTGCCCAATGAAGCCAAGGAACGAGCGCGAACCACAGGGCGATTGTCCTTATCAGTTGGGCTTGTTTGTGGACCTGACCGGTACGGCCGACTCGGCACCGGCCGCCTTGGCGGAACGCAGTGCCGATAGCTACTATCGTCTGATTCCTTCATTTATTCGGGCCTACTTTTCCGCCAAGAAGCTTGATGAGTTTGCGGAGTATTTGGTTACCCGCAATAAGCTGATTCGTGGGCTCGGAAAGCACTTTTCGGTGGGTGAGCTATTTGCCCTCCAGTCGGATGCCTATCGGGAGGAACGCGAGAAGTTTTTCAATGGACGGCTCGTTGATCTGTTGGATTCGCTCAAGGATGATGCCGGTGGCCTCGATGCAGATACCGCCGCCCTTTCAAAGTTGGGCCTGTCGGATTTCGATACGTATATTGAAATTCTGGTGGCCCAGCGTGGTGCATTTCATCGTGGTTATATCGTCGAATCGCTTGATTCGACGATGCTGAAGAACCGTTCAGGGGCGCTTCTGGCGCAGGCCCGGACGCGCAATGCTCCGCGGCGTTTTGTCCTGGAAAGTCGTTTGCTCGAGGTGCTGCTGCAAATTGCGGTACTACGGGTTGATGACCGCGGCTACCACACCGCTGAAATGCGGATTGAGGATTTGCTGACCTTCTTGCGTGAACGCTATGGGTTGCATATCGACCAACTCCCCCCAGACTGTGGCTTTGCTACACCGTCCATCGACGACCGGAAGGCGTTGCGGGCCAATGTTCAGGCATTTACGGCACGTTTGCGGGAAATCGGTTTTTACCGTGATCTCTCCGATGCCTATATCACCCAGACGGTTGTGCCTCGCTACAAGATTGCCGGGCAAGGAGCGGCAATATGAGTCAAGGCCTCTACGAAATCACCAGCCAGGATTTGAATGCCGCCCTGGAGTCGGTTCTGTTGCCACGATTTGCCGAGATTCTCTCCAAGCGGGAACCCGGCCATTGCATGCGCGTTACCGACCTCGATCGGGACTTGATGATTCGCCTATGTGGTGGCTTGCGCAGCCGTGTTCCGGGTGCCACGGTTGTTGTTCTCGCCGATGCGGCACTTCGGCAGGTTGCTCCCGAGATAACGGTATCCAGCACCAAGCTCGTCGAATTGCGCAATCCGTTACCTGATGACGAACTGCGCCCGCCACTATTGGTGTTTGTCCCGAATGACCTGCGAGCATCCGCGGAAGACTCGTTTGGGGTGGCGACGTTCGAGGAGATCTCAATCGACGGGGCGTATGCAGAACTGATTGAACAGTTGCTGGCCGCCGTACCTGCACAGATCAAGAGCGCTATCGAGGCCACGCTGGTGGAACTACGGCGGGAAGGTGCCCGCTGGCGCTTTGCCGATGATGCATCAGTCGTCTGCTTCCTCCTGACTGCCCAGCGCAACGAATTTGATAGCGAAGCAATTGGGGCTGCATTGTTCGAGCTTGGACTGATACCCGATTTTGAACTGCTGGCAGTGCCGGATCGGGCTCCTGCGCGTATCGCGCGTAATCGTGAGTGTGTGGAACAAGCAACCTGGTCCTCCCGTTCGGAACGTGCCCGGGCGTTGGAGTTGGGTCTGCTGGATCCGGCGTTTAGCCGTCAGCTGGGTGAATTTTTCTCGCGTGTCGGACTCGTCGACCCAAGGGAATGGACGCACCAGATTGTCAAAGACAGAGCCAATTGGCCTTTGGCATTCCATCGCTGGGTTTTCGAGGACGGAGGCAGCAATCCGGACACCATATTCATAGGTGACCTGGATCTGCCGGATCTGCCGATAGTCAAGGATGACAACACAGATCCACGGCTGGCGGAACTGATTGGCCATCGAATTCTGCCTATCTCCAAGACGGGGTTGAAAAAATTCAGCGTTTCATTCCGTGTAGATCCCCAGCCAGCAAAAGTTGCCGGCCTCAGCAGGTTTGTGGCCGAGGTGGTTTCGCGTGATAACGGTCCGACCGGACTTCGTCGGCGCAAAGCCGCATGGGCCAAGGCTACTGACTCGGGTGCGGTTTCGTTTTCCTCTCTCGGCAAGGTGGACTGGGAAGAGGGATGGCACTTTGTACGGGTGTATGCAGAAACCGAGGATGGTGACCGGATTCCCCTGGTGGACGAAGCCGGAGATGCTTTGGCAAAGGGGACCAGCGATACGGCGGGAAGCCATCCCAACGAAAGCGACTTGTTCTATGTCCTGACTGACGATGATGTTGATGTAGAGCCGCCTCAGCGAGCAGTTCCACGTGAACAAAGCCTGACCCATGCGCTGCTACAGGTTCAGTTTCGTGCCGTTTCACAGGAACGTGATCCCGACGTGATTACGGTATCCGGTCGCGCATGGGTCGAGCGACACGCCCGTAGCAAGTCAGTCGGTTCGGATACGCTGGAGATCAAGCTGGGCAAGGAGGGGAAGGCACACGTTATCGTTTCCAGTCTGCTCGCTGATATGGAACGACGATTCCTTGCCGATCCTGAGGCCACGAACCGTTTGCGTCTTGAAATCTTGCCAACAGGTAGCTTCAATCTTTCAACGAACTCATTTTCGTGGCCAGATTCGGAAGAGTGCAGACGATTTGTCGATGCACGTCGTGAGCTGTTCCAGATTATTTTTGGAAGCGATCAGCTGATTCTTCAGGGGGCCAATCTGATGGCCCTGCGAGAGACCGCAGAGAACTATGCGGGAGCCTATGTGGACTGGCTAGAGGCCATCATGGCACGTGCGTCCTCTATTGACCCCGGCATTTCACGGCAGGCATTGGAGGAGTTGCGCAGCGCGCTATCCATCGATACGGCAATGCTGGTGATTAACGATTACCGAGGCCAAAGGCGTGAAGCCGTATTACTTGCACCAACGCATCCCCTGCGAATCACGTGGCACACCACTTGGGCTCATCTTGCCCATAGGTGGTTGCAGCAAGCAAGACAAGTCAGTCGAGAGTTTGTCGTGCCGACCAGGGATGCGATCCTCAAGCAGCTCTCGTCGGTAGCAATGCCATCAGTTCTGCCATACGGAGACGAGCTTGGACGGACAGCATTGGCGGTCGACAATCTCAACGCATTCTGGACGCTATATGCAGCCGCTGATGAAACCGATCCCCGTGGTTTGATCGGTGAGGTGTGTTCAGCCCTTAGTCTGCCGGAGCCATCGATCGGCGGTTCAATGATTGATGCCGGCTACTTGGCAACACGGGTGCAGCGCTACCTGATTCAGCATCCCTATGTAAGAACGCTCACGATCAACGCATTCAATGCCGGAAGGGCAGCAGTATTGGCTGACGTTTTGGTGAGTATGCAGCGGCACAAGGAGTTTGCAGATCTTCGCTACGACATCAGGCTTTTCGTCGCCGACCCGGATGCCCCAGGCACGGGCGATGCGCTCAACGAATTGTTGTCCCCGGATTCGACAGGTGCAGGACGGGAAGTCGATGCCTTCGCAACCCCCACGGAAAGTCATCTTCATCCGAAATTGAGGTTGGCGATACGATCTCTAGAGGAGTTCCGCAAGTCACCTGAAGATCACTCTGCGCATCTGAGCTTTCTGTTTGATGTATTTCCTGCTGAAGAAATTCGGGCTGTTGATGCGAGCGAATACGACGAGTGCAGCTTCGTTCATGGCCTGGTCCAACCATTCGCCGTTAAGTACCACGAGGATGAGCAGTCCATCACCTGGCTACGGCAACCACTCCATGGCCGCGCCAAGGCACTAGATGGTGCCGAGGAGCTCTCTGACTTGATGGCAACGCTGTCTCGATTGATGTCGGTTGCCACGGGGAGCGTAGCGCGATCTCAAGTTTTACCGAATTCACGCCCGGTAATTGCCTTGTCGCTTTCCGCTGATGAGCGGGCGATGTTGCACCAGGTCCATGAAATCAGCGACTGGGTCCTGACGATCGATCGCAATCTGGGTATTGAGTTCTTTGATCATCGGCGCCATCCGACACGCCCGGACTATTTGATCGACCACTCACCGGACATGGCGAATGCTATGGGTCATCGGCTGGCCATCACTTCACGGTCGATTGCAGAATTGGAGGCACTTCTGTTGCCCTTGCTGGCTGACTTTGGGCTTCCATGCACTGGCAAGCACGCAGTCATTATGCTGGACCAATTGCGCTCCCTGTCGGGACGACTCGCACTGAAGCTGCTTTCATCGCCAAACCAGCGTGCCGAGGCGATGGGGCTGGCGCTGTCACGCCTGTTCCTTGAACACCAAGGGGTTTTCTTGAATCAGATCGTAGTCCCCTTGGATGCGCATCTGGAGCTTTACAAGGCTTTGCGGCAAAACGCCATGGAGCTTGGCGATGAAGTGAGCTTCCGCCGCACGGATTTGGCCTTGTTTGATCTTGATCCAAACGCACGTTTAATTACTTGCCGTTTGGTGGAAGTGAAGTGCTATTCGCAAGTAGGTGACCTTGCGGCATATGAACAACTGAAGGCATCGATTGCTGAGCAGATTGCACAGACGGAAGCCGTACTTGCCTACCACTTCGATCCAGATCGGCAGCAGACTGATCGTCCCGACCGAACAATCAAGAACTTTGATCTTGCGACGCTACTCGAGTTTTATCTCGAGCGATCGGAACGTTACGGCCTTGTCATGCCGGATGCGGCGGATGAGGCACGCTATTTCTTGCGTCATCTCGATGATCAGTCCTATCGCCTTGAGTTCACGCGAAGTGCCATTGTGTTCGACTTCAAGAAAGCCGGCACGGAGGCGCCGGAGAATGTTTCTGGAATCGAGTACTACAGGATTGGTCGTGACCTGATTGAGCAGCTTGTTGAATCTGAAGTGGTCGAAACAGAAGCTTCTGCGAGCTTTGCTCTCACCGCTGCGAAGGAGGTTTCCCAGGAAATTACGCAGGAACTGATACGGCGGCGAAGCCTTGCCCCAGCAGTCCCCACATTCGCTACAGCGGCCTTTCTGGGCAAAGCACGTGATCGCACTGTGACCTGGGATAGAACAGACCGCCAACCCTATCCCACTTCGGACCATGTTGTGAAGGTAGTTACCCTCGATACGACGGATACTCCGAAGAATCAATTGCAGGAGGCATCTCCCTTACTAATTCCGAGTAATCCGCCAGGACTGGAGGACGTCCAATCTCCATCAACTAACTCATTGGCGCCGAAGCTCCCCTCGCCGAATGTACTGCCCCAATCGGAACCGTTGTCCGCAATATCGGAGGCCGTGAATATGGTGCGCGGCAGTGCCGCGAATTACGACATCATGCTTGGTACGACCATGGCCACCCCACAATATGGCCTGCTGGCTGAGGTGTCCGGGAGGAAGGTGGCGTTGGATCTAAACCAGACTCACACCATCAGTCTTTTCGGTGTTCAGGGAGGTGGCAAGAGTTATACCCTTGGTCTGGTTGCCGAGATGGCCTCGCTGGAAATTCCCGGCATCAACGTTCTTCCCGAACCCTTGGCGACGGTGATATTCCACTACAGCCCGACGATGGACTACAAGCCGGAATTCACGTCCATGGTTGGGTCAAACTCGGTAGAGGATCAAGTCATTCAGCTTCGGAGCACCTATGGAGCGGACCCTAAGGCACTTGAAGATGTAATTCTCCTGGTGCCTGCGGACAAGCTGGAAGAGCGCAAAGCGGAATATCCGGACGTTGCAGTTCATCCCCTTCAGTTTTCAGCCGCCGAACTCAAGGCTTCACATTGGAAATTTCTGATGGGAGCGGTAGGAAATCAGGCGACCTATATTCGCCAGTTGATGCGCGTAATGAAGGGCATGCGCGACAACATCACCCTTGACGGGCTGCGTGCCGGGATCGATACGTTGTCAGTTCCCGATCACATCAAGGATTTGGCGCGGGTGCGTCTTGAATTGGCTAGCGAATACATTAACGATGCAGTTTCGTTGAATGAAGTTGTTCGCCCAGGGCGACTGATCATCGTCGACCTGCGTGATGAGTTCATCGAGAAAGATGAGGCGCTTGGTCTCTTCGTCGTTCTGCTTCAGCTGTTTGCCGATGCCAAGATTGATGGGCGCAGCTTCAACAAGCTGGTCGTATTTGACGAGGCGCATAAATACATCGAGAGCCCAGACTTGGTGGCAGGACTCATTGAGGTCGTCCGCGAAATGCGCCATAAGGGCGTGAGCATCATGGTGGCCAGCCAGGATCCTCCGTCTGTACCAGTTAGTCTGATCGAGCTTTCAAGCCAAATCATTCTCCATAAGTTCAACTCGCCGGCGTGGCTTAAACACATCCAGAAAGCCAATGCAGCACTCGCCAATCTGACACCGGAGCGAATGGCATCCCTTAAGGCTGGGGAAGCATTTGTATGGTCAAGCAAGGCAACCGATGAGTCATTTTCGAAAGGTGCAGTAAAGGTCCGTTGTCGACCACGGGTAACCGAGCATGGCGGAGCGACGAGAGTCGCGGTCAAGGAAGGCTAGGGCATGGCACTCCCCATCAACATCAACGACCTCCTCAACTGCAAACCCGTCGAATGGGAGCCCCTCGAAGTCAAGGCTGACGAGACCAAGTTGGGACCAAGTCGGGACCAGGCTGAAATTTTGCCGGGCTCAGTTCTCGAGCCAATGCTTGCCGATGGTCTGCTGGAAATCACCATCCCCGACACGCCTACCGGCAGCAAGCAGTGCAACCGTACTACAAAGAAGGGATGGAACTTGCTCGCCTCACTGAAAGAAGGCGGCGCATGACCGCAACGAATCGGCTTTTGGATCCGGAACGGCTCCCACAAGCGCTATGGGACAGTGGCAACAAGATTCTGCGGTTGCCTAACGCACTGGCCCGCGCTTACGAAATCCTGATTGATCGTCATGGCCTGCGTGAATTAGCACAGTCCAGAACGGTTAGGGATTCTCCAGTCGGTGGTTTAGGAAAGCCAGAGACTGACAAGCATTTTGCGCAGCAGTTTGATAATTCTGCTGCTCGCGTGCAGTTGGCAATAACCAACGCGACGATGGACGTCCCTCGCGCATCGAATGCACTTGTCCAGGCTTTGAGCGGGAACATGGTATGCATTACGGATGCGCCTTGCGGAGCACCCGAGTTCGACACTTTTCGCTTGCCAAGTGCATAAATGGAGTTGCGGGCAC
>ERZ761603.1438-NODE-1438-length-17853-cov-9.259804_pt1 | contig 17853 bp, 19 predicted proteins | sample MGYA00511879_ERZ761603 | MGnify/ENA primary metagenome ERZ761603 (study PRJEB28899, sample SAMN02850040) | bioreactor sludge metagenome | biome: EBPR Sludge; feature: EBPR Bioreactor; material: flocular biomat | place: Australia: Thorneside Wastwater Treatment... | reverse complement strand
TCAGCCTCACGCTTGGCTTCCTCAGCAGCCTTTTGTTTGGCTTCCTCAGCAGCCTTTTGTTTGGCTTCCTCAGCAGCCTCACGCTTGGCCTCCTCAGCAGCCTCACGCTTGGCCTCCTCAGCAGCCTTTTGTTTGGCTTCCTCAGCGGCCTTTTGTTTAGCCTGTTCTGCTTCTCTCTGACGCTGGATTTCCTTCTGCCGGCGTTCCTCAGCCTCACGGGCCTCCCGTTCAGCCTGCGCCAATTTAGCTTGCCGCTCGGCCTCTACACGCTGACGCTGGCGTTCCAGCTCGCTTAATCGTTCTAATTCTTCGCGGATTGCAGCTTCATCCACCATCTCAGCCGGGATCGACTCGGCCAGCACCCCTTCTTCAGGATGCGGAGTATCCGAAAGATTCAACGTAACCAGCAGAAAAAGCCCGATAGCCACATGAATCGCGACTGCAAAAACCATCGCGATAAAGTTCTGCCGCCGTGCGCCGCGCTCCGAGTACATCAACGCAGGTTACCGATTATTGTGGCAAATCAGGAGGTGCAGTGGATAGTCCAACCTTAACAGCGCCCGCGCCTTTCAGAGCAGACATTGCTTCGATAACCTGTTCATAACGTACTTCACGATCGGCGCGAACCAACACGGGCGGTTGCGGTTTCTGATTCAGATGCTCTCGAATCTCTGCGTAGCGCGGTTCCAAGGTCTTGCAATTCACCAAATGCGCCTGTTCCGAACCAACATTCAAATGGCAGGAACCGTCTTTTTGCACGGACATGACGACAACTTCAATTTCCTGATTCTGTGTTTCGAGCGGTTCCGCTGGAGCTTGAGGCAAGTCCACTTCAACCCCTTGGTTCAACAGTGGCGCAGTGACCATGAAGATTACCAATAGCACCAGCATCACGTCGATATAAGGAACAATATTGATCTCCGCCTTCAGGCGGCTGTGCGAACTGCGTCGAGGCATAATCTAACCTTAGGCCGATGGCGTGCGGTTCTTACGCAGGTGGTAGGATTGCCGCTGGAGAATATTGGAGAACTCTTCCATAAAGGTTTCATAGCGATTGGCCAGCCGGTCGACGCTATGAGCGTAGCGATTATAAAAAATCACTGCCGGTATGGCGGCAAACAAACCCATCGCTGTGGCAACCAGTGCTTCGGCAATACCTGGAGCTACTTGCGCCAAGGTTGCTTGTTGAGTCACACCCAACGCCATAAAAGCATTCATGATGCCCCAGACTGTGCCAAACAGGCCAATATACGGACTGGTGGAACCCGCAGTCGCCAGTAAAGGCAAGTACATTTCCAATTCATCCAGTTCCCGCGAACCGGTTGCTCGCATCGCCCGCTGCGCGCCACTGACTACTGAGTCCGGATCGGCAGTCGGTTGTGCACGCAACCGTAGAAATTCCTGGAAACCGGCGAGAAAAATGGCATCCATCCCCCACACTGGCTCCTTCTGACGACTGATCCGTGCGTACAGCGAAGCCAGATCAATACCTGACCAGAAATCGTCCTCAAATTGGTCGGCTGCTCCCTTCGCAGAGCTCAGCACCAACTGTTTCTTGACGATCACCCACCACGAACCCAGTGAAATCAACGCCAGCACCAGCATAATCAACTGCACGATCAAGCTGGCGTTGGCAACTAAGCTCCAGAACGACATCTCATGGGTCACCCGTAATCTCCCTCAGGTTCCTTAATTTCCGCTAACATTTTGATTTTACGAACGGATGATTAGCAACCGTTCTTCTGTGCAAAGACAGCATTCCGTGGAGAACGGCTAATGCATGCTTTCATTTTATTACCGATCCTACTGCTGGTCATACGTCCTGTTGTTGCCGCAATGCCTCTGGCCTTTGAAGAAGCCGATATCGAGGGCGATAGCTTGATCAGCACCGGCGAAGCTGCCAATGCGATATTTTGGATTTTGAGACCGGTGACAGTGATGGGACACTCACAGTGGATGAACTGAATGTCGCGACCGGCCCAATGCAGTCCTCCGCACCCGGCTACCGGCTCCATGCTGCCTCCGCCAAGACTTTAGCCACCTTTTCAGGAACCGATGCTGAACAAATCGCTGCTAGCCCCCGACGCGGCAGGAACCAGCCCGAAATGCCGGTAGGCGTGAACAGTCGCGACTCGCCCGCGTGGAGTACGCATCAGGAATCCCTGCTGGATTAGATACGGTTCTAATACATCTTCAATTGTTCCCCGTTCCTCACTCAGCGCCGCAGCCAAAGTATCCAACCCGACCGGCCCACCACCGAATTTGTCAATCATCAGCCATAAAAGCCGCCGGTCCATCTCATCGAAGCCACAGGCATCAACTTTAAGCAGATCAAGTGCCCGTTGCGCTACATCGGCAGTGATTCGGCCATCGGCACGCACCTCGGCGAAATCACGCACCCGCCGCAACAAGCGATTGGCAATGCGCGGTGTACCGCGCGAACGCTGACCGATTTCCGCCGCACCTGAGGGAAGGTCAATCTTAATACCGAGAATTCGCGCTGAGCGGGCGACTATCTCGGTTAATTCTTCCGAGGTATAGAATTCCAGGCGATGGACGATGCCGAAACGATCCCGCAGCGGCGACGTCAACAATCCAGCACGAGTCGTAGCACCCACCAGCGTGAAAGGCGCTAGATCCAGTTTAATCGATCGCGCTGCGGGCCCTTCGCCAATCATAATGTCGATCTGATAATCCTCCATCGCTGGATAGAGAATTTCCTCGATGACTGGACTGAGGCGATGAATCTCATCGATAAACAGCACGTCGCGGGATTCGAGATTGGTCAGCAGCGCGGCCAAGTCGCCGGGCCGCTCCAGCACTGGCCCGGAGGTCTGGCGCAGGTTAACGCCCATTTCAGCGGCGACGATATGCGCCAACGTGGTCTTGCCCAGCCCCGGTGGCCCAAATAGGAGAACATGGTCCAGCGCCTCACTGCGGGCACGGGCAGCATGAATGAAGATCTCCATCTGCTCGCGCATAGCCTGCTGGCCGACGTACTCCGCCAAATGGCGGGGACGGACCGCACGATCCAACACGGTATCCTCGCTGCTGGCGCTCGGAGCAATCAGGCGGTCAGGTAGATTCATAGCAGAGTATCGGTTTTAAATTTTAAATTTTAACGATGCACGCTGGCCTGCAATGCCTGGCGGATAATCGCCTCACTGGTAAGTCCCGCAGTCTCTAGCGATTGCACCATGCGCGAGGCATCAGGCAATTTATAGCCTAACGCCACCAGGGCGCTGATCGCATCATCGACCGGACTGGCTTCCGGGGCAGCAACGCGCTCGCCCGATGACAAAACCACCGCTGCTGGATAAAGCCCCAACTCGCCAACCCGGTCACGCATTTCAATAATCAGCCGCTCGGCGGTTTTCTTACCGACTCCTGGCAACCGGGTCAACGAAACTGTATCACTTTCACGGACACAGCGCCCGAACAGTTCTACGCTCATCCCAGACAGAATCAGCAATGCCAACCGTGGACCAACGCCAGTCACCCGAATCAGACTGCGAAATAGACTCCGTTCCGCCGGATCGGCGAAACCATACAGAGTATGCGCATCCTCGCGCACCGTCAGGTGGGTTAGCAGTGTCACTTCCGCCCCGACTTCCGGCAGGGTCTGAAAAGTGGTCAGTGACGCCTCCAGTTCATAGCCTACCCCATGGGCATCGATCATCAGATAGGGCGGTTGCTTCCAGGCCAGCAATCCACGCAAACGGCCAATCATCGCCGTCGTCTCCGGGCTAGCACAGCCACCGTGCCGAGCCGGTTCAAGGTCTGCCGGGTGTGGCCGTGACAGATCGCCACAGCCAGTGCATCGGCAGCATCGGCCTGAGGTGATTCTGGCAGGTTCAACAAGAGAGCAACCATGCGTTGCACCTGGTTTTTGTCCGCAGCGCCTCCACCGGCCACTGCCTGCTTGATAGCCCGTGGCGCATACTCGCTGACCGGTAGTCCCGCCATCACCACCGCACATAGGGCGGCACCACGCGCCTGACCTAGCTTTAGCGCCGAATCGGGATTGCGATGCATGAATACCTGTTCCGCCGCGACTTCCATCGGTTGATACTCGCAAATCACGCCGGTCACGCCTGCAAAGATAGTTCTCAGCCGTTCAGGCAATGGCCGGTCACTAGCGGTCTGGATGCAACCGCTGGCAACATAGCGGCTGCGTGATCCCTCCATATCGATAATACCGTAACCAGTGATCCGCGAACCTGGATCGATGCCCATCAGCCGGACGATAGCCACCCTCAGAGTTTTGCCAGGATGTCGGCAGAAATATCGGCGTTGGAGTAGACATTCTGGGTATCGTCCAGGTCCTCCAAGAGATCGAGCAGCTTGACCATTTTCTGCGCGTCTTCAAAATCCAGCGTGACGTTGGAACTAGCGCGCTGGGTAACTTCAGCATTCTCCGGTTCCAGACCGGCGGCGATCATCGCCTCCTGAACCTGCTGGAAAACCGCTGGCTCGATCAGAACATCCACGGAACCGTCATCGTTCGTCACCACATCGTCGGCGCCGGCTTCGATGGCCATTTCCATAATCCGATCCTCGTCACTACCCATCGGATAGCTCAATACACCTTGCTCGGCGAACTGAAACGCCACCGAACCGGTAGTACCTAAATTACCGCCGCATTTACTGAAAGCGTGGCGCACCTCGGCCACGGTGCGGTTACGGTTATCGGTCACTGCGTCGACCATGACTGCCACGCCACCCGGACCGTAGCCTTCATAGCGGATTTCCTCATACTCCACGCCTTCCAGAGAACCTGTACCGCGCTTGATTGCCCGGTCGATGGTGTCCCTAGGCATATTGGCGGTCAATGCCTTATCCATGGCCAATCGCAACCGGGGATTGGCGCTAGGATCGCCGCCGCTCATGCGCGCCGCGACAGTGATTTCCCGAATCAAACGGGTGAACAGCTTGCCGCGTTTGGCGTCCTGGGTGTTTTTCCGATGCTGAATATTCGCCCATTTACTATGTCCAGCCATACGAAGCCTCTTGCCTGATTTGCCTTGGGATGCCTGTAAATATCATCAGTCTACCATGTTGTCGCACGGCGACCCATGCTACGGATGAGGAACCTAGTTCATGGCGAAAATTACATTGGACCGGGTCATCGTGGATAAAGGCTGCTCACGGCTTGGGTGGAGGACACCAACTGGAAGCGGCAAACATAGGATCAGCAGGGTCGTAAGGCGGGGCGTATTTATAGTCGCAATTCCTGACCGTAATATTCTGCCCGGCAGGGGTCAGTTGATCCGAGGTCAGGTCGCGGCAGACCAATGCGCCGGGCATCGCTTTCAAAGACCGAATCTCCGCCCAGGTATACCCATTTTTCGCTTGCGCTTTCGTCGCGCCCGGATCAACCTTCCAGCGCGCACTGGAGAAGGAAAGGCTACCCATAGTGGGCCGATGCGCCGTATCCGTCAGGACATCGCAGGTAAACAGCACCGCGCTGCTGGGATCGGTCAGGCATGCAAAGCGCGACGAATAAGCGCCCGCATTGCTAATGACACACTCACCGGCATTTGTATCGAAAGCCCACTTCTGATTCGGATCATAGGGCTTGCCACCTTTGGGACACAGCGTGACCGTCATCCTCGCTCCCCAAGCACACACTTGCCCGCCAACGGCGTCATCATACTGAGAGGTATAGCCGGTATAGCCCATCGCATATAAATTTTGCGTCCAATAGGTGTTCTGGATGGCGTAGGTTCCATCATGTTTGGACGTAGGCCCGACCCTCTGCTGGGGGCCAGAACCCACTGGACAGGCGATGGCGGCATGTTCTGGCGTATCACTCAGGCACCCGATAGCTGCATAATAGCTGTAGGGCGTGCAACCACCGGGACCACAAGTAGAGTCGATACTGGGATTTGCGTTTTTGGGAGCGCCAAAGCTCCCGCTACCTAGCCACTTATAGGGTGCAACACAGGCTTTATTGACGTTTCCAACCGTGGTCAGCAGGCTGATATCTGGCCCATTGATCGGCCAGGGATAGAATGTTGTGCTGTCTTCCTTGGGACAACTCGCCAAATCCAGCATCGACGCATCGATGCTCGGGCGGCTACAGCCATTACCAAGCACTTCGACTGTCATGGGCAAGGTATAGCCGTCAACCGCGCTGACGTCGAAGTAGTCGGGGCTGGCCAACGGCCCGCAGTTCGCCGGGCTGGGATCAGTGGGACAGTGGGGGTGAGGCGGCACATCCACCGCGGATCCGGCGGCGTTGAAGGCGCAATCAGCAGCGGCGGTGCCTGGCTTGCAACCAAACGTCGGCTCAAACAACGTGTTAATGCTGGCCAGATCACCAGTCATTGAGCCGATTTTACAACCTTCATTGGCAAAGGGATCATTCTTCGGACAATTCAGGAAGAAGCTGAAATTGCCGCTCGGCGCTCCTTGATCCGGGATGCAGAACAATTGGCTGCTCAATGAGGCGATGGGAAAAGCCCCCTTCAGTGTGTTGTATTTCACTGGAGCATTGGATACGGATGACAGCAACGGGTCCGCCAGCGTCAGCGTACTTCCGTTAACGGCTGTGACCTCGGTTAGCAGGTCCGCGCCAGATTTGCCGCCGCCGGCAACCTTGATGAATTGGCCAACTTGGAAATAGGTCACCTGGTCAACCGGCGGGGTGGTCAAGGTCAAGGCTGGGCTATTAAGCGAACCCATGCCTTGTGCCCCGGTATCGATATAATATTCTCCACTCCCATTATTTTCTGGTGCTGCGTAAGCTCGAAACCAGCCGCCAGAATTTTTCAGCGCCTGAGGCTGGCCAGGACTCCCGCCCGGCGAGAAGACCGCAAAAGCCGGGTCCTCACAATTATTCACAATTTCCAGGCGGGCCGTGGTGCCGGCAGGACATGGAGGGGGGCCACCGATTCCAGGATTGAGGCCACCGGCGTGGCTGCCCGCCGAGATTGCGGCATCACCCAACAAATTACCAGCCAGCGCTACGGGCAGCGCGCATATCGCAAGTATTGTTAAACAGAACCGGCTTTTCATTTCGGCATTCTTCTCAATTTGAGCACGGTATTAAATGAAGCTTCAGAACTGATACTGGACGCTGACTGACCAGAGGCTGATGTCAGTATCGGCATCGCCGCCCAACCGGTAGCGATCCCAATCGCCACGGACACTAAAATGGGTATTAACGTCATAATCAAGTCCAACACCGTAGCTGAGATCTGTCCCGTTATCCTTCTGGCGCGATGTCCCCGAGCCCGCAATCAGATCGGCATTGGCAGTCGCTTTCGCATTCCAGACGAAAGCCCCAAGCTTGGCGAAAGCAGAGAACCGATCAGCGAAGGGATAACCGGCCTTGAGGCCAATGTTGACACCATCCATGGTCATCTGGGTATTAATCTGCCCGGAAACACGCCCGCCAATGGCGATGTCCGCGCCCGTTTCCCCCAAATCGACATAACTCAACTCGGCGGCGAGATAGGAGTTAAAGGCATAGCCAGCAAAGAGTTTCCATCCGGTGCCGGTATCATGATCATCTACTAAAAGACTGTCGACGACAAAACCAGCGTCCGCCAGCGATTGGTGAATCTCGCCCGTGAGATTCGCATAAGACCGCCCAGCACCGGCTCCGAGATAAAAGCCAGTTTCTGCAGCTGAAACCATGCTGGCTATGGCAAGCAGCGGCACGAGCGTCATTGAGCAAATGGATTTAAGCATCTCAATCTCCGCTTTGCGGGGTGTTCGATATTGGAAATAGCCCGCTATACAGAATTAGGCGTGTAGCGTCACAGCACCTCTGCACCTTTGCTCATCAAGAAGCGATGGCGTAGATCATCGTAACTACACCCTCATTTATTCATGACGCGGATGGTGAAACCGGCCAGTCGCGAAGAACGCGCAGGACTGCGTAATCGTGGATGGATCGACCAACATTTGCATATGCGCGACCGGTAGGCAGATATGGTCTGCCATACCCGGAAACTGAGTTTCGACCACCGCGATCATACCGTCGGCTGGTGATGGCATTGCTGGAAACATTAAACCAATACCGATATTTAGGGTACCTGCAATTGAGCCAAGCAGATTCGGCGAGGTCCAAGCTGGCGCGCCGCCTAACAACCCCCTCTCCAAAGCCCGGCCTACCAAAATGCCAAGGCCACTCTGGTGCATGATTCGCGCCGCATAACTACCTTGATGCGGAGTACCCAACGTGACTACCCGCCCCGGTCGCTGATTGGGATAATGATGAAACAGATAACGCACCACTAGCCCGCCCATGCTATGGGCTAGAAAATGCACGGTGGGTGACTCTAGCCGTTCCAGCAGCCGGTGCAGGTCTTCTGCATTTTCCGCCGGCGAACGCGTCATGCTCGGGTAGGAAAAATTCACAGTCTGATAACCGGATTCCTCCAGCCAGTACTCCAATAAACGCATCCATAGACCATGAACATACAAACCATGCACCAGTACTACCGTTTCGCGCTGGGCCGCCATCGTTGACTCCGGGTTATTTTGGAAAAAGAAGTATTCTAGCGGAAATCGGCCTCGGGCCGGCTGGAGCACGGTAAAAGAATTGTCATCAATCAGTCCCTGAGTGGAGAATGCCATGTCATTTGTAAAAAATTCGCCATTTTCTCCTGATAGTGTCAAAATGAAACTAACTCAGAATTTGGCTAAGCAAGTCCGCAAAACCGGTATCTTGCCCGTGTAACCACAGAAAGACTTGAGCGACGTGCCGGGCGCCGTCGCCGGAGATAAAAAATCATGAGCGCCTTCACCGCTGCCCTTACCATCAAAGACCACCGCCTAACGCCAGCACAGGTACCACCGACCGTGGTTGAGCACCTGGATACGGCTGAAAAAATCACACTAACCGAACGCATTCGATGCCTGTTGGCCGAGCGAGACGCCACCTTGGTGGCTCACTACTATACTTCCCCTGAATTGCAGGAACTGGCCGACGCTACGGGCGGCTATGTATCTGATTCACTCGATATGGCCCGCTTCGGTACGGAATGCTCTTCTAGCACACTAGTGGTAGCTGGAGTGCGCTTCATGGGCGAAACCGCCAAGATTCTCAATCCCGAAAAGCGAGTCTTGATGCCCGATCTGCACGCTGAATGTTCCTTGGACTTAGGTTGTCCACCTGATGAATTCACTGCGTTCTGTGATCAGTATCCCGACCGGACAGTGGTGGTCTATGCCAACACCAGCGCTGCCGTGAAAGCCCGCTCCGACTGGGTCGTGACCTCAGGAATTGCTCTTGACCTGGTGCGGCACCTCGCGGAGAAAGGCGAAAAGCTGATCTGGGCGCCAGATCGACACCTTGGCGCTTATGTGCAACAGCAAACCGGCGTCGATATGCTGCTGTGGAATGGGGCCTGTGTCGTGCATGAAGCATTCAAGGCCGAGGGTTTGCGCCAGTTGCGGGCTGAACATCCCGACGCCCATGTTCTGGTGCATCCGGAATCGCCACTGGATGTGATTGCACAAGCAGATCTCGTGGGATCAACCACTGCGCTGGTCAAGGCGGTTCAGGAATTGCCTGCGCATAAATTCATCGTTGCAACCGATAATGGGCTGTTCCATAAAATGAAATTGGCTGCCCCTGACAAAATCCTGCTGGAAGCGCCGATTGCCGGCAAGGGCGCAACCTGCGTCAGTTGCGCGCACTGTCCATGGATGGCGATGAACGGGTTACGCAATCTGGCGCGAGTATTAGAGACCGGCGATAACGAGATTCACATCGATGAAGCCGTGCGCGAGCGGGCGGCCTTGCCGATTCGCCGGTTGCTAAATTTTGCCAAACAACGTCAACAGACCGTGATGGGGAACAATGATGCGTAGAGCGCGCAAAAGCCAGCGGAATTGAAAAAAGCTCTTCGTGACGACCATACAGTTACGCTATCAAGGGTGTCTATTGGGACTCGCTGCAGGCGACGCTTTAGGCACGACGGTTGAATTCAAAGCGCCAGGCAGTTTTTCCCTGTTGACGGATATGATTGGAGGCGGACCGTTTGGATTGAAAAAAGGTCAGTGGACCGATGATACCTCGATGGCGCTGTGCCTCGCTGAAAGCCTCATCACCTGCCGATCATTTGACGCTCGCGATCAAATGGAGCGCTATACCCGATGGTGGAAACTCGGGTATCTCAGCAGTAATGGCCGCTGTTTCGATATCGGGAACACGGTGGCTCAGGCATTACAATGCTATACCTGCACGGGAGATCCATTCGCCGGCTCGACCAATCCGTACTCCGCTGGGAATGGCAGCCTCATGCGCCTGGCCCCAGTTCCCCTATTTTTTGCTTCTAACCCAGAAGCCGCCATCCATTTCAGCGCGGAAAGTTCAAGAACCACTCATGCGGCCACGACTTGCCTGGACGCTTGCCGATACTTTGCAGGACTGTTGATCGGCGCGCTTCAGGGCGTCTCAAAGGATGAGCTGCTTTCTCCAAGGTATGCACCCGTTGAGCAGCTTTGGGAACGGATGCCGTTATGTCCTGAAATCGATAAGATCGCCAATGGTTCTTTCAAGCGAAAAAACCCGCCCGAGATCGTTGGAAGCGGCTATGTCGTCGAATCGCTTGAAGCAGTCCTGTGGGCGTTCAACCGATCGGCAAATTTTGAAGAGGGCTGTTTGCTGGCGGTGAATTTGGGCCATGATGCCGACACCACCGGCGCTATCTTCGGGCAGCTAGCCGGTGCGTATTATGGGGCGGCTGGCATCCCGGAGGCGTGGCGCGAATACCTCGCCCATGCCGGCCTGATCGAGCGATTGGCGCATACCCTCTTCGAAAGGCGGATCTAAACCCGGATTTTCCACCTATCAGCAGATTTTCCAGAGCAATCTCAAGCGACTGAGGGTAATTGATCCAACGGCCAGCGCGGCATTACTTCAATCGCCGCACCCTCGGTCTGACCTGCCACCAGCCGCCGCCAGCCAGCATAGGCAATCATAGCGCCATTATCGGTGCAAAACTCCAGCCGGGGGTAATAGACTCGTCCGCCCCGTTCCTTCGCCAGTTCCAGCAACCGCGCCCGCAATCGCCGGTTGGCACCCACCCCACCGGCCACTACTAACCGTTTCAGCCCCGTCGCCTGTAAAGCCCGCCGACACTTGATCACCAACGTCTCGACCACTGCCTCCTCAAAAGCACGCGCCACGTCAGCCCGATTCTCCAGCGTCGGTTCCAGTTCTCGCCAAGCATTGATGGCCGCCGTTTTTAATCCACTGAAGCTAAAATCGCAACCGGGCCGGTCGGTCATCGGCCGGGGGAATTTGAAACGTCCCGGAGTACCCTCTTCAGCCAGCTTGGCCAGCGCCGGCCCGCCAGGATAGGGAAGACCCAGCAGCTTAGCGGTCTTATCAAATGCTTCGCCAGCCGCATCGTCCACCGATTCGCCCAGAATCTGATAGCCGCCGATCCGGTCAACTCGCACCAGCAGGCTGTGCCCTCCGGATACCAGCAGGGCGACAAAAGGAAATTCCGGTGGCTCCGCTTCCAGCATTGGCGCCAGTAAATGCCCTTCCATGTGATGGACGCCGATCGCCGGCACATTCCAAGCCCAGGCCAAACTGCGCCCGATAGCCGCGCCCACCAGCAATGCACCGATCAAGCCTGGTCCACGGGTATAAGCCACGCCGCCGATATCGCTCGGTTCAACATCCGCTTGCCGGAGGATTTCCCGCAACAGCGGCAGCGTCTTACGCACATGATCACGCGAGGCCAATTCCGGCACAACTCCGCCATATCCGGCGTGCAATTTGACCTGGCTATGCAGCGCGTGGGCTAGCAGCCCGCGTTCGCTCTCGTAGAGCGCCACGCCGGTTTCATCACAAGATGTTTCAATACCCAGAATTAACATATGGTTTTACTATTTTGCATTTAGCGGGAGGCATGATTACAATACAATGTTTTCCAATAATCCAGCTTTCCTCTAGCCCAGACTCTGAAATCAATGAGGTGATGTTTTAATGCCTGCCGTGAAAATCAAGGAAAATGAGCCGTTTGATATCGCGTTACGCCGTTTCAAGCGTTCCTGTGAAAAAGCCGGTGTTCTCTCTGAGGTCCGCCGCCGGGAGTTCTACGAGAAGCCAACTCAAGAGCGCAAGCGTAAGCGAGCTGCCGCTGTCAAGCGTCATTTGAAGAAACTTTCCCGGGAAGTCGCCCGCCGTACCCGCCTCTACTGAGCCTGGCCGTCACCCTCTCCCCCGCTTTCAAGCAAGCTACGAGTCCGCCAGCATGTCTCTCAAAGACCGTATTCAGGATGACATGAAAGCCGCTATGCGCGCCAAGGATAAAAATCGCCTTGGCGTCATCCGCCTGATTCTGGCCGCCATCAAGCAACGCGAGGTGGATGAACGCATTGAATTGAACGATGCTCAGATCCTCGCTGTGCTGGAAAAGATGATCAAACAGCGCCGGGAATCCCTGACGCAATATCAAAATGCCGGCCGCGAAGATCTGGCCAGCCAGGAAGCTTTCGAAATCGAACTGATTCAGACCTATTTGCCAGCGCCCCTCAGCGAAACCGGGTTAGAAGCATTGATCGCCAACGCCATTGCGGTGACCGGCGCTCAGTCCCTGCGTGATATGAGCAAAGTCATGGCCATCATCAAAGATCAGGCGCAGGGCCGGGTGGACATGGCCGCAGTCAGCGCTCGGGTTAAAGCCCGTTTCGGCGGCTGAAACCGCATTTTCTACCTGCCGCCAATAAAGCCATTTGTATCCGCTGACTGGCAGACAGGCATTTTTCAACTAGGCTTTGGGGTTATGGCTGGTCGCATCCCCCAAGAATTCCTCGATCAATTGCTCAGCCGGGTGGACTTGGTCGAGGTAATTAACACCCGGGTGCCATTGCGTCGAGCAGGCCATGACTTCATGGCTTGCTGTCCATTTCACGCTGAAAAAACTCCCTCATTCTCGGTCAGTCCACGCAAGCAATTTTATCATTGCTTCGGGTGCGGCGCTCACGGGAACGCCATCGGCTTTTTAATGGCCTATGAGCGACTAGAGTTTCTGGATGCAGTTGAGGATCTAGCCCGGCTGGCCAGTCTAGAAATGCCGAAAATCAGCGGCGATGATAGCGGTTTATCCCATACGCTGCTGGAATGGCTCATCCAAGCCAGCCGCTATTTCCATCAACAGTTACGGGAGCATCCCACCCGGCAGCAAGCGGTAGATTATTTGCAACGGCGTGGATTAACCGGCCAGATCGCTAACGTGTTCGGTATCGGCTACGCGCCACCTGGCTGGGACACCTTGAGCCGGACTCTGCGCCAGCGCGGCGCCACGCCCGAGCAGATCATGAGCGCCGGCCTGGCCAGCCGCGACGAGCAAAATCGATTGCGCGACCGGTTCCGGGACCGGATTATCTTTCCGATCCGCGACCATCGCGGCCGAGTCATCGCCTTTGGTGGACGAGCGCTGGACGGTGGCGTTAATCCCAAATATCTCAATTCACCGGAGACCCTGTTATTTCACAAGAAATCAGAATTGTATGGGCTGTATGAAGCTCGCACTCGCATTCGGCACTTGCAACGGCTGGTCGTGGTCGAAGGCTATATGGATGTAGTGGCGCTAGCCCAGCATGATATTCCTTATGCAGTTGCTACCCTAGGCACTGCCACCAGTACCGAGCACATCGAACGATTGTTCCGGGTGGTCACTGATCTGGTGTTCTGCTTTGACGGTGACGCAGCGGGCCGGGCTGCCGGTTGGCGGGCGCTGGAAGTGGCTTTGCCTTTCCTGCGTGATGGCCGGCAGATTGGCTTTTTGTTTCTACCCGAGGGTGAAGATCCGGATAGCCTAGTGCGACGGGAAGGGCGCGCAGCATTCGAGCAGCGCTTGGAGCAAGCAACGTCATTGGCAGATTACCTGTTTGCCGAATTACGCGCCCGCGCCAATCCCGGCACGCTGGCTGGACGCGCCCGCCTAGCTGAACTGGCTCGGCCACTATTGGAAAAACTGCCAGAAGGACACTTCCGTGATCTCATGACCCTGCGGCTACAGCAGGAAGCACAACTGGTCAATACCCGCTTGCGTCCGCCTGCCCGATCTTCCCGGCCCGCTGATAGCAATGCGCAACTGACCCGCACTCCGTTGCGCAAAGCCATTGCGCTGCTGTTATACCGGCCGGAACTGGCGCAACAGGCCATGCTGGATGACAATCCGCTACTGCGCGACAGCCAGGAACCCGGTATGCGATTGCTGGCTGATTTAGTGGCCACACTGCGCGCCAGTCCCAAACTAACGGCTGCTGCGTTACTCGAGCGCTACCGGGGCACACGTGAGGGAGCCATTCTGGAACAGTTAGCACAATGGCGGCTGGAAGCTCCGGAAGAAGAATACCGGTTTGAGGAAGAATTCACCGATATCCTGGATTATTTACGGCGGCGCGCCGACCCGGCAAAACAGTGGCTGGAAACCTTGCTACAGCGCGGAACACCCAGCGCACTCAGCAAGGAAGAGCGGGAAGTTCTGCGGAACTTCGGCCAATCAAGAAAAGTCCAATAATCACTATATAGCTAAAATGGAAATTTAATGCTATGATTAATAGTTTAGTTTTTTATCCACCCAGCATGTGAACAGGTCATGAGCGAGCAGCAACAGTCACAATTGAAGAAGTTGATCGCCCGCGGCAAAGAAAAGGGGTTCTTGACTTATGCCGAGGTGAATGACCATTTACCCGATGATATTGTCGATCCGGAGCAGATCGAAGACATCATTGCCATGATCAATGATATGGGTATCGAAGTTCATGAATTCGTACCCGACACCGAGACGTTACTGCTCAATGAAAACCCGGCCAACGCTGACGATGATGTCGTCGCTGAAGAAGCAGCGGCGGCACTGGCAGCAGTGGATAGTGAATTTGGCCGCACCACGGACCCGGTACGAATGTATATGCGGGAAATGGGGACCGTCGAACTATTAACCCGCGAAGGCGAAATCCAGATTGCTAAACGAATTGAAGAGGGTATGAGTCAGGTATTGTCGGCGCTAGCCAGCTATCCCCTGACAATCGGCGAGCTCTTAAAAATTTATGATTCAATTAGCGAAAATGGTACTCGATTAGCCGATATAATCAGCGGTTTCAACGACATTGAGGAACCCGCGCCACTGCTGCCAGATGAAGAAAGCTTGCAGATCGCCGATGACGAGCCGGACGCCGTAAGCAAGAAAGAAAAAAGGATAGCAAAGGGGCCAGAAGCGCAGGAGGAAACATCAGAAACGTCAGAGGAACATGAAGAAGAAGTGGAAGGCGATGATGACGAAAGCGAGGAAGAGGAAGGCGCTCAAAACACCGTGATCGAGAGTGGCCCTGACCCTGAGGAAACTGCTCGCCGTTTCACAGACCTGCGTGTATTGTACGAACAGACTTTAGCCAGCGTGAGTGAACGGGGCCTTCAAGACCCGCAGACTCAAACGCTACGCCAACATCTGAGCGAGCACTTCTTGCAATTCCGCCTCGTACCCAAAACGCTCGACCAGTTGATTTTTAAGCTGCATGAAATGGCCGAACGCATCCGCTCCCATGAGAAACGGGTGATGTCTCTCTGTGTGGGCAAAGCGCAGATGCCACGCAAGACGTTCATCACCACTTTCCCGCAGAATGAAACCAAGCTGGACTGGATTGATGAGCAGATTCAGTCCAACAAGAAATATTCGGTCACTCTGGCCGTGTATCGTGAGAAAGTGCAGGAGACGCAGCGGCGTTTGCAGACGATCGAACGAGAGGCGCAATTGTCAGTTCACGAGATCAAGGATATCAACCGCCATATGTCAATTGGTGAGGCCAAGGCGCGGCGGGCAAAAAAGGAAATGGTCGAAGCCAATTTGCGGCTGGTGATTTCGATCGCCAAGAAATATACCAATCGTGGATTGCAATTTCTGGACCTGATCCAGGAGGGCAACATCGGTTTGATGAAGGCTGTGGACAAATTTGAATACCGGCGCGGCTACAAGTTCTCGACCTATGCAACCTGGTGGATTCGCCAGGCGATTACCCGGTCAATTGCTGATCAAGCCCGGACAATCCGTATTCCGGTACACATGATCGAAACCATCAACAAGCTGAACCGGATTTCCCGGCAAATGCTCCAAGAGATGGGCCGTGAGCCAACACCGGAAGAGCTGGCCAATCGCATGGAGATGCCGGAAGATAAGGTCCGCAAGGTACTGAAGATCGCCAAAGAGCCGATCTCGATGGAGACGCCGATCGGTGATGACGAAGATTCACATCTTGGTGATTTCATCGAGGATCTGAGCGTCATGTCGCCAGTGGATGCGGCTACGGTCGAGGGTTTGCGTGAAGCGACCCGCGAAGTGCTGGCCACTCTGACTCCTCGCGAGGCGAAGGTCCTACGGATGCGATTTGGAATTGACATGCCGACGGATCACACCCTGGAGGAAGTTGGCAAGCAGTTTGACGTCACCCGCGAACGCATCCGTCAGATCGAAGCCAAGGCTTTGCGCAAACTACGCCACCCTAATCGTTCAGAGCAGTTGCGCAGTTTCCTCGACTTGGAGTAGTCAACCGGCTAGCGGCAGTAAAGAATAGTGGTTAGAATTTCGATGCTTCGGGCCCTTAGCTCAGCGGTTAGAGCAGGGGACTCATAATCCCTTGGTCGAAGGTTCAAATCCTTCAGGGCCCATTTTTAAATCAAAGCCTTGGTGCATTATCCGCCAAGGCTTTTTTGTGCCCTGAAACTGGGCTCAACCTGATGGGCAACCTTGCTGATCACCGAGGAGACCCTGCTGACCAGACTATTGGAACCGAAAATTATGATTGATCTCCACTGTCATCTACTGCCCGGTATCGATGACGGCGCCCCGGATCTGGCGACATCGCTGGATATGGCCCGGATCGCGATCGCGGATGGAATCACCGTCACTGCCTGTACTCCCCACATCTATCCAGGACTCTACGAGAACACCGGTTCAGCAATTCGGCAGGCCGTCGTGGAGCTTCAAATTCAATTTAACGCGGCTGATATTCCACTCAAGATCACACATGGTGCTGATACCCACCTTACTCCGGATCTGGTGACGAGACTACGCCAGGGCCAGGTGCCTTCGTTGCATGACAGTCGTTACTTCCTGCTGGAACCACCACATCATATCGCACCACCCCGGTTAGCGGAAACGGTGTTCGAACTGTTGGCGGCCGATTACGTACCGGTCATCACCCATCCCGAACGGCTCAGTTGGATCGAAGATCATTACATGATTTTCATCGACCTAGTACGCCAGGGGGCCTGGCTGCAGGTAACCGCTGGTAGTTTGAGCGGCCGGTTCGGCAAGAGCGCCCGCTATTGGGGTGAACGGCTACTTGACGAGGGTTGGGTGCATATTCTGGCCACTGACGCGCACGGGGTTGACCGACGGCCACCCCTGCTGGCGGAAGGATGGCAGGCGGCGGAACGTTGGGTAGGCACCGAAGAAGCAGCTCACCTGGTTACAACCCGGCCCCAGGGGATACTGGATAATGCGCTGCCCGCCAGCCTGCCCCCATTACCTGCAACGCTCCTACCTTCCCCTTCTACGGCTTGGACTCTGTTGAAACAGTGGTTGCACCTTTGAGCAAAGATGATAGCTTAATAGGGATGTCCGGCATCAGCACTGGCGAAAGAGCGTACAAAGCTGGAGAATCCTGAACAGGAAAACCGCCGGTTTTTAGGATGATAGAGTGGAGTGGAGCAGGATAATGGTATCTAGGACAGTCATATTAAAATATGATAATAATATGATATAAACATAGTAATATTGTTTAAATATCTCAGAAAACCACAGGCCATTTCTGACAAGCGGTTTATATGTGATAAAAATCGAGATCTTCTTGAAACGGTAGATCACCTAACACGGC
>ERZ761603.1436-NODE-1436-length-17864-cov-13.896738_pt1 | contig 17864 bp, 11 predicted proteins | sample MGYA00511879_ERZ761603 | MGnify/ENA primary metagenome ERZ761603 (study PRJEB28899, sample SAMN02850040) | bioreactor sludge metagenome | biome: EBPR Sludge; feature: EBPR Bioreactor; material: flocular biomat | place: Australia: Thorneside Wastwater Treatment... | reverse complement strand
GCAGGTCGAGGTTGTCGTAGCGACGCGGCAGCGAACGATACTCTTCGAGATTGATCACCCAACCGCTGTCGATCAGGAACTTGCACAAAGAGCCGCCTTCGTCCTCGGTCGCCGACGAGGTGGGCATGTTCCAGCACGCGGCCTGTGCAAAGAAGCGACCCGAGGGATCCTTTAGCCATAAGGCGCCCCCCGGACTCTCGACCATGTCGGCCAAGCCACGAATGACCTGCTGCCCCATCGCGGAGAAGCCACCCTGCGACGACAGCGTCTGCGTAAAGCGCAGCCACTCCTCGCGGTAATCGTAGCGGTAACTGAAGAAATGCTTGCCGACCTGAACCCGCAAGCGAGAGCGCATCGATCCGGAGATGGTCAGTGCGGCAAGCGCCAGCAAGGCGGCAAAGAGCAGTGCCATCTGCACCGCCCGTCCCCACTCGCCACCGAAAAAACGGACGTAATAACCGGCAGAAGCCATGAACAGGAGGTAGACGCCAACCATGACCAGCGTCACCGACTGCAGCGCGGCCCGTTGCGACATCACCAGCCGCCGCTTCCAGTCGTGGCTGCGCACCGCCGATAAGCCGACTAGCGGCAGCCCGAGTGCATGTGCAAAACCACGAATACTGTACGCGTCAGCGTCGATCCGATTGAAAAGCAACGCGTCCGAGTACAGGTAGAGGTCGAAAAGGAAAGCCCCTCCCAGTCCGAGGCACAGCGGCTTGATGCTCCAGCGGAAGTCCGGCGACACTTTGCGATACAGCTGTTCGATCAGGAGCAGGCCAAATACGCTCATGGCCAGCGACGTGACCAGAGCGACGCGATGTGGTGGCATCGGTAGCGGCAGATCGATCCTGGTAACCACCAACACCTGCGCGACAAAGCTGCCCAGCGGCAGCGACAAGGCAATCCCGCCCAGCCAACCCAAACCCCGCCACCAAGCGCCGCTTGCACTCTCCTCGGGCCCGATCAGGACCAGCAGGAATAGATACCAGGCACCGCAGCGCAGCGGATCGGTGAGCAGGCTGCCGGCGAGCAAGACGGGTTGCTCTGTGAGCGCGAAGGCCAGACCAAGCATTCCCCACAGCGCGGACATGAGGACGGCGACAAACATCGCCCGACTGCGGCCACCCATCCGCCAACCGGTGGCCAGATAGAGGGCCAGGACAGACGCTATGATGCCGACCAAGCCATAGCTCCAAGCGGCAACCCCTACCATCTTGCTGTCCATCACAATCCGCAACCCACGTCCTGTCCCTGCAGCCGGTGCCCCGCCACCGCCTGCAGACGTGTCATCGAGCGCCCTTACCCGTCAGCACAACGCCTACCGTCTGGAAAAGAATGACAATGTCGAGGAACAGCGTGTGATTCTTGACGTAGTACAAGTCGTACTGCAACTTCTGGATCGAGTCGTCGACGGTCGCCCCGTAGTGGTAGCTGACCTGCGCCCAACCGGTGACGCCCGGCTTGACGCTGTGGCGGACTGCGTAGAAGGGGATGTCACGGGTCAGTTGATCGACGAAGTACGGGCGTTCGGGACGCGGACCAACCAGGCTCATGTCACCGGTCAGGACACTCCACAACTGCGGCAGCTCGTCGATACGCAAGCGGCGGATCCAGCGGCCAACACGCGTCACTCGGTCGTCATCGGCAGTCGCCCAGCGCGGTCGGCCGTCGCTCTCGGCATCCTGGCGCATGCTGCGAAACTTGACCACTTTGAACAGGCGCCCGTCAAGACCGACACGTTCCTGCCGGTAGAAAATCGGAAAACCGTCTTCAAGCAAGATCAGGATCGCCACCAGCAACATCAGGGGAAGCGCGAGCAGGAGCAGGATCGACGCGGCTACGATGTCAAAGACCCGCTTGACGATTGCCCGACGCCAGCTCTGGCGAAAACCGTCACCAAAAATCAGCCAGCTGACGCGCAACGAGTCGATCCGGATCTGCCCTAGCGCCCGTTCGAAATAACTCGCCAGGTCAAGCACCTTGACTCCCGACAACTTGCACTCGAGTAGTTCGCGCAAGGGTAGCGCACCACCACGGCGTTCGCGTACAGCAACGATGATTTCGTCGACCTTGAGCGAATGAGCGGTATCGGAAAGCGACATCGCCTGCGAGAGAACAACCTGCGCGGGAACAACCACCTCGGTATCAGTCGGGCTCGGGTAAAAGCCGACAATTTCCAGATCCGGATCCGACTTGCGCAGGACGCGGCCGACGTTTTCCGCTTCTTCACCGACCCCGAACACCAGGACACGCCGATTCAGCAGGTAGCCGGCCCGGCTGTGCGCCGAGTGCACGCGGTGCACCAAGGTGGCAAAGAGCGCAGAGAGTCCCGACAAGAGGAGAAAACCGCGGTCAACCTCAGCAACCGCGAGGACTGAAAAGACCACATAGGCCAGTGGAATGGCCAAATAGAGCGAGAGCACTGCGCGCGCCTGTGTTTCGCTGCGCGTGCGATCGTGGACGCGTTGATAAATACCCAGCCAAGCGTTCAGAATGATCATGGTCAAAGCAAAGACGACCGCGTAAAAGGCCACCTTGTCAAGAGCCAGTCGTCCTCCCCGCTCGACCCACATCGCCGCAAGGATCACGCAGAGGACCGGGAACATCAGGTCGAGCACCACCTGAGCAATGGTCTTCCGATGAAACCAATGATTGAATACTTTGATCACGATGGACCCCTTGCAAGCAAGAACCCGAGAACGTCTTCCTGGTGAGGTTGCTGGTTGAGCTTGCTTTCCTACTTCTTCTAAAGCTCCCAGCACCTCACGGATTGAAGGCTATCACCCGGGAGCAGTGCAGACCGTGACCTAATGCACAAGCAATCGGCGAACACGAAGGCGCGATTATACGGCCCTCTGCGCTCACCATTCCGGCAAGCGACGCGCGTTAACAAACGATCGCAAGCACATGAAATGAATGCATATTCTCGTTGCGAGACGGATCGCTCAGGTGTTGATTATACCCCTACGACGAACTTGTACAGGCCTTGTCCGCGCTACTGGAAAAACCTCGTCCATCGAGGTGCAGGGCGACGCCTGCAAACAAAAAGAAAAGGAACGCCGTTCGCGGCATGTCAAGCAAGCTGACGAAAACGCCGATGGCCAAGGCCGCAATCAGCGCCGCTAGAAGATAAGGTGCCAGCCAGTGACCGCGCCCGCGACCGCCGACCAGATTGGTAGCAGCCATCACCAGCAGGCCCATGAACAGCAGTAGTCCAAGCGCACCCTGTTCGATCAGCACCTCAAGCAATAGGTTGTCGACATGCCAGGGCACGAAGTAGTGACGGCCAGCAAAAAACCAGTGCGCCATTCCGCTGGCGAAGCTCCCGTTGTCGATCAGGTTGTCGCCCGCGGTGTCACGCAGGCTCACGTTGTCGATGTCTACCGCCTTGGCTGGGCCTTCGAGGCGCAACACGAAGAAGCCCGAGACGCGCTGCCACCACGGTGCGGCAAGTTCCCCCGTGGCCAGCGGGGCCACAACGCGACGCCAGTGGTCGCCGCCCGCCGCCACTTGCAGCCGAGTGCGCACGCACTCGGCATCGTAGAGCAAGTGCCTCCGGCACACGCCGACGTTCAGGATCGCATCCTCAGGCGTGCGCACATCCATCACTAGCAGCAATCGGTCGCCGGTCAAAGGCACGCGCTGCAACAGCTCCAGGGCACCGTGGCGGGGGCTCCCGGTCGTTCCGTGAACGAACAGGTAGCCGCCCGCGCTCCCGTCAACGATGCGCAGGCGACCCGGCATCTCGCGCCCGACGACCGTCTGCGAGTAGCTCGCCGGAAAGCGACCCAAACCCCTGCCAAACAGTACTTCGCCTGGGTCACGGAGGAGACTCACGGCCTCTCGCCAATGCTGCAGGCGACCGCCCAGATCTTGCTCGCTGCTGGACAGCCGCTGGCGCATGAAGTCACCAAGCCCGACCACGACGACGACCTCGAGGGCGACAACACAGAGCAACACGCGATTGCCCCACACTCGCCACCCAGGCGACGCGCTCCGCGTGCGGCGTGCTGCGTCAGCCTGCGCGCACCCGGGCGACAGCCAGCACCAGTTGGACAGGAGAGCGAAGAGGACGCTGAGGACAACCGTTGCACCGCCGTAAACAACACGCGAAAAGGTCGTCAGACAAGCATAGCCAGTGAGCAGCGCGAGGACTGCGGCGAGCAACCAGAGCCAGACATTCGGCGCGCGCAGCGCGGCGTAGACGGAGAATGGGAGAGACAGGATCAGAAAGCCATCGACGGCTGCACCGCCGACGTGCATTTCCCAGAACAGCGCCGTCGCGCGATAGGGGGTCGAGAAGTCGAAGATTCCCGGATAGCCGGCGCGCTCCCAAACAACCGCCAGGCTCACCAGCGCCAATCCGGTGGCGACGCCGGCCGCCAAACGCCGCGCGAAGCGTTCCGGTGCAGTCTGCAGCCCTCGCCGCAGCAGCGGCAGGAGAAGCAGAACGAGGAGGAAACTCTTCGCTATACGCAGACTGTTCAACGGCTCCTCGTAGCCCTCGAACCAATGCCCGGGAAGCGCCCCCACGTCGAGCAGCCCGCGGACAAGCGCGAGCATCCAGGATACCGTCAGCAGTAACAGACTGGTCCGGGTCAGGCGGTCAGCATGAACGGTCGCGGCAGTGCTCACCGCGCCACCAACGGTGTTGTCTGCAACGCGCCGCCAGCGACTGCACTGCGCTGCCAGCCGTGCATGGCCACCCGTCGCCGCGGCAAGGACCAGCAGGTCGAACTCCTCGCAAGCCATCCATCCGGTCCACGGCGACCAGTTGGCAAGTGGCAGCAAGCCGGGTATCAGCAGAGGCCAGAGATCCGAACACCGAAAAAACGCCAGACAGGCGAGCGCAAAAGCCAGCGTCAGCGGACCAGGCCAGAGTGGATGGTGCCAAGCAACGAACGTCCCCAGGCAACCGCTCAGCACCGCCAGCACAAGCGGCTGCCAGACCTGCTTCAGGTTATGGAGCACGCCGCGCCACCGCCTGCGGCAGCGCGCAGGTCGCGGTGGCAACCCCGGCAGCGCCAGCTAAAATGCACACTGTCGCCACCCGCTGGAGATCTGCATGCCCCGCAGATATCGTTTGCCGCCCGGATTCCACATCGTCTCGGGCGGACAGACAGGCGCCGATCGGGCCGGACTGGACTGGGCGATTGCCCACGGAATCGCCCACGGTGGCTGGTGTCCCCAGGGGCGCCGCGCCGAGGACGGTCCGATCGACCCGCGATACCTGCTGCGCGAGACACCGAGCTGCGAATACCGGCAGCGTACCGAATGGAACGTGCGCGACAGCGATGCCACCGCGATCTTCACCTTCGCCGGATCGCTGAGTGGGGGTTCCAAACTGACGGCTGTTTTCGCCGACCAATACCGAAAACCGTGGCTGCACCTATGCGACCACGACGAACCGCACCGCCTCGCAGACTTCCTCGAGTACCACAGCCAACGCCAGCCGGTGCTCACTCTCAACATCGCCGGCGGCCGCGACCCCGCTCTCGGCCCGTTGGTCGTGCGTGTCCTCGACCAGGCGCTGGCGTTGCCGGGCGCTGACGCAGGGTGATATGAGCGGCAGGCGTGCCCGGTCCAACTTGCAATTCGGTGTTATCCGGCTGGCACAAGCGCGACTCCCCAAGACACGCCATCCTGCGGGTTCACGATGACGGCGCCAAGCACTCTGGCGACCAATCTGGCGGAGAGAGCGGGATTCGAACCCGCGGTGGGATGTTATCCCACACACGCTTTCCAGGCGTGCGACTTAAGCCACTCATCCATCTCTCCGGGAAGCGGCGAATTCTAGCAGATGCCCTGGCGAACACCAAAGCGAGCGCAGCGATCGCCTGTGGCGTCGCTGGACACGCCGTCCGGCGTCCAGGCGAGTGCTATCATTCGCCCATTTTTCCCGGCCGATGACGCTCTATACCTTGAAACCCCGCTTCCAGGCTGTACTGCACCCAGCGGTACGAGCGCTGTACCGGCTCGGGGTGACGGCCAATCAGGTGACCGTCGCTGCCTGCGCGGGGTCCGTTGTCCTCGGCGCCGTGCTCGCTCTCGCGGCTACGGGCGAGCGCCTGGAGTGCTTCCTGCTGCTGCCGATCTGGCTCTTGCTGCGTATGGCGCTGAACGCGATTGACGGCATGCTGGCGCGCGAGTTTGCCCAATCGTCGACGCTTGGCGCCTATCTCAATGAGTTGTGCGACGTGGTGTCCGACGCGGCGCTTTATCTCCCCTTCGGTCTGCTGGGCGAGAGCTGCCTTGCCCTGGCGATCCTCGCGGTCTTCCTCGCCAACGTTGCGGAAATGACCAGCGTGCTGGCGCTTGCGAGCAGCGGTATTCGCCGCAACGACGGGCCCCTCGGCAAGAGCGACCGAGCGCTGGTCTTTGGCGTTCTTGGCCTGTTCGTCGGCAGCGGCGTCGCCCCTGACCCGTGGTTGGCGTGGGTCCTCGCGCTGATCGCCATCCTGCTGCTGTTGACCATCGCCAGGCGGATGCGGTACGGAATTGCCGGCACCGGGAACCAACAACGACAGACCACAGCGACCAGGGAATAGACGGAAAATTGGTGATGCGAAGCGCACAGGAACTTCAGTTCACCACCCACGACGGCAGCCCGCTGTTCTACCGCTACTGGCCGGCGAACGGGACGCCTGCCGGTGGACCGCGGGCGCTCGTCCTCCTGCATCGTGGCCACGAGCACTCGGGACGGCTGCAGCATGTCGTCGACGAACTCGATCTGGCGGACTTCGCGATGTTTGCCTGGGATGCGCGCGGCCATGGACACTCTCCGGGGCCGCGCGGCGACAGCCCCAGCTTTGCCGCGCTGGTCAAGGATCTGGACTGTTTCGTGCGCCATATTGGCGAGCAACACCGGATCGTCAGCGCCAACGTCGCAGTTGTCGGGCAAAGCGTCGGCGCGGTCATTGCGGCGACTTGGGCGCATGACTTCGCACCCCAGGTGCGCTGCTTGGTGCTGACGGCACCGGCGTTTCAGATCAAGCTCTATGTGCCCCTGGCGCGGCCCGGCTTGGCGCTGATCAAGCGGCTGTTCGGCAACTTCTTCATCACCTCCTACGTGAAGGCGAAGTTCCTGACTCACGATGCCGAGCGCGTCCGCTCGTACGACACGGACCCGCTGGTGACGCGAGCGATCTCGGCGCGCGTTCTGCTCGGGCTGCTTGATGCGGCCGATCGCGTTGTCGCCGACGCGCAGGCGATCCGGCTGCCGCTGCAGCTCTTGATCTCGGGCAAGGATTGGGTGGTCCATCGCCAGCCGCAGGAGACGTTTTTTGCGCGTCTCGGTTCTCCGGTGAAGGAGCGCCACCTGCTCGACGGTTTCCTGCACGACACGCTCGGCGAGCGCGACCGGAAAATCGCTCTCGCAGCGATTCGAAGCTTCGTTCTCCGCTTGTTCAACGATCCGCCGCCGGTCGACTCGCTGCGACACGCTCACGAAAGCGGATTCTCGCGCGATGAAGAGCTCCGCCTGCGCCAGCCGCTGCCCATTTGCTCGCTGCGCGGGATCTCGTTCGCCCTGACGCGACTGTCGATGCGTACGCTCGGTCGCCTGTCGCAAGGAATTACGATCGGTCTCGCGACCGGCTTTGATTCCGGCAGCAGCCTTGACCATGTCTATCGCAACCAGGCCCGCGGTCGATTCCTGCTCGGCAAAGCCATCGATTACGGCTATCTCGATGCCATTGGCTGGCGCGGTATCCGCATCCGTCGTCAACACCTGATCGCCGCGATCGTCGCCGCGGCGCAGCAACTGCGCGCCGCCGGAACGCCGCTGCGGATTACCGACATCGCTGCCGGACACGGCCGCTATTTGCTCGACGCTGTCGTCACGCTTGCACCCGAGCGCCCGCAGGCGATCGTTCTCCGCGACTACGACGCAGCCAACCTGAGCCAGGCGCAGCAGCTAGCCGTCGAGCGTCATCTCTCCGACATCACGCGCTGCGAACAAGGTGACGCCTTCGATGAAACAGCGCTGGCGACACTGGCGCCGCGGCCGACACTGGCGGTGGTCTCGGGTCTTTACGAGCTGTACTCTGACAACGACTTGGTCGCCCGCTCGCTGCGCGGTCTAGCGCGAGCGCTCGACCGCGGCGCTTATCTGATCTATACCGGCCAGCCCTGGCATCCGCAACTGGAAATGATCGCGCGCACCTTGACCAGCCACCGAGAGCATGCTCCCTGGGTGATGCGGCGCCGCTCGCAGGCCGAACTCGACGAACTCGTCCGCAGCATGGGTTTTGCCAAGGTCGAGCAGTGGATCGACGACTGGGGCATGTTTACCGTCTCCCTCGCGCACCGGATCTGAACTTGGACGACGTCCCGAGGATTGACCAAGAAATCAGTGAAAGGCGACCGTGGCAACGGGCGCTGGCCTGGCTGCTATTTCTCGGACCCTTCTTCTTTGTCAGTTACGGCTTTGCGAACTGGGCGAGCGCCCAGCGCTCCGATGTCGGCAGCATTGTTTTTGCCTGGGAACGTCATGTGCCGCTGCTGCCGTGGACGATCGTCCCCTACTGGCTGATCGACCTCCTCTACGGTGTCTCCTTGCTGCTGTGCACGACGCGGCGGCAACTCGACATCCACGCCCTGCGCCTGCTGAGCACGCAAATCCTGGCGGTGACCTGCTTTCTCGTCGCTCCGTTGCGCTGCACCTTCGAGCGCGGCGAAGTGAGTGGCTTGTTTGGCTGGATGTTTGATCAACTTATGGCCTTTGACCAGCCGTTCAACCAAGCGCCGTCGCTGCACATCGCGCTGCTCGTCGTGCTGCTCGAACCGTACTTACGCATCGTGCCGCGCCAGCGACACGTACTGGTCTACGCCGCCGCCTTGCTGATCGCGGCTTCGGTGATGACCACTTGGCAGCACCATTTCTTTGACCTTCCAACCGGACTCTGGCTCGGTTGTCTGGTCCTCTGGCTGTTGCCGAGTGACACCACCTCACCCCTGCTGCGTGCCAGATTGACTCACGACGCCAAGCGCCGGCACCTGGCTACCGCCTACAGCGGCGGCGCGCTGCTGCTCGGAGGAACCGCGATCGCCGCTAGCGGCGCCTGGCTATGGCTGCTCTGGGCAGCAGCAGCGCTGGCGTTGGTGGCGCTGATCTATCTCGCGGGCGATGGCACAGCCTTTGCTAAACGAAGCGATGGGTCGCTACCGCCCGCAGTGTGCTGCCTGCTGGCGCCGTATCTCGCTGCTGCCTGGCTCAACTCCCGCTGCTGGACACGCCGGCTCGCCACCGCTAACGCCATCAGCCCAGGCATCCTGCTCGGGCGATTGCCCACCGCAAGCGATTTGCACACCCTCGGCGTGAGCACGGTCGTCGATCTGTGCGCCGAACTGCCGTGCCCGACCCCCGGCCTGCACCACGTCGTGATCCCGGCGCTCGACCTGATCCCGCCGACGCTCGAACAAATCGAGAAGGCGCTGACAGCGATCGACAGCGCGCGCGCCGCCGGGCCGGTTCTCGTTTGTTGCGCCCTCGGCTTCGCGCGCAGCGCGCTGGCAGTTGCCGCCTGGCTGCTGCATGCGGGCGCCGCCGCTTCACCGGCCGCTGCTGTCGCTCAGGTACAAGCCGCTCGCCCCGGAGTGGTCCTCGGGCCGCCGCAGATCACGCGGCTACAACAATGGTGGCAACAGCGACAATCCCCGGTCTGAGCGACGTGCAATCGCCGGCCACCGCCGATGAGGCTTGGCTGCTGGTCGCCGCGATCGCGTCCGTGCTGATCGTCGCCTCGCTGCTTGGCCAGTTGCTCCGGATCCGCGTCGCCCGGCGGGCGCCACACGCAGCGATCGACAATCTGAACAGCCGGATCAATGCCTGGTGGGCGATCGCATTCCTTCTCGGTCTCGCTCTTTACGGTGGCAGAACCGGCGTCTGCCTGCTGTTTGGCTTCGCCTCACTGGCGGCCCTGCACGAGTTCGTCAGCGCCGGCGCGCCGCAGGCCGGCTCGCGGCCGCTCTGGATCGGCAGCGGCTGTCTATTGATGGTGGCACTGCAATACCTGTGCGTCTGGAGCGCCAACTACCTCGCCTTCGCGACCCTGCTCCCGCTCCTCGCCTGCCTGCCGCTGCTCGCTGTGCCGTCAGCGCGCGGCCGTGTATGGCTGGCCAGCACACGCCGCTTGTGCGCCGGACTCTTGATCTGCGTTTTCTCTGTTTCCCACCTCCCAGCGCTGCTCACGCTGTTGCCTGACGGCGCGGCGGTTGGCTGGCGCCGGCTCGTTTTTCTGCTCCTTGTCGTGCAGGCCAGCGATGTGCTGCAGTATCTCTGGGGAAAGCTCGCCGGCAGGCATCTGATCACACCTCGACTATCGCCGTCAAAGACCGTTGAGGGGACAGTCGGCGGCATCCTGAGCGCGTGCGCGTTGGGTGCAATGCTGTCGTCCCTGACGCCGTTTACCCGGTTGCAGGCGATCCTGATCTCGCTGCTACTGACTTTGCTCGGCTTCGCCGGCGGGTTGCTGCTGTCGGCGGTCAAGCGCCGCCGCGGAATAAAGGACTGGGGCAGCGTGATTCCGGGCCATGGCGGGGTTTTAGACCGGCTTGACTCGCTGTTCCTGCCGGCACCGGCCTTCTACTATCTGCTTCGCTACGGCTGGACTACCGAGTGACGCTGACGGCGGAGGCAAGATTCACAAAAGAGGTGAATTGCCCTCGTCCTCCAGGGGTCACCCTGCAGGACGAGGGCACTGCGCCAACACCCCGTTCGCGCGTTACGCCGCCTCGAACAGCCCTCCTAGATCCTGCACTTGCAGTTCCCGCGGCACTCCCGGCTCGGCGTTGATCGACACCATCGGCAGCGGGCGCGAGCTCGGTGACAGCCAGGGCAGGCGATAAACGGCTGCCGGCAGTTCACGCTGAAAGCGTTCGAGGTCCTCGGCACCGTGGAAGAGCAAGAGGATTTCGTCGTGGCGGCCGCTGTCGCGCCACAGACGCACAAGCTTGGCCACACCGCGCGCCAGTGCGGTGCAAGTGAGTTCGTCCATGTTCTGCAGCGGGTCGTCGAGCACGATCAGGCCGAAAGGCTTGGCGACACGGCCGGTGCACAATAGGAAAAGGGCGACCGTAAACGCGTTCAGTTCGGCGGTGTTGAGGTGCAGTTCGGCGCGCACGGCCTGTTCGTTGGCACCCAGTTCCATGCGCAGGCCGAGCCTGCCGTCGGCGAGTTGCGGCGGCAGCTGAATGTCGTCGTAGCCCCAGCGCGCGGGAGTGAACAGCGCCAGGAGTTCGTTGACGGCCGCGATCAGCGAACCGTCGTATTCGCTGCTGGCGCCCTCGTCGGCGCGCAACTTGTCGAGGAAGCCGGCGCTGACTTCGGCGCCGGCGTTGAGCAGGGCCTGCTGGCGCCGCGCAGCAGTCTCGTATTCGACGCACGTTCCCTGGCCTGGCCAGGCAACAGCAGGCTGCTCGCCGGCAAGCGCCGAGCACGCCTTGAGCATCGTTTCCAGACCGTTGAGCACCGGTGTCGCCCAGTCCTCGGCACCAATCACCAGCGGCCCGTAGGTCGGTGCTTCGCCGGCGGCGATCACGCGTGTGAGCTTGTCGCCGAAGTCGCCATGGCTCTGGAGGACGGTTTCGGCAAACAGCCAGCGGCTGACGGCGTTGAGCGCCCGCGACTGTTCCTCGGCAACCGTCAGCGTCGTCTCCGCACGCAGCTGTTCGCTGCGGCTCACCGGACGGAACGACGCGAGCTCCTTCTGCAGCGCCTCGACTTCTTCTGCCCAGGGTTGCTCGCGTTGCTCGAAGAGCGTCGGGCTGCCGCCCGCGAGCTCGACCACCGTCGCCGCATCGTGACGCTTCAGATGCAGGGCTTGCCAGCCTGCCGCACGGGCAGCGCGCAGCGTTGCCCGCACCTCGCGCTCGCGTTGCGCGAGATCGCGGAGAACGGTGATTTCGATCCAGGCGGCGAGAAGCGCGGGAAAGGTCTTGCGCGTCGCCGTGACCGTCCCGCCGCGCCAGCCCTTCAGATGTTCAAGTGCGCTACGCGCCGCCAGCAGGAAGTCGACGACTCCCGCCAACGCCGCGCGTGCCTCATCGCGGGCTTGGCTCGCGGCGAGGTAGGCTTCAAAGCTCGCTGCTGTTTCAGGAAAAAACGCCTGCAGAAACGTGTTCGCGCGTTCGTGCGGAAACTGGCTGATCAGACGTTCCATCAGCGGCTGGTCAAGGCGGAACGAACTCGCCTGCGCGCTCCCTGCCGCTGGCTTGTCGAGACCGCCGGCAGTCACTTGCCAGACTTCCGTCGTCGCTTGCCCGTCGCGGTCAAAGCTGAGCGCGATACGCGCCGGGTCGGCCTGACCGCGACTGCGAATGACGCGCTCGTAGTTCTTTTCACCGGCGCGCTCGAGGCGCTCGACGCGGCCGGAAGCGACCAGTTCGAGCGCTTCCACCAGCGACGATTTGCCACTGCCGTTGGCGCCATGGATGAGATGGACGAGCGCCGTTTCGAGCTTCAGTCGGCGCTCGCCGGGCAGACGATAGTGTTGCAGTTGCAAGCTTTGCAGTCGCTGCCCACACGCGGCGGGAGTGGTGACGGCCGGTGGCTGCGAACGGGGTGACGTAAACCACTGCTGCGTCGCACGCAACAACCACGGCAAAGCACGCCGTAACTGTCCCTGAAAAGGCGCCGCCCCGCCATTCCAGGCCAGCAGCCCAATCCCGATGTGGTAGAGCGAGTCGGTGCCGCGCACCAGCGCGCGCAGCGCGTTGCCGATCTCGGCCAGAACCAGGCGGTCGGCATCGTTCTCATCCGCGGCCAGGAGAACGAGTTCGACGGTATGGGCGAGACGTTCGCCGCGCGTCCGGTCACGCAACAGGAGATGGCGCATATAGGTGGCGACATCGACGTGCCGGCGCACCTGGGCAGCCACTTGTCCGGGCTCTGTGGCCAGCACCAGCTCGACGATTCCCAGCGTCCCGAGGGCGGGATCCTGAATCAGCGCTACCGGGGTGATGTCGAAATGGTGCGCGACGAGCAGGCGTGGCCGGATCAGATAGCTCGCGATCCTGCTGCCCAGCCAGTCGGCAATCGTCCCCGCGCGGCGCAGGCCGACGACTTGGTACAGGGCGGTGTCGAGATCGGCGATCAGGCGATCGGCTCTTGACTCAGTGCTCATCGACGACTCCTAGATAACGGGCGTTCTGCTCCCGATCGGCGATCTCACCCAGCGCTGCATTCCAGATTGCTGCCGCGCCCGGACAGTGCGGCGTGCTGCTCACTCGCCAGGGCAGATCCTGTTCGCCGAACTCCCAGCGGTGAAGGCGTTTGAACGCGCCAACCAACTCTGGTGCGCGTCCGGGACGTTCAAATCCAGCGAGCCGGATCGCCAGCGCGTACGGTTGCCGTTCCCTTTCGCCGCGGGCGTAGGAAACGGCGGCGTGCGGGCTGTCTTCGGTGACCAGCCACTCGTCAGCCGCCGCCAATTCCCCCGCTGCCGCTTCGCCCCGCCAAGCGGCGACCATGCTGCGCAATCCGAGCTCAAGCACGACCCCCCAGGCCGTCCATTCCGGTCGCTGCGACGCCGGATAGTACCAAAGTGATCGGCGCAAACCGCGCACGTGCTCACCCGGTCCCTGGCGGCTCTCGACCCGTTCGGCGAGCGCCAGCTCGCGCAGCAGCCCGGGCAGAAAGTGCCAGGTCCAGCCGGTCACCGCGTCGAACCGGCCGCGCCAGCGGCGCGGGTCCCCGGCCCGGCATAGCGACTCCCTCTCGCCCCGGCGCAAAGCCTGGAAACGCTCACAGAGCTGCTCGAAGTGACGATCGCGACAGGCGTGGCCGAGCAGTCGCGGCGCGAGGCGGCGCAGTTGCGACTGCAGTGCCCGTTCCTGCAGCGCCCGCGCAACGCAGTGATAAAGCCAGCGAAAATGGTCGTCGAGGCTGGGCAAGCGATCGCCGATCTGGAACTCGACGTGGTTGGGATGTTCGATCAGCCGCCCGTGCGGAAAACCCGCCGCTTCCGTCGCCGCGCGCAGGATCTCAAAACCGTGAAATTCACGCTTGCCGGCGACATCGAAGAAAAACGCGGGCGCGTCACCGCTCTCGCCGAGATGGGGGCGTGCCCGCATCGCCGCCATCTCTTCGTACACTTCGCGAAACGTGCTGTGCAGGATCGGGTCGGCACCGCTGTAGCCGCACAGCGCCAGTGTGTGCGTGCGCAGCAACGTCCGCATCAGGTCGCGCGACCAAGCGTCGGCCCGCCAGGTTTGGATCTCGCGGTAGGTAAACACCAGCGACGGCAGATACCTGGCCCAGGCGGCGCCGCCTTCCTTGCGTGCGTGGCGATAGGCGTCAACGCAGCCATGGATCTTGAGCAACAACGCCGTCCGGTAGTGATCGCCACGTGCCAGAAACTGGTCGGCGGCGGCAATCCGAGCGTAATGCGGGACGGCTGTTTCGGGCAGATCGTCACCAGCAGTACCCGCTTCTTCCTTGGCGACCAAGCCCGCGAGCCGATAGGCGCCTTCGAGCAGCAGGTCGTAGTTGGTCGTCACCAGGTAAGGTAACAGCCCTTCGCGGGCAAGCCGCGCCAAGGCGTGGTGCCGTGCGCGCAACTTGCCGCGGAAACTGCCGGCGACGTGATCGAGGTCGACGGCAACCGGCTTGCCACCCATCACGCGCTCATCGGCAAAGCCCATGGTGTCGAGGAAGAGCGCTTTGCCGCGGTCGGCGTCACGGGCTAAAGCCGCCAGCGCGTCCCAGTCTACCGGCTCCAGCGGGACCCGATCGTTGCCGTAGGCACGGAGCAGAAAGTTCTCCAGTTCCGCAACTTCGGCGGCGATCCGTCGCCGCCGGCCAACGTCGAGGTCGCGCATCTCACGGGCGAGAACACCGAAGGCGCTGACCGACCACTCATTGAAGTTGTAGTACTCGCGCACCAGCTTGTTGACGTTGTCCCAAGTCATGCAGCGCACCGGCTGCAGCAGCTCACCGGCCTTGTCTGCCGCACCAGCAAGGCCAAAGACGCGGCCGAGTCCTTCGAGCAAGGGCCGCGCCTGGCTGCGCTCGCCGGCATGATCGCGCGCAAGACACGTCCCGATGGCGAGCAGGCGCGCCAGCAGGCGGCTGATCAGACGACCGGCGCTATTGCCTTCGCTGTCGAGCGAGAAGCCGGCACCAATGAAAAAGACAACCGCGCCGCCGAGCACACGCGCCGCGAGGCGCTCGGTCCGCTGCAGCGAATCGATGTCGAGCGCAGCGTTCACTTCTTGCGCTGCGGACGTCCCGACTTCCCGCGCGCTTCGCCCTCCACCTCCGGCCGATCGCCCTCAACCCCTGCCAGGTCCTCGGTTATGATCAACCCATAGGTTCCCGTCATCCCATGGACCACAGATCCCGCTGACTCCGGTGGCTGTCCGAGCGCAGCGATCTTGAACGCGTGGAGGTTGTTCACCCAGGCGACCCAGAGTGCGTTCGGGGTTTCGCCGCCGTGCCGGCTCTCGAGATGTCGCTGCGTGAGTGCAAGCTTCTCCGGCCAGGCAGCACTTTCCGGAAAGCGCGCTTCGCTGGCGAGCTTATCGACGGCGGTGCGGAAAACTGTCGCATCGAGGTGCAGCAGCAGCTCGGGCTCGGCCTTGAAATCGAGCACCAGTCGCCAGGCGAGCAACAGCGGATCAAGAAGGGCTGACGGTGGCTCGGCCTGGACTGTCGTTGTTGCCGTTGCGGCAGGCGCATCGCCACCTTTCGGGACCACGGCAGGCGCGAAGAAACCCGCGTTGGCCAGTTCTACGAGTTGCCGATGAAAGCGGCCCATGAGGTCTTCGATCCCGGAGTAAGAAGTGTAGAACTGCCCCCGACCCTGCAGCTCCTTCTGGAAGTGCGAGAAACGATACAGTTCCTCCTTGTCCGCACCCTCACCGATCGACTCCTTGAAAAAGACAAGCATGGTCGGTCGGCCCGTCTTCTGGAAGCTGTTCAGGGCAAGCGCAAACTCCTCTTCCACGTACGGGCTGATGCGACCGGCGAGCAGCAAGACGAAAAGGTCGCACGCCTCGATCGCCGCTGCCGGAAACAGAGAGCGGTCTACGGACGCGTCTTCCCAGCGGACCAACTCGATGGCCTCGCGACGACCGCGCGCGTCGGCGTTCCAACTTTCGACCACCAGCTGCAAGGCATCGAGCTCCTTGGCCAATTCGGAGGTTGCGGACAGAAATAATCGCTTCGTCGACGGTTGCATCGGGATCGGTAAGTGCTGGAGGGGAACAGAGCAAAGCCCTGTCCGGATGCCACCTGAAAGACAAAGGTAGTCCAGGACACCGTGCCGAGTATAGGTAGCCGCAGCGCGACCTGTCAAACAACGACACCGATTCTTGCTGAGCCGACGGTACGCGGCGTCAAGCTCGCTGTTCTGGCGAAAGTCTGCGGTACGCTCGAACCCAAGCACAAGCACAACCGGAGTGCGATTGCACAGCGGACTCAAACATGAAGTGCAACCCCTGCCGGCAGGTTAATGGGAGGCGTCCATCCTGCCGCGCAGGAGGTCGGTCGGCGGCTTTGCAAAAGTGGCACTCCAGTCGAGTTGGGCCGTGCATTCGTGGATGCGGTTGCGCTGGATGCCGGTTACCGCGTGCGCCTCGTCCAACGCACGGGGATACCGCCCGGACGACTCACTGCCAGAGGAACACCTTTGAACCGTTGGACACCGCCAACAACGCGAGGTCAGGCCACGCAGTGCCGAGCACTCGCACCGACAACCAGCAGCCGCTCAGGGAGGAAAGCGACTAGCGTCGGTTCACCACCAGACTCGCGCTGCGCTCAAACTGTACGCCACCACCCGAGAACGTGACGTCGACGGAATAGACACCTGCCGGCGCCGATCCCGGAATGCCGACGAATGCGTCAACACGCCATCTGCCGGGCCTGAGTTCGAAGCGCCGAGAAACGTCTTCGAAGACCGTATTGCCCTTGAAGGTGATACGACGCGACAGGTCACCGACGACCACGTCCGCGCCACGCGCCGGACACATCGCGTAGGTCATGCGGTGATTGAACTCGTCACCGGCAGTGAGACGTGGCGGCAAAACCTCGTTCAACTCGATCACGACATAGGGGCGTTGGACATTGGCGCAGTCACGCTCCTTCCAGACGGCATCCGGATGGCTGACCAGCACCTCACCGGGCTTGCGCATCCCCTTTTCCATGCGCCAGAGCCAGGACTGGATGGTGTCGCCGGGAGTAAAGCCTTGCCCACCACAGGCACTGAGCAGCAACGCGCTTGCAATCAGGCAGAGCGCACGCAAGAGAAACGTCCGCTGAAAAGTTCTGATCATTTTCGTATGGTCCATCCACCCCCCGATGTGGCTTCTTCGCGCCTGGCGACCGGCGGACTTGGGTCGCTGCGCACGCTTGTCTGCGGCATCTGTTCATCCCTCACTCGTGGCCTCGCGGCCGGTTTGTCTGCGGGGCCAGAATTGCTGCGTACCGCCAAGCGATCGCGGCCAGCATCGGCAGGACGAGCAAGCGCCGCAGGTTTCGCTGGCGTTGCCGGGAGAGTACCGGCAACGCCCGCATCCGGCACCCCGGGTGCCGGCCCCTCCGGCGAGCCGGACAAGGAAGCACTGGCCGGACGCACCGGATCGCTCCCGGGCGGGGTTGCAACGGCGGCCGCCGCCGGCATCTGGGTGGCAAGCGGCGGTGACGAGGGTGTGGCGAGCGCCGGCGTGCTCGCTGCCGGCTTCTGCACCACTTCGCCAGATCCTTCTGGCGCCGGCATGGAGGACTTGCCGCGGCCGCTCCACCAAGCCAGGCCGCCAACCACGAACAGCGCGAGCACCAGCGCAACGATCCCCGGATATCTTCTCCAGAATGGCGGCTCGCGACTACTAGATCGGAAGAGCACACGTCTGAACACAGTCACCTT
>ERZ761603.1435-NODE-1435-length-17864-cov-40.639733_pt1 | contig 17864 bp, 15 predicted proteins | sample MGYA00511879_ERZ761603 | MGnify/ENA primary metagenome ERZ761603 (study PRJEB28899, sample SAMN02850040) | bioreactor sludge metagenome | biome: EBPR Sludge; feature: EBPR Bioreactor; material: flocular biomat | place: Australia: Thorneside Wastwater Treatment... | reverse complement strand
TCCGCCTGCTTCGTATCGCTGGGGCCGGGATTATACTTGCTACTTGCTCGCGCCGCCATTCCCGCCACCGGTCACCCCCCAACCACCGGACCGCAGGCTCCGCGCCTGCAGTCACTCACATTTGTGCGCTGACGGTGGCGGTCTAAACCTGGAAACGCATCGACAGATCCAGAGCGCGGACATCCTTGGTCAATCCACCGATCGAGATCCGGTCCACGCCGGTCTCGGCAATCGCCCGCACAGTTTCGATACTGACGTTGCCCGAGGCTTCCAGCAGCGCACGACCTGCGGTCATGACCACCGCAGCGCGTAGCTGTTCCAGGCTCATGTTGTCGAGCAGGATCATTTCCGCGCCGCTGGCGAGCGCTTGTTGCAGCTCGTCCAAGTTCTCCACTTCGATCTGGACGAACTGACATTCGCCACGCGCTGCCCCGGCAATCCGTTGCGCCGCGGCAAGCGCACCGGCAATGCTGCCGGCGGCGAGAATGTGGTTTTCCTTGATCAGGATGCCATCGTAAAGACCAAGCCGATGATTGCCACCGCCGCCGCACCGGACGGCGTATTTTTGTGCCAGGCGCAGCCCGGGAATCGTCTTGCGGGTGTCCACCACCTGCGCCTGCGTACCGGCAATCAGATCGGCGTATTGCCGGGTCTTGGTGGCAACCCCGGACAGTAGCTGCAGAAAGTTGAGCGCGCTGCGCTCACCGGTGAGCAGAGCGCGCGCCGGGCCCGCCAGCTCGCACAGCACCTGGTCGGCCACGATGCGCTCGCCATCGTGTGCCTGCCAGGTGATGGCAAGCGCCGGATCGAGCCGCCGGAAGCAGTGCTCGAACCAGGCGCGGCCGCAGAGGATGGCATTCTCCCGAGCGATGACCCTGGCACGACCGGAACTGTCTGCAGGAACCAGTTGCGCGGTGAGATCACCGCTGCCGACATCCTCCGTCAGCGCGGCCTCGACATCACGCTCGATCTGCCTCTCGAGCAGGGCTGCAAAGCTCATGACAATTCTCGTACACTAGGAGCGAACCGACGGATTCTAACACCATTGGGAGGGGCGAATGCTCGATCTGCTGCTGGTTACCCTGGGGGTGCTGCTCGCCCTGTCGTTTGTTGGTGGCCTGGCCTACCTCTACGTTCAGGATGTCACGCAGGAAAAGCATGCCGTGCTGCGGAATTTTCCGCTGGTTGGCCATCTGCGCTACTTTTTCGAGAGCCTGGGCGAGTACTTCCGGCAGTATTTCTTCCTCGGTGACCGGGACGAGATGCCGTTTGACCGGGCGACCCGCAGCTGGGTATACCGCATGGCGAAAAACGAGGGCGGCATCATCGGTTTTGGCTCCACCTACCGCCTGCATGAAGCGGGGGCGCTGGTGTTCGCCAATGCGCCTTTCCCGGTACTCGAGGAGGAACAGCGACCGACACCGGCGCTGGTGATCGGCGAGGCTTACTGTTCGACCCCCTTTGTCGGCCGGTCGCTGGTGAACATCAGCGCAATGAGTTTCGGAGCCATTTCCAGGCCGGCAGTGCAAGCACTGTCGCGTGGTGCGGCAGCGGCCGGCTGCTGGCTGGACACCGGCGAGGGAGGCCTGTCGCCACATCACCTTGAGGGCGGCTGCGACATCATTTTCCAGATCGGCACGGCGAAATACGGCGTGCGTGACGCCAACGGACAGCTCTCGGATCAGCGCCTGCGCGAACTGGCGGCGCACGAAACGGTGCGGGCTTTCGAGATCAAGCTGTCGCAGGGGGCCAAACCGGGCAAGGGGGGCGTTCTGCTGGGCAAGAAGGTGACGCCCGAAATCGCCGAGATCAGGGGTATTCCGCCGGGCGAGGACTCGCTGAGCCCGAATCGGCACCCCGACATCGCCAACATCGACCAACTGCTCGACCGGGTCGAGCATGTGCGTGCAATCACCGGCAAACCGGTGGGCATCAAGACGGCGATTGGCGGCCGCGGCTTCATGGATCAGTTGACCGCTGCGGTCGCGCGACGCGGTCTGCAGGCCGCTCCCGACTTCCTGACCATCGATGGCGGCGAGGGTGGCAGCGGTGCCGCCCCACAGGCGCTGGCTGACCACATGGCGCTGTCGATCGATGAAGCGCTGCCTCTGGTCGCCGATGCCCTGATCGCCAGCGGCCTCAGGCAGCGGATTCGGCTGATTGCCGCCGGCAAACTGGTCACCCCGGCCCGCGTCGCCTGGGCACTCGCCGCGGGGGCCGATTTCATCAACACGGCGCGCGGTTTCATGTTTTCGCTTGGCTGCATCCAGGCTTTGCGCTGCCACGCCAACAGCTGCCCAACCGGGGTCACCACGCACGACCCGCGCCTGCAACGCGGCTTGGTCGTGGCCGACAAGGCGGAACGGGTGGCGTCGTACTGTCGCAACATGAACCGGGAGGTCGAGATGATCGCCCACTCCTGCGGTCTGCCGCACGCCCGCGACCTGCAGCGCCAGCATGTACGTATCGTCCAGCCCAACGGACAGAGCGTCCCGCTCGACGGTCTCCATCCCTACCCCGAGGCCAGCCCCCGAGGTCAGGCCCTGGCCGCGATCAGGGCCAGCAGTTCGTCGCCATAGCGCTGCGCCTTGGCTAGGCCGATCCCCGGCACGGCGAGCAGCCCCGACGGCGAATCGGGCAGCAGGGCGGCGATCTCCTGCAAAGCCCGATCGTGCAGGATGACGTAGGCCGGGACGCCCTGCTCGCGCGCCTTGTCGCTCCGCCATTGGCGCAAGCGGGCGACCAGGGGCGAATCGTTGGCGCGCGGGCGCCCGCCGCTGCCGGCCACGACCTTGCTCCTGGTGTCCCTCGCCTGCGGCCGATCGATTCTGCGGCGCAACTTGAGACCGACTTCGCCCTTGAGAATCGGCCGCGCACTATCGGTCAGCTTGAGCGCTCCGTAGGCCTGGGCATCGGCCTCGATAACACCGGCGGCGAGCAACTGGCGAAACACCGACCGCCAGCCCAGCTCGTCGATCTCCGTACCCACCCCGAAGGTCGGCAGGCGATCATGGCCAAACTGCTTCACCTTGTCGGTTGCCTTGCCGCGCAGGATGTCGATCAGGTGGCCGGCACCGAAACGCTGGCCGGTGCGCAGGGCTGCCGACAGCACTTTCTGGGCTGCCACGGTTCCGTCCCAGACCAGCGGAGGATCGAGGCAGACGTCGCAATTGCCGCAAGGCACGGTGTCTTCGCCGAAATGGTTGAGCAGCAGAACACGACGGCAGCCCGCGGCTTCGCAGTAGGCCAGCATGCTGTCGAGCTTCTGCCGTTCGACGCGCTTCTGCTCCGCGGGAGCCGACGAGTCCTCGATCATCTGGCGGTGGATGACCACGTCGTTGAGACCATAGGTCATCCATGCTTCCGCGGCATCGCCATCGCGCCCAGCCCGTCCGGTTTCCTGGTAATAGGCCTCGAGGCTCTTCGGCAAGTCAAGATGGGCGACGAAACGTACGTCCGGTTTGTCTATGCCCATTCCGAAGGCAATGGTCGCCACCATGACCAGCCCATCCTCACGCAGAAAACGTTGCTGGTGCAGTTGGCGGTCGCCCGCCGCCAGCCCTGCGTGGTAGGGCAAGGCGGCAATGCCCTGTGCCGTCAGCCAGGCCGCGGTTTCGTCCACCTTGCGCCGCGACAGGCAATAGACGATGCCCGCCTCGCCGCGATGCTTGCCGAGAAAGGCCAACAGTTGCTTGCGCGGGTTGTCACGCTCGACGATCAGGTAGCGGATGTTCGGCCGGTCGAAACTGGCGACGAACAGGCGTGCTTCCTCGAGCCGCAAACGGGTGATGATTTCCTGCCGCGTCAACTGGTCGGCGGTCGCCGTCAGCGCGATGCGCGGTACCCCGGGAAAGCGCTGCTGCAGCTCGCCGAGCTGCAGGTACTCCGGCCGGAAATCGTGCCCCCATTGCGAGACGCAATGCGCTTCATCAATCGCGAACAGCGCCACCCGCTGCCGCGCCACCAGTTCTTCGATCAGCCCGACGAAACGGTCGCCGAGCAAGCGCTCGGGCGCAACATAGATCAGTTCCAGCTCGCCGGTCATCAGGCGCCGTTCGGTATCGACCAGCGACCTGAAATCCTGTGACGAATTGAGGAAGGCAGCGTTGATGCCAGCTTGTCGCAGGGCGTCCACCTGGTCCTGCATGAGAGCGATCAGGGGTGACACGACCACCCCGACACCCGGTCGCAGAAGAGCCGGAATCTGATAGCAAAGGGATTTCCCGCCGCCGGTAGGCATCAAGACCAAGGCGTCGCCGCCGGCGACAAGCTGCTCAACGATCGCCGCCTGCTGACCGCGGAAACAAGGATAGCCGAAAATCCGACGCAGGATGTCGAGGGCAGGCGAAGTCATGGCGACTGCACTGACCGGGTCAGCCGCCAAGGCAGTGGCCGACGAGCGAACCGCCAGGCGGCAATCTCAGCAGAGGAGAGACAGGCAAGACAGGGGCACTCAGCACAAACTCTCGCGCACCAGATGGTCGCCGTCCCAGCACAGGCATTCCCCCTGCGTTTCCCGCCAGTCCGCCAATACCCAGCGCTCGACATGGATTCCGTCGACGATGTGATCATGGGTTGCCGGACGATGCGTGTGACCATGAATCAGGCTGGCGTAGCCGTGCGTACGCAGAAAATCGTCGGTTGCCGCCGGATTGACATCCATCAGGTAGTCCGCCTTGTCACGCTTGGCCGATTCGCTCTTCTGGCGGAGCGCGGCGGCGATCTGCCGGCGCTCGGCCAGCGGTCTGGCAAGAAAAGCCACCTGCCATTCGGGGCGCCGGGCGAGCGCACGAAACGTCTGATACTCTTGGTCGTCGGTGCACAGCACATCGCCATGGGTGAGCACGAACTGCCAGGTTGGCAGCGAGAGGACGCAGGGATCGGGCAGCAGGCGCGCACCGCTGGCGCGCGCGAAGCGTTCGCCAATCAGGAAGTCGCGATTGCCGTGCATGACCGCCAGTGCCACCCCCGCTGTCACCAGTTCATGTAGCGCACGAACGATCTCCGCGCAGAACACGTCGTCCGGATCATCGAGACAATCATCCCCCGGCCAAGCCTCGAAGAGGTCGCCGAGAATGAACAGTTGCTCGGCCTGGCGCGCGCGGCCACCAAGGAAATCGAGCAGAATCCGGGTGACGCCCGGTGCCTGCGGCGTCAGGTGGAGATCGGAGATGAACAGGATCGGACGCAAGTCGCTTTTCCGGTGCAGGGATCAGCAGACTTCCGCCCGTTCGATCAGGACGTCCTCGACCGGTACGTCGCTGTGGAACCCGGAACTGCCGGTACGTACGGCCTTGATCCGGTCAACCACGTCGGTACCCTCGACCACCTTGCCGAAAACGCAGTAGCCCCAGCCCTGTGCATTCGGCGCGCGAAAATTGAGGAAGTCATTGCTCACCACGTTGATGAAGAACTGCGCGGTCGCCGAGTGGGGGTCCTGCGTACGCGCCATCGCTACCGTATAGGCATCATTCCTGAGGCCGTTGTCCGCCTCGTTCTTGATCGGCGCCCGGCACCCTTTCTGCTTCATGCCCGGCTCGAAACCACCGCCCTGCACCATGAAGCCCGGGATCACGCGATGGAAAATGGTATTGTCGTAGTGACCGGCCGCCACGTAGTCGAGGAAATTCCGGGCCGATACGGGCGCCTTCTCGGCATCCACTTCAATGCCGATGACACCGAAGTTGGTGTGCAGTTTGATCATGGTTTTCCTTTCTCGGGGATGATCTTGACCGACTGAATAATGACCGGTTCGAGTGGAACATTCTGGTGCATCGAGCGGTTTCCGGTCGTTACCCTGGCGATCTTGTCCACCACGTCCAGACCTTGCGTGACCTTGCCGAACACTGCGTAACCCCAGCCATCGGACGCCGGGTAATTGAGTGCGGCGTTATCGCGGTGGTTGATGAAGAACTGCGCACTCGCCGAATGCGGATCTGCGGTGCGTGCCATGGCAATCGTGCCACGGTCGTTGCGCAGGCCGTTGCGCGCCTCGTTCTCGACCTTTCTTGGCGCCGGCTTCTGCTCCATCTCCACCGTGAAGCCGCCACCCTGAATCATGAAGCCCGGAATGACGCGGTGAAATACCGTGCCGTTGTAAAAACCTTCGTTAACGTACTGCACGAAGTTTTGAACGGTCTTCGGTGCCCTCTCGGAATCGAGTTCGATGACGATGCGGCCCATGCTGGTCTGCATCTCGACGCTCGGCGCGGCCACTGCGGTCAGTGACAGCAGCATCCCGACAAGCAGGACCAGGACCATCTTTCTGTACATCAGCAAACTCCTTCGCAAATGATTGTCAAGCCACCGCCATGATTCCATGATTCGACGGTACGGAACCAGCGCCAGACGAGCAGCGTCGCGTCAAAGTCAGGCGACGCGCTCCTGCTGGATCAGCCAACGCCCCCCGGATTTGACCAGAACCATGACCTTGCCGACCGTGGAGGTCAAGGCCGGCGACGAGAAGCGCTGCCTGAAGCGAACCGTCGCCTGCCCGTCAGCCAGGGACACCCTGATGTCTTCGACCTCGACCAGCAGTTTGCCGGGTTTGCGCATCGGTCGCGTGCGTGCTTCTTCCCACGCGTTGCGCGTCATTCCCCGTGGCGTGCGAAAGTCGGCGGCATAGTAGGCAAAGTAGGCCTTGGCGTCCTTGCGCGACCACGCTCTGGCCCAACCCTGGACGAGCCTGCCGATCTCGGCCTCATCGCCAGCCGGGGCCACCGACGGCTTCTCCTGGGAAGCGGCCAGCGGGCTGACGGCGGCTCCGCCTTCTCGCACCGTCAGCCCGCTGGCCGTGGTAGCCGCCTTGCCCAGAGCACTGCCGGCCAGGTCGCGCAGCTTGGACAGCTTGAGCTGTGCAGGCTTTTTTCCCGGATCAAGCTGCAGCGCCTTGTCATAGGCCTGAATGGCCAGTCGGGCATGGATGTCGCCGAGGTTTTCGTAGGCCGTTGCATAGTCCGGCTGAATGCGGATCGCCATCTCGAGCGCAGTACGCGCCTTGTCGTACTGCTTCTGCTCGGCGTAAAGAACGGCGAGGTTGTTGTAGGGTTCGGGCAACTCGGGATAATCTTCGATCAGCTTGCTGAAGACGGTCATTGCATCCGCCCAGCGCCCCATCTCGGTCAGGATCAGACCCTTGGTGAAACGCCCCTGCGCGTCGGCCGGCTTACCCGCCAGGTGGGCTTCAACCTTTTCGAGCGCCGGCACAGGCTGTCCCTGTTTCAACAGGTGCTGCGCATCCGACAGATTGTCCGCCACCGCCAGCGAGGCGGTACAGCCCAGAGCCCAGACGACAAGCAAAGTGGGAAAAGCCGGCGAAAAGCTCGAACGCATCGTTATGGTATACTTGGTCGGGACGTGGTTGAAGATCACTGAACCGACCGATTCTAACAAGAAGTGCGGCCAATCCAAAATGTCCGCCGGCGTCCACCTTCCGCGGCGCACTCGCGCAAGCCCGAAAATGCTCAAGATCTACAACTCGCTGGCCAGAGAAAAGCAGGATTTCGTACCGATCAACCCGGGCAGCGTCCGCATGTATGTCTGCGGAATGACTGTCTACGACTACTGTCACCTCGGCCACGCCCGTGTTCTGGTCGTCTTCGACATGGTCCAGCGCTGGCTGCGGGCAATTGGCCTGGAGGTCTGCTACGTCCGGAACATCACTGATATCGACGACAAGATCATCAAGCGTGCCAGCGAGAACAATGAGCGCATCAGTGAACTGACGGCGCGTTTCATCCGCTTCATGGATGAGGACGCTGCAGCCCTGGGCGTTGAAAAGCCCGACCATGAGCCGAAGGCGACCGAGCACGTGCCGCAGATGCTCGAACTGATCCGGCAACTGGAACACAATGGCCTGGCCTATCAGGCGGCTGCCGGCGATGTGAACTTCTCGGTGCGCAAGTTTCCCGGTTACGGCAGGCTCTCCGGGAAATCGCTAGACGATCTGCGTGCCGGCGAGCGGGTCGACGTGGACGCATCGAAGGAGGATCCGCTCGACTTCGTGCTCTGGAAGCACGCCCGGGAAGGCGAACCGTGCTGGGCTTCGCCTTGGGGCGAGGGCCGCCCTGGCTGGCACATCGAGTGCTCGGCGATGAGTTCGCACCTGCTCGGCCCACACTTCGACATTCACGGTGGCGGCCAGGACCTGCAGTTCCCGCATCACGAAAACGAGATTGCCCAGTCCGAAGGAGCACACGGCAAACGTTTCGTCAACTACTGGATGCACAATGGTTTCGTCCGGATCGATGACGAGAAAATGTCCAAGTCGCTGGGCAACTTCTTCACGATCCGCCAAATCCTCAGGAACTACGATGCCGAGGTGCTGCGCTTCTTCATTTTGCGCGCCCACTATCGAAGCCCGCTCAACTATTCGGACACTCATCTCGACGATGCCCGACAGGCGCTGTCCAGACTCTACACGGCGCTCAAGTCGGCACCATCATCGGCCGCAGCGGTGGACTGGGATGAGCCGCATGCGATGCGCTTTGCCGAGGCGATGAACGACGATTTCAACACGCCGGAGGCCTGTGCGGTGCTGTTCGACCTGGCAGCCGAACTCAATCGCAGCAAGTCGACCGCGCTTGCCGGCCAGTTGCGCGGACTGGGTGCCTTGCTGGGTCTGCTTGGCCGTGAGCCGCAGGCCTTCCTGCAGGCGACACCGGCGAGTGGTGGAGAGATGTCCGCCGCGAGCATCGAATTGCTCATCAACGAACGCATGACGGCCAAGAAACGCAAGGACTTTGCCGCAGCCGACCGCATCCGTGCCGAACTGCTGAGCGCCGGCGTGGTGCTCGAGGACGGTGCCCAGGGCACGAACTGGCGACGCGCCTGATCGCGACCAGTCCCCGGCCCCGGCAGGTACCGCCTAGCGCAACACGCGGCCCCCACTGCCGATGACCGTCAGATCGACGAAACGCGAGCCCAGTCGATCGCTGGGCGAGTAGCTGATGCGGTAGCCGCCCAGGTCGTGGTTCTGCATGCTTTCCAGGCTGGCCACCAGCTTTTCACGCGTCAGATCCTTGCCCGACTTGCGAATCGCATCGACCAGAACCTTGGCCATGGCATACGCTTCGACGCCGTAGTAGGAAGGCTTGGCCTGCTTGCCCAGCAACTTCTGGTACTCGTGCACCAGGGGGATGGTGTCGTTCCACGGGTAGGGCATCACTTGTGAAATCCCGATGCCTCGCGCCTCGTCGCCAAGTTCCTGTACCAACAGGTCGGCACCGACCGGCGAAAGCGTCATGAACTGCGGATTCTGCCTGGCTTTCCTCATCTCGCGTACGAAGGCGGCGCTCGCCTTGTACAGGGTCACCATGATCACTGCTTGCGGGTTGACCTTGGCGATCGTCTGCACCGCCGGGCCGACGTCGAACGAGTTCCGCTCGACCGTAGCCACCGCCGACGGTACCTGATTGTGCTTCTTCAGCGCGGCGGCCACACCCTCCAGGCCAGACCGGCCAAAGCCGTCATTCTGGTAGAAAACGGCAATGTTCTTGAAACCCAGTGAGGTGAGCTGGTTGACTATCGCTTCGGTCTCGTTAGCATAACTGGCACGCACATTGAACATGTAACGATTGTTCGGATTCTCGCGTGGCGACTGGCGGAGCGACTCGGCGCCCGATATCGTCCCCACCAGAGGCACCTTGGCAACCCCGAAAACCTCGTTCATGGCCGCCGTTGTGGGACTCGATCCGTACGAGGCAAGCAAGGCGAAGACCTGGTCCTGAGCAATCAGGGTCCTCGTGTTGGTCAAGGTCCGCTCGGTTTCGTATCCGTCATCGAGCGCCCGCAACTCGATGCGGCGGCCGTGGATTCCACCCGCCTCGTTGACCTGACGAAAATAGGCGTTGATCACCATCTTCATGTCCAGTCCGTACGGCCCGCTGGGACCTGAAAACGGAGCAGTCATGCCAATCAGGATGCTCTTGTCGGTGATACCCACCTCGCCCGCAGCAACACAGCCGATCCAGCTCAAGACACCCAACAGCAGCGCTTTGACAAGCCCCATGCCGTCCTCCTCGCGTTTCGTGCCGGTCGCAATCGACCGCCGAGCACTTCCAGCACCCGCCGAGGATGGCGACCCAAGCTGACACTGCCCTTACACAGACGACTTTGTCGTGATTCGCGGGACAGCCAAAGGATTCACCGCGCCACGGCGCGACGACAGCCTTGTTTCATGTGGCAGCGAAAAAATCGCGCACCCGATCCATCCAGGACTTGGCGCGCGGATTGTGGTGACCGGAATTCTCGCGGCTTGACTCCTCGAGCTCGCGCAGCAACTCCTTCTGCCGCTCGGTGAGATGAACCGGTGTCTCGACCACGACGTGGCAGAGGAGGTCACCGTGCGCGCTGCTGCGCACTCCCTTGATCCCCTTGCCGCGCAGCCGAAATACCTTGCCTGACTGAGTCTCCGCTGGCACCCGGATCTTGGCCGCACCGTCGAGGGTGGGTATGTCGATCTCGCCGCCGAGCGCCGCGGTCGTGAAGCTGATCGGCATCTCGCAGTGCAGGTCGTTCTGTTCGCGCTGGAAGACCGCATGCGCCTTGAGGTGAATCTGTACGTAGAGGTCGCCGGCCGGACCACCGTTGACACCATGTTCGCCTTCGCCCGAGAGGCGAATCCGGTCGCCCTCGTCGACTCCCGCCGGAATCTTGACCGCCAGCGTCTTGTGTTGCTTGACGCGCCCTGCCCCATGGCAGGCAGCACACGGATCGGCAATGTAACGCCCGGTTCCGTGACATTTGGGACAGGTCTGCTGGATCGAGAAGAAGCCCTGCTGCAGGCGAACCTGTCCGCTGCCCTGGCAGGTCGGGCAGGTTTTCGGTTGCGTCCCCGCCTTGGCACCACTGCCATGACAGACCTCGCAGGCCTCCATGGTCGGAATCCGGATCTTGGTCTCGGTACCGAACGCTGCTTGTTCGAGGGTGACCTCGAGGTTGTAGCGCAGATCAGCACCACGATACACATTGGATCGGCCTCCGCCGCGCCGCCCACCGAATATCTCGTCGAAAATGCCGCCAAAGGCATCGGAAAAACCACCTGCACCAGCGGCGCCCATTCCCGCCTGCGGATCCACACCAGCGTGACCATACTGGTCATAAGCCGCACGCTTGTCGGAGTCGGCGAGAATCTCGTAGGCTTCCTTGACTTCCTTGAAATGTTCCTCGGCCTTGGGGTTGTCCGGATTGCGATCCGGATGGTACTTCATGGCCAGTCGGCGGTAGGCCCTCTTGATGTCGTCATCGGAAGCGTCACGATTGACGCCGAGAATGTCGTAAAAGTCGCGTTTAGCCATCGGATCTCGAACACTTTCAGGGGCAGAGCGAGGCGCGATTATACGCCCCGCCCTTCAGGCGAATGCCTACTTCTTGTCTTTGACTTCGGTGAATTCGGCATCGACCACGTCGCTGTCGTCCTTCTTCGCCTCACCGGCAGACCCTGCCCCACCAGCCTGTTCCTGCTGCTTGGCGTACATCTTCTCACCGAGCTTCTGCGCCGCCGTACCGAGCGCCTCGGTCTTCGCCTTGATTGCTTCGAGGTCATTGCCGCGAATGGCCTCTTCGGCCTCCTTCATGGATTTTTCGATGGCGGCCTTCTCACCGTCGGAAAGTTCCTTGCCATACTCGGCGAGCGACTTCTTGACCGTGTGGATCATGGCGTCGCACTGGTTGCGCGTTTCAGCCAGTTCGTGCGCCTTGCGGTCCTCTTCTGCGTGCAACTCCGCGTCGTGGACCATGCGCTGCACTTCCGCTTCACTGAGCCCCGACGAAGCCTGGATCTTGATCTTGTTTTCCTTTCCGGTGGCCTTGTCCTTGGCCGAGACATGCAGAATGCCGTTGGCGTCGATATCGAAGGTGACCTCGATCTGCGGCATGCCACGCGGGGCCGGCGGGATATCCGACAGGTTGAACTGGCCGAGGCTCTTGTTGCCCGCCGCCATTTCCCGCTCGCCCTGCAACACATGAATGGTCACCGCGGACTGATTGTCGTCAGCCGTCGAGAAGACCTGCTGCGCCTTGGTCGGGATGGTGGTGTTCTTCTTGATCAGTTTGGTCATCACCCCACCCAGGGTCTCGATACCGAGCGACAGTGGAGTCACGTCGAGCAGGAGAACATCCTTGACCTCACCCTGCAGTACCCCGCCCTGAATCGCCGCACCGACCGCCACAGCTTCGTCCGGGTTGACGTCGCGCCGCGGTTCGCGGCCAAAAAATTCCTTGACTTTCTCCTGCACCTTGGGCATCCGGGACTGGCCACCCACCAGGATGACATCGTCGATGTCGCCAATCCGGCAGCCGGCGTCCTTCAGCGCGATGCGGCACGGCTCGATGGTCCGCTCGACCAGTTCATCAACCAGGGATTCGAACTTGGCGCGTGTGATCTTCAGCGTCAGGTGCTTGGGTCCGGAGGAGTCAGCAGTGATATACGGCAGGTTGATCTCGGTCTGCTGGCCGGACGAGAGTTCGATCTTGGCTTTTTCGGCAGCGTCCTTGAGGCGTTGCAGGGCAAGCACATCGGACTTCAGATTGACCCCCGACTCCTTCTTGAACTCGTCGATGATGTAGTCGATCAGTCGCTGGTCGAAATCCTCGCCACCGAGGAAGGTATCACCGTTGGTCGACAACACCTCGAACTGGTGCTCGCCTTCGACCTCGGCGATCTCGATGATCGAAATATCGAAGGTTCCGCCCCCCAGATCATAGACGGCGATCTTCTTGTCTCCCTGTTTCTTGTCCATGCCGAAAGCCAGGGCGGCCGCAGTCGGCTCGTTGATGATGCGTTTCACCTCGAGGCCGGCAATCCGCCCGGCGTCCTTGGTGGCCTGACGCTGGCTATCGTTGAAGTAGGCCGGCACGGTGATCACCGCCTCGGTCACGTCCTCGCCAAGATAGTCCTCGGCGGTCTTTTTCATCTTGCGCAGCACCTCGGCCGACACCTGCGGCGGAGCAATCTTCTTGCCACGAACCTCGACCCAGGCATCGCCATTGTCAGCCTTGAGAATCTTGAACGGCATCAGGGAAATATCCTTCTGCACCTCCTTCTCTTCGAAACGGCGGCCAATCAGCCGCTTGATGGCATACAAGGTGTTTTTCGGATTGGTGACCGCCTGACGCTTGGCCGGCGCACCGCAGAGCACCTCACCGTCTTCCGCATAAGCAACGATGGACGGCGTGGTCCTGGCGCCCTCGGAATTCTCAATCACTTTCGGCTTGCCGTTCTCCATCACGGCGACACAGGAGTTGGTCGTCCCAAGGTCGATGCCGATGATCTTGCCCATTTTCAATCCTTTCAATATCTCGTTGTTTTGTCTTGACATTCACTTGAAATCGGAATGCTCGATACTGATCCGTAACTGGGGATCAGCCGGCCGATTTCAAGTTGTTCCCTTGGCAACAATCACCAGCGCCGGGCGCAACACCCGGTCGGCCAGCAGATAGCCCTTTTGCAGCACCTCAACCACTGTATTGGGCTCCTGGTCGGTCTCGACCACGCTGATCGCCTGATGTCGGTTCGGATCGAACTTCTCGCCCAGCGGATTCACCTCGGTCAGCGCGGATTTCCCGAAGGCGGCGACCAGTTGTCTGAGCGTCAGCTCGGTACCCGACCGGATACTTTCGGCAGTGACGTTTTCGCTGGCCAGCCCAGCTTCGAGGCTGTCCTTGACCACCAGCAGCTCACGCGCGAAACGTTCGATCGCGAACTTCGCAGCCTTCGCTATGTCTTCCTGTGCGCGCCGGCGAACGTTCTCGGTTTCCGCCCTGGCGCGCAGCCAGGCGTCCCGCTGCTCGTCGGCCTTCAGTAGCGCCTGCCGCAACGCCTCTTCAAGAGCTGCGGTCCTGTCTTCTGGCGGGGTTCCCTCGGCGGGTGCCTGGCGGTCGTCAGGGGCGTCTGCCGCCACAGACGCTTCATCGGATACGGTCTCGTTGGTCTGCATAGATGGGGATCTCCTTAAAACGTCCCGAAGCTGGGGGCAGGTTGATCGATTTCAAGCCTTCTGTGGTCGATCCGATGTGCCGCCAGATCGATCTGTACGCATAATTTTTGATCCGGAAGATGCTTCTGCTGCTAGCATTCCGGTTTTTGCTGGCCGTCGTTGGAATCCGGGAGCGGTATGCTGGAGAAGATCGGAAAGTACGAGATCGTTCGCTCCCTGGGCAAGGGTGCGACCGCCGTCGTTTATCTGGCCAGAGATCCCGACCTCGACCGACTCGTCGCCATCAAGCTGATCCGCTTCGGCGAGGACAACGCAGCGATGTCGCGGCGTCTGCGCAAGCTGTTCCAGACCGAGGACTCGATCGGCCGACGCCTCAATCATCAGAACATCGTCAGGATCTACGATGCGGTGGTCGAAGCCGAGCGGGCGTATCTGGTGATGGAGTACGTCGATGGCTCGGCGCTCGACAAGTTCTGTGCGATCAACCGGCTGCTGCCCATGCACCGGGTCATCGGCATCATCTTCAAGTGCTGCCTGGCGCTCGACCACGCCTTTCATCAGGGCATCGTCCATCGCGACATCAAGCCGGCCAACATCCTGATCGACGCACAGGACAATCCCAAGATCACCGACTTCGGCCTCGGTCTCAATCTGGGGAAGGACACGAACCAGGACTCGACCTTCGTCATGGGCGTTGGCTCACCAGCCTACATGTCTCCGGAACAGGTCAAGAACTACCCGCTCAACCACAAGACCGACCTCTATTCGCTGGGCGTTCTGCTGTTCCAGTTGCTGACCGGTCGCCTGCCTTTCCGCGCCAACAATCCGGCGACCCTGGTGTATAAGATCGTCAACATGGACACGCCTTCGGTCTGCGCGCTCAACCCGAATTTGCCCGCCGGCCTCGATCCGATCATCAGGAAGGCGCTCGAGAAAGACCTCTACAGTCGCTATCGAAACGGTGCCGAGTTCGCCAAGGATCTGTCGGCCGTGCGCTACCAGATGCAGGAAGAGGATCAGACGCAACAGGATCTGAGCCACTTCGAAAGCCTGCGCAAGGTTGATTTCTTTGCCGAATTCGAGGACATCGAACTCTGGGAAGTGCTGCGCATCAGCGTCTGGCGGGAACTCTCGGAAAAGGTGACGCTGATCCGCGAAGGCGACAGTCACCGCAAGTTCGGAGTCGTGGTTGATGGCTTTGTCGAGGTGTCGTGCAACGCACGGGTGATCTGCCGGCTCGGTTCGGGCGAAGTGGTGGGCGAAATGGCCTTCCTCCACCCGACCGATACCCGGCGGCAAGCCACCGTGGTCACCCTGGAACCGACACGCTTCCTGGAAATCAACAGCGCCGCCCTGGACCTGAGTTCGGACGAAGTGCGCGAGCGCTTCCACAAGGTCCTGCTGATCAAGGTCCTCGGCCGGCTGCGCGAAGCAAACAAGGTTCTCGCCACCCTCGGTCAGGCAGCCGTTCAGGGCAGTTCCTCGGCTTACGTGGCGGGTCTCTCGCCACCCCTTCAACTGCTTTGAGAACGGACCCCTGAAATGCCCGATCTGACCTCGGCAAGCTTCTGGATCTCGGTCTTGCAGATCATCGCGATCGACATCCTGCTGGGTGGCGACAATGCCGTGGTGATTGCCCTTGCCTGCCGCAAGCTGCCCGAAGCGCAGCGCAACAAGGGGATTTTCTGGGGGGTCTTCGGGGCGATCGGCCTGCGCATCTTGCTGATCTACTTCGCCCTGCAGCTACTCGCCATCCCCTACCTGAAGATCGTCGGCGCGCTGCTGCTGCTCTGGATCGGTGTCAAGCTGATCCTGCCCGAGAACGAGGACGCACATGGCAATGTTCAGGGCAGCAGTACGCTGCTCGGCGCGATCAAGACGATCATCGTCGCCGATGCGGTGATGAGCGTGGACAACGTCATTGCCGTCGCCGGGGCGGCGCATGGATCGATCATTCTCGTCGTTTTCGGCATCGCCGTCTCCATCCCGATCGTCGTCTGGGGCAGCAAACTGGTGTTGGCCCTGATGGATCGTTTCCCGGTCGTCATCACGGCGGGCGGCGCCCTGCTCGGCTGGATCGGCGGCGGCATGCTGGTCACCGACCCGGCATTGCCTGCCTCCTGGCGCGACGCCGTACCGTATGGCGCCTACCTTGCGTCCGGGCTTGGTGCACTCCTGGTGGTCACCGTCGGCAAGTGGCTGGCCAGCCGGAAGCGTGCCGCCGCGGCCAGCATCGACCTGACGCCGGCCAGGACAACACCGACCCAGGGAGGAAGTGCGCAATGAAGCCATGGTGGTTGCTCGCCGTTGACGGGTCAGCAGCGGCCTTGCGCGCGGTGGATCACGTCGTGCGCGAATCCCTCGCCAGCGCCGTTCCGTTGAAAATCCTGCTGGTCAATGTGCAACACGCCTTGCCGTCCGACATTACGCGTTTTGTCAGCAGCAGCATCGTCCAGGATTACCATCGCGAAACCGGCGATGCGAACCTGGCAAGCGCACGCGCCAGACTGGAGACAGCGGGAATCGCTTATAGCCAGCATATCCTGATCGGAGAACCGGCCCCGACGATCGTCGATTTCGCCCGCGAACATGGCTGCACGCAGATCGTCATGGGCGCGCGTGGCCTGGGAACGGTGAGCGGCCTCCTCCTCGGCTCGGTGACGCAACGGGTGGTGCACCTAACCGACCTGCCGGTGGTGATCGTCAAGTAGGCCCGACCACCTCCGTCATCCGTTCACAGGACGTAGCGCGAGAGGTCCTCGTTGTGGGCCAGTTCGGCGAGGCGGCTATCGACGTATGAGGCGTCGACGGCAAGCCGTTCGCCATGTCCCTTGCCGGCCGAAAACGAGACCTCTTCGAGCAGCCGTTCCATTACCGTATAAAGGCGGCGCGCCCCGATGTTCTCGGTCCGCTCGTTGACCGACCAGGCGATCTCGGCGAGACGCCGGATGCCGTCATCGGCGAACTCGAGTTCGACCCCTTCGGTGGCGAGCAGCGCCTGATACTGCTTGGTCAGGCAGGCGTCGGTCTGCGTCAGGATGCACTCGAAGTCGGCCACCGACAGCGAATCGAGTTCGACGCGAATCGGCAGCCGGCCCTGCAGCTCGGGAATCAGGTCCGACGGTCTGGCCAGGTGGAAAGCGCCGCTGGCGATGAACAGGATGTGGTCGGTGCGGATCATGCCGTACTTGGTCGACACGGTCGTCCCTTCGACCAGCGGCAACAGATCGCGCTGCACCCCCTGACGCGACACGTCGACACCGTGCGTGTCGCTGCGCGAGGCGATCTTGTCGATTTCGTCGAGGAAGACGATGCCGTTCTGCTCGACGTTGCGCACCGCATCAAGCTTGACCTCCTCGTCATTGACCAGTTTGGCCGCTTCCTCATCGATCAGCAGGCGACGCGCCTCGCAGATCTTCAGCTTGCGCGACTTTTTGCGACCGCCGCTCATGTTCTGGAACATGCCCTGAATCTGCGCGGTCAGTTCCTCCATCCCCGGCGGCGCGAAGATCTCGGCCTGCATCGACGGAACGGCGACGTCCACCTCGACCTCCTTGTCGTCGAGCCCCCCCTCGCGCAGCTTCTTGCGGAATTTCTGCCGGGTCGCACCGTCCTCGGTCGACTGCACATCATTGTAAAAACTGGCGCGCGCCGGCGGCAGCAGCGCATCGAGCAGGCGCTCCTCGGCAGCGTCTTCGGCACGCGCCCGAACGCCCTTCATCGCCTGCTCGCGACCGCTCTTGACGGCGATCTCGACCAGATCCCGGATGATCGTCTCGACGTCACGCCCGACATAGCCGACTTCGGTAAACTTGGTGGCCTCGATCTTGATGAACGGCGCGTTGGCCAGCCGCGCCAGGCGACGCGCAATTTCCGTCTTGCCGACGCCGGTCGGCCCGATCATCAGAATGTTCTTCGGGGTGATCT
>ERZ761603.1433-NODE-1433-length-17879-cov-77.349697_pt1 | contig 17879 bp, 18 predicted proteins | sample MGYA00511879_ERZ761603 | MGnify/ENA primary metagenome ERZ761603 (study PRJEB28899, sample SAMN02850040) | bioreactor sludge metagenome | biome: EBPR Sludge; feature: EBPR Bioreactor; material: flocular biomat | place: Australia: Thorneside Wastwater Treatment... | reverse complement strand
ACGTCGCGCAGGCCAATCCGGCGAACGACGCAGTGTTTGCCGACGCGCCGCCGGTCATCGACCAAGGGTGGCTGTTCGCGTAATCCTTAAGCAGTAGCTGTCGCTGCGACTCACCCCCGCTCTCCTGCCTGCTTCACGAGAACAGGCAAGGGGGCGGGGGTGAGCATTTTGTGGTCTGCACAACCGAGCGCGCCTTGCCCGGGTTCGCGGCCAGGTGCAAGGCCCGCGGAGGAAGAGTCAGCCGTTGGCGGCGCGGTCAGCCGTTCAGCGTAAGCGCGATCCGGTTGGCGCGATTCCTGCCGGACAGACCCAGCGTCTGATCTCAGGCTGCTTGCCAGGCTGGGCTCACTGCAAGCGGCCGGTTCTCTTGCGTAGCGTCTTGCGGCCTTGCGCCAGTTGTGCTGTGCCTCCGTCCTGCTCGGTCGCTCGCAGGCAAGGGAAAAAGAGGCGGTCGGCGCCGAGCATGTGGATCGTGATCACGTCGTAGGCGAGGAACTGGAAAAGGTCGCCGATCCATCGCCTTCCCTTGCGGTACTCGTCGACGAAGGCCAGCGCACGCGCAACGAGTTCGCGATGCGTTGCCGCATGCTCGCTGGCCGCCGGGTACGCGGCCGCAAAGAAGACGGATTCCTCATCGCTGAAATGTTCGACGACATCCGCCAACAGCCGATCGATCAGCGGGTCGACCTCGGCCGGGTCGCACTGCGACAGGATGGCGGCCAGCAAGGCATTTGCGTTGTCGAACAGCAGACGGTGGCCGCGGTCGACAAGCTCGTTGCCGCATTCGTAGGCCGGGTGCCACTGCAGTTTGACGAAATCAGCCCTTGGTTTACGGGCTGTGGCGTCGGGGTCGACCGGCTGCGGCGCCAACTGCACCTGGTTGCGTCCGCCTTCTTTGGCCACATAGAGCGCCTCGTCGGCGCGCTTGAACCATTGCGACCAACTCTCACCGCACTGGCATTCGGCGACGCCGATGCTGATGGTCAATGGCCCGGTGGTCGGGAACTCCGCCGTCGCAACGTCCTGGCGCAACCTTTCCGCCAGCAAAGCGGCACTCGCTCGTGTGGTGTTAGGACACAACACGACGAACTCTTCACCGCCCCAGCGGGTCAGCGAATCTGCCTTGCGCAGCCGGTTGAGCAGCATCGATGCCAGTTGGCGGAGCACATTGTCGCCCACGTCATGGCCGTAGCGGTCATTGATCTGCTTGAAGAAGTCAACGTCGATGATCATCACGCTCAAGGGCTGGCCGTAGCGCTGCAGGCGGTCGATCTCGCGCTCGATGGACTCTTCCAGTCGCAGCCGGCTCCATGCGCCAGTCAGTTTGTCGGTGCCGGCGAGCAGCTCAAGGCGGTCGACCATGAGTTGCAAGTGCTGATTGGTTTGCTGCAGGTGGTCGAGTTCCTGCGCATGAGCGGCGTCGAAGACGAGCGAGACGATCGCTTCCAGCACATTGTCCGGCCCAAGAACAGGCAGCTTTGACCAGACGCAACGATTGATCCGGCTATTGATCGCCAGATCGACGCACACCGCGGGCGAAACCTGACCGGCGAGCAACTGGCGCTCGGCGTGGTCGAGCAATTGGCAGATGTCCGCCGGCAGGAGATCGCTTTCCGATTTGCCGCAAAGTACCCCGCCGTGTGGGCACAACAGTCGTTCGATTTGCTCGTTGGCGATCCGGTAACGGCCGTCGAGCCCCTTGATGCCGATGCCAACCGGCGCCGGTCCCTGCATCAGAAGCCTCAGCAAGCCGGCAACCGGCAGCCGCCCAACGGATGCCAAGTGGCTGTTCCAGGCAAGTTCTTCCATCGCGGGCACATCCTCTTGTAACACGGAAAGCTGCCGGTCTGTCTGCGGGTCCGACGGCGGCAAGTCTCCGCCCAGTGCGCGATTATACGAGTTCGCCCGCTACGCCTGGGAGAAGTCGCTCAATCGTGCGCCGGCGGAAGGTTACTGGCGTTTGCCGGCCTGTTCGCGCGTGCTCGACGGTGCGTGCCGAGGCTACGCTACGCGGCGTTTGTCCTGCTCTGCCGCGCTCTTGCTATACTCGCCACCGTCGCCCGGAGAAGCCCGATGAACGTGGTCGCCATTATCGATGACAGCGATATCAATCTTGCCTTGCTCAAGGCTTTGGTGGGCAAGCTGGGCGGTTGCCAGGCGCATGCCTTCGCCGAGTCGTCGGCGGGCTTCGCCTGGTGCGCAGAAAACCTCCCCGATCTGATCATTGTTGACTACATGATGCCGGTCATGGACGGGATCGAGTTCATTTCGCGTCTGCGCCGGCTGCCTGAGCGATCCGAGTTGCCGGTGCTGATGATCACCGCCAACGACGATCGGGAGGTTCGCTACCGCGCGCTGGAGGTCGGAGCGACCGATTTCCTGACCAAGCCGGTCGACCGGATGGAATTTGCCGCGCGCGCACGCAATCTGCTGGCGCTCAACACGACTCGCAAGCATCTCGCTGACCGGGCTGCCTGGCTGGCCGAAGAGGTCGCCAAGGCAACCGCCGTGATTCACGAGCGCGAACAGGAACTCCTCTTCCGGATGTCGCGCGCAGCCGAGTTTCGCGACCCGGAAACCGGCGCCCACATTCAGCGGATGGCGCATTTTTCCCGCCTGATTGCCGCCGGCATGGGCCTTGCGGCGGATGCTCAGCAATTGATTTTGCAGGCAGCGCCGATGCACGATGTCGGCAAGATCGGTATTCCTGACGCCATTCTGCTCAAACCTGGCCGCTTGACGCCAGAGGAGTTCGCCATCATGCGCGGGCACGCGCGTCTTGGTTTCGAATTGCTCGCCGGCAGCCAGTCGAAAGTTCTCCAGGCAGCAGCTTCGATCGCGCTGGCGCACCACGAGCGCTTCGACGGTTCGGGATATCCGGCGGGCCTGGCTGGATCGGCCATCCCGCTTGACGGCCGGATCGTTGCCGTGGCCGATGTCTTCGACGCTTTGGTCTCGGAACGGCCGTATAAGCGCGCCTGGGAGCTGGAGCGCGCCTTTGCCTATCTCGAGACGAACGCCGGGGCGCATTTCGATCCGGAGTGCGTCAAGGTCTTCCTCGCCCGCAAGGACGAGGTGGTGGCCATCCGTTTGCGCTTTCAGGACGAAGCGCCGGAAGATTTCTGAATTTTTCAGCGAGCTCGCCGAGGCCGATTTTCACTGGCCATGTTGCCGCGGATGTAAAATGGCCGGCCAGCCGCTTACCAATTGGCGATGACGCGTGGGGGACGATGAAGTGGAACAGAGGGGTGGATAAGGTGAAGGAACTCGAAGCGGCGCTGGCGGCGCACGTGATCTGGATGTCCGAACTCAGGCAAGCCATCGTCAATGCCGCCACGACGCCGGGCGCCGAGTGCGTGCGGGCAGACGATAAATGTCCCTTTGGCAGGTGGCTGTACGGTCCTACCCTGTCGCTGGAAGAAAGGGCAACCGAATACTACCGGGAAGTCAGGGCGCTGCACGCCGAGTTCCATCAGGTTGGCGCGCGTGTGCTGGAGCTTGCCGCGCAGGGGAAAGTATTCGAAGCCTATCGCATCTTGTACGGCGAATACCTTACGATGTCGGGCCGCCTGGCCTTGGCCATCCGCGCCTGGCAGAAGGCGCTGCAGCATACGGACTGACCACCACAACGCGGCAGCGCCGGCGCGATGACCAACTGCTGCCCGGCTGAGCGTGCCCGCCGATGGGTCGGTCAAGGTCGCGGGTCGTCGGTCTGTGGCTCGCCGGTCGCTGCCGTTCGCGCTGCCAGCTCGTCGAGGCGGCGAAGGCGGCGGCTGAGTTCGCGCGCCAGGTTGAGGACGATGAGGGCAAACGTCGGCAGGTCCGATTCGTAGATCTGGAACAAGCCGCCGTTCGACAAGGCCAACGCAGAAACCGGCTCAAGCGCACGCACCGTTGCCGAGCGGCATTGCATGTCGATCAGTTCCATTTCGCCAAAAACGTCACCGACGCCAAGCGTGGCGATACGGCGCCCTGTTTCGCTGCCCGCCGAATCGCTGCTCTTCAGGATTTCGACACGCCCGCTGCAGATGACGAAGAGCGAGTCGCCTTCTTCGCCTTCATGCACGATTACCTCGCCAGTGACAAAGCTCAGCTCGCGCAACAAGGGCAGGATGCAGCCCATCGCCCGGTCGTCGACGCCGCCGAAGAGCGGCTGCTGCTGCAGAAAGGCGACTGTCTCCACGGTCCGTCCTTGAAGTTGTTGAGCGGCGCGCGGCCGATTGGCCGGGGTGCAGGTCCATTCTGCGCTTGCCGGCCGACGAACGGAAGCCCGTGCACGCTCGTGTAGCGCTTCGCCGCGCGCACCCGCCGCTCAGCCGGGACGCTCGGCGAGTTGCTCGACCAGCCGCAGCAGGCGCGGCAGCGTGTTGCGCTCGAGATCGAAGCGCTGCTCCATGTCGCGCCGAGCCTGGGCGCGCTGTGTCCGCAGGCGATCAGGCTGGGCGAGCAATTGCACGATCTCGGTCGCCAGTTGCTGATGGGAAAAGAAGTCGACCAGCAGCCCGTTTCTCCCTGCCTCGATGACTTCGCGTACGGGTGGCGTATCGGACGCGATCACCGGGCAGGCGCAGGACATCGCTTCGAGCAGCGACCAGGAAAGGACGAAAGGGTAGGTCAGGTAAACGTGTGCGCTCGACAGGCGCAGAACGTCGAGGAATCTTCCGTAAGGGACTCTGCCCAGAAAGTGCACCCGCTGATCGTCGAGCGCGTCGCCAAGCTCGCGCTGGTAGCGGCTGCGGTAGGTCTCGCCGTCGGGCAAGCGGCGCCCGTAGCTGACTTCGTCGCCACCGACAATCAACACCTGCGCCTGCGGACGCGCTGCCAGGACGGCGGGCAGGGCGCGCATGAAAATGTGAAAACCGCGATACGGTTCAAGGTTGCGTGCAACGTAGGTGATCACCTCGTCGCCCGGGCGCAGTCTGCCGCGCTCGGCCGGGAGAATGAAGTCGTCCACCGGCGCCGGCCGCGCGACATCGGTTCGGATACCGTCATGGATGACTTCGATGCGCTGCTGGAACGGGCCTGGATACTGGTCGCGCTGCCAGGCGGTCGGACTGACGCCAAGGTCAGCGGCTTCCAGGCTGATCAGTTGTATCGTGTTGCGTACGCGCAAGCGGCACTGATCGTCGAAGCCGGAGGGGAATTCCGGGTCGAAACCCATGTCCGAACCGCTCGCTCGGTAGAAGAATTCAAGGTAGAGCAGCAAGCGCGCGCTGGGGAACACATCCTTCAGAAAAAGCGCTTCACCCCAGGCCGGGTGTGCGCAGATGACGTCCGGAACAAAGCCCTCGCGGCGCAAGGCGAGCGCCAGCCTGGCCACCGCCTGACCTCGGCGAACCGCCGCTTCGCTGCTCTGCAGGTAGTGGTGCGTTTGCGGCGAAGCCCTTTGCGGCGACGCATAGGCGACGACCTTGAGGCGTGGATGGAAAGCGCTTGCCTGCCGGCGCAGGTTCTCTTCTTCGCCGATGGCGACGACCTCGTTCTTCGGCGAATTCGCCAGCGCCGGAGCGAGGTGCTTGTATTGCCCGGGAAAATTCTGATGGACGAAAAGGATGCGCATGGACAGGCGAGAGGGTAACGGCGCCATCAGCCGGCGCCAAGGCGTCTCGGTTGACAGACGGTGAGCGAGCGACGATGTTAGCCGGTTTTCGCCTTGTCGAGAACGCTTCCCGGCCGGCCGGAACGTCGGCGAACAGTCGCTGCCGGGGCGGCGGGCAGACTGCGCTAGAATTCGTCCGATGATGAACGACGAGTATTTCATGCGCGAGGCGCTGTCGCTCGCGCAGGCGGCCGAGTGTCTGGGTGAAGTGCCGGTCGGCGCGCTGGTCGTACGCGATGGGGTGGTCGTCGGGCGTGGCTTCAATTCGCCGATCGGCGAACACGATCCGACCGCGCACGCCGAGATCGCCGCACTGCGCGACGCCGCACGCAATCTGCGCAATTACCGCCTGCCCGGATGCGAGCTCTTCGTCACGCTCGAACCGTGCGCGATGTGCGCCGGAGCGGTGCTGCAGGCGAGGATCAGCCGTCTGGTCTATGGCGCGCGCGATCCGAAGACCGGTGTGCACGGCAGCGTCGTCGATCTCTTTGCCGTTGCCCGGCTGAACCACCACACAGCGGTGGTTGGCGGGATACTGGCCGACGAGTGCGGCCGCCTGCTGGCGGATTTCTTTGCCCGCCGTCGCGCTGAAAAGGGAGGATGAGATGCGCATCGAGGTCTCGCTCAAGGAACAGCGGCTGAGGCTCTACGATGGCGCCGGGCAGGTGCTGCACAGCTACCTGGTGTCGACCGCGGCGCGCGGTGCGGGCGAGACGCGCGGCAGTTACTGTACGCCGCGTGGCCGCCACATCGTGCGCGCCAAGATTGGCGCCGGGCAACCGGAGAACGCGGTATTCGTCGCCCGCCGGGCGACCGGCGAGATCTACTCCGCACGCCTGGCCGAGCAGTTTCCCGGGCGCGACTGGATTCTGACGCGGATTCTCTGGCTCTCGGGTTGCGAACCGGGGCGCAATCGACTCGGCCAGGTGGATACGATGCGCCGCTACGTCTACATTCATGGCTGTCCGGACAGCAGCCCGCTCGGTCGGCCGGGCTCGCGTGGCTGCATCCGTATGCGCAACGCCGATCTGCTCGAACTCTTCGCGCTCGTGCCGGCCTACACGCCCGTCCTGATCAGCGAGGATTGAGCTTTGGCGCCGAGCGGAAGGTTTCGCTGGTTTCGCCGATCCGTTTTGCGTCGGCATCGAAGCTGCGTTCGAGCAGTGTCGTTTGACCGTCAAGGTGCCGCATGAGCAGCGTCGAAGCACGCGTGCCGTAGGTCGTCGAGCGCACGAAGATGGCCGACAGGATACGTTCCCAGTCGAGCGACACGCCGGTCGCGGGCAGGTGCCGGTCGGCAACGATTTCCTGATCGGCGAGCAGAGTGAAGAAGGGCTCGCTTGCCGGCAGGCTGGCCAGCGATTCGGCAAAAGCGCGTCGGGCAGTTGCCAGTTTCGGCCACGGGGTGTCGAGCAGATGGTTGGACAAGCCGTAGATCCCGGCGGCCAGCCGCTGCGGTGGCTGAGCGCCGCGGTTGGCGTAGTAGGCGAGTGAATCCGCGTCGCCGACGAAAAGGTTGAAACCGTTGTAATCGCCGGCATGGCTGGCGACGCTCGCCAGGTAGTCCAGCGGCGCTACCGTTCCGGTGAGAAAGTCGGCGACCAGTTCGCCTCGCGAGCGGCAGCCGACGGCGGACTGCCGGCCCTCGCGGAAATTGGTCAGGGCGGCGAAGCGTTGGTTGCGGCTGATGCCCAGCCAGGTACCGCCGGCTTCAAGGTCGCGCCCGGCACAGACCTGCGGCGCTTCGGGCCAGAAGGCGGCGGGCGCCGATGGTCGGGCGAAGAACTCGTCGCGGTTCGCCGCGACCACCAGCGGGTAGTCCGTATGCGCCTGCCAGGCGAGCAGAATCAGGCACATGTGGGTCGCTGCGGGGCTGAGCTGTGGCGCCGCTCGCGCTCAGTCGCCGGCTACGAGTTCGACGCGCGGGCCGTCTGCCGCGGCGAGCGCCAGCGCGCCGGAGAGTGCGCAATTCTCCTGAATGACGGCGAGTGCCTCGTAGCCGCCGGTCGGCGCCGGCGCTGCATTGGCGATCGTGCCGCAGGGTCGGTCGGGCGCGTCGCGGGCAAAAATCGCCTGGCCGATGTCGATCGCGGTGGCCGCGTGTACACGATAGAGATGACGCTTTACCTTGCCCAGGTACTGGGTGCGCGCGACGACCTCCTGGCCGGGGTAGCAGCCCTTGTGGAAGCTGACGCCGCCCAGACGTTCGAAGTCCGCCATCTGCGGGACAAACTCCTCGCTCGTGCGCCGGGTGATCAGCGGAACACCGGCCCGGATGTCCAGCCACTGCCAGACGGGCGTGCCGACCGGCCGGGCGTGCGCAGCCAGTTGCGACCAGAGCGCCGGCGCAGCGGCCAGGTCGACGACGACTTCATAGCGCTCGGGTGCCAGGCAGATGACCAGGCCAGCGGCGCTGGCAAGCGTGCTCAGCGCCGCCTCCGGCGTCGGCAGCCCGCTCGCTGCGAGCGCCGCTCGACACTGCGCTCCGGCCAGGCCAAGCAGAACATAGTCGGCGGAGCGGTCGGCGACGACCACCTGGCTGCGCAGGACGAACATCTGCAATCGCTGCGCAATGGCCGGTGCGAGGTCGGCGGCGAGTTGCAGGAGAAAGCTGTCGGCGGTACGAAAGGTCAGGAAGCTGGCGAGCATCCGGCCCTTGGCCGAACACCAGGCGGAGTGTTGCGCGGCATTCGGCGGCAGGTGTTTGACGTCGCTGGTCAGTTGGTTGTGCAGGAAGGCTGGCGCATCGCTGCCGTGCACTGCGAGCAGGCCGAGGTGGGCGAGCGGCGCGATGATCGTCGTCGTCGTGCCGGCTGCCGCCAGTTCGCCTGCCGGGTCGCCGAAATCGGCCGCCACGCCGTTCGCCCAGCGCGCCCCGGTGGTCAGGAGAAAATCCTTCCAGGTCAGATTCATCGTGCTGTCCGTTCAAGATATGACAAGCGCCCGGCCGTTCGCGCCTCGGGTGCACCGGGGCGCGCCGTCCGGGCGCGCGGTTTCGGCTATTATAGAGCCACTCCGCTCGCTTTCTTCCTCGCCCAGCAGCCCGCCGGCTGCGCCGGATCGATGCGCCGACTCGTACGCCAGTCTCTTCTGCTCGTTCTCCTGCTGTTCGCGCTGCTTGCCGCAGGCCTGCTTTGGCGGGTCTTCTCGCCGATCCCCCTGGCCGGTGGGAAGATCGAGTTCACGATTGGCGCGGGCAGCAGCATGCGCCTGGCGGCGGGCGAGATCGCTGCCGCCGGGGCCGACATCGAACCGTGGCTGCTGATCGGCTTGGCACGTGTGCTGCGCGTCGAATCGTCGATCAAGGCGGGCAGTTACGAGCTTGCCCAGGGCAGCACGATGCTCGATCTGCTCGGCAAACTGACGCGCGGCGACGTCACCCAGGCCGAGCTGCTGATCATCGAGGGGTGGACCTTCCGCCAGTTGCGCGCGCGTCTGGATGCCCATCCCGAGCTGCAACACGACACGGCCGGCCTGCCGGACAGCGAACTGCTGACTCGCCTGGGGGCGCGCGAGGCGGCCGCCGAGGGCCTGTTCTTCCCGGATACCTATCTCTTCGCCAAGCGGTCGAGCGACCTCGATCTGCTGGCGCGCGCCTATCGCGCAATGCAGGCGCACCTGGCGCGCGAATGGCAGACACGCGCCGATGGTCTGCCGTATCGCGATGCCTACCAGGCGCTGATCATGGCTTCGATCATCGAAAAGGAGACCGGACGCGCTGATGAGCGGTCGCTGATTGCCGGTGTCTTCGTCAACCGTCTGCGCCAGGGGATGTTGTTGCAGACCGACCCGACGGTGATCTACGGTCTCGGCGAAGCTTTCGACGGCAACCTGCGCAAGCGCGACCTGCTCGCCGATACGCCTTACAATACCTACACGCGGCGCGGTCTGCCGCCGACGCCGATCGCCCTGCCGGGCTTGGCTTCGCTGCGTGCCGCGTTGCATCCAGCAGCGAGCGACGCGCTTTATTTCGTAGCGCGCGGCGACGGCAGCAGTCACTTTTCACGCACGCTCGACGAACACAACGAAGCGGTCGGTCGCTTCCAGAGGCGGAGCAAACCATGACAGCCGATCAGCAGCCCGCGCAGCGCGGCAGGTTCATCACTTTCGAAGGGATCGACGGCGCGGGCAAGAGTACGCATGTTGCCGGCATCGGTGAATTCCTGCGCGCGCGCGGATATTCCGTCCTGCTGACACGCGAGCCGGGCGGAACACCGCTGGGCGAGAGGCTGCGCGAACTGCTGCTGCACTCCGCCATGCATCACGAGACCGAAACGCTCCTGATGTTCGCGGCGCGCCGGGAGCACCTGGCGGGCCTGATCGAACCGGCGCTGCAACGCGGCGACTGGGTCGTCTGCGATCGCTTCAGCGACGCAACCTACGCCTACCAGAGCGGTGGAAGAGGTGTCGACAAGGCAAAGTTCGGCCTCCTGGAAAACCTGGTGCATGCGCACCTGCAGCCCGATCTGACTTTCCTCTTCGATTTGCCGTCGGCGGTCGCGCGGGCGCGAATGGCAGCGCAGGAGCGTCCGCTCGACCGCTTCGAACAGGAGCGTGGCGACTTCCACGAGCGCGTCCGGCAGGCCTATCTCGAGCGCGCCGCAGCGGCGCCGCAGCGCATCCAGATCGTTGATTCGACGCAGGACAGAGCGCGTGTCCGGCAGGTGCTCGAGGCGAGGATCAGCCTGCTCTGCCGATGATGCCGATCCACAGTCTGCACGATCAGGTCTGGCGCGAGTTGCTCGCGCGGCGTGCCCGCTTGCCGCACGCGCTTCTCCTCGGCGGTCAGCGGGGGATCGGCAAATTCGAGCTGGCCCGCGCTTTTGCCTATCTGCTCCTGTGCGCTCGACCGACCGCAGCGGGTGACGCGTGCGGCAGTTGTCCGCCGTGCAGTTGGCTGGGACAAGGCAACCATCCGGATTTCAGGCTGCTGCAGCCGGCCGCACTGGTCGAGAGCGAGGCGCCGGCCGCACCGGATGGTGACGAGGCGGCTACCGGCAGGAGAGCAGGTCAGCAGATCACGATCGACCAGGTGCGCGAGCTCGACGATTTTCTCCACGTGGGAACGCATCGCCAGGGGCTGCGCATCATTCTGCTCAATCCGGCCGAAGCGATGAATCGAGCGACGGCCAACGCTCTGCTCAAGTCGCTCGAGGAGCCGCCGGCTGGCACCTTGTTCATCCTGGTTGCCAGCGAAATGCACCGCCTGCTGCCGACCATCCGCAGCCGCTGCCAGCAGCTTCCGCTGCGCCAGCCGGCGCGCGCAGTGGCCATCGAGTGGCTAGGCGCAGCCGGTGTAAACGAAGCCGACAACTGGCTGGCACTGGCCGGCGGGGCACCCCTGCTGGCGCTCGATCTTGCCCACAGCGGCGAACGCCGGCTGCTTGCCGCATGGCTGGCCGAGGTCGAGCAGGGCGCGGCGCTCGACCCGCTGCTCGCGGCGGCCAATCTAGACAAGGTGGTTCGCGCCGAGAAGCGTCCCGGCGCGCTGAAGCGCACGGTGGATTGGGCGCAGAAGTGGCTGCTTGACCTGATGCTGACGAGTGCCGGCCTGGCGCCACGCTATTTTCGCGCTCAGGCCCCTCTCCTGTGCCGCCTGGCTGCCCTGAGCAGTCCGCAGCGACTCTTGGCATTTGACAGAAAGGCATTACAATACAAGGTCCAGTGTGAGCAACCCGTGAACAGCCGCCTGTTTCTCGAAGACTTCTTCCTGAACTACCAGGCGGCTTTTCGCACCTCCTGAGGGGTCATGGCAGAAGTGGAAACGCCCAGCAAGCCGGCTATCGCCGCGTCGCCGCGGCCCAGCGTGCTGTCCTTGAACATCAACTCGAAGTCGGCCTTGTACGCCGCGTACATGCCCGTTCTCAAGAACGGCGGCATCTTTGTGCCGACAACGCGCAACTACTCGATTGGCGACGAAGTGTTCATGCTGCTCTCGCTGATGGACGATGCAGCCAAGCTGCCAATCGCCGGGACGGTCGTCTGGATCACGCCGCTCGGCGCGCAGAACAACAAGGTGCAGGGGATCGGCGTGCACTTCAAGAACGACGAGAGCGGCGTCGAGGCGCGTCGGCGCATCGAGGCTCTGCTCGGCGGTGTCATGCAGTCGGGCCGTCCGACGCATACGATCTGATGCTGGTCGACTCGCACTGCCACCTCGACTTTCCGGCGCTCTCACAACGGGTGGGCGAGATCGTCGCCGCCATGGCGCGCGACGGTGTCGGCTGTGCCGTTTGCATCGGCGTGACGCTTGAGGACTTGCCGCGCGTCCTTGCCCTGGCCGAGAAGTGGCCGCAGATCCTGGCGACGGTCGGCGTCCATCCCGAAGTGCAAGGCGGGCGCGAGCCGAGTTGCGAAGACATCGTCAAGCTGGTGCAGCATCCGCGCGTCATCGCGATCGGCGAGACGGGGCTCGACTACTATTGGCACAAGGACATGCCCGAGTGGCAGCGCGAGCGTTTTCGCAACCACATTCGTGCCGCACGCGTCGCCGGCAAGCCGCTCGTCATCCACATGCGCGAAGCGGCCGAAGACACGCTGCGCCTGCTGGCCGAGGAGCAGGCGAGCGACGTCGGTGGGATCATGCACTGCTTTACCGAAGGCTGGTCGATTGCCCGCCAGGCGCTCGACCTCGGCTTCCATATCTCGCTTTCCGGCATCGTCACCTTCAAGAACGCCAGCGGCGTACGCGATGTCGCACAGCGTGTGCCCCTCGACCGTCTGCTGGTCGAGACCGACTCGCCGTATCTGGCGCCGGTGCCGTTTCGTGGCAAGACCAACCAGCCGGCCTACGTGCGCTACGTTGCCGACGAGATCGCCCGCTTGCGCGGCGTGCCAAGCGAGGAAATCGCTGCCGCAACGACCGAGAATTTTTTCCGTCTCTTTGCCGAGGCCCGTTTGAAAGTTACACCATGAAGAAGATTACTCGCCTCGCGCTGCTTGTTGTCCTGCTCCCTTTCCTTGCCTGGGCGGGGGCTTACGAGGACATGGAGGAAGCGCTGATCTCGGGCGACACGCCGTGGGCGATTCAACTCATCAACCGGGGAATGGACGTCAACTCGGTCGACCGCAACGGCAATACGCTGCTGATGCAAAGCGTTCAGCGCGAGAACAAGGCGTTTTTTGATTTCCTGCTGCACAGGCGCGCGCGGCTGAACACGCGCAACCGGAATGGTGAGACGGCACTGAGTCTGGCCGCCTACCGGGGCCACCTGCATTTTGTTCAACGCCTGGTCGAAAGCGGTGCAGACATCAATCTGTACGGCTGGCCGCCACTGATCTACGCCGCCTTCAACGGGCATACGGCCGTTGCCGACTACCTGCTGAAAAAAGGCGCCGAGGTGAATGCGCGGACAGAGAACGGCTCGACGGCGCTGCTTTTTGCCGCGCGCTTTGGCCATATCGATGTCGTCAAACTGCTCCTGCGCCAGCAGGCCGACCCGAATATCGCCAACGATCGCGGTGCGACGGCGGTCGACTGGGCGCTGACGACCGAGAATACCGACATCGCCGATCTGCTGCGCCAGGCGGGCGGAAGGGCCGGCAGCGCGGTGGGCGCGCCGCCGCTACGTTGACCAGGCGGGGAGTCGACGCAGGACGATCTTGCCGCCCGCCAAGGCGCGACTGACCAAGCGATAGACCTCGGGGGCAAACGGCTGTTCGCCCGGGCCAGCCAGCAGGCGGGCCTGTAGCGCCTCTTCGCTGTGCAGCGTACACACGTGACGCCAACGATCGATCAGGTGCAGGTCCTCACGCCAGCCATAGGCGTCGCGCTCGAGCAGGACGATCGGTCCGGCGAAAGGCCACGGTTTCAGTTTCCAGCGCGCGATCGCGGTCAGCAGACGGGCCGCGTGCAGGGCGGCGGCCTCGCGCCCGATGCAGACACCACGGCAGTTCTTCTGTCGGTAGGCGGCGCACGCCTGCCCGGCGGCTGAATCGTCCAGCCCCAGGTGTTGATGACACAGATGGTGTGCGTCGGCCATCTGGCGCAGCGCACGCACGGCCTCGCGGTCGTTGCCATACAAGCCGAAGAGGTCGTCGTACAAGGCGAAATCCAGCTCGTCGGCGCGCACGAGCTGCACCCGGAACTCGCCGTCGGCGACCGGTCGGACCTGCCACGAACAGAGGTCGCTGCTGGCGCCGGGGAGCGGCCGGCGTCCATCGCTGGCGACGAAGTTGTCGGTTGAGGCTTTCGCTGAGCGCTCGAATTCGAACGCGTGCAAATGGGCGCCGAACTCTCCGGCGGCTTCGCGCCAGTCGATTCGCCGGGTTGCCTCGCGCCATTGGCTGGCACGTTTGCCGGTGGCGAACTGCGCCACAACGTGCCGGCGAATGTTGCTGCAGCTCTTGGCGACGAGCAAGCGGCCGTCGACCGCGTAGAGGGCGAAGGCGCCGGCTGCTTCGGGCAGGTCGTCGATGATCCGCGCGTCCACCTGGGGCGGCCAGGCGGGCAGGCCGATCAACGCAGCGACTGCGTTTTCGACCGACGATTCCGGCAACTCGCGCTGCCAGCATTGCCACAGTTCCCACAGGAGTTGAGCGTCGGTCAGCGCACGGTGGCGATTGCCCGAGATGCGCAGTTGATGGCGAGTCACCAGCGCATCCAGATTGTGCCGGTGATGCTCGGGAAACAGCTTGCGCGAGAGGCGGACGGTGCATAGCGTCGGCATGCGGAAGTCGATCGCCAGGCGGGAGAACTCGCCTTTCAGGAAGCTGTAGTCGAAGCGCGCGTTGTGCGCGATGAGTACCTTGCCGCGCAGTCGCTCGAGCAACTCGTGGGCGATCTCAGCGAAAGTCGGCGCATTGCTCAGCATTGCGTCGTCGATGCCGGTCAGTTGGGCGACGAAAGGCGAGACAGGAATCCCCGGATTGACCAGAACGTTCCACTCGCGAACGCCCTGGCGGTCGACTTCGACCAGCCCGATTTCGATGATCCGATCGTTGGCCAGATTGGCGCCACTCGTTTCCAGGTCGAGGAAGACCAGCGAATCGGGCAGTTCGACGCCGGTGGATGGTGGCGGCGCCGGGTCGTTCGCTTCGTCAGGCGCAGAACGCGCCCCGGGGAGTTGCATGGGCGCGGGCTTCAGGGCGTGCTAGCGCGCGCCAGGGTTGCGATTTCGTCGGCAAAGACATCGGTCAGGGCGAGTGGAAGGTCGTGCGCCATTCCCTCGATGACCCGGATGCGTGCGCCGGGAATGTGTGCTGCCACATCGTAGCCGCAGGCGACCGGGATCAAGGGGTCGAGGGCGCCGTGCAGGACCAGGGTGGGAACGCCGATCGTCTGCAGCAAAGCGCGGCGATCGCTGCTGGCGAGAAAGGCGGCGAGTTGGCGGGTGACGCCACGCGGGTGGAAGCCGCGTTCATGCTCGACGGTGAACTGCTCGCGCAGGCGCTGCGGGCAACTCGGAAAATCGGGGCTGGCGACGGCCAGCTGGCGACGGATCGCATCCTCGATCAGGCTTTCCTTGTCACGCGATGGAGGGAGCGGCGAGAACAGCGCACGCGCTGCCGCGGGCGTCGGTGGCGGCAGGTCGGGGTGGCCGCTGGTCGTCATGATGCAGGTCAGCGAGAGCGTGCGTGCCGCGTGTCGGGCGGCGACGATCTGGGCGATTGCGCCGCCCATCGAGGCGCCGACGATATGCGCGCGCTCGATTCCCAGCGCGTCGAGCAAGCCGACGCTGTCCGCTGCCATGTCGTCCAGTGTGTACGGCGCCTGCGGTGGCTGACCGGTGCGCAGTGCGCGCGCGATGTCGGGAACGCCGGCGTCGTCGAGTTTGCTCGACAGACCGCAGTCGCGGTTGTCGAAACGGATGGCGCGGAAACCGCGCGCAACGAGCGCCTGGCAAAGCTCCACCGGCCAGCGGCCGAGTTGAGCACCCAGCCCCATGACGAGCAGGATCGCCGGAGACGCCGGCGAACCGAAACTTTCATACTCGATCTGAATCCTGTTGGCGGTAATCTGTGGCATGGAAGAACCGGTGTAGGGGGAAAAATGCGGGAGCCGACAGCCGACAATCTACCACCGAATTCGCGTCACCGGCGCGACAAGCGTATGGACGCCAGCGCTGCGCTGGAGAAGAGGTCGCCAGGAGCGGTCGTGCTGACGCATCCGGCGCACATCTTGTGTCGGAATTGCCACCGAGGCACCACTTGATGCGTTTTCGTTGCGCCGATCAAGCCATCGGGGCGTGTGATGAGCGATAATGCCCGGGTCTTGGGGGTCGCCGTGATCACCGCGTCGGGTCGGCCGAAGGTACCGGCCCGGGTTCGGAAGGAAATGGATGAAGAGGGTTGATGATTTCCGTCTGCGTTTCGGTAAACATGAGCTGGTGCCGATCGTCATCGGCGGGATGGGCGTTGACATCTCGACCGCCGAACTGGCGCTCGAGGCGGCTCGTCTGGGTGGAGTGGGGCACATTTCCGACGCGATGGTGAACACGGTAGCCGATCGCCGATTCAACGCCAAGTTCGTCAAGGACAAGCTCCAGCAGTACAAATTCAATGTCGCCAATCCGGATAAGTCGGTCGTTCGCTTCGACCTTGGCCAGTTGGCCGAGGCGACCAGGATGCACGTGGGCAGGACGATGGAGGCAAAGCGCGGCGATGGCCTGATCTTCGTCAATTGCATGGAAAAGCTGACCATGAATGCACCGCGCGAGACCTTGCGCGTACGCATGGCCGGCGCGCTGGACGCCGGGGTGGACGGAATCACCCTGGCGGCTGGACTGCATCTTGGCTCGTTTGCCCTGATCGAGGACCACCCGCGATTTCGCGACGCCAAGCTGGGAATCATCGTCTCTTCGCTGCGTGCGCTGCAATTGTTCCTGCGCAAGACGGCGCGCTGTAATCGGCTGCCTGACTACGTGGTCGTCGAAGGTCCGCTGGCCGGCGGCCATCTCGGTTTCGGCATGGATTGGCAGGAATACGATCTGGCGACGATCTTTGGCGAAATCCATCGTCATCTGCAGGCGGAGCAACTCGACATCCCGCTGATTCCGGCCGGCGGAATCTTCACCGGCAGCGATGCCGTGGCCTTTCTTGAGCAGGGTGCGGCGGCCGTGCAGGTTGCTACGCGCTTTACCGTTTCGAAGGAATGCGGCTTGCCGGAGGATGTCAAGCAGCGCTACTTCGCCGCCACCGAAGACCAGATCGAAGTGAATCTGATTTCGCCCACGGGTTATCCGATGCGCATGTTAAGCAACAGCCCGGCGATCGGCGACGGCATTCGACCGAACTGCGAGGCCTATGGTTACCTGCTCGACAGCAATGGCAGTTGTTCGTACATCACCGCCTACAATCGCGAGGTGGCGGCCAATCCGGGGGTCAAACGCATCTCGGTGAAGGACAAGACCTGCCTGTGCACGCAGATGCGCAACTTCGATTGCTGGACCTGCGGGCATTACGCCTACCGCCTGAAAGATACTTCGCGCCGCTTGTCGGACGGGACCTACCAATTGCTCAGCGCCGAACATGTCTTTCAAGATTACCAGTTCAGCACCGACGGTAGAATACTTCCGGCACCCGAGTAGAAAGCGGCTGGCAGCGATCAGGCCATGCTCAGTTACCGCCACGCTTTTCATGCCGGCAACCACGCCGACGTTCTCAAGCACATCGTCGTCGTCCAGTTGACGGCCTACCTCGCGCGCAAGGAAAAGTCCTTCACGTACATCGATACGCATGCCGGAGCTGGCTCGTACGCGCTCGATTCGGCGTTGGCAGCGAAGCTGGCCGAACATCGTGCGGGCATCGGACGACTGTGGCAGCGCGACGATCTGCCGCCGCTCGTTACCGACTACCTGCGTCTGGTTGAGCGCCTGAACGGCGACGGTCGTTTGCGCGTGTATCCGGGTTCGCCCTTGCTCGCCGCGTGGACGACGCGCAGTCACGACGTCCTGCGGCTCTTCGAACTGCACAGCCGAGACGTGCTCCATCTAAGGGAGAATATGCTGGCCTTCGGGCAGCGCGTGCAGGTCGCGGGAAGCGACGGGCTGGCGGCGATCAAGGCGCTGCTTCCTCCACCCTCACGACGGGCGCTGGTCTTCATCGATCCGGCTTACGAGGACAAGCGCGACTACGAGCGGGTCATCCGCGCGCTGCAGGAAGCCTTGCAGCGTTTCCCGGGGGGAACCTATGCTCTGTGGTATCCACAGCTTACCCGGCGCGAAGCGCACGCACTTCCGCAGCGCTTGAAACGTCTGCCGGCCACCGATTGGCTGCATGTCGGATTGCGCGTCAGGACGCCGTCGGCGGACGGCTTCGGCATGCACGGCAGCGGCTTGTT
>ERZ761603.1432-NODE-1432-length-17893-cov-15.350880_pt1 | contig 17893 bp, 11 predicted proteins | sample MGYA00511879_ERZ761603 | MGnify/ENA primary metagenome ERZ761603 (study PRJEB28899, sample SAMN02850040) | bioreactor sludge metagenome | biome: EBPR Sludge; feature: EBPR Bioreactor; material: flocular biomat | place: Australia: Thorneside Wastwater Treatment... | reverse complement strand
GGGCCGGCGGCAGCGGCGGTGGCGGCCGCATCGCCGTGTATTCCTGTGTGGTCTCGCTCCCCACCGCGAATATCTCAGCGCCGGGCGGTGGGGGCGGGCGGCCGGGCGCGGCGGGCACGGTGTACTTCGGCTCCGGGTCGATCTTCATCACGCAGCAGCCCGCGGAGCAGGAGCGTGGGGTGGGCGAATCGGCGGAGTTCACGGTCATCGCCACGGGCGATGGTGAACTGGGGTATCAGTGGCGCATGCGCGACCCCGTGACCGGCGCCTTCGAGGCCCTCGCCGAAGGCGGACGCTACACGGGCACGATGACCGACACGCTCACGATCGCCGACCTCGGGTGCGATGATGGCGGGGAGTACGACGTGCTGATCACCGATGGGTGCGGCTCGTTCCCCAGCGAGAGCGCGACTCTGACGATCGACTTCCTCGGCGACTTCAACAACGATGGCGGCGTGGACGGCGCGGATGTCGAGGCCTTCTTCGAGGCGTGGGAGGCCGGAGACTTCAGCGCCGATGTCAACCAGGACGGCGGCATCGACGGCGCGGATGTCGAGACGTTCTTCGCGGCGTGGGAGTCGGGCGGGTGCGGGTGAGCCGCCTTCGTGCCGGACCGGTTCGCACGCTGGTGCAGAGTGCCAGTTTCACACCTGTCCGGCGTTCTTTCTGCCGCAGTCGCCGCGGGCGAATGAGTATCGGCGTACGGTGGCATCATGGTCCCGCCCCCAAACGCTGATCTGCGTCCGGCCGTTGTTTCATCCGGCGGTGCGCTGCCCAGGGCCATGATTCTGCTGGCGACGGCATGGATCCTCGCGGCCGGCGCGGTTGTCGCCTCCCGCTCCCGTGCCAACTGGGGTTGGTACATGGATATTCACCGCACGCTCGCGGGACGCGGCGTGCCGGACGCCGTGCGCCATCTGGACAGTCTCATCATCTTCGTCGGGGCCGCGGTCCTGGGCGCCTGGTTGGCTTCAAAAGTACATGGCGGGACCGTCGCCGGGCTGCTGTGCCTGCGCCGCGGCCGTGCCGGTTGGGGATGGGTCAGCGTCGCCGCGCTCGCGCCGATGGTCGTGGGCGGACTGATACTCGGGTGGCAGCGGAGAGACCCGGAGGCATCGATCAGTGCACTGCTGCCGCGGATCATCAGCGGCGTGGTTCGAGCGCCCATCGCCGAGGAGTTCCTGTTCCGTGGCCTGCTCATCGGTGTCTGTGCCGCGGCGGTGGGGTGGCGTGGCCGGTGGTTCTGGTGCAACGCGTTCGCCGCGGCGTGCCTCTTCGCGTCGATTCACATCTCGTGGTCCGAGCCGAACCTTGAACGTACTTGGCCGACGCTGCTGGTGACGGGGATGGGCGGGTTGTGGTACGCCTGGCTACTCGCGAGATGGGGCTCCCTGTGGATGCCGATGGTGATGCACGCGGGGATGAACCTTGGATGGATGCTCGCCGCGGCGGGGGGCGGCGCTGGCGGGGGCGGGTGGATCGAGAACGTGCTGCGGGCGGCCACCATCACGCTGGCAACGGCCTGGACCTTGCGTTCGACGCGTGGCGGGGCCCAGATCCGGGAGTGATTCGGATCAGCCTTTTCCGCCGCGAAGTGGCGGGCGCTCCCGGATTTTACAGGCCGGGGGATATTCTCTTGGAAATCGACGATTGACGCGCTCCCGGCCCGCGCCGATCCCGCTCCCTGTGGATAAGGGCCGCACGGCGCGGCGGAACATGGGAGGATCTCATGCGATTGCTGCGAGTTGCTTCGACACTGGTGTTTGCCTTCACCGCATCGGCTCAGCCGGTGCTCCTGACCGGGCCGGTCACGCTCAACCCCGGTGCCGCGACCATCACGCCTACGTCGGGCGGAGATCCCGTGCCGCTGGCGACAGCCGAGATCACGGTGGAGGGAACGAGACTGACGGTCAACGGCCCGCACACCATCGCGTCGCTCACGCTGCGGCGCAGCGCTGGCAATGTGGCCGCGGTCGTGACGCACGATGCGAACTTCGTCGGCGGCGGGGTGAACGGGCTGAGCCTGACCATCACCGGCGACCTGATCGTGCAGGGCGCGGCGGGTTCGCTGGTCGGCAGCAGCATTGATGTCTACGGCAAGGGATGGCCCTACCAACAGGGGCCGGGCATCGGTGTTGGTTTTGGTCAGGGGGCGGGGTCTTCCGGGCACGGGGGATCGGGCACAACCAGTTACAACGGGTCCGGCGGCGGCGGCACGTACGGCTCCGCGAAACACCCCGTGACATTTGGCACCGGGGCCAAGAGTTACCCCATCGGCAGCCCGCCCGGCGGTGGCGGGTGTGTTCGTCTCATCGTCGGCGGCACCGCATCGATCGACGGACAGGTTATCGCCGAGGGCGACTTCGCGTCATTTGGTTTCGGCGGCGGAGGATACACGCACGCGGGCAGTTCCGGCGGCTCGGTCTGGATCACGGCCCACGCGCTGCAAGGCTCGGGATCGATCACGGCCCACGGCGGCCAGGGCCTCACGCCCGGCGGCGGCGGGCGTATCGCGATCGAGTGTCACATTCCGATCCGGCCGTCGTTCAGCGGGCTGATCGCCGCGTGGGGCGGGCACAACGGATTCGGGGGTTCCGCGGCGACGCTGCGCACCTCGGCCGGGACCGTCTACCTTCGATCCGCGACGGGCCGCGGCCTCTTCATCATTGACGGCGGAACGACGGTGCCCTCCACCAGCTCGCTCCCCAACATCGCCGTGGGGGAAGCGGCGGACCCGTGGGGCGACCTGGGCAACGTGGACTTCCACATCCGCAACGGCGGCGCGGCCCGCATCGCGTCGGGCGATGTGGTCTCGTTCGCGGGCGATGCGGTCATTGACACCGGGGCCAAACTCGAACTCAACTCGACGCTCCGCGCGGGCGGGCACGCGACGCTCGGCGGCGCTGGCGCGGCGGTCACCATCAGCCACGCCGCCAACACACCCAACACGCTCGTCTCTCCCGGCTGCATGTTGGATGTCGTCGGCGACATGTTGATCGCCGCGAACGCCACGCTCAACGGCGACGGACGGGGCTATCCACCGGGCCAAGGACCGGGCTTGTCGCCCTTCTTTCCCAACTCCGGCAGCGCAGGGCACGGTGGGATCGGCGCGATCGGCTACGGCGGGCTGGCGGGCGGCGGGATGTATGGATCGCCGATCGAGCCGATCACGTATGGCACTGGGGGCGTGAATCAGGCCGCGGGGGGTGGGGCGTTCCGTGTTGTGGTCGGCGGCGACCTGACGCTTGACGGGAGAGTTTCGGCAGATGCGGCGGGAGTGGGTTCCGACACGTGGCCGGTCGGGTCCGGCGGCTCCGTGTTGCTGCGCATCGGCCGCGAGTTCCGCGGCACGGGCGCGGTCAGCGCGGGCGGTGGGATCAACCGCAGCGGCGGCGCGGGCGGCCGCATCGCGGTCTATGCCAACTCGCACACCTTCACGGGCGTGCTCAGTGCTTTCGGCGGAGAAGCTCACGGAGGGCCGGGGACCATCGTCCGCGCCCCCATCGACGGATCGTCGCCGACGCTGGTTCTTGACTCGGGCCCGCAAGGGTCCGTGCGGATCAACACCATCATCGAAACCGCCGATGCCGCCACCGGCCTGCCGATCACGTGGGCGGGTGTCACGCTGCGGGGCACCACGTGGGCCAAAGTCCCGGTCGGCGATCCACTCGTGGTGGAGGGTGATCTTACGCTCCAAGGTACCTCGACCCTCAACCTGAACACGACCGCCCAGGTCGCGGGCAACTTCGTCATGTCGTCCACTTCCACTGTGACACACGATGCGAACACGCCGGGCTTCCACCTCGAAGTCGGGGGCGATGCGATCATTCCCGCGGGCGCGAAGTTCGATGGGGACGGAAAGGGGTACCCACCGTACACCGGGCCGGGCTTCCCGACCCACGGCGGGGGCGCGGGGTCAGGGCACGGTGGGCGGGGCGGCCCCACTTGGCAGAATCCTGCACAAGAGGGTGGCGGCGTCTACGGCTCCACCACGCAGCCAACGACCTTCGGATCGGGGGGTGTGAATCAGAACGCGGGCGGCGGCGCTTTCAAACTCACCGTCGCGGGCAACCTTACCCTCGACGGCACGATCTCGGTCAATCAGGCCGGAGCGCCCGCCGATGCGGGGTGGGCCGCTTCGGGCGGTTCGGTCTGGATTACTACCGGCGGGGTCTTCTCCGGGTCGGGCACTGTCCGAGCCAACGGGCTGGCATCGCGCAGTTACGGCGGTGGGGGTCGCATCGCCCTCTATTACGAAAGTTCAACCTTCTCCGGGCTTTTGCAGGCCCAGAGCGGCCTGAGCCCGGACCTCGGCGGAAACATGAGTTGCGCAGCGCCCGGCACGGTCCTACGAAAGGCCCACGCCGCGGCCTTCCCCGATGTCACCCTCGATGCCGGTTGCACAGGGCCGCAGAGGGCCGTCAGCCCTTCGCTCATGTCCGAACTCGGCACGGGGTTGGGCAGCGCCGAGATCCGCGGCGGGACGCAGGTGCGGGCGGGGGAACCATACATCTTTAACGGTGATCTCACCGCCATCGGCCCCTCCACGCGCATCGACGCCACCGGCGGCCTCTTCGCGCTGGGCGATATCTCTCTCACCGACGGAGTTCGACTCACCCACACCCGCGGCGTGATGGGGTTCCACCTCGCGGCGGGAGGAGATATGTACATCGATGCCCATTGCATAGTCGATGCCGACGGACTGGGGTACGGTCCCGGGCAAGGCCCTGGCTCCGGCGGGTTCAGTGATTGCTGGCCGAGTTCGGGCGGCGGGGGCGGGCACGGTGGCGCGGGTGGGATCGGCTGGAACGTATCGGGCCAGTGCCATACCACGCCGGGCGGCGGCGCCTACGGCTCAGCGCAGTCTCCCATCGAGTTGGGCTCCGCGGGCGGGAACACCAGTTACGGGTGCAACCCGGGCGACTACGCCATCTTTGGCGGGGGTGCGGTGCGGTTGTCCGCACGCGGGGAGTTGCGGGCGCTCTGCCTCGTTACCGCGCGGGGGCTTCCAGGGGTGTTCTGCGCCTCTTCGCACTCATCCGGTGCCGGGGCGGGCGGATCAATCTGGCTGACCGGGGGCGGCGATGTCATCGCGCCCAACCTGCGGGCGCACGGCGGCGGATACACCACCGGCGGCGGGCCTGGCGATTGCTACTTTCTCGGCGGGCCGGGCGGCGGCGGGCGCGTGGCGATCTATTCCGGCGGCACCATCACCGGCGATTTCGGACTGCCCGGCAGCACGGAGCAGACCGCGACGAACTCCAACTGCCCGGATCGTTCCGACCCGTTCGCGAGGTACGTCGTGCGTGGCGGGTGGGCCGCGCCCCTCCGCGGCGATTGCGCCTGTTACGCATACACACGTCCCACCGACGGATGGGACGGCAGTCTGGTGCTCGAAGAGTTCGCGCACCCCGGCGGCATCACCGCGCAACCGCAGAGCGTGCAACGGCCCCTCGGCAGCGTTGCGACTTTCTCCATCAGCGGGGAGCCCGGTGGTCCGGTCGGCTTCGAGGCCGCCTACCAATGGCGACGCAACGGCATCGCCCTGCGGGATGGTCCGCAGCCCGGTGGGTCCACGGTGAGCGGAGCGACCAGCTCCGACCTGCTGTTCGACAACCTGCAGGAAAGCGATGCCGGCACCATCGACGTCATCTTTTTTACGGCCAGCGGCCCCATCCTCAGCGATGCCGCGCAACTCTCCATCGGCGACCCATGCCCGGCCGATTTCAACCAGGACGGCGGCATCGACGGCGGCGATGTGGAGGCTTTCTTTGCGGCGTGGGAAATGGGAGATGCCGCGGCCGATGTCAACCAGGACGGCGGCATCGACGGCGCGGATGTCGAGACGTTCTTCGCGGCGTGGGAGTCGGGAGGGTGCGGGTGAATGGCCATAGGCTGTGCGCGCGGGCCTTCGTGCTCCACGGGTCTGCGTTGCACGGCGATGTTGACCCTGGGCCGAGCACGACAGCGGCGTGAGGGGTCGGCGTGGCGGCGTGCGGTGTTCCTACGGCCGGCGCGGGAGATGGTTGAGTGAGGCCGAGGATCGGCGGTTCGTCGGGGCAACGCGATGCCCGAGCGGAGACTCTCGACTGAAACACACCCTGAACTTCTCAACCAGGCCCGCCGGCGCGGGTTGCAGGGATCACAGAAGGGACGCGTCCATCAACATGCTTGTCTCAACACTCCGTCCGATAGCAATCTACGTTCTTCCTCTGGATATCCCCGGGTGATTTCAACGCCCACGGGTGTCACGCACGGGTACAATTCCCGTGCGCGAGGCGCTTGCCCGCGGATGAGGAGGAGAGATGAATCTGTTGCGTACCTGTCTGTTGTCCCTGTGTGCGAGCGCGGGGTGTGCCTTCGCCCAGTGCGGTGCGAACTTCACTTACAACGATTTCACCGTGCTCGGTGGTCCGCTGTCGGACCTGAGTCTGCTCGGCAGCGCGTCCCTGGACGGCGGCGCGTTGCGCCTGACTCCCACCGCCTTCGGTCAGTCCGGCGCCGCGTGGTACCGGCTGAGCAAGGCTTCGGTTGGGACTGGGTTTGAGTCACGATTCCGATTCCGCATTACAGATGGCGCAGCGGATGGGTTCGCGTTTGTCATCCAGGATCAGTCCCCCTTCGCCATCGGCGATGGCGGCAGCGCCCTGGGCTACGGCAATGGTCCGGGGGTGGGCATCACCCGTTCGGTCGCGGTCGAGATCGATACCTTCTACTTTGTGGGCGAGTTCGCCGCGCCTCACATCAGCGTGCAGACCCGCGGCGCATCGGAGAACGACGCCTCGGACTCCTTCTCGCTGGGCCACACGTTCATCCCCTTCTCGATCCTCGACGGCGGCGAGCACGAGGTCGTGGTGCGGTATCAGCCCGGCACACTCTCGGTGGAGATCGACACACTGCCGCTCTTGACCGTTCCGCTCGACCTGCACGACATCTCCGGCGATGACATCCTCGACGGCGAGTGTGCCTACGTCGGATTCACGGCGGCCACCGGAGGTGCCGTGGCCAACCAGGACATCACGTACTGGTCGTTCAGCGATGGTTCGAGCGGGGGCTGCGGCGCTTCTTTCAACTACTTCGATCTGTCCGACACGAGTTCGCTGACGCTCGTGGGTGACGCGTCGCAGGCGACCGATGTTCTGCGCCTCACCCCCGCCGCGGATGGTCAGCGGGGCGCGGCGTGGTACACCGCGGGGCAGTCACGGGTGGGAGACGGCTTCGCCACCGAGTTCACGTTCAGGATCAGCAACGGCTGCGCCGACGGGTTGGCCTTTGTGATCCAGAGCGAGGGCGGTTCGGCCATCGGCGATGGGGGCAGCGGCATGGGGTACGCGAACAACGGGACCGCCGGCATCACGCGGTCGCTCGCCGTCGAGATCGACACCTTTGGCCTTGAGGATGAGTTCGGCGCACCGCACCTGAGTCTTCAGAGCAACGGGATCGGTGAGAACCGTTACGAGAATGATTATTCACTGATCTGGGCCTACCTCTTCGGCATCGATCCGTGCGACGGCGAGCCGCACACGGTGCGCATCGAGTTTGAGGACGGCACGATGCGGGTGTCGATGGATGGTCAACTCTTCATCAGCCACGCGGTTGACCTGCACGACATCTTCGGCGAGGACATCCTCGACGGCGAATGCGCCTGGGTCGGATTCACCGCGGGAACGGGCGGTGCCACCGCCGATCAGGACATCCTCTCGTGGACGTTCGACGACAACTTTGGCCAGTCTTGTGTGCCGCCCCTGATCACCGATTTCCCGGATTCCTCGGCGCGCTCCGCGGGGCGGCGGGCCGAGTTCACCTTTGGCGGCACCGGCAGCGGGCCGCCCGCACACCAGTGGTATCTCAACGGCGTTCGAATCGTCGACGGTGGCCGTTTCAGCGGGGCCGACACGGCCACGCTCGTCATCGACCCCCTCTCGGTCGTCGATGCCGGCTTGCTCGACTTCGTCCTGGAGAATGACTGCGGCCGTTCGATCAGCGGGTTCATCCTCGATGTGCTCTGCTTCGCCGATTTCAACCAGGACGGCGGGATCGACGGCGCCGATGTCGATGCCTTCTTCGGCGCGTGGGAGGCCGGGGATTTCGCGGCGGATGTGAATGGCGACGGGGGTGTGGACGGGGCGGATGTGGATACCTTCTTTGGAGCATGGGAGGCGGGAGCATGTCTCTGACAGCGACCAAGTGCGTTCGATCGCCGGGATGGAATCGCACGGTGGTGTGTTCGTGTGTGGCGGCGTGCGCTCTCGGCACCGCCAGCGGTCAGGTGTTCACGAATCATGCCGCGTTCCGCGCCACCGCCGGTCTTCCGGCCCGTATGGTCACGGCGGACGATGTGCCGCACAACACGCAGTTATTCAACCAGTATCCCGGGATCGAGTTCAACGGCACCGTCCGGTCCTGGGACGCGATCTCGTTCGGCGGCGGCGGCACAGCCGTGAGTCCACGCAACGTGCTCTTCAACTATGGTTCTGAGCCGATGCGGTGGCGATTCTCACCGCCCGCCCGGTCGATGGGCGTCTTCAACCCGAGCATCTTCGACCGCATCCGGCTCCGTCTCTTGCGCTCCGATGGGACCGCGATCACCACGATCGACATGGATACAACCGTCGTCACGTTCGCCGGGTATGTTTCGACCGAGGACATCGTCGCTGTTGAGGCGGCGGGTATCGCCGGCGCGAGCAACTTCACGATCTTTCTGGACGATCTTGAGTGGAGCGATGGGTGTCCCCGCATTCAGTCAAGCCCGCGGTCCATCAACGCATGCACCAATGAAACCGGCTCGGCCGCGGTCGCCGCAACCGGCGTGGGGCCCCTGCGCAATGCGTGGTGGGTGATCGACCCTGATGCTCCGGGCGGCCGGCGTCCCGTGTTGGAAGGTGTGAATCCCGCTCCGCGATGCGTGCCCGGGGGCGAACTCTTTGTGATCGGCGCGGATCAGCCGACAGTCTCGGTCTTTGTCGTCGGAGGGGTCGGGTTCTGTGAGCCTGAGATGTGGACCAGCGTGGTGTCGAACTCCTGCGGAGAGGTCGAGAGTGAGCCCTTCACGGTTGAGTTCGTGCCCTGCCTCGGTTGTCCCGCCGATTTCAATCAGGACGGCGGGATTGACGGCGCCGATGTCGATGCCTTCTTCGGCGCGTGGGAGGCGGGCGATTTCGCGGCGGATGTCAACGGCGACGGCGGCGTGGACGGCGCGGACGTGGATACTTTCTTCAACGCGTGGGAGGCGGGAGGGTGCGGCTAAGCCTGACATGCCACCCACCGAAGGGTTGGAGAGCCGCGGAAATGGGCCGCGCTCTCATGAGGATTCGTGGTTCGAGTTGCAAACTTTAAGGAGTCGAAGTGTGAGACTGCTTACGGCATCAGCGGCCTTCGCCGCGGCGTTGATCGGCGGGGCCGCTTGCGGCCAGAGCATGAACATTGACTTCGACCAGGCCGGGGGCATCGCGGCGACCGCACCGCTGCCGGGGTACGCCGGCGCGGCGGGGCAGACCGGCCGCTGGAACGCGGTCGATGCGAACTCGAATGGGCCGGTGGCGCTGACCGGTCTGGCGTGGGAGCCGACCACAGCCGTCTATCGTCGCGTCGGCGGGGGCGGTGCCTACTCCCAAGATAATCCCAACTCCACGGGCGAGGCGCACTACCTCTTCGACGACATCATCGATGTCGGCCCGGTCGGCGCGGTGGCCACCATCCGTCTCGAGGGGATGATCCCCGGCCTGTACGAGGTCTTCACCTACGCGATCGCGCCCGACAGCGCCGCGGGTCGAACGTCGGTCTTTGTGCCGGGCAGTTCCAGCCCCAACCCGCAGGTCATCGGTGGAGTCATGCCCGCCGGCGAGCCGGTGCTCGGTATCACCCACGCCCGGCACCTCGCCACGGTGGCCGCCGACGGCATCCTGGCCGTGCAGGCGACCACGACCGCGGGCTTCGGCTCGCTCAACGGGATGCAGGTGCGATTCATCGCGCCCGCGCGCCTCTACGTGAACGCGGATGCGGCTCCGGGGGGTGATGGAACATCATGGAGCAAGGCCCTGCGCGAGCTGCACGTCGCCTCCGACATCGCCCGGGCCTACCCGACCGTGATCCGCGAAATCTGGGTGACGAGCGGCCCCTTCAGCACACAGTTCCCGCCGCTCACGGGCCGGGCTTCGTCGTTCCACTTCACGACGCCCGCCAGCATCTACGGCGGCTTCCTGGGAACCGAAACGACACTCGCCGAGCGGCCAAACAGAATATACACGTCCCTCTCGGGCGCTGGGGTCGGCGGGGGCGGACTCAACGCCGATTGGGTCGTGAACTTCGCCCCGGTGGGTGCGCTCTTCGACGGTCAACTCCCCGTCCTCGACGGCTTCGGCATCATCTTCGGCGGCAACAACGACGGCGTGGACGGCGGCGGTGTGCGGATGAGCGGGGGCGTGTTGCGGAACTGTTCGATCTCGCGCAATCGAGGGATCGACGGAGGGGGTGTGCGGATGAGCGGCTTCAGTTTCATGGCCGACTGCTTTGTGCATTCGAACCAGGCGGTGCGGGGCGGCGGAGTCTACGTGACGGGGAACAACGCGCTGATCACCAACTGCCGGATCGCGGGCAACACCGCTTGGGCCAACGGCGGTGGGGTGTATCTCACCGGGTTCACGCCGATCCAGCACTCCGTGGTTTACCTGAATCACGCCGCGGCGGGCGGGGGCATCGCGGGCGCCGGGCCGACGGTCTCGCCCGCGCTCACCAACTGCACGATCGCGCACAACTCGGCGGAGGCCTTCGGCGGCCTGTACTTTGTGGACACCGACGGCGCGCCCGGCGGCCCCGCGCTGTTCAACACGATCGTGTGGGGCAACGCGGACACCGATCCGGTCACCGGCACGCGGCGTGCGAACATCGAGTACAGCGCCTGGCCGTTGGGGATCGGGGCGTCGTACTGCATCATCGAGGGCTTCGCGGGCGGCCCGCCCTTCGTGGGGACGATCGTGGCGGACCCCTTGTTCGCGGCCCCGGCGGTCGTGGGCGGAATGCTGACGGGTTCGGAGGACTACACACCGCTCCCGGGATCACCGGCCATCGACAGCGCCGACAGCAACCGCCTGCGCTCCGACGAGTTTGACATCGATCGCGATGGCGACAGGTTGGAGCTCCTGCCGTGGGATGTCCGCCGCAACCCCAGGCTCGTTGATGATCCCGCCATCGCCGACACCGGCGCTGGATTTGTCGGCACACTCGACCGCGGCGCGGTCGAGCGCCAGCCCGAACCGTTCTGCCCCGCCGACTTCAACCAGGACGGCGGGATCGACGGGGCCGATGTCGATGCCTTCTACGCCGCGTGGGAGAACGGGCTTCCCCAGGCCGATGTCAACCAGGACGGCGGGATCGACGGCGCCGATGTGGATACGTTCTTCGCCGCGTGGGAGGCGGGCGGGTGTCCGTAGCGAGTTCGTTTGTGACGGAGTGCTGTGTTGAACCGGTGGCGACCGCGGACGATGCGTTCAGGGTGCTTATCGCGCGGTCTCATGTCGTTCGCACACTTCAACCGTCCCCGAAGACGCGCTTCCGCAGCAACCGCATGTCCACGGGCACCAGCACCATCAGGAGCACCAGACACAGCCCGGCCGAGATCGCCAGGTGCAGGGTTGGTCTGCCCTCCAGCAGAAGAAACCGAAGCCCCTCCGCGAGATGATGCAGGGGGTTGAAGAGCGCCGCCTCGCGCAGACCGGCAACATCCGGCAGCGGGAAGTACGTGCTCGACGCGAACCCGATGGGCATGATGACCAGAAAGAACGGGAGGCTCATGTGGTCGATGCTCGGCAGGATCGCCGTGAAGAACAGCCCCAACGAGGCGAACGCAAGCGAGGTCAGAAAGAGCAGCGGGATCGTCGCGGGCAGCCACTCCCACCGCAACGACAACTGACCCATCAGCCCGAACGCGCCCAGTACAACGCAGACCACCGCCGCGTACGCGGTCGCCAGCGTCGCCGCCCAGAAGGCCTCGCCCCAGACCACGTGCTCCAGCCTCACCTGTGTTGTCAGTTGACCTTCCCAGGATTTCTGGAAGTGCATCCGGATGAACGCGGCGAAGAGCGATTGGAAGAACGATGACATGAACGCCGTGTAGGCCAGGATCCCGGGCGCCAGGTAGTGCATGTAGTCGAGGTCGCGGTCCTGCCAACGCAGTGAGCCGATCTGGCTGCCCAGGCCCAACCCGAAGGTCAGCAGCATGATGAGCGGCTCGCACACCGGGGGGAGGGTCACGGTGTGCCAGTTGCGAAGATGCACACGCACGTGCCGCGCGAGAACAGCCCGGCTCTGCCATTGAAACGCGGCGGCGAAGGTTCTCACGGCTTGGTCACTCCGTTCGTGTCACCGCCCTTGCCCTCCGCCGCCAACGCCAGGAAGAGGTCATCCAGCGTCGGCGGTCGAACCTCGTACGCGACACCCGGGAACGCCGCGACGAACGCCGCCAGCCCCGCCGCATCGAGCGGGATGTGCCAATCGGCCAGGACGAGCGCCGGACGCACACCCCGGGCGCGGAACCAATCCAGCACGGAGCGCGTGCCCGCGGAGGTGTCCGACAAGAGAACGATGTGCTCGCCCACCACATCGTCCAGAACCGCCGCGGGCGTGCCGCTCGCCCGGACGCGCCCGCCCTGGATGACGTGCACGCGGTCGGAGAGTTTCGCCGCCTCGTCCATGTAGTGCGTGGTCAGGACGATCGCGAGACCTTCGGCCCGCAGCCCGTTGATGAGTTCCCACACCGCGACACGGGCGTGAGGGTCCAGCCCGGTCGTCGGCTCATCGAGGAAGAGCACCCGCGGCCGATGGATCACCGACCGCGCGATCATCAGCCGCCGCTTGTACCCGCCCGAGAGTGTGTCGGGCTTCTGATCCTTGAACTCCCGCAGGCCGAATCGGTCGAGCACAGCCTCGATGCGCTCCGCCAGATCCGGCTGGCGGGGCCTGAAATAACGCCCCGTCTGAAGCAGGTTGCCGCGCACGGTAAAATCCGCATCGAACGTATCGTCCTGGGTGCAGACGCCCAGCAGCCGCCGCGCCGCATCCGGCTCACGGGTCAGGTCGTGCCCGGCGATGCGGATGGTCCCTTTGTCGGCCCGCAGATAGCCGTAGCACATCCGCAGCGTCGTCGTCTTGCCCGCGCCGTTGGGGCCAAGAAGACCGAGCACTTCTCCGGCAGAGACCGCGAGATCGATCCCCTGGACCACCGGCTTGCCGCCCAATGACTTTTCCAGCCCCACGGCTTCCAGCAAGGTGCCGGCGGGTGTGGAGTGCGGGATGGACGCGGCGGAGTGCATGCGCCGAAAAGTAGACAGGCGGATCAAGGGGTGTCGGGGCCGCACCGTGATCGGGGGATGATGCCGCTGGTTCGACGCCTTTTCTATTGGCGCGGCGAACACTCGCAACGATTCAGATTCTCCGCATTCATGGATGTCGGGTTCGGCGCGCGGCGGGCGACCACGGCAGGCCGGAGCGGTCGTGATGAGGGTGTCCACGCCCCACATTCCGATTACGCGCACAGTCACATCGGCACACGGGTTCACAATTCGGTCGATCGCCGTGCGTACGCGTGCGTGAGCAGGTGGAGTCTCAGCACCCGTCTTCCCACCGCGCGAAGAAGAGTTCAACATCCGCGCCGTCGATGCCCCCATCCGCGTTCACATCGGCGAGAAAGTCGCCACCCTCCCACGCCGAGTAGAAGGCATCGACATCGCCGCCGTCGATGCCCCCATCGCAGTTGAAGTCCCCAAGGCAGACGCTCAGCCGCGCGGCGGAGGTGGTGACGGTGCCGCAGTCGTTGCCGACGGTGCAGGAGTACAGGCCCTCATCCGCGAGCGAAGCGCCGGTGATCGTGAGCGTGGGCGTCGCGGCCCCGGCGATCCGCCCCGGCTCGTCGAAGATCGGGGTCCCGTTCAGCCTCCACCGGAACGATGTCGCACCGGGCGCGACCACGCGGAACTGCTTCTCCTCGCCCGAGCAGCCCGGCGCGGGCGCCGGGGGGTGCAGCACCACCACCGGAGGGCCGAAGAGTGTCAGTGTCGCGTTGAGGTTCAGCCAGTCCTCCGACGGGTCGCCGCCGTTGGAGGTCCACACCACGATCCGCTCGCCGGGCAGCAGGTTCCGCGGCAGGGTACCGCTTGTGTGGTTGAGCGTCAGCGCGGCGGCGAGCGCCACCACGCGCGTCGCGGGGATGAGCGTGATATCGCCGCCGGGACGCCGCAAGACCGCGCCCACGAACGCGTCCGGGCTGAAGTTGCCCAGGTGCTCAACACGGATCGTGAGGGCAGAAGCCTGCACCTCCAGCGGCGCGGCGAACTCCATGCGGCTCTCGATGGTCCCGTAGCCCGGGTGGAAGAAGAGGCCGCGGAAGGAGGGGGGACGGCGTTGGAACGAGTTCTGGTTCTCCGCCGCGTTGGGGCTGTTGACCGGACCCACGATGGGTACAAAGAAGGGCTGCTCCGCCGCGCCCCACGCCGATCCGGTCCAGTTCAACGGGTAGTTGACCCGGGTGAGCAAGGCCCCGCCCATGTCCGACCTGCGGAACGTCCACGCGGCGTTGGCCTGCTGGGCCTGACCTTCCTCCGGGTTGCCGATGGCGATGAACGCATCAAGCGCGGACGTTTGGTAGGCACAGGCGGGCAGGCCCGAGCCGTCGGCATGGGCAAGAGCCGTGATTGATGCCACGGCTGCGCCGCGAAGAAGTTCACGAAAAAGCATGTCCAACCCTCCTCGGCTCATTGTCGCAACAATGGGCCTGAAAATTATAGAGAAGGCCGATCCCGGCCTTCCACTCCGTTATCGGGAGGTACCCCCATACACTCCCGCACTCATGGTTCCCCCCAAACTCAGCGAAGCGGAGATCGCCGAAGCCCTCAAGGCCGTGCCCGAGTGGTCGGAAGTGGGCGAGACGATCCAGCGGACGTACCAGTTTCGGGACTTCGTCACCTCGATGAAGTTCGTGAGCGAGGTGGCCGCGAAGGCCGAGGCGAGCCAGCACCACCCCGACATTCTCATCCGCTACAGCCGCGTGACCCTGACGCTGGCCACGCACGATGCCGGGGGCATCACCGAGAAGGACTTCACGCTGGCCAGGCAGGCCGACACGCTGGCCGCGGGCTTCGACGGGCCAAAGCCCGCGCCGCCGAAGAAGAAGATCAAGACCGCGTGATGCTGGTTCACCCCGATGCCGACCCACGCCCTTCCCGGTGACCCCGCGATGCCCTACCGCATCGCCTGCCTCTGCGACCTGCGCGATGAAGCGGGGCGGATCCTGCTGCTGCGCCGCCTCAAGGCCCCGAACCTGGGCCTGTGCAGCCCCATCGGCGGAAAACTCGACATCGCCCACGGCGAATCCCCCGCGGCGTGCGCGAGGCGAGAGATCCTCGAAGAGGCCGGGATCGATGTTCCCATGGAGCGGATTCACCTGATCGGCCTGGTGAGCGAGCAGGAGTTCGAGGGCAAGGGACACTGGCTCATGTTCGTCTACCGCGTCCTCGGCCCTGTGTGGGTCGAGCCGCGGGACATGCGCGAAGGACGCCTCGACTGGTTCGCCCCGCACGAGTTGGACGCGTTGCCGCTTCCCGAAACCGACCGGCGGATCATCTGGCCGTTGATGCGCGAAACCGAGGCCCGCACCCCGGGGGGTGTGCCGGGCTTCTTCGCGGTCCACATCGACTGCCGCGACGGAAACCTGCGTTGGAGTGTGGAGCAACAGACCCCGGGCACATAGAGCCAAGCCCGCCGTCCAGCCCGTCGTTAGCTCATCAACCCGACGGACCAAAGTCTTCATGCCGCGTGCGACATCGGCATCCCGGGTCGGCGCTTCCAGATTGCCCAGCCGTCCTCCCCGTGCCGCACACGGTCCTTCACGCTGGTCACCTGCCCCACCCCCACGGCGTTGTACGCCGTAGTCACCACGTCCGTACCGCCCGCCCCCCCCACGGAGTCCGGGTACGTCGCCTTCCACAGCAGGCGGTTGCTCGCGATCCCGCTGTCCCCCGCGCCCGTCCCCTTCGGCACGCTGTATGTATAGATGGTGTGCTGATCGGTGCCGGAGAGGTCGGCCGTGTACTTGGTTTGCAAGCCGTTCGTATACTCAAACCTGATCGTCTGGTCCTCATCGTCCGCCGCGCCCCCGCCGGGCGTGCCGTCCACGTAGTTGCTGATCTTCGCCGTCGTCCGTCCCGCGGCGTCGTACTCCGTGCGGGACACGATCCCCTTGGGGTCCGTCACGTCCTGCACCGTCCCATCCGTGTTGTAGGTTGTGGTCATCACCAGCACCGTATCGCTCCGGCCCGGCACGCTCCCCGCCCGGCTCCACGAGCCAGCGCTCGCCGTGATCCCCGCCGCGCCGTACATCACCGTATCGGTCACGCGGTTCCAGGCGTCGTAACAAAGGGCCGTGATGCTGATCCGGCCCGCGATCGAAGAGTACGAGTAACTGGTGCCCGGCGTCGCCGGGTACAGGGCGCGAAGCGGCGCGGCACCCTGCTCCCACGACACGGCCCCCGCGAGTTGCTCGCACAACGCCGAAGTCCGCGGCCCGCCCGGGTCCGCCGTCAGCCCATCCACAAGCACCGGCTCCGCGTTGCGACGCTTCCGCATGACGTTACCCGTTTGCTCGCGGCGGAGTGCCGCGGTCCACTCTGTACGCACGCCGCGGCGGTGCGGTTATTTGATTCTGGAAAATGGGAGGGGTTGTTCAGAGGTCCCAGATCTAAATCAGCGTAAACGCGACCATTGGCACCGCACCCACACCCGAGACTATGAAGAGATATCCCGCATGCTTCCACATTGGCCACTCGTTCCTGTCAGGCGGTGCAGTTAGTATATACCACAAGCTGCAAGTTGCGCACAGACTCGCCATTGCGACTGACAAAAGCCACACCGGGTTGATGGTCAGACCATCAACTGCCACGAGCGCCGCACACGATAATAGAAGAGCATACAGGCTGCCGCCCAATACAATGCTCGTGAATACAATGCGTATTGAGCGACGAACTGCATCAACGCATGCGATCTGTCTGGGATATTCAACCCGCCCACATTCGGTACACAACACTCTGTTCACCTTATCCGTCACAGAGTATGAACAATACGCACACGAGTACTTAACATGACATACGTCCTTCGACTTGTGGTCGTAATGAGGCATATCGCAGATGTTCATCGTCACAGATATCGCAACAACCAGAATCCAATCGTTGCAACTACGGCTTACAATTTCCTTCGTACATAATCCAGTTCTTCTTGTACTTTATGACAGCTGTAATCCGACACCTGCTGCCACCGACTAGAACTGAGATTCTGACCCACTGATCCCGAAATGGTTCATCCCAGTTGAACACTAGCGCAAGATCGCGACAGGAACAGGGTTCTCGGCATGTCTTTTGGACTGGGCCGTTAAAGTTACAGAAGGACGCTAGTGCTTGCTCCGCCTGAACGTTGGCCGGATTGTCTGGACAATTTATGGGCTTGACAGTGAACCAACTCACTAGCGTGCATCGCCATTCATGGAACTTACACTTGTCAGGCACACATGTACACCCCAGTGCGGTTGGGTCATCCATACAACGTCGAGACATAAGCCCAAGCGCGTCGCTCGAAATGACTGGGTCAGAGTGTCCATACTGAAACACGCTAACCCCATCCACATACCCCAGCGGATCTCTGCGCGACCACCTCCCCATCTCGCTCACCAGTACGCGGTGCCTCACATGCCACTGGGTTGTGGCCGGGTCGAACTCGTAGCCCGCGTAGCCCTTGCGGCTGTCAAGGCGGCTCACGAACCCGCGGCCGCTACCGCTCCAGAGGCCGGTGCCGTCCCAGTCGGAGATAAACGTGGCATCGGCGGAGTTCGTCGCGCCGTCGCGGTTCACATCGG
>ERZ761603.1431-NODE-1431-length-17893-cov-42.218242_pt1 | contig 17893 bp, 18 predicted proteins | sample MGYA00511879_ERZ761603 | MGnify/ENA primary metagenome ERZ761603 (study PRJEB28899, sample SAMN02850040) | bioreactor sludge metagenome | biome: EBPR Sludge; feature: EBPR Bioreactor; material: flocular biomat | place: Australia: Thorneside Wastwater Treatment... | reverse complement strand
GACGCAGGGCCCCAAGGGCAAGCAAGCATCGAACATCTCGCGCGCTTGATTTTTTCGGGTGTGCAACAGGGACCCGCCTCCGGCGGGTTTTTTTTCGGCTCCGTCAAGCCATCCGGCGCTTCTGGGTGAGGCTAGGCGGCGGCGATCACCACCTCGTCGCGACGTTGTTCACCCTTGCTGTCGGACCATTCCATGGCAAGCCGGTCGCCGGCCTTCAGGCCACTGGCGTAGAAAGTGAAGAGCGGATTGCGGGCAATCGAGGTGTTCAGTTGCCCGTTGACCAACGGGTTCCCGTTGGCACTGAGCGAGAACGTCTGTATGAAGTGCTGCGCGATCGGCTTGCCGTTCTCGGGGTCCTTGCGCTGACCGGTTTCCATCGGGTGCGGCATGAGGACACGAATCTCGGCGATGTCTCCCTGTAGCGTGGCGCGGATCTTGATTGCTTCTGCCATTTCCGGTTTCGGTATTCCCTGCTTCAGCCGCCGCAGCCGCCGATCGTCACCTTGACTTCCCGGCTGGCATGATAGGTTTTGCCGTCAGCCGCCCTCACCACGACACGTATGCGCGACGATTCGGCCATCTTGAGTTGCAGGCGAACGCGCGCCAGGGCCGCTTTTCCGAAGTTCAGGCTGGCCGCCAGCGGCATCGGATTCTTCTCGACAAAGATACTGATGTTCTGGCTGTCCGGCAGGTTGCTGATCACCTCCAGGGGTACTTGCGCGCCATTCTCGGCTATTTCGACGGTCTTGATGACGATGCTGCCGCTTTCCACCGAACCTGTTACGCTGGCTGCCTTGATCGCCTCGGTCAGGCTGGTGGCGGTGAAGGCAGGACGGTTCCAGTCGGCAGCCAGAACGCGGGAAGGTTGAAGCAGCCCGGTGGCCAGTAGCCCGCCAAGGCCGACGCTGGCGCTGCTTGCCTTGAGCAGGAGTCGACGCAAAGGGTCGAAATCGCTGGCAGGGCTTGCCATGGGCTCAGGTTGCTTTCCAGTGTCCGGACTGGCCGCCGAGTTTCTCCAGCAGGTGGACGCCCTCGATTCGCATCCCCCGATCAACTGCCTTGCACATGTCGTAGATGGTCAGCAGGCCGATGCTGGTTGCGCAGAGTGCCTCCATCTCGACGCCGGTTCGACCAAAACATTCGGTCTGCACCAGGCAATGCACGGTGTTTTCCGCGCGGTCGATCGCAAAATCAACCGTCACCTTGGTCAAGGCGAGCGGGTGACAAAGGGGAATCAGATCAGACGTGCGTTTGGCACCCTGTATGGCGGCGATGCGGGCGACACCCAGCACGTCACCCTTGCTGGCTGATCCCCGCACAATCAGTGCCAGGGTCTCGGGTTGCATCGAGATGCTGCCGGTGGCACGTGCCTGGCGCGCCGTTTCCGCCTTCTCCCCGACATCGACCATTTGCGCCTGGCCTTGCTGGTTGAAATGAGTAAGCGGCTGGGTGGGCATGGCATCAACTGAGAGGCTGCGGGTGAAGACCGGACGGGGTGGTAACGCTTAGTAACAATTCGAGGGATCGAGATTGGATATCATAGCACCATCCGCCTTCGCTCACGACCGAGGACCCTGTTGACCAAGATGCTCCGTACCGTTGTTTGCCTGGCCGTTGCGGCGGCTGTCGGGAGTTCCTCCGCGCGCGCGGCCGATGAGCTGCCCGACTTGGGGGAAGCAGCACGTGCCGAGTTGTCGCCACAGCTCGAACGCAAGATCGGGGAACGGATTCTCAACGAAATTCGCTTGCGTGAGCCGAGTTACGTCGATGATCCGGAGCTGTCGGATTACCTCAATCGTCTGGGCAACCGCCTGGTGGCTGCCAGTGCGCACCCCAGCGCCGACTGCCATTTTTTCCTGATTCGTGACAATACGGTAAACGCGTTTGCGATGTTTGGTGGTTTTATCGGGGTGAACACTGGTACCGTACTCATCGCGCAGTCGGAGTCCGAGCTGGCCGGCGTGCTGGCGCACGAAATCTCGCATGTGCTGCAGAATCATTTGGCGCGGCACATCGCTCGGGAGAAGCAGAGCTCGATCGCCACCATGATCGCGATGGCGATCGGTGTGCTCGCTGCCCGTTCCAACTCGCAGGTGGCGAGCGCCGCGATCGCTTCGGCGCAGGCCGGCTCGATCCAGGCGCAACTGGCCTACAGCCGTGATTTCGAACGTGAAGCAGATCGTGTCGGGTTTCAGACGCTCAGCCAGGCAGGCTATGATGTGCGTGGCATGGGTGACTTCTTTGGCCGGCTGCAGCAGGCGGGGCGGGTTTATGAGAACAATGCGCCGGTTTATCTACGTTCGCACCCGCTGACCGTCGAGCGTCTCTCGGACATGCAGAACCGGGCGCAAGGGGCGCCGTACCGGCAGGTGGTCGACAGCCTGGACTTTCACCTTGCACGGGCCAAGTTGCGTGCCCAGATGGGAACGCCGCAAGAAGGCGTCAATGAGTTCGGCAAGCAGTTACGCGAAAAGAAGTATGTTTCGGAGGCGGCGACCCGCTACGGCCTGAGTTACTCGTTGTTGCGTGCGAAGGATGTGATGGCTGCACAGCGGGAGTTCGAAGCATTGAACGCGCTCAAGGTGTCATCGCCGATGTTTGCCGGTCTGGCGGCGTCGATCCGGATTGCTGCCGGCGATCTGCCCGCAGCCACCGCGATCTATCGTGATGCTCTGCAGCGCTACCCGCAGTCCACCTCGTTGATCTATGGTTATGCTGAAGCACTGCTGGCCGGAAGGCAATACGATCAGGCGCTGCTCTTCCTCGATTCTCAACTGCAACTTCACCCTGTGGACTTCAGGCTGTATGGGCTGCAAGCCAGAACCTTCGCCGCAACAGGCCGGCGTCTGCAACAACATCGGGCACAAGCCGAGTTCTACTTTTTGCAGGGCCAGTTGGGGCCCGCCGTCGAGCAACTGCAATTCGCTCAACAGGCCAACGATGGAAGCTTCTTCGAACAGTCAGCGGTGGACGCTCGTCTGCGCGAATTGCGCAAGCTGCAAGTGGAGGAGCTGAAGCAGAAGAAGAATGGCGTTTAGAATATGCGCTCAGCTTCGTAATGGATCAGACCATGCACTTCGATCGAGAGTTGGACGTCAAAGGGCTGAATTGCCCGCTACCGATACTGCGCACCAAGAAAGCTCTTGCCGAGATGGCGCCTGGCCAGGTGCTGCATATCCTGGCGACCGATCCGGGGTCGCTGAAGGATTTCGAGGTCTTCGCCCGGCAGACCGGCAACGAGCTGTTGTCGAGTGTCGAGGTGCACAAGGTCTTTGAATACTACCTTCGGCGCAAGTAAGCGCAGGCTCCGTCGGGTGGCGTCTCGTGAGTCGAAATGAGCCGCTTGCGGCCGATGGCCGTTTCGCTCTGTTTGACCGTGACGAAGGTGGTGCCCTGCTGTTCAGTGTCTGGTGTCGAACTCATCATCTGGATGACGCAGGCGCTCCGGGTGCGCTGTTCGCGAAGCTTGATGCCGAGCTGGCCGCTGGCCGCTGGGTCGCGTTGGCGGCCGATTACGAGCTTGGCGGCTGTTTCCGTCTGCGCACCGCCCCGGTGCTCACCAGTCGTGCGCTCCTGCGGGCCTGGGTGTTCGAGCGTGCCGAACGGCTTGATGCGCAGGCCCTGGACAACTGGCTGGCCGCCCGGGTCGCTGCGCTTCCCGAAGATCAACGGGTGGCCGGCGTTGGCGAGCTGTGTGCGGCGGTCGATGCCCGGAGCCACGCCGCGAAGGTCGGGCAGGTGTGTCGCTGGATCGCCGACGGCGACTGCTACCAGATCAATCTCACTTTCCCGCTGACTTTTCGGCTATACGGTCATCCCCTGGTACTCTACCAGCGGCTGCGCGAGCGGCAGCCGGTCCGCTACGGTGCTTACCTTGCCGTCGGCGCAGAGACCATCCTGTCTTTCTCGCCCGAGCTGTTTTTTGAGCGTTGCGCCAGCCGCGTCTTGACGCGCCCGATGAAGGGCACTGCAGAACGCGGCAGGACGCCGGCCGAAGATGAGGCGCAACGCGTGGCACTGTTGTCATCGGCGAAGGAGCGTGCCGAGAACATCATGATCGTTGATCTTCTGCGCAATGACTTGGGGCGGCTGGCGCAGGCCGGCCAGGTGCGGGTGGAGGCATTGTGCGAGGCGGAGGCTTATCCGACACTGTGGCAACTGGTGTCGTCGGTGTCCGCAGAATTGCCGGGAGCGAGCCTGGCGGACCTGTTTGGTGCGCTGTTCCCCTGTGGTTCGATCACCGGGGCACCAAAGGTACGTGCCATGCAGCGCATTACCGAACTCGAGGATGCGCCACGCGGACTGTACACCGGTGCGCTGGGCTGGGTGGCGCCGAGCGGCGACTGCCGTTTCAATGTGGCGATTCGTACCATCGAGCTTGGTTCTGCGGGACAGGCTCGGCTTGGCGTTGGCAGCGGGATCGTTGCCGAGGCCGAAGCGGCGCGTGAGTACGCCGAGTGTCTGCTGAAAGCGCGCTTCCTGACGGACTTCGATCCTGGATTCGAACTGGTCGAGACCTTGCGACTGGAGGGTGGCAGCTATCCGCTGTTGCCCCTGCACTTGCAGCGACTACAGGCTTCGGCACACAGCCTGGGCTTCAGCTGTGCGCTGCCAAGCTTGTCATCGGCGCTGGCACGCGAAGCGGCCGAACGTCCGGGCGGGATCTTCCGGGTTCGCCTGACCCTGGCGCATGACGGTCGGTATGGTATCTCGTCGTCACTGCTGGCCGAGCAGCCGGGTGGGCCGCGGACGGCAGTGCTGGCCAGTGAGGCTCTGTCCGCCAATGACTTCCTGTTGCGACACAAGACCACGGCACGGGCGCGTTACGATCGGGCACTGGCCGCCTTGGCGGCACGCCCGGAGGTTTTCGACGCGATCTTTCTCAACGGTCGTGGTGAGGTGTGCGAAGGGGCACGCAGTAATGTTTTCGTCGAGCGCGCCGGACGATTGCTGACTCCGCCGGTGGATTGTGGTCTACTGCCCGGGGTCTTTCGTCGGCACTTGCTCGAAGGGGGCAGGGCTGTTGAACAGGTATTGCGCCTTGCCGACCTGCGCCAGGCCTCGTGCTTGTACCTGGGCAATGCCCTGCGTGGTCTGGTACCGGTATCCCTTGCCGGGTGAACGCCGCACGGGCTGCGCTGCGGCGACGAGAGCCAACGGCGCTTTCGGTTAGCTGCCCTTGAGGCGCGCGCGCTGTGGTTCGAGTTTCTCGAGTGTGGTGATGAAGCCGTCGAGACGCTTCCTTTCCTGTTCGACCACCGCCTCCGGCGCGCGCGCAACGAAGTTCTCGTTGGCCAGTTTGGCCTGTGCCTTGCCGATCTCGCCGGTCAATCTGGCGATTTCCTTGTCGAGGCGTTCGCATTCGACGTCAAGATCGATCTGCACCTGCAGCATCAACTTGGTATCGCCAAGCACGGCGATTGGTGCGTTCGCGTCGGCGGGGATCTCGTCGACGATCTGCATTTCCGACAGCTTGCAGAGCGCCTTGAGATAGGGGGCGAAGTCGGCCAGTGTCGAACCATTGCCACTGGCGAGCAGCGGCACCCGCAGCGCCGGTGACAGATTCATCTCGCCACGCAGGTTGCGGCAGGCGTAGGCCAGTCCTTTCAATTGCTGCACGCTGGCCTCGCTGGCCGGATCAAGCTTGCCGATCTGTGCCTGCGGGTAGGCTGCGAGCATCACCGAGTCATGCGTCCTGCGGCCGGCAATGGGTGCCACCGCTTGCCACAGTTCCTCCGTAATGAAGGGCAGCAGCGGGTGTGCCAGGCGCAGAACCGCTTCCAGGACGCGCGCCAGCGTTCGGCGCGTGGCGCGCACTTGCTGCGCGGACCCTTGTTGCAACTGTACCTTGGACAATTCGACATACCAGTCGCAGAATTCGTCCCAGACGAATTCGTAGAGCGATCGCGCCAGGAGGTCGAAGCGGTAGTCGGCGAAGTGTTGCGCAAGGTCTGCTTCGGTGCGCTGCAACCGGCTGACGATCCAACGGTCAGCAAACGAAAAGCTGAGTCCCGAACTGCAGCCGTCCGGCGTGCAGGCGGTCAGGCCCAGGTCATGCCCGGCGGTGTGCATCAGGACAAAGCGGCTGGCGTTCCACAGCTTGTTGCAGAAATTGCGGTAACCCTCGCAACGGTTGAGGTCGAACTTGATGTCGCGTCCCGGGCTGGCCAGCGAGAGGAATGTGAAGCGCAGTGCGTCGGTGCCGAAGGGCGGGATACCTTGCGGAAATTCCTTGCGCGTACGTCTTTCGATCTGGTCGGCCTGCCGGGGGTTCATCAGGCCAGTGGTGCGCTTTTCGATCAGGGCGTCGAGGCCGATGCCGTCGATCAGATCGATCGGGTCGAGCACATTGCCCTTCGACTTGCTCATCTTCTGTCCTTCGGCGTCGCGGATCAGGCCGTGCACGTAAACGTGCCGGAAGGGGATCCGGCCGGTGATGTGCCGCGTCATCATCACCATGCGTGCGACCCAGAAGAAGATGATGTCGAAACCGGTTACCAGCACGGTGGACGGCAAGTAAAGATCCAGCGCCGGGTTGCTCTCGGCCGGCCATTGTGGCGTCCAGTCGAGCGTCGAGAACGGCCACAGGGCCGAGGAATACCAGGTGTCCAGCACATCGGGGTCGCGCGTCAGCCGGCCCTCATAGCCTGCTGCCGCTGCTTGTGCGCTTGCCCCGGCTTCGTCATGGGCAACGTAGATCTGCCCGTCTTCGCCGTACCAGGCGGGGATCTGATGTCCCCACCACAACTGGCGCGAGATGCACCAGTCCTGGATGTTGTTCAGCCACTGGTTGTAGGTGTTGACCCAGTTCTCGGGGAAGAAGCGGATTTCTCCCGAGGCCACACAGGCGAGTGCCTTGCCGGCTATGCTGTTCCCGTCGGCGCCTGGTTTGCTCATGGCGACGAACCACTGGTCGGTGAGCATCGGTTCGATGACCACTCCGGTACGGTCACCGCGCGGTACTTTCAGCAGATGCGGCTCGACCTTGTCGAGCAGGCCCTCCTCTTCCAGGTCACCGACTACCCGTTGGCGTGCGTCGAAGCGATCCATACCCCGATAGCGGGCCGGCGCGTTGTCATTGATCCGCGCGTCGAGCGTCAGGATCGGGATCATCGGCAGGCCGTGACGCTGGCCAACCGCGTAGTCGTTGAAGTCGTGCGCCGGGGTGACCTTGACGCATCCGGTACCAAAACCGAGGTCAACATAGGCGTCGGCAATGATCGGGATTTCGCGCTCGCAGAGGGGCAGCCTGACCATTTTGCCAAGCAGATGCCGGTAGCGTTCATCATCGGGGTGGACCATCACCGCCGTGTCGCCAAGCATGGTTTCCGGCCGCGTGGTGGCGACCGTCAGCGATGCGCTGCCATCGGCCAGCGGATAGCGAATGTGCCATAACTGGCCCGGCTCCTCTTCCTGTACCACCTCGAGGTCGGAGACCGCGGTCTGCAGCACCGGATCCCAGTTGACCAGGCGCTTGCCGCGGTAGATCAGGCCTTCGCGATAGAGACGGACGAAGGTTTCGGTGACCGTCCGCGACAGCCCGGCATCCATCGTGAAACGCTCGCGGCTCCAGTCGGGGGAGGTGCCCAGGCGACGCATCTGCCGGGTAATGGTGTTGCCCGAGAATTCCTTCCACTGCCACACTTTCTCAAGGAATTTCTCGCGTCCGAGGTCGTGCCGGGTGACGCCTTCGGCGTCGAGTTGACGCTCGACGACGATTTGGGTTGCAATTCCGGCGTGATCGGTGCCGGGCTGCCACAGTGTGTTGTCTCCCCGCATCCGATGATAGCGGGTCAGCGCATCCATGATCGCCTGGTTGAAACCGTGCCCCATATGCAGCGTGCCGGTGACGTTGGGGGGCGGCAGCAGGATACAGAAGGATCGCGATTTGGCGACATCGAGACCAGCGCTGAAGTAGCCTCTGGCTTCCCATTCCGGGTACCAGCGACGCTCAATATCTGCCGGTTCAAAGCTCTTGGCGAGTTCCATGGGGGAGCACTGGGTGTTTGCAGGAGCGCGCATTATACCGGATCGTGCCGTCGCTCCGGTGGCGTCCCCCGGGCTTGGCCGGGGTCCATCGTTGCGTCGCTGACGGGCTCTTCCAGAGGTAACTGCAGTTGACCACGTTGGGCAATGAAGTCGCGCATTGCCGTCGTGATGGTCGCGTTGATTGCGTGTTGCAATTGCTCGCCTGCGCTCTGCAAGGCGGACTCGATGAGGGTCGGCAGCTCGCTGGACAACTGGCAGTCGAGCAGGCTGGTCAACTCTGCGGTGAGGATGGGGCGGAGGATGGCCTTGACGCTTTCGGGCTCGTCTCGAGCCTCTGCCAGGTCGGATGGCGGCAGGACGACCTCGGTGAGGAGCGGCAGGTCTTCTTCTTCGCTGCCGGGGGAAGAAACTTGCGCGGCCAGATCTGCCGCTTCCCGCTGCGTGGTTGACGCCACGAAACTGCGTCGGCGCCGCGTGTGACGTGCGCTTTCCCGGCGTTCGCCGGCGGCTTCCGGGTTGATCAGCGAGTCGGCACGGAGGATCAGGTCGCGGTCGTTGGTCATCAGCCTTCTCCCGCCAGATCGACATACCGGATGTCGTAACCGCGATCCTTGTAGAACCTGGCGCGCTGGCGCGCGGCGAGCCGTTCTTCCTCACCTTGCCCGACGACCTCGATGAGACCGTTGAAACGGGCAAAACCCGGCGGTACCTCGGAAGCGAGGTTGAACAGGCGCTCGTCGTGCTCTATCGAGTCCAGTTGGCCGGCAATCAGCACCGGTGTTTGGTTGGCCAGCGGCGAATTGATATCGACGTGCGGGATGAAGCCCGTCGGCGGGTGCGTCCACAGGTGCCGATCCAGTGCTGCGGCAAGCCTGGCATCGGGTGCGTAAACCACCAAGGCCTTCTTCTGCGTCACCGCTCGGCCGATCAGAGCGGCCGTCGCCGCAATCCGGTCGGCGGCGTTGTGGTAGAAGAAGATGCGTGTCAATTGAGTTTCCCGGTGCGCTTCAGAAGATAGTGCACGAGCAGGGGGACCGGTCGCCCGGTCGCCCCCTTTTCGGTACCGGACTTCCAGGCCGTGCCGGCAATGTCCAGATGCGCCCAGGTATACTTCCGCGTGAAGCGGGCAAGAAAGCAGGCCGCCGTGATGCTCCCACCCCAGCGACCGCCAACGTTGGCCATGTCGGCGAACGGACTCTTGAGCAGCTCCTGATAGTCGTTCCACAAGGGCATCTGCCACGCCCGGTCGTGCGCCTCGTCGCCACAATGCAGGAGTTCTCGAGCCAGAGCCTCATTGTTGGCAAAGAGGCCGCTTGCGACATGGCCCAGCGCGACCACGCACGCGCCGGTGAGCGTTGCGACATCGATCACGGTCTCGGGGTCGAAACGCGCCGCATAGGTCAGCGCGTCACACAGAATGAGGCGGCCTTCGGCGTCGGTGTTGAGGATCTCGATGGTCTGGCCGGACATCGAGGTGACGATGTCTCCCGGACGGGTGGCGGCACCTCCGGGCATGTTTTCCACGGCTGGCACGATGACCGTCAGGTTGAGCGGCAGCTTGAGCATTGCCACTGCCTTGAGGGCTCCGAGCACACTGGCCGCACCGCACATGTCGTACTTCATTTCGTCCATTTCCGCAGCCGGTTTGAGCGAAATTCCGCCGGTGTCGAAGGTGATGCCCTTGCCGACCAGTACTACCGGCTTCTCATCACTCTTGCCCCCTTTGTGTTGCAGGACGATCAGCTTTGGCGCCTGGTGCGAGCCCTTGGCGACGGCCAGCAATGAGTGCATGCCCAGTCCTGTCATTTCGTCCCGTTCCAGTATCTGATAGTCCAGCTTGTGCTCGGCTGCCATCTTCTGCGCGGTATCGGCGAGGTGGGTGGGCGTGCATACATTGGCCGGCAGGTTGGCCAGGTCCTTGGCCAGGGCCACTCCTTCAGCGATTGCCTGACCCTGGCTCAGTGCGGCTTCGGCAGCGGTCAGCTCGTTGCGACGATCAATGACGAATGTCAGCTTGCGCAGGGGACGGCGGACCTTGTCCTTCTTGCTCTTGAACTGGTCGAAGCGATAGACTGTTTGCTGCGCGACCATGGCCGCCTGGCGTACCCGCCAGGCGGCGCTGCGCTTGCGGACGGCGGTTTCGGTCAGGAAGACGGTACCGTCAAACGATCCGGTTTCATTCAGTGTCCGCACGGCGCTGTGCACAGCCTCGCAGTACTCCTTGTCTCCGAACTCCTTTTCCTTGCCGAGACCAATCAGCAATACACGGTCGCAGAGAGTTCCCGGAACGTTGTGCAACAGCAGCGTGGAGCCGACCTTGCCCTCCATGTCGCCGCGCCGGATGATGTCTGAAATATGGTTGCGCGCGGCGTTGTCGAGCAGTTCGGCGGACAGCGTCAGCTTGCGCGGCTCGAAGACGCCGACCACCACGCAAGCGCTGCGTTGCTTCTCCGGGCTACCACTTTTTATGCTAAATTCCACCGACCCCTCCTCAGACAACGCGTGCTTCATCCGAAAAGCCGATTATCACTGCAGTTTTTCACCAAAGTCAAAGAATGATCTTTCAGCGCGCTGTGCGACGCGAGTTTACCCAGTCGGCCGCCGGTATCTTCACTGCGCTCTTCGCCATCATGATGACGACGCAGCTGATTCGACTGCTCAACGAAGCCGTTCAGGGCAAGGTTGAGCCGGAGGCGGTCGCCGCGCTCCTGGGCTTTTCAGCGCTCAACTACCTGCCACACCTCTTGTCGCTGGCCCTCTTTGTCGCCATTCTCCTGACCCTTTCCCGGGCCTATCGGGATTCCGAGATGGTCGTGTGGTTTTCCTGCGGTCTTTCCCTGACTGCGTGGATTCGACCGGTGATCAGCTTTGCCACACCGTTGGTGGCGACCATCGCCGTGCTGGCGTTCTTTCTTTCCCCCTGGGCATTGTCGGAGAGCGCCGAGTATCGAGGCAAACTGAGTGCGCGCAAGGATGCGGGGCAGGTCTCACCCGGCACTTTTCAGGAGTCGTCGACGGGCAATCGCGTGGTCTTTGTCGAGGCAGTCGCCGACGACACGAGTTACGTGCGCAATGTGTTCGTCAGCGAGACCCAGTCCGACCGTCTGGGCTTGACCGTGGCGGGTACCGGGCACCAGGAAATCGCCGAGAATGGTGACCGGTTCATCGTTCTGCAGGACGGGCGACGTTACGAGTTCAGGCCCGGGACCCCCGAATTCAGCGTTCTTGATTACTCACGCTACGCGGTACGCCTGGAGACAAGGGAGGCTCGGGGTATTGTGCGGACTCCGCAGAACATGCCAACGCTGGAATTGCTGGCGGTTGACTCACGACCTTATCGGGCAGAATTGCTCTCCCGACTGAGCCTGCCGATCTCGGCTGTCGTGCTGGCCTTGCTGTCGATCCCGCTCTCCTTCGTCAATCCGCGTGCCGGACGTTCAGCGAACATGCTGCTGGCGATTCTGGCATATCTGTTCTACAACAATCTGGTGACCATCAGTCAAGGCTGGGTGGCGAGCGGAAAAGTCACGTTTGCTGTCGCCATGGTTGGCGTTCATCTGCTGATGCTCGCTCTCCTGCCTGTCCTTTTCTACCAGCGGATTGCCGTGTCGTCCTTCATCCGGCTGTCCCGATGAAAGTCTATCAGCGCTACATCGCGCGTGAGGTGGCGACTGCCATCCTGCTGGTGCTGCTGGCCTTCCTGGCGCTGTTCGCGTTTTTCGACATGCTTGGCGAGGTGGGCAATCTGGGCAAAGGCGGCTATCAGTTGCAGCATGCGTTTGCTTTTGTGATGTTGCGACTGTCCGGGCGTGCCTATGAATTGATGCCTCTGGCCATCCTGATTGGCACGCTCTATGCCCTGTCAATACTGTCGCGCCACTCGGAAATCACCGTGTTGCGGGTGTCGGGCCTGTCTTTTGGCGCCTTGTTGCTGGTCTTGTTCCAGGTTGCAGCAGTGTTCGGGCTGCTTGCTTTCCTGATTGGCGAGTATGTCGCTCCACCCGCCGAACATGCGGCCAATCAGTTACGTCTGAAGGAACGAGGCCGCAGCGTCCAGGACGTGCGGAGCGTGCGCAACCTGCGGTCAGGCCTCTGGGTCAGAGACGAGAAGAGTTTCATCAATATTCGTCTGGTTCTGTCGGACACGCGTTTGCGCGGCATTCTCATTTACCAGTTTGACGATTCGGGTAGGCTGCGCACGGTAACGGAGGCCGCTGCAGGCGAGTTTTCAGAAGAGGAAGGTTGGCGGCTGACCGATGTGGCGCATACCGAGCTACACGACGACCGCGCCGAATTGCAGAAGCTGGCCGAGATGTCCTGGCGTTCCGCCCTGAGTCCGGAAATTCTCGCCGTCCTGATGGTCACCCCCAGTCGTATGTCGCTGCGCCATCTGGCCGCTTACACCAAACACCTTGAGGAGAATCGGCAGCAGACCAACCGCTACGAGATTGCCTTCTGGAAGAAGATGGTTTACCCGCTCGCCGGTCTGGTGATGGTCGCGCTCGCCCTGCCTTTTTCCGCAGGGCACTTCAGGTCGGCCGGCATTAGCCTTCAGATCTTTGTCGGCGTGATGATTGGCATTCTGTACCACATGCTCAACGGACTGTTCTCGAATCTGGGCGCGATCAACGGCTGGTCACCGCTGTTCAGCGCGGCGACGCCGTCGATCCTGTTCCTTTTGGCCTCGGGACTGCTGATCTGGTGGGTGGAGCGGCGCTGATCCGGTGTCAGGTCATGACCAGGCGCGTGCCGGCCAACCGGTCGTGGAGGAATTGTCGATCGCTATCGAACAGCGCCCAGAGGATTCCGACGCCACCAAGCAAGATGCTGGGCCAGCACAGGAGAAAGCGCAGCAATCCCCGGGAAGGTCGGACCGCCAGACCGTCGCGGCTCACCAGACGCATGCGCCAGGTCTTCATTGCCAGTGTCTGCCCGCCGTTGCTCCAGAACCAGAGGAAATAGACCAGCAGGAGGACGAACAAATGTGCCTGGACAAGGATCGGGGATGCCAGGCGGTGCGCGAAAGCGCCCAGCAGCACGTGCGGCAGGACCAGCAGTACGGCGACAACGCCAAGCAGGAGCAGCGCTTCATAACACATGCTGGCCAGACGACGCAGGACCCCGGGAGGCTCGCCGGGCTGTCGCGCCGGCATCAGTGTCTGACTTCCGCTGTGCTGGCTGGAGAGGTTTCGGTGGAAGACGTCGCCGCGGTGGCTGGCTGTGGCGGGGGAGCCGCCGTTGCAGCGGTGGTCGGTTGTGACGGAGCTGGCGGCTTGGCCATGCTGGCTGCCGACGTGACGGACGGATGGGTCGTCGGCAAGTCGCCAAGCGGCGTGCCGAGCTGTCCTCGTCCCGGTTTGGGCACCGGTTTGCTCGCTGCCTGCTGTTTGAGCCGTTCCTTTTCTTCTTCCGGCAGGCTTGAGTAGGCCTCCCATTTCTGTCGGAGTTCCTCTTTCTTCTCGAGCGGCAGCCTGTTGGCGGTGATGAAGTTTTCACGCGCCAGGCGCCGTTGTTCGGGAGTGAGCTTGCCCCACTCCTGCATCTGGCCCTGGATTCTCCGCTGCTCTTCCGGCGTCATGGTGGCGAAGCGTCGTGCGATCCCCAGCCATTTCTTCTGACGGCTGTACTCCAGGTTATCCCAATCGTCACTCAGCGGGGCGAGGACGACCTTCTGCTCCACGGTCAGCTCGGTCCATTGGGGCTGTGGTGGTGTGACAATGGCAGAAGGACCAGGTACCTCAGCCCAAGCCGAGAGCACGATCATGCTTCCCAGGACTATTGCGGCGCCGAGCTTTTCAACCATGCATTGAAGCCCTTGTCGGTGAAGGCTGCGATTGGCAGGTCATCGGCCAGCAGCGCACTATCGACTACCTCCAGGTCGGCGATGCTCTGGTCCGCATACCAGAAGGTATACGTGGTGACGCCGAGTGCGACCGCCAGAGCCAGTCCCACCTGCTTGAGGCGGAGGTTGTCGAAATGGTGCTGCAGAAAATTCCCCGCTCCGGCCAGTACCGACTGAGACACGGCGACCTTTTGCCGCGCCAGCGCGCGCCGCCTTGCTTCCTGCAGGCGGCCAACTGTTTCGGCGGGCAGGTCGTGCAGTCCTCCATTCAGGTGTTGTCTGAGCTTGTAGGCAAAATGCAGTTCGTTCATAGTGTAATTCCTTTGGCCTTCAGTGCTGCGGCCAAGGTGTGATTGGCACGCGAGCAGTGCGTCTTGACGCTGCCCTCCGAGCAGCCCATGGCAGAAGCTGTTTCGGCAACATCCATATCTTCCCAATAACGCAGCAGGAAGGCTTCGCGTTGACGCGCGGGCAGCAATTCGATTTCTTTTTCAATTATCGCAAGGAGTTGGGATTGCTGCAGCTGATCGTCGGGCAGTTGATGGCTATAGGACCCGGACTCGCCGCCGATGCTTTCGAGTGGGTCATGGTTTTCATCGTCGGTCGGCGAGAGGGCCGACAGCAGGGTGGTCCACAGCGAGCGCACCTTGCTGCGCCGATAGTAGTCGCGGATGGTGTTCTGCAGGATGCGCTGGAAGAGCATTGGCAGTTCGGTCGACGGGCGGTCACCATACTTTTCGGCAAGCTTCATCATCGCGTCCTGGACGATGTCCAGCGCGGATTCTTCATTATGCACGGCGAACATTGCCTGCTTGAATGCACGACGTTCGACTGCAGTGAGGAAATCTGACAGTTCGCGTGGGCTGGCCAGAGCGAGAATCCTTGCGTTTTCGGGTTGGGAGTCGATTCCGCGGTTGTCGGTCGTCGTGAATGCCTTGACCAATCGGGGCCAAAGCTTTAATGTTGCAGACTTTTTTCGAGCATATTTGCTTGCTGGGGCGACGGCAATGACGATGATGACCGGTGCGGAGATTGTAATCAGGTGCCTGCAGGAAGAAAAGGTCGAATATGTGTTCGGCTATCCGGGAGGGGCCGTTCTCCATATTTACGATGCGCTTTTCAAGCAGGATCAGGTCAAGCACGTCCTGGTCCGCCATGAGCAGGCGGCGGTACACGCGGCCGACGGTCTGGCGCGTTCGTCGCACAAGGTCGGTGTGGCGCTGGTCACATCCGGCCCCGGCGCGACCAATGCGGTGACCGGCATTGCTACGGCATACATGGATTCGATCCCGGTGGTAGTCATTTCGGGGCAGGTGCCAAACGACTACATCGGGCAGGATGCCTTCCAGGAATGCGATACGGTTGGCATCACACGGCCCTGCGTCAAGCATAACTTCCTGGTCAATGACGTGCACAAGCTGGCGCAGACCATCAAGAAAGCCTTCTATATTGCCAACAGTGGCCGCCCGGGCCCCGTGGTGGTCGACATTCCGAAGGACGTGACAGCGGCCAAGTGCAAGTTCGAGTATCCGGAAACCATCCAGATGCGCTCGTACAATCCGGTGGTCAAGGGGCACCTGGGGCAGATCAAGAAGGCGGTACACCTGCTGCTCGAGGCGAAGCGGCCGATGATCTATACGGGTGGCGGAGTCGTTCTGGCCAATGGCGCCGAGCAACTGACGCGCCTGACGCGTCGCCTGGGCTTTCCGATCACCAATACCCTGATGGGCCTGGGTGCCTATCCGGCGACCGATCGCCAGTTCCTCGGCATGCCCGGAATGCACGGCACCGTCGAGGCCAATCTGGCCATGCAGCACTGTGATGTGCTCCTCGCCATTGGTGCTCGCTTCGACGATCGCGTGATCGGCAATCCGGACAATTTCGCTTCGCTGCCGCGCAAGATCATACACGTCGACATCGATCCCTCGTCGATCTCCAAGCGGGTCAAGGTCGATGTGCCAATCGTCGGCAACGTTCCGGATGTGCTCGAGGAAATGGTTCGTTTGCTCGACGCCGGCAATACCGGACCCGATCCCGAGACGCTGGCCGCCTGGTGGCAGGAGATCGAGGGCTGGCGTGCCAAGCAGTGCATGAAATACGTCAGGAAGAAGAGCGTCATCATGCCGCAATACGTGATCGAAAAGCTCTATGAAGTGACGGGAGGGAAGGCGATAGTCACTTCCGACGTCGGCCAGCATCAGATGTGGGCAGCGCAATACTACAAGTTCGACGAGCCACGTCGCTGGATCAACTCGGGTGGTCTTGGCACCATGGGTGTTGGCTTGCCCTACGCCATGGGCGCGGCGCTGCAGCATCCGGAGACGCAGGTCGTCTGTGTTACCGGCGAAGGCTCGATCCAGATGTGTATCCAGGAACTCTCGACTGCCAAGCAGTTTCGTCTGCCGATCAAGATCATCAACCTCAACAACCGCTACCTGGGCATGGTGCGGCAATGGCAGGAGATGTTCTATGGTAGCCGGTACTCCGAGTCGTACATGGACTCATTGCCTGATTTCGTCAAGCTGGCCGAGGCCTATGGCCACGTCGGGATTCGCGTCGAACGACCGGAAGATGTCGAAGCCGCGCTGCACAAGGCTTTCGTTGATTACAAGGACGACCTCGTCTTCATCGATTTCATTACCGATCAGAAGGCCAATGTCTTTCCGATGGTGGCCGCCGGCAAAGGGCTGGCCGACATGATCCTGACCGAAGACCTGTAAGGGAAGGCAAGATGCGACACATCATTTCAATTCTCCTGGAGAACGAAGCCGGTGCGTTGTCACGGGTTGCTGGTCTCTTTTCGGCACGCGCGTACAACATCGAGACTCTGACGGTAGCGCCGACCGAAGACGTCTCGCTCTCACGCCTGACCATCGTCACTTCGGGGACCGACGCGGTGATCGAACAGATCACCAAACAGCTCAACAAATTGATCGATGTCATCAAGGTGGTCGATTTGTCCGAGGCTGCGCATATCGAACGGGAGCTGATGCTGATCAAGGTGCGTGCGACCGGCAAGGACCGCGAGGAACTGAAGCGTCTGGCCGATATCTTCCGCGGGCACATCATCGATGTCACCGAGTCGACCTATGTCATTGAGCTGACTGCCAGTGGGGCGAAGCTCGACTCCTTCATCCAGGCGATCGACGCCGGGCTGATTCTCGAGACAGTCCGCACCGGGGTGTGTGGCATCGGCCGTGGCGAGCGCATTCTAAAGGTCTGAGCAGACTGACCGACACCAGCAAGAAGAGGAAATCAAATGAAAGTTTTTTACGACAAGGACGCCGACCTTTCCCTGATCAAGGGCAAGAAGGTCACCATCATTGGTTATGGTTCACAGGGCCATGCACACGCACAGAATCTCCATGATTCCGGTGTCAAGGTGACGGTCGGTCTGCGCAAGGATGGGGCATCCTGGAGCAAGGCGGAGAACGCCGGGTTGAAGGTGGAAGAGGTTGCCAGAGCGGTCAGGGGTGCCGACGTGGTGATGATTCTGCTGCCCGACGAGACGATTCCGCAGGTGTACAACGCGGACGTGGCATCAAACATGAAGAAGGGCGCAGCGCTGGCGTTTGCCCACGGTTTCAATATCCATTACAACCAGGTCGTGCCGCGCGATGACCTTGACGTGATCATGATCGCGCCGAAAGGACCGGGGCACACGGTGCGCTCGGAGTATCTCAAGGGCGGTGGTGTGCCATCCTTGATTGCCGTGCACCAGGACCGTTCCGGCAAGGCGAAGGACATCGCCCTTTCTTACGCAGCGGCCAATGGCGGTACCAAGGGCGGCGTGATCGAAACCAACTTCCGGGAAGAGACGGAAACCGACCTGTTTGGCGAGCAGACCGTGCTTTGCGGTGGAGCGGTCGAACTGGTCAAGATGGGCTTCGAGACCCTTGTCGAGGCGGGTTACGCGCCCGAAATGGCCTACTTCGAGTGCCTGCATGAACTCAAGCTGATCGTTGACCTGATGTACGAAGGCGGTATCGCCAACATGAACTACTCGATTTCGAACAACGCCGAGTATGGTGAGTACGTGACCGGTCCCGAGGTGATCAACGA
>ERZ761603.1428-NODE-1428-length-17900-cov-9.457775_pt1 | contig 17900 bp, 15 predicted proteins | sample MGYA00511879_ERZ761603 | MGnify/ENA primary metagenome ERZ761603 (study PRJEB28899, sample SAMN02850040) | bioreactor sludge metagenome | biome: EBPR Sludge; feature: EBPR Bioreactor; material: flocular biomat | place: Australia: Thorneside Wastwater Treatment... | reverse complement strand
CGATAAAATCAGCGCCCACGGCATGCACAGCCTCAGCGAGGAGGAGAGGCGCACCCTGGAGCGCGCCAGCCGGCGCATCAGCAGCAAGACCGGCGGCAACTCCTGAGCCGTGACAAATCCTCCGCCGCGTCTTGCCTAGCCTGCATGACCGCGCATGATAGCAGGCGCATGGAATCCCTCCGCCGACTCACTTTCGCCATCACGGTTTTTTTGGTCGCCTTTCTAGTCTTCTCTTTCTTGAAGAAAGATGAAGGGGGTTACGGCCTGCTGAACCTCCTGCGCGGGGAGAAGCCCGGCGCCACCCTGACGCTGCCGGCGGCTCCGAAGATCCAGCTTGACGAGATACCGCTGCTCTCCGCCCTGGATGGCGAGTTTGCCAAACTCTCCGCCGCCGTCCTGCCCTCGGTGGTGAGCGTGACGACGAGGACCGTGCGCCGCGGGCAGGCGGGCTGGCACCCGTTTTTCGGCATGGTGGCAGGGCGCCCGCAGGTGATCCCGGGCCTCGGCTCGGGGGCCATCATTTCCAAGGAAGGGCATGTGGTGACAAACTACCACGTCATCGCGGATGTGAGCGAGGTGATGGTCACCACCAACGATAACAAGCAGCATCCGGCCCGCATCCTCGGCGCCAGCCGGGAAAGGGACATCGCGCTGCTGAAGATCGAGGGGGAGGGCAAGGACTTCCCTGCTCTCAGTTTTGCCAATTCTGACGAGGCAAAAGTGGGGCAGATTGTATTCGCCGTGGGCAATCCCTTCGGTCTCAGCGGCACGGTGACGCAGGGCATCATCAGCGCGCGGGACCGGCACTTGAGCGACAGCCAGCTCGACTACTTGCAAACCGACACTGTGATCAACCCCGGCAACTCCGGCGGCCCGCTGGTGAACATCAGAGGGGAGATCATCGGCGTGAACGTGGCCATTTACCAGGGTGACCAAAACGTGCGCGCCTGGCAGGGTGTGGGCCTGGCCGTTCCGGCGAACGATGCCAAAGCGGTGGTCGAAGCGGTTTTGAAGCAGGGGCCGGCATCGGACAATGGCTATCTGGGTCTGGAACTGAGCGCGGAGCCGGTGGTGCTGGATCGCGGCCCTGGCAGAGCCGGCATCGGAGCTTTCATCACGGACCTGGATCCCGGCTCCCCCGCCGCGCAGAGCGGGCTTCAGCCAGGGGATGTGATCACGACGCTCAACGGACTGGGTTTTGATTCACCGGCGGCTTTGCTCAAAGCCATACGCTCGCTCAAGCCGGGCAGCCAGGCGCGAGTCGCGCTCGTGCGCGACGGACGCATGGCGGAGATCACCGTCACTATCGGCGCGCGTCCGGACGCTCGTTGAGGAAGCCTGTCACCGGCTCAACCAACCACGGTCTTGAAATAGGCGACGGTGCGCTCGATGCCCTCCTCCAGCGGCACGCGCGGCTCCCAGCCGAGGTGGCTTTTCGCCAGCGAGATGTCGGGCTTGCGCTGGCGCGGGTCATCGGAGGGAAGCGGGTGGAAGGTGAGTTTTGATTTGCCGCCGACTTTTTTAAGCACCAGTTCCGCCAGCTCGATCATGGTGAACTCGCCGGGGTTGCCCAGGTTCACGGGGCCGGGGATGCCGGTGCTTTCCATGAAGCGGACGAAGCCCTCGATGAGGTCGTCCACATAGCAGAAACTGCGCGTCTGGGTGCCGTCTCCGTAGATGGTGATGTTCTCGCCACGAAGGGCCTGTACGATGAAGTTGGAGACGACACGGCCATCATCGGGCAGCATGCGCGGGCCGTAAGTGTTGAAGATTCTCACCACGCGGATGTCCACGCCGTTCTGGCGGTGGTAGTCGAAGAAGAGCGTCTCGGCGCAGCGCTTGCCCTCGTCATAGCATGCGCGCAGGCCGATGGGGTTGACATTGCCGCGATACGACTCCGGTTGGGGATGCACCTCGGGGTCGCCATAGACCTCGGAGGTGGAAGCCTGGAAAACCCGCGCGCGCACTCGCTTGGCGAGACCGAGCACGTTGATGGCACCCATGACGGAGGTTTTGACGGTCTTGATGGCGTTGTGCTGGTAGTGCGGCGGCGAAGCCGGGCATGCCAGGTTGTAAATGCGGTCCACCTCGGCCTTGAAGGGGTCAATGACATCGTGGCGGAAGAGCTCGAAGCGCGGGTTGCCAAGGTGCGCGGCGATGTTCGCCTTCCTGCCGGTGAAAAAGTTGTCCATGCACAGGACTTCGTGGCCTTCGTTGAGCAGGCGTTCGCAGAGATGTGAGCCGAGGAAACCGGCTCCGCCGGTGATGAGAATGCGCATGGCACGACGCTAGTCCGGGACGATGCGCTGGCAAGGACAGCGTCGCGCGCGGGCTTTGTTTCTCTTGCCAGGGCGCAAGGCTTCTTCAATGCTGCCGGTTCATGGATTCCTCAGCTTCCCCCTTCCGCGTCGGCGTGGCCGGCGTCGGAGCCATCGGCAAAAACCACGCGCGCATCCTCGCGGAAATCGCCGCGCGCAGCGGCGGAGCAGTGGAGTTTGCGGCTGTGTATGACGCGGATGCCGCCCGTGCCGCCGAGTTTGCCGCGCAATACCAAACCCGCGCCGCATCCGATCTGGATGACTTTGCCAGCCGGGTGGATGCCGCCACCGTCGCGGTGCCCACCGTTTATCACCGCAAGGTGGCGGAGCCGCTCATGTTGGCCGGCGTGCATGTGCTGGTGGAGAAGCCCGTCTCCGAGTCCTATGACGACGCGCAGGCCATGATCGGGCTGGCCCAGGAAAAAAACGTCATCCTCCAGGTGGGTCACATCGAGCGCTTCAACCCCGTGCTGCGCCAGCTTGAGGAGCGCATGAACCAGCCGCGCTTCATCGAGTGCCACCGGCTCTCGCCCTTCCCGAACCGCAGCATGGACATCGGCGTGGTGCTTGATGTCATGATCCACGACATCGAGATCGTGCTGCATCTGGTGAAGGCGCCGCTCGTCCAGGTGGACGCCGTCGGCATCCCCGTGCTGACGAAGCGCGAGGACATTGCCAACGCGCGGCTGAAATTTGCCAACGGCTGCATCGCCAACATCACCGCCAGCCGCATCAGCCCGGAGAAGATGCGGAAAATCCGCGTCTTTCAAAGCGACTGCTACCTCAGCCTCGACTACCAGGAGCAGAGCGGCTGGATTTACCGCAGGGACGGCATGCAGATCGTGCGCGAGGCCGTGGAGGTGGAGAGGGACGAGCCGCTGAAGCTGGAGATCGCCGCCTTTGTGGAGTGCGCCCGCCAGGGCAAGCGCCCCGTCGTCACCGGCCAGGAGGGCGCGGAGGCTGTGCGCATCGCCCTGGAGATCACCGACCAGATCGTTAGGAACGCTGCCATGGCGCAACTGCCATGAAAGAAGGAACGGACGTCATTGCGCCGACCAAAATTCTGGGGGCAGCATGATATGAACGCCACTGCCTGCGGGCTGGCAAATCGCAGTGGAGTCACTTTGCATTGCGGTCTTCCAAGAAATCGAGAAGGTCAGGCGCAGCCGCTTTGTTTGAATGGGCGGCGAAGCCCGCAGCGACCTTTCGCATGAATACCAGCTTCACAGCTTTTTACGGTGATTACGGGACTGGACTCGTCTCGCCATGAGGAATGCCGCGAGCTGAATATTATTCCGCCGCCTCCTCCACACTGATGCAGGTGCAGATGAGGTGGCGGTCGCCGTGGACGTTGTCCACGCGTGCCACCGGGGGCCAGTATTTCGACTCGCGCACCCAGGGCAGGGGGAAGGCGGCGGCCTCGCGGGTGTAGGAGTGCGGCCAGTCGGTCTTGGTGACATCGGCGGCGGTGTGCGGGGCGCGTTTGAGGGGATTGTCCAGCGCGTCGGCAGCGCCGCTCTCCACGGCGGCGATCTCGCGGTGGATCTGCTCCATGGCCTCGCAAAAGCGGTCCAGCTCGGCTTTGCTCTCGCTCTCGGTGGGCTCGATCATCAGCGTGCCGCCCACGGGCCAGCTCATGGTGGGCGCGTGGTAGCCGAAGTCCATGAGGCGCTTCGCCACGTCCTCGACCGTCACTTTGTGAAAGCCGCGGAAGTCGAGGATGCACTCGTGCGCCACGTGCCCGCTGCCGCCGCGGTAGAGCGTGGGGAAACACGCGGCCAGGCGGTGCGAGATGTAGTTCGCATTGAGAATGGCAAAGCGCGTGGCCTCGGTGAGGCGCGGGCCCATCATGGCGATGTACATCCAGGAGATGGTGCAGATGCTGGCGCTGCCCCAGGGCGCGGAGCAGACGGCGCCCTCGCTTTGCTCCGGCCAGGTGAGATGACCGGGCAGGAAAGGTTTCAAATGCGCGGCCACACAGATGGGGCCGACACCAGGTCCGCCGCCGCCGTGCGGGATGCAGAACGTCTTGTGCAGATTCAAGTGGCACACGTCCGCGCCGATGCGCCCCGGCGAGGTGAGGCCGACCTGGGCGTTCATGTTCGCCCCGTCCATATACACCTGCCCGCCGTGCTCATGGATGAGCGCGCAGATTTCGGCGATGCCCTCTTCGAAGACGCCGTGCGTGGAGGGATAGGTGACCATGAGCGCGGCGGTCCTGCCTTCGTTGGCCGCGAGGCGGGCGCGCAGGTCGCCGAGGCTGATGTTGCCCATCTCGTCACAGGCCACGGGCACGGCCTTGAAGCCGCACATGACGGCGCTGGCGGGGTTGGTACCGTGCGCGCTGGCGGGGATGAGGCACACATCGCGCGCCCCTTCGCCGCGGCTTTCGTGGAAGCGCTTGATGGCCAGCAAGCCGGCGTATTCGCCCTGGGAGCCGGCGTTGGGCTGGAGGGAGGTGGCGTCGAAGCCAGTGCATTCGGCCAGCCATTGCTCCAGCTCGGCGAACAAGTCCTGCCAGCCGCGTGTCTGCTCCGGCGGAGCGAAGGGGTGGATCCCGTTCACCTCGGGCCAGGAGAGCGGCATCATCTCGGCGGCGGCGTTCAGTTTCATGGTGCAGGAGCCGAGCGGGATCATGCTGCGGTCGAGCGCGATGTCCTTGTCCTGCAACCGCCGCAGGTAGCGCATCATCTCAGTCTCGGAGCGGTGCTTGTGGAAGACGGGATGCGTGAGGCAGGCGCTGGCGCGGTGATGGACGGTGGAAAAGTGCGGCTCGGCGGCGTCCTCGCGCGAATGCCGGGCCTTGGGGATGCCGAAACATTTGAGGATGGTGGCGAGGTCGTCGTCCCTCACGCGCTCGTCGAGCGCCACACCGACCAGGCGGTCGTCCACCCTGCGCAGGTTGATGCCGTAGAGGAATGCGCTCTTGAGCACTTCGTCCGCGCTGCGCACGCGCACGGTGATGGTGTCGAAAAACTCGTCGCTGGCGATGTCGAGACCGGCCTCCAGCAGCTCGCGCGCCAGCCAGACAGCAGCGCCATGCACGCGCAGGGCGATTTTTTTCAGCCCCTCCGGCCCGTGATACACGGCATACATGGAGGCCATGACAGCGAGCAGCACCTGGGCGGTGCAGATGTTGCTGGTGGCCTTCTCACGTCGGATGTGCTGCTCGCGCGTTTGCAGGGAGAGGCGGCAGGCGGGGTTGCCGGCGGCGTCTTTGGACACACCGATGAGGCGGCCGGGCATGCGGCGTTTGAGAGCGTCTTTGACCGCCATGAAGGCGGCGTGCGGACCGCCAAAACCGAGCGGCACGCCGAAGCGCTGGCTGTTCCCCACACAGATGTCCGCGCCGAACTCTCCCGGCGGGCGCAGCAGGGTGAGCGCGAGCAAATCCGCCGCCACCACGAGCAGCGCGCCCGCCTCATGCACGGCGGAGGCCAGCGCCGAGAAGTCACGGATCACGCCGAGTGTGTCGGGGTATTGCACGAGCACGGCGGCCAAGCCTTTTTCGCCATCCGGCTGCCAGGTGGCGAGGTCCACCACCTCGACACGGATGCCCAGCGCGCCCATGCGCGTGCGCACCACGGCGATGCTGTGCGGGTGGCATTGATCCGAGACGACCACGCGGTTCGCGCCCGCGACCTGGGCCACGGCCAGGCCGAGCGCCTCGGCGCAGGCGGTGCCTTCATCGAGCAGGGAGGCATTCGCCACATCCAGCCCGGTGAGGTCGGTGATCATCGTTTGGAAGTTCAGCAGCGCCTCCAGCCGGCCCTGGCTGATCTCGGGCTGGTAGGGGGTGTAGGCGGTGTACCAGCCGGGATTTTCCAGGATGTTCCGCTGGATGACCGGCGGCGTGAAGGTGTCGTGGTAGCCGAGGCCGATGAAGCTGCGCACCACTTTGTTCCGGCTCATCATCTGGCGCAAACGGCGCAGGGCGGCCTCCTCATCCAGCGGCTCGGGCAGGTTCAAAGCATCGCGCTGGCGGATGGACTCGGGCACCACCTGGTCAATCAGTGTGTCGAGCGAGTCCACGCTCAGACTTTGCAGCATGGCCGCTGTCTCTTCAGCGGTGGGACCGATGTGACGGGAGGAAAAGGGGACTGACATGGAAGGCCGCCATAGGAGCTAGGAAGATGCCGGGAGACAAATGCGAAATGCGAAATTCGCATGTTGGAGTTCAGCGTTGGAGTTCAAGCTTCAGCTTGTTCCATGAACTCCCGCAGCGGAATCTGCTCTCGTGTCGCCTAAAGGCTTCACTCCAACTTTGCTCCCGTGTCGCCTGAAGGCTTCACTCCAACGTTGCGTCCAAGCATCAGCGCAGCCCGGTGTTTCGAATCTCGAATTTCGAGCTTCGAGCCTTCAGCTCCTCCATCGCCGCCACGATCACGCAGGGGTCCATCTCATGCACCTCCAGCTTGCGGCCCACTTCGGGCACGAGTGTCACGGTCAGCTCGCCGCCGAGGTGCTCGCGGAATTCCTCCAGCCCGTCCAGGATCACCGGGCCGCCGCGCTGCCCCTCGGCCAGCAGACCGTGGTGGTAGGTGTGGAAGCCGAGGCTTTCCACCAGGCGCAGCACGCGCTGCGCGGTCGCTTCGTCGAGCAGGCCGGTTTTCACGGAATACACGAGGTCCACCGCCATGCCGATCGCCACCGCCTCGCCATGCGTGACCTCGAAGCGGGTGATCTGCTCCAGCTTGTGCGCGGCCCAGTGGCCGAAGTCCAGCGGGCGCGCGCTGCCCAGCTCAAAGGGGTCCCCGCCCGTGGCGATGTGATCCACATGCAACTCGGCGCTGCGCTGGACGACGCGCTCGAGCGCGGGCTGCTCCAGCCGCGCCAGCTCCGGCGCCAGGCGCTCGATCTCTTCAAAAAACGCGCGGTCGCGGATGAGGGAGACTTTGATGGCCTCAATGATGCCGTTGCGGCGCTCGCGCGCGGGCAGGCTTTCGAGAAAAGCGAAGTCGTTCACCACCGCGTAAGGCACCGCGAAGCTGCCGACCCAGTTCTTTTTGCCGAAAAAATTCACGCCGTTCTTCACGCCCACACCGCCATCCCCCTGGCTGAGCGTGGTGGTGGGGAAGCGCGCATGGCGGATGCCGCGGTGGGCCGTGGAGGCTGCAAAGCAGACGAGATCCAGCACCGCCCCGCCGCCGATCACGAAGACGTAGCTGTGCCGGTCCAGCCCGGCCTCGTGGATGGCCTCCCAGCAGTCCTCGACGAGGGCGAAGTCGTTTTTGCACGATTCCCCGCCCGGCAGCTCCACCACATCCCCCGCCAGATCATAGACCTCCGCATGGGCGCGGGCGTGGGCGCGGATGGACTCGCGCAGGCCGGGGTTCGCCGCCAGCACTTGATCATCCGCGAAGACGAGCACGCGCGGCGGCTTCTTCGGCGAGTCGAGCAGCAGCAGGTCGCGGATGCAGGGGTTCGCGGGCGCGAAGGCTTGGCGCGTGAAAAGGATGCGGTGGCTGTGCTCGAGCCTGATTTTCTTCTCCAACATGGGCGGGGGTATCCTTTGCCCGCAAACAAAGGCGCTTTCAAAGGGAAAGGTGAAACGGGCGCGGCGGCGGATTCTAACGGACGGGCGTCCCGCTCATGTCGCCGCGATCCAGCGCTGCCACAGCCGCAGCAGCGGGGCCAGGGCGGCGAAGCCGCAAGCAAGCGTTAGGGACACATGCCCCACCGCGAGCGCGTCCACGATGGGAATGCCGGCCAACAGCCAGCCCACTGCGCGACCAACATGAGGACCACCTTTGCGCATGATTCGCATGGAGAGAAAAACCCAAATGGCAAAGACTGGCAGCATCAGCAGAGGAAGCCAGTCCGAGGGTTCCGCATCCACGGCCACCCAAAATGTGAATGCAACGGCCAAAATAGCCGGGACCCAAAGCAGGAGCTTGGCCATGACCAGCGATAGCACGACGGCACCTTCCTTGCTGGACTCAAGGCGCGCCACTTTGGTCAAACCTACAATGTAAACGCCGAGCGCGATGCCGTGCGGCGTCGCCAACATCTCACCAGACATCTTGCAGCCCGTGTCGTTAGCAGAAGCGGCCAGAAGCACCAGCAACAAACGACATGACCCCATCACCCAAACAGCTCCGCTCCAAGGCTTGTGAAAGAGATCATACAAGATAACAGAAGCCACCAATCCGGCTGCAATCCAGGGACATGCCCCGCCCTGTGCGACGGCCATGCCCGCGCCTGCGGCGAGCATCCCCGCCCCGACCGCCCAAGCCGCCGCCGCGGAGACCCTTCCTGACGGGATGGCCCGCTCCGGTCGGTGTTCGCGGTCGAACTTCACATCAGCGGCGTCATTGAGGATCATGCCGCCGGTGTAAAGCAGCGATCCCGCGAGCAGAAGCCACCCAAGCCGCGCGTCCCAGCCGCCACCCGCGAGCAGCCAGCCCGCGCTGACATTGGTCCACACCGTGGGCAGGTTGGAGATGCGGGCGAGTTCGAGCCAGGCGCGGAGCATGGGCATCCATAGCCCCGCGCCCCATTGACTGCAAAATCCAGATTCACCCTCATGCGGGAACCCGCGCGCCCGTGAAGATTGCGAATTTTTCCTGTCCAAAACCGCGCCGACGGCGACTCTTGCCGGGTGATGGATGATGCCACCACAGCCTTTCTTGAACTGCTGACCAAGCACGAGCGCCCGCTCTCGCTTTATGTCCACGGCCTGGTGCCGAGGGACTCGGCGGCGGAGGACATCCTCCAGCAGACGAAGATGCTGCTGTGGAAGCACTTCAAAGACTTCGAGCCGGGCACCAACTTCCTGGCCTGGGCGCGCAAGACGGCCTTTCACCAGATCCTCACCCACCGCCGCCAGAAGAAGCGCGAGCACCTGCCGCTGGACGAGGTGGCGCTGGAGGCTCTGGGCCACGCCGTGTCAGACCTCGCCGTCGAAGGCTCCGCCCGGCAGGACGCGCTGCGCGCCTGCATGGCGCGGCTGCCCGTGGAGCACCGGCGGCTCATTTCCCTGAGGTACTTCGAGGAAATGGAGATCGGCCAGATTGCCGGGCGCATCCGGCGCAGCGAAATGGCCGTTTACCGCGCCCTGAGCCGCATCCGCATGACACTGATGCAGTGCATTGAAAAACAAATGGAGGCGCATTCATGAAAGCGGAGGAAACCTGGCGCTGGCTGGAGCTGTGGGAGCGCGCGCGCGATCGCGCGCTGACCCATGAGGAGGAAGCCCTGCTCAATGAAGCCGTGACCTGCAATCCCGAGGTGCGCGCCCTGCTCGCCCGTGCCGCGTTGATGGATGCAGAGACGGCCTGCATGGAAATGCCGGAAACGATCTCCGCGCCCTCGCCGCGCACGGTTTCTGTCTGGCGGCGCGCTCTGCTTCCCGCCGCCGCAGCTCTCGTCTCCGCCGGACTGGTCTGGCTGTGGGACCGCGAGCCGCCGCCCGTGGCCACACTGGCACGCGCCGCCGCCTGCAAATGGGGAAACAGCGCCCTGCCCACCCTGGAGGGGTCCGCCCTCCGCCCCGGCCTGCTGGAGTTGCTCGATGGCATCGCAACCCTGAAATTCAAAAGCGGAGCCGAGGTGACTCTCGAGGCGCCTGTCACGCTCGAGGTCCTCTCCACCATGGAGTGCCGCGTGAAAAAAGGCACCGTCATGGCCGAAGTGCCCCCCAGTGCCAAGGGCTTCACAATTCACACCCCCGAAACCAAGGTGGTGGACTACGGCACACGCTTCGGCGTTAGCGCCAGTGAGGACGGCAAATGCCTCGTGCATGTCATGGAGGGCCTCGTCGAAGTCGAGCGCGCCGGGGAAAAAGGCCGCAAAGAGCTGCGCGCCGGTCAGCGCGCGGACTACGGCGGCTTCATCAAACAAGCACTCAACCCCGACGCTGACCCGTTCGAGCAGACCGAGTCCAGCCGCTGGCTGCCGGGCCCCATCAACCAGCTCGCCGACGGCTGGCAGCTTGTCACCACTGCCTATGGCCGCGGCAGGGACTCCTGGGTTCAGTCCAGCAAACAAAAAGTCAGCGGACGCGAGTCCTTCCTGCGGGTGAAATTCACCACGCTCAATGACGGACTCAATCGCAAGGCTTACGCCGCCTTTGACCTTTCCGCCTTCGCTGGCAAGCGCGTGGCCGAGGCCGAGTTCGCCCTCCATGTCGAGCCCAGCGACCTCGGCTTCGCCTCGCTCGTTCCCGACGCCGTCTTCACCGTCCACGCCCTCACCGATGAAGCTCAGGACGCATGGGACGAGGCGGAATTGTCCTGGGAAAACGCCCCGGCGCACAGCACCGCGCCGGAGCACCGGAACTCACCTGTCGCGGCTCAGTCCGTCCTCATCGGCGAGTTCACCGTGCCCCAGGGAACCACGCGCGGCGCTTTCTCGGTGAAGGGCGCCGCGCTCGTCCGCAGCCTCAACGCCGACACCAACGGCATGCTCACCCTCATCATCTGCCGCCAGACTGACGAGACCGCCACCAGCGGCCTCGCCCACGCCTTTGCCAGCAAGGAAAACACCCGCAACACCCCGCCCCTGCTCAAAGTGCGGCTGGAGTGAGCGGACGCTGGTCTTGCCTCAAAACAAGATGTTCTCCACAAACCGCGCAATGTGAGCCGGGAGCTTGCGGTGCTTGCGCGTGAGAGCGACGATCTCGCGCTCGAAGCTCACTTTCATTGGCAGCGTCATGATGGACTCTTTTCGGCGATACAGCGCCAGGGCGCGATGGGGAACGAAGGCCAGGCCGTAGCCGCTGGAAACGAGGTTGATGATGAGGTCAAAGCTGTCCAGCTCCATCACCGGCTGTATGTCGAGCTTTCGCATTTTCATCCAGCGGCGCAGCGTGCTCCCTGTGTGTGTGGACGAGTCCATCAGAAGCCAGGGCTGCTCCAGCAGCCAGCCAAGAAACGCCCCCGCCCGCTTGACGGGCGCCGCAGAGCCAAGAACCGCTGGCGCAATGAGGTCGAACCGGTCGTTGAAGCGGTGGGTCACCCTCACGCTTGCCGGCAAAGGCGAGGGCGGGCACAAAACGCCAATGTCCGTCTCGTTCGCATCCAGCGCTGTCAGCACGGCGCTGCTTGGCTGGTAGTTGATCCGGCAGACCACGTCAGGATGCCTTTGGTGATTCGCGTGAAAAAGACCGGGCATGTGCGCCATCGCCAGCGAGCGCGAGACACTGACGCGCACCTCCGGCCGGACACTGCCGAACGCTGCCTGCAAGCCGTCCAGAGTGTCGGCCACCCCGTTGATGATGCGCCCGGCCTCTTTCGCCAGATGCCGCCCCGCCTCGGTCACTTCGACAGAGCGGGTGGTTCTGTTGATGAGGTCCAGACCGAGCCGGTTCTCCAGCGTCTGCATCTGCCGGGTCAGGGCGCTCTGCGACAAGCCTGCCTCGCGCGCCGCCCTGGTGAAGCTGCGGTGCTTCACGACCAGGTGAAAAAGATGCAGCGTGTACAGGTCGAAGGGTTTGGTGGCGAGGTATTCTTGCATGAAGCGCAATAATCTCTGATTTTAATGCATTTCATTCATGATTTTCGGTGTGCGAAACACGGAGCGCAACCCTAACCCGCAAATCACATGCCGCTCCCATCCGACCGCCTCCCTCAAAATGTCCCCGGACGCTTTTATGTGGATTCCTCCTGCATAGACTGCGACCAGTGCCGCAGTCACGCGCCCGCGTTTTTCCACCGCGATGACGACATCGGATTCAGCGTCGTTTACCGCCAGCCGGAGTCGTCTCATGAAATCGAACTCTGCAGAGAGGCCCTCGAAGGCTGTCCCTCCGAATCCATCGGGGAACTGGACACTTGATTGCGCGACTCGTGTGTCTCAACGCTCCCGCCCTCCCCAAGACTCCGCCCTTGAATCCCCGCCGGATGCCCGCCATATCCAGCGCCTATGCGCATTCTCTCAGGACTCCAACCCAGCGGGCGTCTCCACATCGGCAACTATTTCGGCATGATGGAGGCGGCGCTAAAGCTGCAGCATGAGGGGGAGGCCTTTTACTTCATCGCCGACTACCACTCGCTGACCAGCATCCAGGACGGCAAGCTGCTGCGCTCCCATGTGCGCGATCTGGCGGTTGATTTCCTGGCCTGCGGTCTCGATCCGGCCAAGTGCGTGCTTTTCCGCCAGAGTGATGTGCCGGAGCATACGGAGCTGTCCTGGATCCTCAGCACGGTGACTCCCATGGGCCTGCTGGAGCGCTGCCATAGCTACAAAGATAAGATCGCCAACGGCATCAGCCCCTCGCACGGCCTCTTCGCCTACCCTGTGCTCATGGCGGCGGACATCCTGATTTATGACAGCGATGTGGTGCCCGTGGGCAGGGACCAGAAGCAGCATGTGGAAGTCACGCGGGACATCGCCGTGAAGATGAACCTGGCCTTTGGCGAGGGCCTGCTGAAGGTGCCTGAGCCGCGCATCCGCGAGGAGACTGCCGTGGTGCCGGGCCTGGACGGGCGCAAGATGAGCAAGAGCTACGACAACACCATCCAGCTCTTCGAGGAGCCCGCTGTGCTGAAGAAGAAGATCATGCGCATCGTCATGGACTCGACGCCGCTGGAGGCGCCCAAGCCGATAGAAAACAACAGCGTGCTCGCCCTCTACAAGCTCGTCGCCTCCGAGGCCGACTACCAGACGATGGTGGACGACCACCTGCGCGGCGGCATCGGCTACGGCGACTTCAAAAAGCGCCTGCTGGAAGCGATGCTCGCGCATTTTGCCCCCTTCCGCGAGCGCCGCGCCGAAATCGTCGCCGACCCCGCCTACGTGAACCGCGTCCTGGCCGAAGGCGCCGAAAAAGCCCGCGCCATCGCCCGCCAAACTCTCAACCGCATCCGCGCCGCCGTGGGACTGGGAGATTGATGCCATGCGCCGCTATTCTGGCCGCCTCTGCCAGCGAAAAATTTCGAGCTGAGGTTGGCAGAACTTTGAATTTGAAACCACGAATTGACACGAATGAGCACGAATTCCGAATGTTGTGGCAAGGGATGCGTGTCGCAACTGGACGCTCTTTTCCAGATGCTCTGTGGGATTTGGAAGAAGCGCACCGCTGCTGGCTACATTCGTGTCAATTCGTGTGCATTCGTGGTTCCCTCCTTTGACCTCTGCTTGCGCGGGTAAAACGAAGAACATCCCAATCCCCATGCAAGACGGCTACGAACTCCTCGACAGCGGCGAATTCCAGAAGCTGGAGCGCTTTGGCTCCGTGGTGCTCTCGCGGCCCTGCGCGCAGGCGGTGTGGCGGCAGAGTCTGTCAAAAGCGGACTGGCAGCGCGCCACGGCCGCTTTTTTCCGCGACGGCGGCAACCAGTGGCGCGGGCGCGACCGCCTGCCTGCGACGTGGGAGATCAGTGTGGATGGCATGCGCTTCCAGCTCAGCAGCACGGATTTCGGCCACCTGGGCATCTTCCCCGAGCAGCGCGACCAGTGGCGGCGCATCCGCGAGCTGTGCGCGGCCTACCCCAAAGCGCATCAGCGCGCGCCGCGCGTGCTGAACCTCTTCGCCTACTCAGGCGGCAGCACCCTGGCGGCCGCGCACGCCGGGGCCGAGGTCTGCCATGTGGACGCCTCGAAGGGCATGGTGGACTGGGCGCGGAAAAACGCCGCGCTCAATGGCCTGGAGGACCGCCCCGTCCGCTGGATTGTGGACGATGTGACCAAATTTCTCGAACGCGAGCTGCGCCGCTCACGCAGCTACGACCTCGTCATCCTCGACCCGCCCAGCTACGGACGCGGCGCGAAGGGGGAAGTCTTCAAGATCGAAAACGACCTGCCGCCCCTGCTGGCGCTCATCGGCCAGTTGATGTCCTCCCAGCCGCTCGGCGTGCTGCTTTCCTGCCACACCCCGGAGCTCACGCAGACCTCGCTGCACCACCTGCTGCTCCAGGAGTTCGGGTCCAAAGGCGGCGCTCTGGAATCCGGCGAGATGCTCCTGCGCGGCGGCAAAGACGTGCTGCCCGTGCCCAGCGGCAGCTTTTGCTGGTGGGTGAGAGCGTGATTTGGAGCAAAGCAGTGCGGTATTGCCAAGAGTCTAAAAAGTGTCTAATTGCAGTCTAATTAGACGCTTTTTAGACTCATGCGTGTTCCGCAAGATCCACCCTCGACCCAAATACTGCTCCAACGAACGCTCACCAGACCCCAGCGTTTGATGGAGTTGGTCGCCATGCGATCTGAGGATTTGCCACAGCATGAAGAGTATCTGCACTGGGACAAACTGCGGCATCTGTCTCCGCCTGCGGGACTCAGCCATGAGGAGTGGTGGTGGCTGGTAAAAAGAGGCAGACAATCAGGCCGGCAAGGCATCCCACTGCGGGACAAAAAAGGCGTTTCGTTCAGCTTCTCGCTGGTGCCGGAAATGTTTGAGGCCCTGCATCACATAGACCAGCGCTGCGCTGGTAACATAGCGATGCCCGAGCAAGTCACGGACGGCAGAACCCGGGACCGCTACCAGATCAACTCTCTGATGGAGGAGGCGGTCACATCCAGCCTTCTTGAGGGTGCCGCAGTCACACGCCAGAAAGCAAGGGACATGCTGCGCAGCGGACGCAAGCCAACTGACAAAAGCGAGCGCATGATTGTGAACAATTTCAAGACCATGCAGCATCTTCTGAATATCAAAGACCGCCCGCTCACACCGGAGCTGGTGTTTGAGATTCATGCCATGATCTCGGAGGACGCGCTCGACAAGCCCGATGGAGCAGGCCGCCTGCGCCGCGCGGACGAGTACATCGAGGTTTCCGACGACCTGGACAATATTTTTCACATCCCCCCGGCAGCGTCCCAACTGCCCGGGCGTCTGGAAGATATGTGTTTCTTTGCCAACGAGACCGGGGTCAATGGTTTCCTGCACCCGGTCATACGCTCCATCGCGCTGCATTTTTGGCTGGCTTACGACCACCCTTTTGTGGATGGAAACGGCCGCACTGCACGCGCTCTCTTTTACTGGTCCATGCTGCGCGGCGGCTACTGGCTGTTCCAGTTCATCTCCATTTCCCAGGCGCTGCTTCGTTCGCCGTCGGATTATTACCGGGCTTTTCTGCACACCGAGCACGATGAGAATGATTTGAATTACTTCATTCTTCATCAGCTCCGCTGCATTGAAACGTCCATCCAAGACCTCCATGAATATCTCGCCCGCAAATCGGAGCAGAGACGTGGGCTGCAAATCATCTTGCGCGGCTTGGATTGGGTCAATCACCGCCAGCAGGCTCTCCTGAGTCACGCGCTGGAGCATGATGACGCAGCCTATACTTTTGAGAGCCACCAGCGCAGTCACCGCATTTCGAGAATGACTGCCATTAGTGATTTGCGTTCCCTGGAGGAAAAAGGACTGCTGGTTTCCCGTCTCCAGGGCAGGCAGCGCGTCTTCCGCCCCATTCCAAATCTGGAAACAAAACTCGGAACGCGCACTCGTCCATGAGCCGCCACCCTTTGGACACAGGCTGCGGCGGCAAACAAGCACCGCCTGTGACGGCTGCTTTTGCTGGAAAGTGAGTGGAGGCAATGAGGTGCCGCGCGGGTCAAGAATCGCCCACTCAACGACACGAGCCGCAAAGTCCCTCGACGACTTTTGTTGTATTGATCATACATGTTTGAATCCAAGCCCGACATCCAAGGCCGCGCCGAGATCGAGACGCTCGTGAATACTTTCTACGAGCGTGTGCGGGCCGACGATTTGCTCGGCTTCATCTTCGACAAGGTGGCGCGGACGAACTGGGAGACGCATCTGCCGAAAATGTACGCCTTCTGGGAAACCGTGCTCTTTCGAAGCGGCGGCTACACGGGCAATCCGTTGGCCGCTCATGCGAAGCTGGTGCCGCGGACGGCGATGGGCCGGGAGCAGTTTGACCGCTGGCTGATGCTGTTTCGCTCCACGGTGGATGATTTGTTCGCCGGCGAGAACGCCGGGCACATCAAGAACTGCGCCGCTGACATGGCGAATGTCATTTACGCGCGCATCAACCAGGTCGCCGATCCGCGCTTTGATCCCGCCAACCTTACGGCGGAGCAAAGGGAGCGATACGCGCGTTACAAAACCAGCGCCGGCACATGAGCCAGTTCCCCGCCTGCAAACACAAGAAGCACAAGGCCAGAGGCCCGCGCCGTCACGGGTTGCGCTGGCTGGCGGCGGAGCCGTATCGGGTGTTCTTTTTCAGCGGCGCGGTGTGGAGCATCATCGGCGCGGCTTTGTGGCCGCTGTTTTATGCGCGGATGCTCGGCTTCTATCCGGGCTTCGTTCACGCGCGGATCATGATCGAGGCGTTTGGCGGGGCGTTTGTCGTTGGCTTCCTCGGCACGGCGGGGCCGCGCATGGCGACGGCGCCGAAGCTCACACCGGCGGAGTTGTACTGGCTCTTCGCGCTGCATCAGGCCTGTGGTGTGAGCCATCTCACGCTGCATTTCGCATGGGGGGATGGCTTCTTCATCGCGTTGCTCGTGTCATTGGTGCTGTGTCTCGTGATCCGTGTGGCGAGGTTCCGCAAAGAAATGCCGCCGCCGCAGATGCTGCTGGCGCTCACCGGGCTGGCCTGCGGCATCGCGGGCGCGGCGATGCATCTCTCCCCAGCCACGCTGATGGACCCGCAGCGCCTGCGTCTGGCGAATCTGCTGCTCTACCAGGGCCTGCTGCTGCCGCCGGTGCTTGGCATCGGGTCGTTTGTTTTTCCGCGCATGTTGGGCGGGGATTTTGGCGATCCCAAAACGGCGGCGCAAAGCAAGGCGAAGCTGCTGCGGGCCATCGCCGTGGCGGCTTTGCTCGTCGGCAGCTTTTTTCTCGAAGCACATGGCGGGGTCGCCACTGGCCATTCCGTGCGCGCCATCGCCGCTGCGGGCTATCTGCTCATCGAGGTGACATGGCAGACGCGGCAAAGCGGCTCGCTCACCACCGGTCTGTTTTGGGCCCTGGCAACCGGCTGGCTTGGCATCGTTCTGGCGCCATTTTACTACCTGCAGCATGTCTCCATCGAGCATCTGCTCTACATCGGCGGATTCGGCATGTTGATGCTCATTGTCGGCTCGCGCGTGCTCTTCGGCCATAGCGGTGACTTGGAAGGCTTCTTCGCAAAATCCAAATGGGCGCGCTTTTTGATCTTCCTCGGCATTCTGGCCGCCACGACGCGCGCTACCCCCGCCTGGGTGCCCTCGACCACGATTTCCCATCACATCTACGCCGCCTGGACCTGGGGCCTGCTGGCGCTGCTCTGGCTGCTGTGGCATCGGAGACGCTTTGTGCAGCGTGACGGGGAACCGTGAGCGGCGGCATCAGCGCCTGCTCCGGCGCGCGCCGCTTGCACTAGCCCTGGCGCGCGGCTCTTTGCGCGCCGTTCCGCCATGCCCGTCCATCCCTCAGCTTACCAGGCTCCGTTTTTCCTGCGCAGGGGGCATGCGCAGACGATCCTCGGCGCGCTGACGCCTGCCTGGGCGCGGCCCGTGTTCTCGCCGGAGACCCTGACCCTGCCGGATGGCGACCGCCTCCACCTCGGCTGGCTGCGGGGCGGGCAACTGCGGCTGGTCATCCTCAGCCACGGGCTGGAGGGATCCATGCGCGCCGCCTATGTCCGCGGCATGGCCGCCGCCTGCGCGCGCGCCGGGTGGGACGTGCTGGCCTGGGAC
>ERZ761603.1427-NODE-1427-length-17911-cov-44.083613_pt1 | contig 17911 bp, 19 predicted proteins | sample MGYA00511879_ERZ761603 | MGnify/ENA primary metagenome ERZ761603 (study PRJEB28899, sample SAMN02850040) | bioreactor sludge metagenome | biome: EBPR Sludge; feature: EBPR Bioreactor; material: flocular biomat | place: Australia: Thorneside Wastwater Treatment... | reverse complement strand
CGGCGCGAGCAAGTAGCAAGTATAATCCCGGCCCCAGCGATACGAAGCAGGCGGAGTGTTGTGGCCTGTGCACGAATAGAGAGAGGGTGGTCTGATGCTATTTGCGCTGTTCTACGTGCTGGCGATTACGATTCTGATCATGCATTTCACGGGCTTCCTGGCGCGCCACAATCTCGAGTGGCTGGTCCTGCTGCTTGCCGCGGCGGTCTTTCCAGCGGTGATCTACTTGTAGAAAGCGTCGCCCGGCGTGTGCCCTCCGGCTTATGCTGCGTGCAGGGTGCCGGATGTGGCTGACCGTCAGCCTGCGTGCCGTTCGATGAACTGCTTGACCGCATCGACGCTGGCGTCCATCACCGCCACCCGCTGCGGCAAGTTCTCGATTCCTTCCAGCGCTGCCGGTCGCTCGGGTTTTCGGCCAAGCGCCTCGATCATCGTTGCCTCGAACTTCGCCGGCAAGGCGGTCTCGAGAACCACCATCGGCATGTCCGGAGTGCGCAGTTCACTGCCGACCTTGAGCCCGTCGGCGGTATGCGTATCGATCAGCAGGCCATGCTGCTGATAGGTTCGGCGGATCGTTGCCAGGCGATCGGCATGCGTGCTGCGCCCGGAAACGAAACCAAACTCCGGCAGGCGGGCCAAGTACGGTGTTGCCGAGAGGTCAAAGCTGCGTCCGGCATCGATTCCGGACCACAAACGACGGATGACGGCCGGGTCGCGCCCAACCAGATCGAAGATGAAGCGCTCGAAGTTCGAGGCCTTCGAAATGTCCATTGAAGGGCTGGATGTGGCAGCGGTTTCGGCGGTATTCCGCGGGCGGTAGACCCCGGTGCGGAAAAACTCGTCGAGGACATCGTTTTCGTTGGTCGCCAGCACTAGGCGGCCAATCGGCAGCCCCATCATGCGTGCGATGTGGCCGGCACAGATGTTGCCGAAGTTGCCGGAAGGGACGGCAAACGCGACCTGCTGCTCGTTGTCGCCCTGTACACCACCGGTCGCCGCGAAATAGCCCTTGAAATAGTAGACGACCTGGGCTGCGATGCGCGCCCAGTTGATCGAGTTGACCGCACCGATCTTGTAGCGCGTCTTGAAAGCGAGGTCGTTGGACACTGCCTTGACGATGTCCTGGGCGTTGTCGAACATGCCGCGCACCGCGATGTTGTAGATGTTGGCATCCTGCAGCGAGTACATCTGTGCGCGCTGGAAAGCGCTCATCCGCTCATGTGGCGAGAGCATGAAGACGCGCACCCCCCGCTTGCCGCGCATTGCGTACTCGGCCGACGAGCCGGTATCTCCCGAGGTGGCCCCCAGGATGTTGATTTCTTCTCCCCGGCGAGCCAGGACATACTCGAACAGGTTGCCGAGCAACTGCATGGCCATGTCCTTGAAAGCCAGGGTCGGGCCGTTGGACAGTTCGAGGATCGCCAGTCCACCTTCGCCACTTGGCGGATCAGGTCTTGCAAGCCAGCGCAGCGGTGTAATCTCGCCGGCTTCGGCGCTGACGCGCCCGTTGCCATAGATCTTCGCGGTGTAGGTCCTGTTGACCAGCGTTTGCAGGTCTGCCGCCGGAATGTCGTCAATGAAACGGGAGAGCACGGCGTACGCCAGATCGGCATACGATAGAGTGCGCCACTGCGCGAGTTCGGCCTGGCCGACCTGAGGGTAGGTCACCGGGAGGTAAAGACCACCGTCCGGCGCCAGGCCGCCGAGAAGAATCTCGGTAAAGCCTGGGCCGGATGAAACAGGAGTGTCGGGGGCGTGACCGCGAGTCGAGAGATAGCGCATGGCGATGACCGTAAGGGGGGCGGGGAGGTGGCTGCGAGACCGCAGTCTACCACGCCCGCAGCCGTCCGCCGGCGGCCCCTGGCAGGTCGGCGTGCCTTGTCTCAGCCCCGGACGACGCGATTCTTGCCGGCGCGCTTGGCAGCATAGGTGGCGGTGTCGGCGCGCCGCATCGACTGTTCCAGCGATTCGCCGGCTGCCTGCACGACGACGCCGGCGCTGAAGGTGAGGACAACGTCGCTGTCCGGCACGGTACAGGTCGCGAGCTGCCGCTGAAAACGGGAGATCGCCGCTGCCGCCTCGTGAAGGGCGGTATCCGGCAGCAGCAGGACGAACTCCTCGCCGCCGAAGCGGCCGAGAATGTCCGACGGGCGCAAGGCGGTACGCAGAACGGTGACCAGATGGACCAGCGCCTGGTCGCCCACCTGATGTCCAAAAGTGTCGTTCAGGCGCTTGAAGTCATCGAGATCAATCAGCGCCAGCGCGAGATGGCTGTGATTCCGGCGTGCGCGCGCCACTTCCCGCTGGTAAGCCTGATCAAAGCCACGGCGATTCAGCGCGCCGGTCAGCGTGTCGGTAAGAGCGGCGGCACGTGCTTCGTCCAATGCCCGTTCGAGGTCGGCGATCCGTGTCTCGGCTGCCAGCAGCGCCAGCAGTGCCGCCTGGGGTTCGAGCACGGCCTGGCGGCGGCTGCGCGCGTGCTGCGTCAGGCAGTCCACCGGCGCCTGGGCCATTACCGCGCCGGCGGCCAAAGCCGGACGCCGATGCAGGCGGCGGGAGGCAGCGCGGGAGGAGTACACCGGGGCCAGGGGGTCATGCTTGAAGATCATTGCTCACTCCGTTGCAGAAGTCGGTCAGGGTGGATCATGCCCTGAGCAACGGCCGATCGCCGGAAATCTTGAGACTTATTTCACAAAAATATTGTAATATATTGGTTTTGTTCATAAAATATTTTCACTCCGATGTGCGGAGCGGCTCGCTGTGGCGAGCGAGTGGAGCAGGACGAGGACGAAGTGGAGTATTCCCAGCAGTGCTGGCCATATCCCGCCGATCAGTCCCAATCCCAGAAGGAAGCCTCCGGAGACGAAGAGGAGCGTGCGCAGAGCTCCCCCGCAGCGGAGCGCCGCGTGCAGCCGGTCGCGTCGCGGCGTACGCTTGCCGCGCAGGAGCCAGACCGGGAGCAATTGGGTCAGGGCACCGGTGACCAATGGCAGGAGGCAGGCAACGACGAAAGCCGATACTGCGTCGCGGCCGTCGAGTGTCCCCAGGCCATGCGCGGCACCCAGGCCGGCAAGCAGCAGGAAACCAAACAGCGCTCCGCTCAGCGCTGCCGCCGCACCATCGTCCCATAGCGTTCGCCAGCCGTAGCGCTGCAGAAAGGCGCGTACGATGGCCAGCACGAGGCCGGCGAGCAGGACGGCGCCGGCCAGCGCCAGTGGCCGCCAGGTGACGGCACCAACGGCGATCATCAGCACTGCGCTGCAGGCCACCGGCAGGTGTTGCCGCAAGCGCCGCGCCGCATCCGCATCGGGGCTGTGCAGCGCTGTCGGCAGCAGCACCTGCAGCGTCCCCAGTGCGCTCAGGCCGATGAAACCAAGCGTATTCAGGTGCAGGTGCAGCAGCCGCAGTTGCGGTCGCATTTCCGGCCACCAGGTCATCGCCGGCACCAGCATCAGCGCCATGCCGAGCAGGATGATCGCCGCCAGATACCAGCGCCATCCCGGATGCGGTCTGCCCAGGGTTCGCCTGGCGCGTTCCACCATCCATCCGGCCAGCCAGCCGGCGATGAGCAGGGTGCCTGCGGCGGCGGCCAGGGTGCTGCCGACCGGCGCATCCCCACAGAAATCGAGGAAGACCAGCCAGCCGGCCAGTTGCAGCAGGAGCGGTGCGAGCAGCAGATGGCGCGGCGCACGGCTGCTGCGGGTCAGCACCGGAACAAAATGGGTCATGGCGCCGACGATCAGCGGCAGGATGCCGACGGCGAATACCAGATGCGCGATGGCCGGCAGCGGTGGCTGCCCGATGAGCGCCAGGATCAGTGCCGCCACGAACGTCGCCAGCGCCGAAAGACCCAGGTAGATCAGCAAGCGCTTTGCCTACTCGATGCCGTGTGTCTGGTAGCGCGGAGTGACGCGCGGCAGGCGTCAGCCCTGTCGGGTGAAGTCGATGACGATGGCGCCCGGTTCGCGTTGCACGTAATTGATCTGCACGGTCGCGCCGTAACGATTCTGTAGTTGTGCAAGCAGCGGCAGGGGGTCGTGATCATTGCAGAAACGCATCGTTTCACCGGGGGTCAGCGCATCGAGTGCACCGAAAATCGCTGCGTGGCGAAAACGCTTGGCGACGCCGCGCGCGTCGAAAGGATAGATGGCTTCGAGGGTTGGCTGGTCGCAAGCATGCATGGCGTTCTCCGTGGGCGATGGGTGGTTGGCGGAGCCGGATCCTGCCCGCTGTTTGCCAGCCTGTCTTTGATCTGGCCCGGCAATACCCACAGCCGCCACGCGGGCGCCGTTCGGTGGTGCGTTCCTCATGGCGTTTTGCCTGCGATAATACGCGGCATGCGTCGTTACCTGAAAAAGTATCTCCCAGGCCACGAGTCGATTTGTGGCAACCGCTGGTTACGGCCGTTTCGGTCCTCCCTGCTGCATCCGCGCTTATGGCACATCAATCGCCACTCGGCGGCCGGTGCGGTCGCCGCCGGCCTGTTCTGCGGGTTGATCCCCGGGCCGCTGCAGATGATCGGTGCGGCGATCGGTGCCCTGATCTGGCGCGTCAATCTGCCGCTGGCACTGCTCGTGACGCTATACTCCAATCCATTGACCATTGTCCCGCTCTACCTGCTGGCATATCAGCTCGGCTGCCTGCTGACCGGCGACAGCAGTGGCTTCGTCGCTCCGCCGGAGTTCTCTGTCGTCGCTTTCGGCGCCTGGGTGGACGCAATGCTGGACTGGATGCTGGCCGCCGGCAAACCACTGGGCATCGGACTGATCGCCCTGGCCGCCAGCCTCGCCGGGCTTGGTTACGGCGCGACCCGGGCCGTCTGGCGCCTCTATCTGCTCAGGGTCTGGCGGCGTCGCAAGATGCCTGGCTGAGGCGGCGGGGCGGCTGCGCCGCTCTCCGTCAGACCCGGCGCGTGGCGCCTAAGCGTGCGCGATCTGCAGGGCGAATGCTTTGATCCCGCGCAGCATCATTTCGATCGACATGGCGACCAGCACCAGGCCCATCAGACGTTCCAGCGCGACGACAAAACGATCGCCGGCAACGCGCTGGATGCGCTCGGCAAGAACCAGGATGATGGCGCTCACCGCCATCGTGATGCACAGCGCGCCAATCCATTCCAGCCGCCGGTCGGGCGCCTGCGAGACCAGCAGCAGCACGGTGGCGAGGGCCGACGGCCCGGCAATCGCCGGGATGGCCAGCGGTACGATCAACGGCTCGCCAGCCGCTTCGGCCGTGTCGGTGCGTGGCGGCGGAAAGATCATGCGCAGCGCGATCAGAAAAAGGATCACCCCGCCACCGATTTGCAGCGATAATTCGCTGAGATTCATCAGGCGCAGAAAGCTCTCTCCGACGAACATGAAGGTCAGCAGCAGTACGAAGGCAATCAGCACCTCGCGCAGGATCACCGACGGTCGGCGCGCTGGTGCCACATTGCGCAGCGCATTGGCGAAGATGGGGATGTTGCCGATCGGGTCGGTGATCAGGATCAGCAGGATGGTTGCCGAGGCAAAGGTGTAGGTATAGGTCATGGCTGTTGCACTCCGTTGCGGGCAGCCGTGGGCTGGTGGCGAGGCTGGATGGGCAGCAGTGGCGTGCGCCATACAGTGCCGGTGCCTTGGTCGGGCGCTCTGCGGCCGGCCGCCACAGGTGGTTGCCGCGGTTCGGCGGGAGATCGCTGCACCGTCCGGTGCAGTCGGGAAAGCTGAGCATCGGCGCAGGATAGCAGTCATCTCGCACTTTGCGCGAGCGGCAAGCGAAACGGTTCACCAGCCGGGGGATGGCCAGGTGGCTACGACGCCACCCCGGGCGGCAGGCAGACTGGCACAATGGCGGCTGCATCGGGCCGGGGCGGAGTCGCCGCTCCGGCAGTGCGGTCACCCGGTTGCAGGGAGCGCAGGATGAGGCAATGGGGCGTGCGCTGGAAGGGGTCATTGCCGGGCGGCCGGTTGGGCCGTGCCGGCCACCAGGAATCGATTGTGCACCAGACGGGTGGTGCCGTGCACTACCGCGTCGAGACCCGGATGCTCAGCGACATCGGTCGGCAACGCAGCAGCAACCAGGATTCGTTTGCCTTCATCTGCCCGGGCGACCTGCTACAACGCCAGCGGCGTGGGGTACTGACGGTCATCGCCGATGGCATGGGCGGGCACAACGGCGGCGAGGTGGCGAGTGCGCTGGCCGTCGAGACCATCTGCCAGAACTACTTTGCCACTCCGGGCGACGATCCCGGCACTGCTCTGGTCGCTGCCATGCGCGAAGCCAACCGGACGATCATTCGGGCGACCGAAGCCGAGCCGGCTCTGGCCGGGATGGGCACGACCGCGACGGCTCTGGTTCTGGTCGGCGAACTGGTTGTGTTCGCACATGTCGGCGACAGCCGTCTGTACCGTTGTCTCGATGGCCGATGTTCGCAACTGAGCGAGGACCAAACGGTGGCCGCGGAGATGGTCCGGAGCGGCTTGCTCAGCGTCGCGCAGGCCCGTCATCATCCGGCACGCAACGTCCTCCTGTCGTCGCTCGGCACGGCGCACAGACTGCGGGTGGTGGCGCAGCACTGCGCACCGCCGGTCATCGGCGAGCGTTTCGTACTCTGTTCCGACGGCCTGTGGGAAAGCGTCGATGGCGAAGAGATGGCCGCCATCGTCGGACGGCAAGCGCCGGCCATGGCCTGTCGGCGGCTGGTCGAGCTGGCGCTCGAACGCGACGGCAGCGACAACATCTCGCTCGCCATCGTCAGTATCGAGCCTGCCGCCGTAGATCACGATCCAGCGTCGGAACCACCCGCAGTCAGCGACGCCGCCGGTTGAAACCGGGCATTCGGTGTCGACCCGAGCGGCCGCTCCTGCGCTGTGGCGGCCTCAGATGACTTTCTGCTCGCGCAGGCAGGCGATCTCGTCGGCAGTGAAGCCACCCTCGCGGAGGATCTCCTCGCTGTGCTGGCCAGCGGCGGGTGGCGGCAGGCGGGCTGCGAAAGCCATTTCGCTGACCTTGAATGGTGGCGCAAACTGCCGGACGCCGGCCACCTCGACGAGCATGGCACGGGCCAGCAGGTGCTCGTTCTGCATGCTTTCCTCGAAGCGCAATACTGGCGTCACGCAGCAATCGACTTTCTCGAAGAGGGCGCTCCATTCGGCAAAGCTGCGCCCGGCGAACACCGCCTCCAGTTCGCGCCGGATGCGCTGGCCTTCGGCGCCGGTGGCGAAGGCCAAGGGCGCGAGATCCGGGCGGTCGATCGCTGCGCACAGCATCTGCCAGAACTTCGGCTCCATCGCGCTGACCGCCAAGTGACGACCGTCACTGGTGGCATAGACGCCGTAGCTCGGCATGCCGCCGGAGAGCAGGTCCTCGCCGCGGGGCAGTGCCTGGCCGAGGCCGAGCACGGCAAGTAGCGGAAAGAGGGTATGTGCGAAGACGGCGTCGGTCATCGCCACGTCCACATAGCGTCCGCGGCCGCTGCTGCGCGCGTCGATCACCGCGGCGAGGACGCCGACCAGCGCGCTCAGCGAGCCACCGAGGAGATCGCCGATCTGGAAATTGGGAATGGCCGGTGCACTGCCCGGCGTGCCGATCTGGTCGAGCAGGCCGCAGTAGCCCAGGTAGTTGAGGTCGTGGCCGGCACGGTCGCGATAGGGGCCGTTCTGCCCGTAGCCAGTGATCGCGCAGTAGGCGATGCGCGGATTGATCGCCGTCATGGCCGCGTAACCGATACCCAGTTTGTCCACCACGCCCGGGCGAAAGCCCTCCAGGATGACGTCGGCCGTTGCCGCCAGGCGCCTGAATGCAGCGACCCCGGCCGCCTGTTTCAGATCGAGGGTGAGGCTGCGCTTGTTGCGGTTAACCAGTTCGAAATAGCTGACCGTGCCATGCACCGCACCGGCGCTGCGCGCATAGTCGCCGGCGCCGGTGTCTTCGATCTTGATCACGTCGGCACCGAGGTCGGCAAGGTGCATGCTGGCGAGTGGTCCCGGCAACAGGCGTGTCAGGTCGAGCACGCGCAGGCCGGTGAGGGGAAGGGGTCGCATGGCGGTGGGCTTTCGGGTCGTGGGTGTGGGCGGGCGAATGGCGGGCTGCCGGACGAGGAAGGTGCCGGACCACGCAACCGGCGGCAAGCGCAGCGCTCGTCATTGTAGCTGCGCACGCTTCCTTCTGTCGTGCGCCGGGCGAATTGTTGCCGGTGCTGACGTACAATTCCCCGGATGAACGGCAAGACGGTAAGCGGCGTCATTCTGGCTGGTGGGCTTGGCCGCCGCATGGGTGGTGTCGACAAGGGGCTGCAGATGCTGCAGGGCAGGCCGCTGGTCGCCTGGGTCATCGAACGTCTGGCACCCCAGGTTGGCGAGCTGCTGATCAACGCTAACCGGAACGGCGCGCGCTATGCTGCCTTCGGTCATGCGCTGGTGCCTGACCGGATCCCCGACTTCGCCGGGCCGCTGGCCGGGCTGCACGCCGCCTTGTCGGTTGCCAGGCATCCGCTGGTCGCCAGCGTGCCTTGTGACTCGCCCTTTCTGCCAACTGATCTGGTGGCGCGCCTCCTGTCTGCCCTCGCCGCCAGCGGAGCCCAGCTCGCCGTGGCGCACTGCGGCGCTCGGGTGCAGCCGGTCTTCTGCCTGTGTCACCGCGCGGTCTTGCCGAGTCTCGGCGAATACCTGGCCGGCGGCGGGCGGCGGATCGACCGCTGGCAGGCGTCCATGCCTGTCGTGGAGGTGCGGTTCGACGACCAGCCCGAGGCTTTCGCCAATATCAACACCGGGCAGGAGCTGCGGCACTTTGCACCTCTCTCATCAGACTTCCCGCCTTGAGCTGGCGGCGACTTCCGACGTGCTGGCAGCGAGCGGGTGCGGTGGCGCGCCAGTCGGAATCCGCCAGTTTTCGCTCGAGTTGCTTCCTTTTCCGGGATAATCGCGGCTTTCGTGTTTAACAAGGACACGCGCCACCCAGTGTGAGGAGGCGCGTGGTCCATCGTCTTCCGTCAATCGGGGTCAATCACCTATGAATAAACGTATCTCATTGCTGCTTGCCGGGTTGGCCGCCGGCGTCGTGCTGCTCGGCTGCGGCAGGCAGGAGGCCGGGCAAACCCCGGCGTCAGGCAAAGCGGCCGCGCCGAGCAGGATCGTCGTTGGCCTCGACGACAATTTCCCGCCGATGGGTTTCCGTGATCAGCAGAACAAACTCGTCGGTTTCGACATCGACCTGGCGCGCGAAGCGGCCCGGCGCCTGGGCGCCCAAGTCGAGTTCAAGCCGATCGACTGGAATGCCAAGGAGGCCGAACTCAACGGCAAGCGCGTCGACGCGCTCTGGAACGGCCTGACGATCACCGAGAAACGCAAGGAGAACATCGCCTTCACCACACCCTACCTAGAGAACCGGCAGATCGTCGTGGTAATCGCCAGGTCGACGGTCAGGAGCAAGGCGGACCTGGCCGGCAAGGTGGTCGGTCTGCAGGAGGGCAGTAGTGCGATCGATGCGGTCGAGAAGGACGATGTCGCCAAGTCGATCAAGGAACTCAAGAAGTACGGCGACAATGTCACTGCCTTGATGGATCTGTCGACCGGCCGTCTCGACGCGCTGGTGGTTGACGAGGTGGTCGGCCGCTACTACCTGGCCAAGAAACCGGGGGAATATCTCGTCCTCGAAGACAATTTTGGCAGCGAGGAGTACGGTGTCGGAGTCCGCAAGGACGATGCCGAGCTGCTCGCCAGACTGCAGAAGACGATGGACGAGATGAAGAAGGACGGGTCCGCCGCCCGCATTTCGAACGAGTGGTTTGGCAAGGATATCGTCAAGTAGGCGGTTCGGCGTGCCCCCCGGGCGAGCCGGCGGCCGACGGCAGGTGAAGCGCTGCCACCGGCTGCTCGGCCGGGTTTCGGCGTTGCAGTCCACCATGCGGCGCCCCGGGTGGTGATTGGCGGCATGAACTACCTGATCGAAATCCTCGGGCCGCTGCTCGCCGGGACGGCGGTGACGCTGCAGGTCTTCCTGCTCACGCTGCTCCTGGCCGCGCCGCTCGGTCTCGCCCTGGCGCTGCTGCGCGTGTCGCACTTTCGTGTCGCGAGCGGCATCGTCAATGGCTACATCTGGCTGATGCGCGGCACACCGCTGATGCTGCAGATGCTGTTCATCTATTTCGCCTTGCCCTTCGTGCCGCTGATCGGCGTGCGCCTGCCCGACTTCCCGGCGGCGATCGTCGCCTTCGTGCTCAATTACGCGGCCTATTTCGCCGAGATTTTCCGCGCCGGCATCCAGTCGATCGAGCGTGGGCAGTACGAGGCAGCCAGGGTGCTTGGCCTGGGTTACGGCCAGACCATGCGGCGAATCGTGCTGCCGCAGGTGATCAAGCGGATCCTGCCGCCGATGAGCAACGAGACGATCACCCTGGTCAAGGACACCTCGCTGATCTACGTACTGGCCATGAACGACCTGCTGCGCGCGGCGCGCGGCATCGTCCAGCGCGACTTCACCACCATGCCTTTCGTCGTTGCGGCTGCTTTCTACCTGATCATGACGCTGGTGTTGACCTGGGGCTTCAACTACCTGGAAAGGCGACATGCGGTTTATGACGAGTGATGCGGCGGGCGAGGTGCCGGTGATTCTGGCGCGCGACATCTGCAAGCGCTTTGCCGCTCTGCAGGTTCTCAAGAGCGTTTCGCTGAGTATCGACAAGGGTGACGTGGTTGCCGTCATCGGTCCCTCGGGGTCGGGCAAGAGCACCCTTCTGCGCTGCCTCAATCACCTGGAAACGGTCGATTCTGGCGAGGTGGTGATCGAGGGTGAAACGCTGGTCAGCACCGATGTTGCCGGCGTCTGCCATTATGCAGCGGAGGCCGAATTGCGTCGCATCTGTCGCAAGATGGGCATGGTCTTCCAGCAGTTCAACCTGTTTCCCCATCTCAGCGTACTGCAGAACATCATCGAAGCACCGATCACGGTCAAGGGGCTGTCGCGTGCCGAGGCCGTTCCGCAGGCCGAGGAGCTGCTGCGCAAGGTCGGCCTGCTCGACAAACGCGACAGTTACCCGGCACGGCTTTCCGGTGGTCAGAAGCAGCGTGTGGCGATCGCCCGCGCGCTGGCCATGCAGCCGGACATCATGCTCTTCGACGAGCCGACTTCGGCGCTCGATCCGGAACTGACCGGCGAGGTCCTGCGCAGCATGCGCCAGCTCGCCGACGAGCGTATGACCATGCTCGTGGTGACGCACGAGATGGCCTTCGCGCGCGAGGTGTCGACCCGGGTCGTGTTCATGGACGATGGCGAGATCGTCGAAACAGGTTCGCCGGACGAGGTCTTTGTGTGCCCGCAGCACCCGCGTACGCGCGCCTTCCTCGAACACATGCTGTAGCCTGTGGCGGCACAGCACCGGGGTGGGCCACGCGCCGCCGGCAGGGAGGCGCGCGGCGTCAGGCAAATCGCTGTATCCTGAATACTTTCCGATCATCGAGGAGAAGCGCCATGACGCTGTGCCCGATCGCCATTGTCGCCGGCTGCAAGAAATGCCCGGCGTTCTCCATCTGTCCCCTGAAGACCGTGCTCGGCGATGCGCCGAAGTCTGGCGAAGCGACTCCTCCTCAGGAAACGCCGCAAAACAAGTAGCCAAGTAGCGCCCGCCTAACGCCGGGGGTGGCGTGTGGTGCGTGGTATTGCAACACTTGCGCCAGTTGCTCGTTCCTGATTGGCTTGGCGAGGTAGTCGTCCATGCTCGGCGGCGAGGCAGTTGTCCCGGTCGTCCGGCGTGGCGTTGGTGGTCATCGCGACGATCGGGGTGCACGGCCGGTCGCGCGTCCTTTCGTGCAAATCGTGCGCGTCGCATCGAAACCATCCATGATCGGCATCATCAGGTCCATCTGCACGATGTCGAAGCGGCAGTCACGTATCCGGTCAACGACCAGTCCAGGCCGTTCCCGGTGAGCGTCACCCGATGGCCCGGGACTCCAGGACTGATCGCTACCAGTTGGTTGACCTCGTTGTCCTTGACCACCAGGATGTCGAGCACCTGGTTGTCCGCCTCCGACGCCTATCGGTGCGCGGACGGTGGGTGGCTGCTGACCGCTCCGCATTGTCCTTGTGGCGAAGCGAATCGAGCAGGAACAGTGAGGGGGAGCAACTGTCGATGACGTCGGGCAGCTTGTGCAGCAGGTCGCAGGGGTCGATGTTCGGCAGGACGGCGTCGAGAAAGACCAGGTCGACCGCGGCAACCTGGGCCCGATCCTCGTGGGGGAGCGACTGCAGCGAGATCTGGTCGAGTGAGTCCCCGATCGTCCGGTGACTTCGTGCCACGCCGGGTCGAGATAGATCCGGCAGCCTTCGGCAATCGATCCGGAAGGCGATCTCCTTGAGGCTCTCGACGAGCGTGCGATAGCCGCTGCTCGCTTTCCGCCAGTTCGGCCTCGATTCGCTTGTAATCGCTGCTGTCGGTGCGAATGGCGATGTATTTTCTCGGCTGCCCGGCAGTATTGCAGAACGGGACGATCGTCGCCCGGAATTAGAAGGGTTGGCCCGACTTGTTGCGGTCCCAAAGTTCCCCATGCCATGTCCGGCCAGCGGCGATCGTCGTCCATCCGTCATCGTGGACCACTGGCGGGTGCGCATCGGATTTCATGATCCGGTGGGTTGTTGCCAGGCAGTTCGTGACGCGCATAACCGCCGATCTTGCACCGGCAATGTTGCCACAGAGATCGGTCGTTCTGTAGTTCCCGCTGACTCTCCTCGCGGCGGCGTACCAGACCGGCCAGCAGGGCCGAGAGCGATTCGAGGTCGTCATCAACCGGCTGCCGTAATGGGCCACCGTTGGTATCGAGCAGCCTGGCAACGGTGGAGCGCAGTGAGCCGATGGCGACGACCGTGTCGTTGCTGGCGTCGCTGTCGTCCATTACCCATGTCTCGCCGGCGCCCGATCAGCCAACGCGTCGCGTGCCGGGAAAGATCGCCCTTCAGCGGTTCTGCCAGTACGCGCAGCAGCAAACGGCCGGTACCGAAGACCAGCAGCAGATCGGTTGTCGACTGCCGAATGGGGTCAACTCGTCAACCGCATTCTCTGTCCTGTGCAGCAGGCTTGAGCAAGCTGCATGTCGGCTTCTCCATGTGAGCACGCCGTGTTCGGGATGGGCGGCGCAGGATAGCGTGGCGTGATCCGGCAGACAAGACAGCGGCATGACCAGCGCGCGTCGGGGAAGGAGCGAGCGTAGCGGTGGGAAGAGCAAGTGGCGCCTGCTAGTCGACCGTGCGCTCGGTATCGGCATTCATCGTTGCGGGTTCCGGGCCGGGGCCGTGCGGTCGACTGATCCTGATTTCGTGAATCCTGCGCCGCGATGCCCGCTCTATTCTGACCTCCAGTCCGTCGATGACGCAGCTCTCGCCGGGTGCCGGGATCCGTTCCAGATGGCTGATGATCCACAGGTTTGCCGAGTCGTATGGTTTGCCGGCAAGATCCTGGCTGAAATGAGCTTCGAGGATGCGCAGCTCGGTGCTCCCGTCCACCACCAGTTCGCTGCCGTCCGGTTTCATCAGCAGCATCTGGTCGTCCTCGGGGGCTTCCTCGTGGTCATAGATCTCGCCGACCAGTTCTTCGAGAATGTCTTCGAGGGTGAAGATGCCGAGCAGGCCGCCAAACTCGTTCACCACTACGATGAGGTGGTCCTTGTTGCCGCGCAGCACTTCCAGCAGACCGTCGACCGGTTGGTTGGGCGGAACGAACAACGGTTCGCTGCCGGCCTCGTTGAGCGTCTTGTCCAGATGGCCCAGTGCCACCTCGCCGAGAATGCTCTGCAGCGTGACAACGCCGGTGATTTCCTCGGGGTTGCTCGAATAGACCGGGATGCGCTGATGCGATTCGGCAATGATCTCGTTGAGGGCATCACCGATCGTTCGCTTGCCGTCGAGCGAGAAGATCTGGTGCCGGTGCACCATGATGTCGCTGGCGCGCAGGGTGCTGAAATCGAAGATGCGACGGATCATCTGGTGTTCGCCTTCCTCGATCGATCCTTCCTGCGTGCCGTGCTCGGCCAGCGCGATCAGTTCGCTCTCCGTCACGCTGGGATCCTTGGGTGGACTGGAGAGGGTGTGCATCCAGCGGATAAAGGTTTCCAGCAACCAGACCAGTGGCGACAGGAGCTTGCCGAGTAGCTCCAGCGGCGCCGCCGCCAGCAACGCCACTGCGATGGCGTAACGCGAGCCGTAGGTTTTCGGTGTGATTTCGCCGAACATCAGGAGCAGCAAGGTGATTACCCCTACCGCCAGACCAGGGCCGAGATGGCCGAAATGCTCGGTCGCCACCACCGTGGCGAAGGTCGCCGCAGCGGTGTTCACCAGGTTGTTGCCGATCAGGATGATGACCAGCGTCCGGTTGAGGTTGCCCTTCATCCGGTGCAGGGCCCTGGCGCCGAAACGGTGTTCTGCCAGTAGCGCCTCGACCCGTGCCCGCGACAGCGTCGTAATGGCCGTCTCGGAGCCCGAGAAAAATGCGGAAAGGGCAAGCATCAGGATTAGCAGCAATGCTTCGGACACGGTCTGACTCACAAAAAGGGTCGCCCCCATGACTGGGGAGGCAGGGCGAGGATTACGGGGTTTTTTACACCACCCGGCAGATCGGCACAAGAAAAACCAGAGCGCTTGCTGCATGCAGGTCACCGGGGTTTCCCTGTCGTCCCCGGTTTGCCTGTTGTCATGATTGGTGGCCAATCGTGACACTTTCGTCTGCCGGGCGTCAGGCCGCCCGGTTTGCGCAAGCACCGCCGGCGAGCCGATGCTTGGCAGCCGGCGTGGCTGGTGTTTGACTATGGCGTCAAGCTTCCCGATAATTTCTGCCATCGCGCTGGTGACAGAAAGCGGTGCGCATCGCCGATTCGGCGTACAAGTCACTTGGAAGAGGGGCTATGGATCCTGCACTGTGGATGGAACTGGTCGTCTTTGTCGTTCTACTGGGATTCTCGGGATTTTTCTCGAGCACCGAAACTTCCCTGTTTTCGCTCAGCTCATATCAGCTCGACCAGATGCGCGCCAGCAAGCATCCGCGCGTCGAGCTGATCGAGCGGCTGCGCAGCGAGCCGCGGCGGCTGATCGTCACCATCCTGATCGGCAACGAGTTCGTCAACGTTTCGGCGTCGGTGATTTCGGCCGCGATGGTCATCCACCTGTTCGGTGCCGAGAACGAGATGGTCAACCTGCTGGTGATGGTGCCCATCCTCCTGCTGTTCGGCGAGATCACACCCAAGGTGCTGGCCATTCGCAACAACGTCGTCTTTGCCAGTGCCGAGTGCCGGCCGATCTCCCTTTTTGCGCGGCTGATCACGCCGCTGCGCGAGATCATTCGCCATGTCGCCGATTTCTTCATCACTCTGATCGTCGGCAAGCAGCGCTCACAGGGAAACCTGGTCACCGAGGACATGATCCGCACGCTGGTGCATGATGCCGTGGGCGAAGGTGCGCTCGATAGTCAGGAAGCGCAGTACATCGAGAAGATCTTCGACTTCGGCAGCAAGTCGCTGAGCGACATCATGCGGCCGCGTTCCGACATACAGTTTCTCTCGGCGGACCTGTCGGTAGCCGAGCTGCTGATGCAGATCAAGGCCACACAACAGTCACGCTACCCGGTTTACAAGGGGCGCCGCGACACCATTCTGGGAGTTCTATATACTCGCGATCTGCTCGGCGTCGATCTCGCTCGGCTGGAACGTGATCCGCAGGGCTTCCGCAAGCTGCTGCGGCAACCCCACTTCTTCCCCGAATCCAAGCTTGCGGTCGAGTTGTTCCACACCTTTCGCCAGCGCAAGCTGTCCTTTGCCCTGATCGTCGATGAGTACGGTGGCGTCACCGGGCTGGTGACGATGGAAGACCTGCTCGAGTGCGTTTTCGGCGAGATCACCAGCCCATCCGACAACGAGGTGGTGAGCAGTCACCTGGTGAGCGAACTGGCCGATGGCCGCCGGCTGATCGATACCAGCATGGCGCTTGATGACTTCAATCAGCAGTTCGCGGTGAAGATCGACGGCGAGGAGGTGGAGACCCTGTCCGGAGCGCTGCTCGAGGCTTTCGGAGAGCTGCCGCTCAGTGGTGCCGTCATCGACCTCTGTGGTCTGAGGTTTACCGTCGCAGCCATCGAACACAACCGCATCACGCAGGTACTGGTCGAGCGGTTGCCGGCGGTGATCGAGGATGCGGCGAGCGATGAAGTCGGCGCGCAGGCCCCGCCCACCCTGAGGGGCGAAGCAACCGCTGAACCGGAGCACCTGCCGGCCGATGCAGCGAATCAGAGGGAGGGCCTGTAAATAATGTCTGATGTCTGGATCACCGCCCTGCTGATGGTCGTCTGCCTGATTGCCGAGGGCTTCTTCTCGGGTTCCGAACTCGGCGTGGTCAGCGCCGACCGCATCAAACTGCGCCACGACGCGGCCAAGGGCTCGCGCGGCGCGCGCCTGGCGCTGGAAATGATCGAGAAGCGGCCGGAGTGGTTGCTGTCGACCACCCTAGTCGGCACCAACATCGCGGTTGTTGCCAACTCGACGATCGCCACCGCGCTGATGATCGAGCTGTTCGGTGAGGCGGGGAGCTGGCTGGCGGTGATCCTGGTGGCGCCGCTGATCTGGGTGTTCGGCGAAATCGTCCCGAAAAGCGTCTTCCAGCAGCGTGCCGACACCATCACGCCTTACGTCATCTACATCCTGCGCTTCTTCTCGATCGCCTTCTGGCCGATCCTAATCGTTTTCGTGACCCTGTCGAAACTTCTCTCGCGCTTGGCGGGCGCGCGCGACGAGCACAACCCCTTCACCCTGCGCGAGCAGATCCAGAGCATGGTGCAGATGCCGCCGCAGGAGGGCGGCGACATCCAGGCCATCGAGAAGACGATGATCCGGCGCATGTTCAACTTCTCGGAGACCACGGTCTACAAGGTGATGGTCCCCTTGATCGATGTGAGCGCCATAGAAAAGGGCTGCACCGTCGGCGAGGCAGTGCGCTTGGCGGTACAGTGTGCGCACGTCCGACTGCCAGTTTACGATGGGCGGATCGACCGTGTGATCGGAGTGCTTAACACCATGGATTTGCTCGGTGTGGAGCAGTCGTCATCGATCGAACCGTTCATCGGTCCGACGCGCTACGTTCCAGCCAGCAAGAGCGCCGAGTCGATGCTCGTCGAGCTGCGCAAGGATGGCGACGCGATGGCCGTGGTGATGGACGAATTCGGTGGGGCCGAGGGGATCGTGACGATCGAGGACATCATCGAGGAAGTGGTCGAGGACATTCAGGACGAGTACGACCGGCAGGAGAAACCCGCCGAGTGGCTCAAAAAGCTTGGTCATCACGACTATCTGGTCAGCGCACGCGCCAACCCGGCCTTGCTGGTTGAGAAACTGGGACTGAAACTGCCCGGCGACGGCAGTTACGACACGCTCTCGGGTTTCCTGCTTGAATACGCGCGCGAGATTCCCGGTCCAGGAACGGTGATAGAGGTCGAGGGAATCAAGTTCACCATCCAGCGCGCGACACCGCAGGTCATCCAGGAAGTACAGATCCGCTGGTAGCGAAGCAGGGTAGGATCGGCAAGTGAATCGCCCCGGGTTTCGTGGAGGCCCGTTGGGTTAAGTCAGGCCGGGGTGGTGGCCTGACGGGCGAATGGCCGATAGTAGTTTTCTTCAGCTTCGGCAGGGGGAAGATATCCAATCGGTTCAAGCAGTCTGTGGTGGTTGAACCAGGACACCCATTCCAGCGTGGCCAGCTCCAGTGACTCCTTGGTCTTCCAGGGTGCCCGGTGTCACCAGCGGATGTAAATTGATACAGGCCAGCGATTGAAAGTTGATACACCGAGTTGAGAAGATCGGCGGATTTGAGGCGCCGGTGATGACGAACGAGGGGTAGATGGAAATCGAGGTCTTAAGGAAACACGGCTTCAGCCTTCGCCGGATAGCGGCGGAAGTCGGATGCGCGG
>ERZ761603.1426-NODE-1426-length-17932-cov-42.777032_pt1 | contig 17932 bp, 17 predicted proteins | sample MGYA00511879_ERZ761603 | MGnify/ENA primary metagenome ERZ761603 (study PRJEB28899, sample SAMN02850040) | bioreactor sludge metagenome | biome: EBPR Sludge; feature: EBPR Bioreactor; material: flocular biomat | place: Australia: Thorneside Wastwater Treatment... | reverse complement strand
AACAGTCCTTACCCTCACCACCCGCTACCATGGAATTTGAAATGAGAACTGCTGGAGAGGAAAAGCAACGATGCGTCGGTTTCCCGCCATGCTTGGATGGTAACGATGTCCTAACCAAACCGTGGCCCCGAACGGGCTGACTGGTCCATCATTCGGCGACCACCACCACTCCTCCACGCCTGCGATCACCAGCGCCGGACAGGTAACCGTTGCTGCTGGCGACGCAGTTGACGCCGCCAAAGAACATGCTAGTCGAGTCGAAGCGCGTTGCACCCGGCCAGGCGGTCTGCAGGGCGTCGGCCGCTCCGGCGGCGAGGCCGACATCCTCAAACCACAGCTTCCTGCCTTCGACATGCAGGCGGGCGGAGTTGACCGCCTCGTCGAGCGGACGCCGATAGAGCAGCAGGTTGAGCAGCGCCTGCAGGATTGCGCTGCGGATCCTGTTCGAACCGCCGCTACCGAGCGCGAAGCACGGTCGATCGCCGGCGAGGACGATGGTCGGTGACATCATCGTACTCATCCAGGTTCCCGCTGCCAGTCGATGGAAGCCGCCCGGGTTGATGTCGTCCTCGCCTAGGAAGTTGTTGACGTGGATCCCCAGCCCCGGGAGTGCATGGCCACAACCTTCGCCGTTACTGGTGGTCATCACCGCTGCCATGCCTTCGGCATCGATTACCGAAATGTGCGTCGTCGCCCCGAGGGGGTTCTCGGTGCGCAGGGAGCGAGCGCGTCCGACCCATGCCGGGAGAGCGTCACCGGCTAGCAACGAGCGGATTGCCCCCGGGTCGGTGCGAAGCAGTTCGTCGTAGCCCGTCTGGCGGAAGTCCGATACGGTCGCCAGGACCGCTGCCAGCGCGAGCTGGTGCTCGCGTGACAGGAATTCCTCTTTCCCGAGACCAAGGCCCTCGGCGATACGCATCCCGACGCCGATCAGGCCTCCCCCCGCGGCGGGCGGCGGGTTGGTCAGAACGGTGTGGGCGCCGAAGGGGACACGCAACGGCTCACGCACCACCGGGGCGTAGGCGGCGACATCCTGCGCCGTGATCAGACCGCCGTGGGCCGGGCCGAAGTGGTCGACCAACGATTCCCAGTACTTCGCCACCTGTGTGTCGGGATCGTCTTCACCAAGGGCGTGCAGGAAGTCGCCAAGTTCCGGGTTGGCCAGCCGATCGCCGGCTTTCGGCAGCAGTCCACCAGGAAGGAAGAGGCGTGCCACGGTGGGCGAGTGTCTGGTGATCGGGGCGATCAGGCCGGCAATCATCGCGATCTGAGGACTGACCCTGAAGCCGTCGCGTGCCCAGGCTGCCGCCGGTGCCACGACCTCGCGCAGTGGCCGGCGGCCGGCGCGACGATGCAGGGCCAGGAGGCCGACCAGTTCGCCGGGAATTGCCGCTGCCGCTTTGCCGATGTGAAAGACCTGTGTGGCCTGTCCAAAATCGACGGTGATCGGCGCAAAGTCCAGCTTCGGCAGCGTGGCAAGTCCGCGCCCCGGCGCCGCGGCAAAGAAATCGAGCACTTCGTAGCCATCGTCGGCATCGCCCCAGAGGCAGACGCCGCCGCCGCCAAGCGATGTCAGCGGGAGTTCGGTCACTGTCGCCGCGAGCTTGGCAGCGACGATCGCGTCGATCGCGTTGCCGCCGCGGCGCAGCAGGCGCGCGCCGGCAGCCGCCGTATGCGCCTCTGACGCCGCGATTACCCCACGTATGCTGCTCATTTACGGAGAATACGCGATGGCCCGGCGATCGGGAAGCCGGCCTGAAGACTAAAGTACGGGAACAGTCTTCCTGCCTGGCCGAGTCACGGCGCGCCTGCAAAATCGCGGGCGATGGCGGCACTCAATGTCTTTGCTTCCACTAGAATGGGCGCTTTGCCAGACTGCGACCAGCAATCATGATCCGCACCCGTTTTGCGCCTTCTCCAACCGGTTTCCTGCACATCGGTGGTGCGCGCACCGCACTCTTTTCCTGGGCTTACGCCCGCCGCCACTCGGGTTGCTTTGTGCTGCGCATCGAGGATACCGACCTTGTCCGGTCAACGCCGGAAGCCGTGCAGGCGATTCTGGACGGCATGCGCTGGTTGGGCCTGAGCTACGACGAGGGTCCCTTCTACCAGACGCAGCGCATGCCTCGCTATCGCGCCGTGATCGAGGACATGCTTGCCGCCGGCAGCGCCTATCGCTGCTACATGACGCCGGATGAACTGGAGCGCCTGCGCGAGGAGCAGCGTAGCGGGGGGCTCAAGCCGCGTTATGACGGTCGCTGGCGGCCGGAGCCGGGCAAGACGCTACCGACTCCGCCAGCGGGTGTGCAGCCGGTCGTTCGTTTCAGAAATCCGACTACCGGCGTCGTCGCTTGGGATGACCTTGTCAAGGGGCGTATCGAGATCGCCAACAGCGAGCTCGACGACCTGATCATTGCGCGTGCCGATGGCACGCCGACCTACAATTTCTGTGTGGTTGTCGATGATTGGGAAATGGGCATCAGCCATGTCATCCGCGGCGACGACCACGTCAACAACACGCCTCGCCAGATCAACATTCTCCGGGCCCTCGGCGCGCAGGTGCCGCTCTATGCCCACCTGTCGATGATTCTTGGCGACGATGGGCAGAAACTGTCGAAGCGTCATGGCGCGGTCAGTGTCATGCAGTACGACGATGACGGTTACCTGCCGGAAGCGGTGCTCAACTATCTTGGGCGCCTGGGCTGGTCGCATGGCGATGACGAGATCTTCTCGATGCAGCAATTCTGCGCCTGGTTCGATCTCGACCATATCACCGCTTCGGCCGCGCAGTTCAACTGCGAAAAGCTGAACTGGCTCAATGCGCACTACCTCAAGCGCGCCGACACGGCGCGACTCGCAACGCTGGTGAAACCACGACTTGAGGCGCGTGGCGTGACGGTCACGGCCGCTCCGGCGCTCGTGGCAATCATCGACCTGCACAAGGAGCGTGTCGCGACCCTCAACGAGCTGTCCGACCTTGCGCAAACGTTCTATATCGATCCGCAGCCGAAACCAGAACTCCTGGCCAAGCACCTGACTCCTGAGGCGTTGCTGCTCCTGGCTGATTTCGTCGCCCGCCTGCCGGATATCGCCTGGGAGGTGGCCGCCATCGGCGCTCTGATCAAGGAATGCGTCACCCGACACGGTCTGAAGATGCCCAGGCTCGCGATGCCCATCCGTGTGCTGCTGACTGGTCTGGAGCAGACACCGGCGGTCGATGCCCTGATCGCCGTCTTTCCTCGTGAGACGGTTCTCAAGCGACTGGCCGTTGCCAGGGAGGCGACCCTGCTCTAATGCGGGTTCCGTGATCCACCGTTCCTATCGGATGACGAAGCTCAACGCCGCGCGTAGCGCTTTACAGCAGCAGTGCTACTCCCTATAATCCCGTCTTCTTTCGCGGGGGTATAGCTCAGCTGGGAGAGCGCTTGCATGGCATGCAAGACACTACCCTTTCACGGTAGGTACCGGGGTTCGAATCCCCGTGGGGACGCCACTTACGGCAGCAACGGCTCACTTGAGAAAGTTGAGCCGTTTTGTTTTGGGCAGACGCCAGGACGCGTTCAGCGGGTCACTCCGGTTGGCGGGAATCGATGCTGATAGTTACCGGCCCGTCGTTGACCAGGTGGACCCGCATCTCGGCACCGAAAACGCCAGTCTGCACGTGGCGCCCGAGGGCGCTTTCAAGCTGCCCGACAAAGCGTTCGAACAATGGTTGGGCGAGTTCTGGTGGTGCGGCGCGACTCCAGGAGGGACGATTGCCTTTCCTGGTCGACGCGAAGAGCGTGAACTGGCTGACTGCCAGGATCTCTCCTTCAGTGTCGCTGACGCAGCGGTTCATGACGCCTCCGGCATCGGGAAATATGCGCAGCCGGACAAGCTTGGCCGCGGTCCACGAGAGATCGTGGTCAATGTCGCTGGCTTCGAAGCCGGCCAGGATCAAGAGCCCCGGGCCGATCTTGCCCATCACTTCGCCGGCAACCTCAACCCGCGCCGAGGTGACCCGCTGCACGACTACCCTCATGACGGTTCAGACTCCTTGCAGACGGCCCTTCTCGCCGGCCGGCAGCCAGTGCACCGGGGAGCTCAAGGGTTCTGGCTGCAGCGTCACATGCGTGATGCCCTGCTCAGCGAGCACGTGCCGACCGGCGGCGAGGACCGTCGGCCATTGTTCCAGCGATTCGACGATGAGATGCGCCGAAAGGGCAACCCGTTTCGATGACAAAGTCCAGATGTGCAGATCATGTACTGAGGCGACGCCCGGCAGGCTGGCCAGCACCCGCCCGACCTGTTCGGTAGACAGGCTGGGTGGCACACCTTCCATCAGCGCCTGCAGGACTTCGCGCAGCAGACGCAGACTCGAAGCCAGCATCAGAGCGCAGATCAACAGGGAGAGCAGCGGGTCGGCCGTCATCCAGCCGGTCCACATGACGATTGCGCCGGAGACCAGCGCGGCGACCGAGCCGAGCAGATCCCCGAGCACGTGCAGCAGGGCTCCGCGGGTATTCATCGTCTGCTCGCCGTGCATGAGCAGCCAGGCAACAGCGATGTTGAGGGCCAGGCCGAGCGCCGCAACCAGGGTCACCGCTTCGCCATTGACCGCCGCAGGTTCGAGGATGCGGCCGACAGCGGCGACCGAGATGCCGACCACCACCAAGACCATGAACAGCACATTGAGCAGTGCTGCCAGCGTCTCGACGCGGCCATAACCGTAAGTGTGATGTCGGGTCGGCGGCCGTTGCGAGAGCCAGGCGGCAAAAGCCGCCAGAGCGAGCGAGGCACTGTCGGTGACCATATGCCCGGCATCTCCGAGGAGAGCCAGCGAGCCTGCCCAGAAGCCGGTCACCGCCTCGACTCCGGCGAAGCCGAGCGTCAGGAGCAGGGCCCAGAGCAGGCGTGGACCGGCATCGGCATGCTGATGATCGGCATGGTCATCATGCTGGCCGTGTTCGTGGCGGTGTTGATCGCTCATGGTGCGGGCATTCTACCCGAGATCAATGCCGCGTTCGCTCAGGGATGCGGGCGGAAGACGGCACCACTCAGTACGCCGCGTACCGTTCCTGCCAGAGTCACAAGCCAGAGAATCAACAACAGACCCCAGCAGGCGATCCCGACCCATTCCACCCCCGGCAGACCGGACGCGCGCCCGAGTCGGAAGCTGGCCGAGACGAAGGCGCCGAGCGGGAAGATGAAGCCCCACCAGGAAAGCGCAAACGGCAGCATTCCCCGACGCTGAGCTGCCGCCGTCAGCAGGGTAGCCATCACCACCCACCAGGCGCCAAAGCCTCAGAACAGCAAACCCGGGAAGAGTAGCGTGCCGGTCGATATCGCGATCGGCAACTGCTCGGCCAGATTGAGAAGGCTGACCGGAATGACCGCAACTGGTGCCAGATGGATCCATACCGTCGGCGTCAGGATGCCGAACGCCGGCTTCACCAGATACTTTCGCTGCAAAGTCATTGCCAGCAGACCAAGGTACATCAGCGTCCCGGCACCGAGAGCAACGACATTGACCAGTAGCGCCAGGTCGCGTACGCCACCCGTCAGATGGCCGACCAGCGGGCCACCGGCAATCGGGATGACGACCAGGCCAACTGCCGGAATGAACTTGGCCGGCGTCACATGTTCCAGTCCAACGTGCTCACCATTGAACATCGCGTAGAGCACGGCGAAGCCAAGAGTGAAGGTGAGTGCCGCACCCGGCCACCAGAACCACAGTGCCAGGTTTGTCTGCGCGCCAAAGGCCGTGAATTGCGCGGCGATGACCAGCATGGCAATCGAAAAGGTTGGATAGAAACTCGCCTGCACCGGATGTTGCAGTGTTGCCAGCGCCGTCCGGGGATGAATGACCCAGCGTGCCAGCCACGGCACTCCCAACGCCGAGAACAGCAGCAGGGTGAAGTAATGCAGACCCCAGGCGAGCGCCTCGAGGATCGGCCAGTGTGCGGCAAGGGCAAGCGTCGTGAGGCTCAGGACACCGCTCCCCATGACCGAGGCGAACCACCCGGGAGAAAAGTTGCGGACGATTTCGGAGAAGCTCAGGGGCGGCAACGGGGCAGTGGACATGCGATGGCGTCCTGGTGCATTAGCAAAGGCTGATTATCCTCCAGGATCCGCTTCTTTGCTGCGTTATGAATGAACGGGAAAAAATACCCCTGCCGTGCCATGGTCAGTATTGCTATCATCACATGAGCCTGATTCTCCGGAGAGAGATCGGCTGGCTGGTTGGCTCAGGAGCGCGCGCTATGCGCTGACGATATCTCGCAACCGCTCGCTACTGGCCAGCCCAAAATGCAGGAGGGAGAAGTCCATGGCAAGCCATCGTGAGAGTCGCAGCATTGCACTGCCACCTGAATGGCTGTTCGATATCGTTGCCGATGTCGAGCGTTATCCGGAATTCCTGCCGCTGATGCGCGAAGCGAGGATCGTCGGCCGTCACCAGGACACTTACCAGACCGAGCAGAGTCTGGCGCTGGGAATGCTGATGCATCGTTTCCGCACGCAGACCGAACTGGTCCGCCCACACGCGATCACGGTCATTTCCGACGATCGCTCCTTCTGCCGGTTCGACATCCACTGGGCTTTCTCACCGCTGGGCGACGACCACTGTCACGTCGATTTCGCGCTCGATTGCGCCACTCGCTCGTTGTTCCTGAGGCCGGTCATCGACATGCTGGTCCTGCCGATGGCCACCAGCATGGTCGCTGCCTTCGAGGCCAGGGCGCACGCGCTGGCAGCGAAGGCAGGCGTTGCGGACTCTGTTCGGCAGTCGACGGTGGCTTCGTTCGATCCGGACTTGCCCGAGGGCGGACCGGGTGGCCTTTAGCCGCCAACCAGCCACGCCTCCCGCGTCAGCGAACAGCTCTGCGGCAAGCAGCGGACCTCGCGATGCCCACGGCCAATCACGGGTTGACGCCGGGCGCCGGAGCGACAGGCACGGCAGCCAGTTCCACCCAGAAGGCCTCGGCCAGGATCGATGGCCACTGGCTCCTCGGTACAGGACGTGAATTCTGACGGTTCTGCGACCATGGCCGGTTAAAATGCGAGGCTTCTCGAATCAAGGACTGCACCGTGAGCCAGGAGCCAACCATTAGTGCGTCAAATTCATCCGCACTCGCCGGCACCCACTTCATCCGTAACATCATCGAAGCCGATCTCGCCGCCGACAGGCACGCGCTGCGCAGATGGTCCGGTCACCCGGGCCCGGCAGCGCAGCAACTCGCCGGTCCGCTTGACCCGGCAAGGATCCGTACGCGTTTTCCACCCGAGCCGAACGGCTACCTCCACTTCGGCCATGCCAAATCGATCTGCCTGAACTTTGGGCTGGCGCAGGATTACGGTGGTCGCTGCCACCTTCGTTTCGATGATACCAATCCGGAGAAGGAAGAACAGGAATACGTCGACTCGATCGTCGATTCCGTGCGCTGGCTCGGCTTCTCGTGGGATGGCTCGGGCGAGGCGGGGGAGAGTGAGTGCAACCTCTATTTCGCCTCGAACTATTTCGACTGGATGGTCCAGTTTGCCGAATACCTGATTGCCAGCGGGCACGCCTACGTCGATAGCCAGAGCGCCGAAGCGATGCGAGCCACGCGCGGCACGCTCACCGACACCGGAACCGACTCACCGTTTCGCCAGCGTGGCGTCGAGGAGAACATGGATCTCTTCAAACGCATGCAGCAGGGCGAGTTTCCGGATGGCGCGCACGTCCTGCGCGCGAAGATCGACATGGCGTCGGCGAACATCAACCTGCGTGATCCGGCGATCTATCGCATCCGCCATGCCAGCCATCACAACACCGGCGATCGGTGGTGCGTTTATCCCATGTACACCTATGCCCACCCGATCGAAGACGCGCTTGAGAACATCACCCACTCGATCTGCACGCTCGAATTCGCCGACCAGCGGCCGTTTTACGACTGGCTGCTCGAGCGTCTCGCCGAAGGCGGCCTGTTGCAGCGCCCGCTACCGCAGCAGATCGAGTTCTCCCGCCTCAATCTGACCTATATCGTGCTCTCGAAGCGCAAGCTGATCCAGCTCGTCGAGGAAAAGCACGTCGCCGGTTGGGATGACCCGCGTCTGCCGACGCTTGTCGGCGCGCGTCGCCGTGGTTACCCGGCCGAAGGTTTCCGCCTCTTCGCCGAGCGAGTCGGCGTATCAAGGTCCGATTCCCTGATCGAGTACACGCAACTCGAAGACACCATGCGCGAAGTGCTCAACGACTCCGCCGAGCGCCGCGTCGCCGTGCTGGACCCGCTGCGGCTGATCATCGACAACTACCCGGCCGGCCAGAGCGAAGACTGCTTCGCTCCCAACCATCCGCTCAAGCCTGAGACAGGCAAGCGCGCGATGCCCTTTGGCCGGGAGCTGTGGATCGAGCGTGAAGACTTCATGGAGCACCCGAGCAAGGGCTACCATCGCCTTTACCCGGGCAACATGGCGCGCCTGCGCTACGGCTATGTTGTCCGCTGTATCGGCTGCGAGCGTGACGAGGGTGGCGCCGTCAGCGCCGTGCACTGCGAGTACCTGCCCGACTCGAAGAGTGGTACGGCAGGCGCCGACGGCTACAAGGTCAAGGGCACTCTGCACTGGGTTTCAGTTGCCGACGCCTGTCTGGCCGAGGTGAGGCTATACGATCGTCTGTTCACCGTTCCGTCTCCCGGGGCCAGGCGCGAAGACGATCCCGAAGGCGTCGAGCGCGACTTCCTCGCCGACCTCAACCCGGACAGTATCCGCGTCATCCATGCCTGGCTCGAGCCTGCCCTGAAGACTGCCCGCGCGGAAGAGCGTTTCCAGTTTGAACGTCACGGTTATTTTGTGGCCGATCGCGTCGACTCGACGGAAGGCGCTCCGGTATTCAACCGGACGGTGACGCTCAGGGATTCCTGGTCGGCACGACCCGGTCAGCGGAAATGACGTGCAGAGCGGCTGCGGTCGGCTGATCGAGAAAACCGGCTGCGGGCGCCAGTGACCGCGACGCCGGACCTGGAGGCTCCCCTACGCCAACAGTTCCAGCACCTTCTCGGGCGGCCGTCCGAGCACCGCCCTGTTGCCGCGCACGACAATCGGACGCTCGATCAGAACCGGGTGCGCGATCAGCGCGTCCAGCCACTCCTCGTTGCTCAGGGTGCGTCCCGCGTAGTACTCCCTAAACACGGATTCGCCGCGGCGGACGAGTTCATGCGCCTGCATGCCGAGCTTGCTCAGCAATGCGCGCAGCTCTTCACGGCTCGGTGGGATGGTCAGATAGTCGATGATTTCGGCAGGAACGCCGCTTTCGGCGATCAGCTGGCAAGCGGCGCGGCTCTTCGAACAGCGCTTGTTGTGATAGATGCGGACGGGCACATCAGTCATCTGGTTCTCCCGGGCAAGAGTTGATCGGCAAATCGCCGCCTGTCGGTGTTGTGCTCAACGCCACAAACTCAACGGCGGATCAGCAATGATCGCACGCAGGATGTCGCTGCGCGAGACGAAGCCGACCAGCGCCTCCGTTTCGTTGACGATCGGTACGCCAGCGACCTGGTGTTCGAGCATCACCTGCGCAATGCGCCGGATGTCGGTGACCGGGTCGGCCGTGACGACCGGTGTGCTCATGACGTCGCTGACCCGTTTTGTCAGCACATCCCGAACTCGCCCCTCGTCGACGTTAAGCACGGTCAGCAGATCGCGCTCGCTGACGATGCCAACCAGGCGGTAGCCCGGGTCGAGCACCGGCGCCTGGTGAATGCGCCGCGCGAGGAGGATTCGCCAGGCCCGTTCGACCGCGTCATCGCTGGCCACCGAGACCACTTGGCGCTGCATGAGCTGGTAGGCATGGTAGAGCGGCCCACGATCATGCTCCGCGCGCAGCATCTCGCGGTAGGCGCCGATAGCCTGCGCAGTCGGAGCGCTGGATGGGAGTGCCTGCTCTTCCCCGGCGATTGGTTGGACAGCGGTGCTGGGGAAGACCCCTGGGACCTCACTGAGTCTTTCGAAAGTGCCGCGGAAGATGGGACCACTCAAGCCATATACTGAAAACACGCTTCACTCCTCATTTTGCGTTGCCGAAGCAGCGAAACCCCGCTCGGGGGCCGTCCCGTCAAGGTGCCTCATTCTGCGCGCAAGGCTTCGACCGCGTCCAGCCGTGCGGCGCGTGTGGCGGGCAGCACTCCGGCCAGCAGGCCGATCGCAATTGCGATGCCTTCGGCCAGAGCGACGAAACTGAGTGGGGTGTGCACCGGCAGAGCCGGTACCAGCAGATGGATCAGTTGTGCGAGACCGATGCCGAGCAGCAGGCCCAGCAGCCCGCCAAGCGCCGAGAGGGCGACGGCTTCGCCAAGAAAGAGACCGAGAATGGTGCGGCGCGGTGCGCCGAGCGCGACCAGCAGGCCGATTTCGCCGGTCCGTTCGGTGACGGCGATGGTCATGATGGTGACAATGCCGACGCCGCCGACCAGCAGCGAAATGCTGCCGAGTGCGCCAACCGCCATGGTCAGGACATCGAGGATGTTCGACAGCGTGCGCAGCATGTCTTCCTGCGTGGTGATGGTGAAATCCTCACGCCCGTGGCGCGCCTTGAGCGTTGCCTTGACCAGGGCACTGACGCCGGCGGCAGGGACGCCTTCCTCGTACGACAGATCAATTTTCATGATGCCGTCGCGGTTGTAGAGTTCGAGCGCGCGGGCGGTCGGGATGTAGGCGGCGTCGTCGAGATCGATGCCAAGGAACTGGCCCTTGGCCTCGAGGACGCCGATGACGCGAAAATGCAGACCGCCGATGCGCATCCGCGCTCCCAGCGGATTGTCGGTCCCGAACAGCTCTTCCTTGAGCTTGGCGCCGAGAACGACGAAAGCGCGCGAGTTGTCTGCGTCCTCGGCCGGCAGGAACTGGCCGCTGCGGACCCGGATGCTGAACACCTTGAGCATGTCTGCGCTGACTCCGTTGACCGTCGTGCGCCGCAGGCGGCCATTGGCATTCACCTCGGTATTGCCCCAGACGGTGGCCGTCATGCCGGTGATGTGCGGCAGATGCGAGAGTGCGCGAGCGTCTTCGAGCGTTAGCGGCCGCACCGAAGTCGGGATACCGGTCGGCGAGTGGCCGGAGGTCTTCGTCTTGCCCGGCGCGATGCTGATGACATTGGTGCCAAACTGGGTAAACTCGGCGAGGACGAAGCGGTGGATCCCCTCGCCGATCGAAGTCAGCAGGATCACCGCGGCGATACCGACGGCGATTCCGAGCAGGGTCAGAAAGCTGCGCAGGCGGTGCGCGGTGATCGCGCGCAAAGCGAGTTGCAGCGAGTCGCGCGGGCGGATCATCGCATGCCGCTCCCGCGCTCAGCGTCGCGACAGCGACTGCACGGGATCAAGCCTCGCCGCTCGCCGCGCCGGCAGAACGCCGAAGAGGATGCCGGTGGCCAGCGCCGTGCCCAGTCCAGCGAGCACTGCCCAGTCCGGCGGAAAGGCCGGAAAGGCCGGGTATAGCTGACGGATGATCGCCGCGCCGGCCTGGCCCAGGACGAAGCCGAGCAGGGCGCCGGCCACCGACAGCATCGCCGCCTCGGTCAGAAAAGCGTTGCGGATGGTTGCGCCGGTCGCACCGAGTGCTTTGAGGAGGCCGATTTCCGCTGTCCGCTGGGTGACCGAGACGAGCATCACGTTCATCACCAGAATGCCGGCGACGGCGAGGCTGATGGCAGCGATGCCGGCAACCGCCAGCGTCATGGTACCGAGCAGGCGGTCGAAAGTGGCGAGGACAGCATCCTGGGTAATGACCGTTACATCTTCTTCGCCCTCGTGACGAAGCCGGATGATTTCGGTCACCTGCACCTTGGCGGGTTCGATGGCATCCCGGCTCGTGGCTTCGACAAGGATGCGGAACAAGGTGTTGCTGTTGAACATCGCCTGTGCCAGAGCAACCGGGATGATCACCAGTTCGTCGGTATTCATCCCCAGCCCCTGGCCGGTCGAGGCGAGGACGCCGACGATGCGGAAACGACGGTCCCCGATGCGTACCAGCTGGCCTAGCGCCTCGTCGCGGCCGAACATCTCATCGCGTATCCTGGCGCCGATGACTGCTTCGGACACGCCGCGACGCCAGTCACCCAGCGGCAGGAAACGCCCCTGCGCCAGCGTCAGGCGGCGCACTTCGATGAAGTCGGCCGTGGTGCCGGCAACCATCACCTCGCGCAGCTTGCCGCCGACACTGATCTCCGACGTGCCGACGGCCAGTGGGGCGACGCGGTGCACGGCGCTGGCTCGCCGAAGCGCCTGGGCGTCATCGACGGTCAGATCGCGCGGCGTGCTGGTGATGGCGTTGCCGGGATTGAAGCCGCCGGTCTGCGAACGGCCAGGCAGAACGATCACCAGATTGCTGCCGATTGAAGAAAACTGGTTCAGCACGTAGCGGCGTGCACCATCGCCGAGTGCCGTCAGAACGACCACAGCGGCAACTCCAATGGCCATCGCGACAACCAGGAGGAAGGTGCGCAAGGGGCTGCCGGTCGCCGCGTCGCGGGCGAAGCGGATCAGGTCGGGCGTGCGCATCGGTCGGCAGCCGTCTCGCTGCTGCGCCACCGGTCATGCTGCAGGGCGCCATCTTCCATCAGCAGTTGGCGTCGCGCGCGCGCGCCGAGGCTGGTATCGTGAGTGACGACCATCAGGGTGACGCCGCGTTGGTTGAGTTCTTCGAGCAAGCGCATGACCTCCTCTCCGGTGGCGCGATCGAGGTTCCCGGTGGGTTCGTCGGCGAGGATCAACGCGGGCTGCATGACCGTTGCGCGGGCAATCGCAACGCGCTGGCGCTGCCCACCCGAGAGCTGATCCGGGCGATGACCGGAGCGGTTCTCGAGGCCATAGTCCCTCAGCGCGAGGGCGACGCGTTGAGCGCGCTGGGCCGGCGCGATACCCGCCAGAATCATCGGCAGGGCGATGTTTTCGGCGGCGGTCAGGCGGGGTACCAGATGAAAACTCTGGAAGACGAAGCCGATGCGCTCACTGCGTACGCGTGCCTGTTCCTCGGCCGAAAGCGTGGTGACGTCGCGCCCCTCGAGCCGGTAGGTGCCGGCATTCGGACGGTCGAGCAGGCCGAGCAGATTGAGCAGGGTCGACTTGCCTGAACCGGACGGGCCCATCACTGCCACGTATTCCCCGGCAGCGATGCAGACGTCGAGGCGGCGCAGCGCATGGACCTCGCTGTCACCGAGTCGGAAAACCCGCTCGATGCCGGCAAGTGCGATCAGCGGAGCACTCATCAACTACTGGCCGCTCGCTGCCTGCCTGCTGTCGACCGAATAGTGTGCACCGGCCGCGACGCCTGCACGTTCGAGCGAGGTGACCACCCGCTCACCGGTGGTCAGACCTTCGAGCACTTCGGTAAATTCCCAGTTGGCAAGGCCAGTCCTGAGCTTCCGTTCTTCGAGCGTGCCGTCAGCCGCCGCCACCAGCGCTCGGCCGCCTGCGAGCAGCGCCGACGAGGGAATGCGGATGACGTTCTCGCGAACGGCCAGGATCACTTCGATATCGGCGCTATAGCCAACCAGGAGCTTGCCCGGTGCTGCCGGGTCATCGAAGGTCGCCTCGATGTCGACGGTACGCGCCTGTTTTTCGACCGCCGAGACATACGGCGCTACGCGCCTGACCTTGCCCGGGAAGGTCTGCCGGGGCAACGCATCGAGGCTGATCCGGACCGGCTGCCCGGCGGCGATCCGCGGCGCATCGACTTCATCCATCGGTGCCTTGACATAGAGACAGGAGTCGTCGATCAGGTCAATCGCCGGCGGCGTCGGCACGCCCGGCGGCGACGGTGTCGAGTACTCGCCAACCTCGCCAACGATCTTGGCGATGGTGCCCGCGAATGGCGCATAGAGTACCGTCCGCCCCTGCTCGACGCGGCTCAGGCTGACTCTCGCCTCGGTCTGTGCCACGTCTGCTTTGGCCGCCTCGCAGCCGGCGCGCCGGGCAAGCGCCTCACTGCGCGAACTCTCCTCTCTGGCGCCTGAAACAAAACCCTGGGCACGCAACGCTGATTGACGATCGGCTTCGCGTTCGGCGTTGGTTGCCACGGCGCAGGCTTCGCTGACGCGTCTACGAGCCGTCACCACCTGCGACGCCAGCCACGCACTCTGCGCCTGTTGATCGTCGTTCCAGAGTTTCATCAGCAGTTGGCCCTTGCTTACCCGGTCCCCCTCCTTCACCGCCAGCAGTTCGATGCGGCCACCGCTGATCGTCGACAGCCGGGTACGCTGACAAGCCTCAACCGTTCCCGCGCGGGTATTCGAGATCGTCGATTCGACGAGGCCACGTTCGATTTCCTTCAGCACGACGGCAACCGGTTTCGGTCGGGTCGACCACCAGATGCCTGCGGCAACCAGCAGCATCACCAGAAGCGCGACAAGCAGACGGCGAAAGAGGGGCGACAGCATGGCAGGGCTCAGTTCAGCAGTTCAGAAAGATGGGTCGGGCAACGAGCCACGCCATCGAGGTCCTATGGGCTGCCGCTGTTCTGGCCGTCTGCCTCGACTTGCCGAACAGTCTCGTCGTCGGGCCTTACTTGCTTGCGCTGGCCGACGGCGCGCTGTCGAACTCACGCAGTTTGGAAAGCTTGAACTGCGTCGCCTTGTTCGACGGATCCAGTTGCAGGGCCTGGTCATAGGAGTGGCTGGCGAGCCTGGCGTAAACATCGCCGAGATTCTCGTGGGCGATCGCGTAGCCAGGATGAGTCCTGACGGCCATCTCGAGTACCGTCAACGCCATGTTGTACTGCTTCTGCTGGGCGTAGAGAACAGCAAGGTTGTTGTAGGGTTCGGGCTGCTCGGGAAAGTCTTCGGTCAGCTCCTTGAAGACGCCAATCGCTTCTGCCGAGCGGCCCATTTCAACAAGGATCAGCCCTTTAAGAAATCGTCCCTGCAATTGTTTCGGTCGGTTCGCGATCTGCGCGTCTACCTTTTGCAGTGCTTCCGACGTCTGCCCCTGCTTCAACAAACGGCGAACATCGGAAAACTCGTCGGCGCTGGCCAAGGAGAACACGCAACACATGACCAGACCGAAGATCCAGGCTGGAAACGTCGCCGGCAAAGGCTTCGGAGAGTTCGAACGCATGATGAAAGTCTTTTTGGTCGGGCAGCGGATGGGCATCACAGAAGCTTTTGATTCTAACAAGAAACAGCCCCAAACCAAAGTGCTGTAGCCCGCCTTGACCGGGATGCAAACGCCCGGCAAAGCATGCGGTTGCTCGCCCGGGCGTGCTTGGGGCGGCAGTAGTGCCACCGCTGGTATGCGCAGAATGAGCAGCAGATAGCCGTTGCGGGAGCGTTGAACGGCGCTTGGTCCGGATTGAAATTGCAGTGTGTGGAACGATGTGTTACAAGGAGAATTCATCGCGAAAACGTCTGCACTTCTCCTTGCCCATGGTTTTTTCGTTTTTCAAGAAGCAGCCACCGGAAAAGAAGATGGTTGCCCGGCCGGCAGCCAGTCCTCGCTCCATGGACGATAAGGGCGGTACTCCCGGCGTTCCGCCGGAAGACAAGCCCAGGGTGTCGGCTGCTGCGCCGGTCGGCTTGGCACGGGCGGACGTTCCGTTCGCCACACCGGTGGCGAGGACCGATACGCAGCCGCTGGATTTGAGTGAATTCCTTTTTAGCGAGACGGCGCCAGATTTTCAGGTCGAAGCCGAAGTGGATCCGATCGATGCCGAGGCGGAAGAAGCGGCCATGCTGTATGCCAATGGGCAGGATGGTGCAGTCCGCTTACTGCTCGAGAACGCGACGCGCGCCTATCGATCCGGTCCAGGTGAGCGCTTGTGGCTGATGCTTTTCGACCTCTTCCGACTGACCGGTCAGAAGGCCGCTTTCGAGGCTTTGGGACTCGAATACGCCGAGTCTTTCGAGAAGTCCCCACCAGGCTGGCGGGAGGCCGTCGGTGGGACGCAGGTACAGGCCAAGGTGCCGGGTACGGTGTTCTTCAAGGGTGACCTGACCGGCGACAACGACGCCGGATTCGAGGCTGTGCGCCAGGCAGTCGAGCGGAACCCGCTCCTTCGTCTGGATCTGTCAAGGGTGCGCAAGCTTGATGCTGCCGGTTGCGAGCGACTCCTGGCTCTGATGCAACAGGCTCGCAGAGGTCGACGGGAGATTGAGTTGCTCGGCCGCGATTACATCACTGCTCTGCTCGATAACCGGGTCGTGCCCGGTCGACCGGAAGATCGGGCCTGCTGGCTGCTTAAGCTCGAGTTCTGTCAACTGCGCGGGCAGCTGGATGCTTTCGAGGATGTGGCGATCAACTATGCCGTGACTTTCGAAATTTCCCCACCGTCCTGGGAGGCCGGGCGGGTAACCGAGCCCGGGCCGGAGCCACTCGTTGCCGCCGTCGCCGATGCCTGGGCACCCGAGGCGTATGTCGTCAAAGGCGATGTCAAGGCCTCGCGTTTCGGCGACTTGCTCGCGTACGCTGCTGCCAACGATCCGGTGCTGATCGACTGCTCAGCGGTAACGCGGATGGACTTCCTCAGTGCGGGTGCCCTGCTCAACCTTCTCACCACGGTGAAGAGGCAGGGGAGACAAGTCATATTCCGTCATCCCAACTACCTGCTTGCCGAGTTGTTCCGCGTCGTCGGGCTGAAAGCCGTTGCCGAGGTCGTTCTCGCCAGAAATTAGGACCACCAACAGGAGTTGCGTATGGACCAGTACCACGGTACGACGATTCTGTCCGTTCGCCGCGGCCAGTGTGTTGCCATGGGCGGTGACGGGCAGGTCACCCTTGGCAACATCGTCATCAAGTCCAGCGCGCGCAAGGTTCGGCGTATCCATCAGGGCAGGATTCTGGCCGGTTTTGCCGGCGGCACGGCCGATGCCTTTACCCTCTTTGAGCGCTTTGAAGCGAAGCTGGACAAGCATCAGGGAAATCTTCTCCGCTCGGCGGTTGAACTTGCCAAGGACTGGAGAAGTGACCGTGCCCTGCGCCGGCTTGATGCCATGCTGGCGGTGGCCGACCGGGAGAATTCCTTGATCATTACCGGCAATGGCGATGTCCTTGAACCTGAATACGGCATCGTCGCCATTGGCTCGGGTGGCGCTTTCGCACACTCGGCGGCGCGCGCGCTGGTTGAAAATAGCGAACTCGACGCTGCCGAAGTGGTCCGTAAGTCGCTGCAGATTGCCGGTGATTTGTGCATCTTTACCAATCAGAACTTGACCATCGAGGTGCTGGAATAATCATGTCGTCCATGACCCCGCAGGAAATTGTTCACGAACTGGACAAGCATATCGTTGGACAGGGCAAGGCCAAGAAGGCCGTGGCCATCGCGCTGCGCAACCGCTGGCGGCGGGCGCAGGTGGCCGAGCCATTGCGGCAGGAGATCACGCCGAAGAACATCCTGATGATCGGACCGACCGGTGTTGGCAAGACCGAAATCGCGCGCCGCTTGGCGCGCCTGGCCAACGCGCCGTTCATCAAGATCGAGGCCACCAAGTTCACCGAGGTCGGCTACGTCGGCCGAGACGTTGAGACGATCATCCGCGATCTGGTAGAGATTGCTGTCAAGAGTGGGCGCGAGCACGCGATGAAAGCGGTGCGCGCACGTGCCGATGATGCGGCCGAAGATCGCATTCTCGACGCGTTGTTACCGCCCGCTCGCGGCAACTTCTTCAATGACGCGCAAGCGACCGAGGACAGCGCGACACGGCAGAAATTCCGCAAGCGGTTGCGCGAGGGCGAACTTGACGACAAGGAGATCGAGGTGGAGGTCGCCGCGCCTTCAATGCAGGCCGAGATCTTTGCACCGCCAGGCATGGAGGAACTGACGGCGCAGATCCAGGGCATGTTCCAGAACATGGGTGGCGGCCGGAAGAAATCGCGCAAGCTGAAGATTCTCGAGGCTCGCCGGATGCTGGTCGAGGAGGAAGCGGCGAAGCTGGTCAATGACGAGGAGGTCAAACTCGATGCGGTCAGGAACGTCGAGCAGAACG
>ERZ761603.1425-NODE-1425-length-17943-cov-35.203153_pt1 | contig 17943 bp, 10 predicted proteins | sample MGYA00511879_ERZ761603 | MGnify/ENA primary metagenome ERZ761603 (study PRJEB28899, sample SAMN02850040) | bioreactor sludge metagenome | biome: EBPR Sludge; feature: EBPR Bioreactor; material: flocular biomat | place: Australia: Thorneside Wastwater Treatment... | reverse complement strand
CCGAAGCCCACCCAGAGCCATCCTCATGCCCAGGGTTTTTGAGAAGTTACGTAACGATTGCATTCGTGGCTTTTGCGTAATATTTGTTACGCAATTCCGTATATCGAAAAAATCGTTCTACAAAACATAGGGTTGGGCGATAATTTGATCAAGCCGGCGGCAGTACGAAGACACCCATCACATCAACCGGGAGGCTCGGGCTGACCCGGGAACGAAGGGAGGTTCATTTCACGCCGGCGGCTGGCCATACCGAAGGGCTGACGTGGCACCCGCTTGCCGTGGCTGCTGAACCAACCGAGGCAAGCCGGTACGAGTGCTTACCTCGCTTGCCGGAGGCGGATTACAAGCATAAGATTCGACCGTTAGCCCATCAAGATACTGATGGCGGCACAGCTGCAAAATAACAACTCGCCCTCAACCGGCGCGGCTGGGGAGCACGCCATCAATGCTCGAGAAACTTGAACGGTTGGCCAGCGAGGTCGCGGCTCTCCACAGCAAGCTGATCCTTCTGGTGGGAAAGCCGCGGGCTGGCAAGACTGCGTTCCTGCTCGCGTTTGGCAAGCGGGTAGCGACTGAACCGATGAACGTCGGTTCGGAGTTAGGTCGCCGGCTGGCGGCAATCCCGCAAAAACAGCGCCGTCTGCAAACCAGCACCATCCTGCGCGAGCTGGCAGATCAGCACGCCAGTGGTGACCTGCTGCTGCTCGACAACATCGAGATCCTGTTCGACCGATCGCTCCAGCTTGATCCACTCGATCTGCTGAAGCGTCACGCACACGCAAGACGCGTCGTGGCGGTCTGGCCGGGCGAGTTGCAGGGCGACACCAGAACGGGCCGGCTGACCTACGCCGAAATGGGGCACCCGGAACACCAGGACTACAGCCTTGCTGGCGTGGTCCCCCTCAAAATTCAGTAGCAAGGAAGCGAAGAAGACATGCGCTACGGCGATCTCATTCAATTCGAACCGATCGAATCGGTCATCCAACTGCTCGACGCCAATCGTCCGGACGAGGCCAAGAAGCTCGTCGCGACCTACGTCATGTCGGACGATATGGCCGAGCGGATCGCCAAGCAGATGATTCCGCAACTCTCCTTCGACGAGTCTGTCGACCACATGGGCGTGCTGGTGGTCGGCAACTACGGCACGGGTAAATCGCACTTGATGTCGGTGCTGTCCCTGGTCGCTGAGGACGCAGCCTACCAGCCGATGATCCGCCACCCCAAGGTTGCCGCAGCAGCGGGGAAGATCGCCGGCAGGTTCAAGGTCCACCGCATCGAGATCTCCAGCCAGATGTCGCTGCGGAACATCATCACCCAGGAACTGGAGCACTTCCTTGAAAAGAACGGTGTCAGCTACGCGTTCCCCGCCGCTGACAAGGTGGTCAACAACAAGGCCGCGTTCGAGGAGATGATGGCCGCGTTCGCCGAGGTTCACCCCGACCACGGCGTGCTCCTGGTGGTCGACGAGTTCCTCGACTACCTGCGCTCCCGCAAGGACCACGACCTGGTGCTGGACCTGTCGTTCCTGCGTGAGATCGGTGAAGTCACCAAACACCTGCGGTTCCGGTTCGTGGCTGGCGTGCAGGAAGCCATCTTCGACAGCAACCGTTTCCAGCACGTCGCCGATAGCCTGCGCCGTGTGAAGGATCGCTTCACGCAAGTGCTGCTGGCCCGGCAAGACGTCAGCTTCGTGGTCGCCGAGCGCCTGTTGAAGAAGACGGCGGACCAGCAGAACAAGATCCGGACCTACCTTACCAAGTTCGCCAAGTTCTACAGCTCGATGAACGAGCGCATGGACGAGTACGTGCGACTGTTCCCCGTTCACCCCGAGTACATTGGCACATTCGAGCGGCTGATCTTCACCGAGAAACGCGGCGCCTTGGTCACCTTGCGCGACCAGATCCAGGCCGTCCTGAATGACGAAGTTCCCAACGATCGCCCAGGGCTCATTGGCTACGACAAGTTCTGGGACACCGTGACATCCAACGGTGTACTGCGATCCGACCCCAGCATCGGCCCCGTCCTGAAGGTGTCAGAGGTATTGGCGGAACGCGTTCAGAAGGCCTTCACCCGCCCGGCCTACAAGCCGATGGCGCAGCGCGTGATCGCTGGCCTGTCGGTGCATCGGCTCACCACTGGCGGCGACATCTACGTACCGGTCGGGCCGACCGCCGCCGAGCTACGGGACACACTATGCCTCTACCAGTCTGGCATCGAGGACATGGGAGGTGACCCAGCCGACGATCTGCTCACCGCCGTGCAGACCACCCTGCGGGAGATCGTCAAGACGGTCAACGGCCAGTTCATCTCCAAGGCACCAGACACCGAGCAGTACTACCTCGACCTCAAGAAGGACGTAGACTACGACGCGCAGATCGAAAAGCGTGCTGAAGCATTGCCCGATGACGTGCTGGACCGTGCCTACTATGGCGCCATCAAGCAGTTGATGGAGCGCACCGATGAGAGCACCTACGTCACCGGCCACCAGATTTGGCAGTACCAGATAGAGTGGCAGGACCGCCGCGTCGACCGCAATGGCTACCTGTTCTTCGGTGCCCCAAATGATCGGCCCACCGCCCAGCCCGAGCGCGATTTCTACGTCTACTTCATCCAACCCTTCGAGCCACCGCGTTTCCGTGACGAGAACAAGTCCGATGAGGTGTTCATCCGGCTCAAGGGCCTGGACGACGCCATCAAGCGCCACCTGGCTTTCTACGCGGCAGCACAGGACCTTGCCTCCACCGCCAGCGGCGGCGCGAAGGCCGTCTACCTGGACAAAGCCAAAGACGCCCTGCGCGACATGAGCAAGTGGCTCCAGGAAAAGCAGATGACTGCCTTCGAGGTCACGTACCAGGGCAAGTCCAAGACCCTGCAGGACTGGGCTAAAGGCGTCTCCATCCGCGACAAGCTGCGCCTGGGCTCCGATGAGCGGGCCAACTTCCGCGACATCATCAACGTCGTCTCCGGCCTGGCGCTCAACCAGCAGTTTGCCGAGGTCTCGCCCGAGTACCCGACCTTCCCAGTGCTGGTCACCGAGTCCAACCGCAAGCAGTTGGTAGGCAATGCGCTGAAGGCACTGGCCGGCGGCACCCGCACCAAGGACGCCAATGCCATCCTCGACGCGTTGGAGATGCTGGATGGCGACCGTATCGAGCCGGGGCGCTCACGGTATTCGCAAGAAGTGCTGAACCGCCTGAAGGCCAAGGGACATGGCCAGGTGCTGAACCGCAGCGAGCTGTTGAACGGACAGACCGACGTTGAGTACTTCCACCCGGTGAAATTTCGATTGGAGCCTGACCTGCTGGTGGCCGTGCTGGGCGGCCTCGTCTACTCCGGCGACATCGTGTTAGCGATCACTGGCGACAAAATCGACTCCGGCAAGATCACGCTGCTCGCCGAGCGCGGACTCGAAGAGCTCAAGCAGTTCAAGCATGTCGAAGCGCCGAAGGAGATCAACGTCGCCGTTCTGCGGTCGTTGTTCGAACTGCTCGGCCTGTCACCCGGCCTGGCGCAACTGGCCACGCAAGGCTCCGAGGAACCCGTCAAGCAGCTTCTTGAAGCCGTCTCCAGGCTGGTCGGCCGTGTTCTGACGGCGGGCACTGATCTACAAGGCAAGCTCACTTTCTGGGGCAAGCCAATGCTCACGGATGACGAAATCCGTGACTGGCGCACCCGCCTCGAAGCGCTCAAGACCTTCACCGAAGGCCTGACACCGTACAACACGGTCGGCAAGCTGAAGAACCTGCGCATCGGCTCCAACGACATCGACACCCAGAAGAAGAACCTCGAAGTTCTGGCGTCCGTTGAGAAGCTGCTGGCACTGGTGAGCGAGTTGGGCAGCACAGCCGCCTACCTGTCGCAAGCCGAGATGGTGCTGCCCACCGATCACGCGTGGGTCAAGCAGGCGCAAAGCGCACGCAAGGACATCCTGGACAAGCTCGCGCTGGACCGCAACGCACAGCATGCTGCCGAGTACCGGCAGACCCTGGCCCAGCTCAAGAAGAACTACCTCAGCGCCTACATTGCCCAGCACAGCAAGGCACGCCTGGGCATGGCCGAGGACAAGACCAAGTCTGCCTTGCGCAAGGACTCCCGTCTCGTCGCCATGCGTGCCCTGGCCGGCATTTCGCTGATGCCCACCAGCCAGCTCACCGCCTTCGACGACAAACTCGACAAGCTCAAGAGCTGCGCGTCCCTGATGGAGTCGGATCTGTCTGCCAGTCCCTATTGCCCGCACTGCAGCTTCCGGCCTGCCAACGAGCAAGGCGACTTCCTGCCGGCCGCCAATGTGCTCAAGCAACTGGATGGGGAACTGGACCGTCTGCTCGACGCCTGGGAGCAAACGCTGCTCGACAACCTGGACGACCCGATCATTCAGGCCAACCTTGATCTGCTGAAGGCATCCGCCCGAGATCTGATCAAGAAATTCGTCGCCTCGAAAAAACTGGCCGACCCCGTCACACCGGACTTTGTCAGCGCGGCACAGGAAGCCCTGTCAGGATTGGAGAAGATCGGCGTCAGCGGCGACGACATCAAGAAGGCTCTGCTGCAGGGCGGCTCACCGGCCACGCCGGATGACCTCCGCAAGCGGTTCGAAACCTTCCTGAATGATCGCTGCAAGGGCAAGGACGCCAGCAAGCTCCGGTTCGTGGTGGAGTGATCCTGTGAGCGGCCCAAGCAGCAGATCGCTTCGCCTGCAAAGCTGGATTCCTCCCGGCTTCGCTTGGACGACTGCGCCTGACGTGTTCTGCATCGACGTGCCAGTTGGCGACCCCGACGTCGTCGAGTTCATGTCGACGAGTGTTTGCGAGATCGATTGTCTTGGCACCAAGAAAACAGCGCGATTCACGGCGCTGCTGCTCGACGAGAAATCTCTTCGCAGTCAATTGACAGAAGCCGTGTGGGCACCAGCCAAGCTCAAGCCCACCGGTTCACGCATCAAGGCCGGCACCAAGGTTCTCGCTCATTGCCACGGGGTGTTCTTGCTGCCGGACGGGAAGAATCTTTGCGTGGCGGTGGGGCGGTCGAAGCCCGTTGCTCCGGATGCTTGGATCTCGGCAGGGCTGAAGGCAGACGCCGACGCGCTGCTGCTGGAGCACCAATCCAAAGTCGCCGAGTTTGACGAGGCAAACGACCGCAAGAAGAAGGACAACGAGGACTTCTACGCTCGCAACAGCGATAGGAAGAAGTTCGAAGGGTATGCAGAACTGCAGGTGGCGATGGAGAGCCACTTTCAGCGTCCGGTGTTGACCGCCGAACGGCTATTGCCTTCACTGCCACGCGCCGCGAAGTTTACACAGCCGACATCGGGCGACCTTGAAAGGCTCGCACGCGCAGCAATTGCCGCGATCGCCGCATCCGGCTGGCCGCCATCCCGCGATGGCAACTACGCCGGCATTCTTCCTGGCGCCGCTGGCCGCCGCAGTCAAGGCCTCGTTTCATGGGTGCCTCACCCAGGCCTGCCCTCGTACCCCGAGGTCCGCTGGGCTGTTCAGAAGCGCCTGCCTGCGGCGTTGCGCAAGCCGCGCATCGAGCAGATGGGCAAGGCCAAGTTCGACACGGGGTTGCAGACTGCCCAGGACTCGGTTCAGGTCCAGGGCATTGATCCGGAGTCGACCGACCTCAAGGATGCGCTGGACGACCTGCAGCTCGATCAAAGCGATTACCGCAACCGGGTCGACGACGTCCGCAAGGATGCCAAAGGCCGGGGCTTCGAGGCCATCGCCTGGTTCCAGCCGTATCACGTCTGGACCGAGGAAACCTGGGGCATCTTTTTTGACGCCCGCAAGCTGGACGATCTCGCGCTCAGCTTTCTGGACGACTTCAAGTCGGCGCGTGTTCAGGGGTCGCACAGCCTTGCTGCGCTTCTGGCCTTTGGCCTGACCTACGCCCACGAACTGTTCCATGCTCGGGTCGAGGCCGCACTCTCCTGGGCGGAGATCAACGCCCAGCAGCCGCGACACCTGCGCTACAAGGAGCGGGTCTACCAGGCACTGCGCGAAACGCCCGATTGGCTCGAAGAGGCGCTGGCCAACTGGTCAGCATGGAACTGGTTCAAGGCACCGGGCATCCAGTCACTGGTCGCACGCATGGCGTCTAACGCTGATGGCTTGGACCGCGTCGTCGAAGCGTCACTGGACCTCGCGCCACCCGGGTATCAGGAATGGCGGCTGGGCCATCAGCCAGGCACGTGGCGCACCTTCGCCAACCAGCTCAGCACCGGCAACCCCAAGAACACCACCGCCGGCATCGGCCTGCCACTTGAGAGCGCGCTCACCGGCCCGCTGCCGTATGACTTCCAGCCCGCCGACATCCCGCTGCGTTTCGTGGGCCCCGGCGTCATCGCCGATCGTCTCCAAAGCCACCCGGCGACGTTCAACGTGCCGCCGCGTCGCGAGCTTGAACGGGCGCTCAAACACTTCCGCCACAGCCTGGACGCATCGGGCGGCAAAGGCGGTCACCAGAAGTGGACGGGGCCGGACCAACGTGCCTTCATTCTCCCCACGCGCGACCCGGTGAGTATGGGCGTCTTCAAGACGTTCCTGCACCACGTGGGCATCGACAAAGCCACCTACGTGCGCCAGGTGCGCCCCAATCTCTGAATTCGGACTGACCTATGAACGACCTATACAAAGACCACCCAAGGGCAGCAGGGGGGGCCGTCGAATGCCTGGGGTTCAAGTTCCCAAGCGAACAGGCCCGTCGCGCGCATTTCTCGAAACTGCTGGCCGAGAAGTTGAAAGACCCAGCGTTCCGGAAGACCGAAGGGTTCCCGCAGGGCACCGATGAAGCCATCCTGGCGATGTCGGACCCGCCGTACTACACGGCATGTCCGAACCCGTTCCTCGAAGAGTTCGTGCGCCGCTACGGCAAGCCCTACGACCCGAGCGTTAAGTACAGCCGAGAGCCGCAGACGATCGACGTATCGGTTGGCAAGACGGACCCGATCTACAAGGCGCACTCGTATCACACCAAGGTGCCGCATCTGGCCATCGTGCCGTCTATCCTGCATTACACCGACCCGGGCGACCTCGTGCTTGACGCCTTCGGCGGCTCGGGTATGACGGGTGTGGCCGCGCAATGGTGCGGATCGGCGCCAGCCAGTTACCGGCACCAGTTGGAGACGGACTGGAGGAAACAAGGGAAGGCTGCGCCCCAGTGGGGATCACGTCGCGTCATCCTCAACGACCTGTCGCCTGCAGCCACGTTCATCGCGGCGAACTACAACCTGCCTTTTGACGTGGAGGCTTTTGCCAAGGCGGGGAAGGAGCTTCTCAAGGAGGTCGAGCAGGAAGTTGGCTGGATGTATGAGACGACCCACACGGACGGCAAGACCAAAGGCAGGGTCGAGTTCACGGCCTGGAGTGAAGTGTTTACGTGCCCGCACTGCGCAGGTGAGGTCAACTTCATTGATGAAGCGCTTGACGAGAGCAGCAAGAAGGTCCGGGACAGCTTTCCATGCCCACACTGCGGCGCTGATCTAAACAAGGACAATCTTGACCGTGTCCTTGAATCGCGAGTCGATCCAGCAACTGGGGAACCTTGGAACCGCGTGAAGTTTCGACCCTCAGTCATCTCCTACGTCGCAGGTGGCGTCAGGCGCGAAAAACAACCCGATCAAGGCGATCTAACCGTCCTGGCGAAGATTGATGCCACGGGCTTGCCGCAGGGCATGCCGACTGTCCGCTTTCCAATCGAGCAGATGTATCACGGCTCACGTATCGAGCCGAAAGGGTTCTCAAGCGTTCACCACTTCTTCTTACCTCGTGCGGGTCATGCACTCGCTGCCCTATGGAGAAAAGCCAAGGCGCAGCCCGATCCGCGTATTCGGGAAATGCTCTTGTTCTTTGTTGAGCAAGCCATTTGGGGGTTTTCGGTTCTAAATCGCTACAGCCCCTCTCATTTTTCACAGGTGAACCGCGCGCTGAATGGTGTTTACTATGTGGCGTCGCAGCATGCGGAGTGCAGTCCTCAGTACAACCTGGGTGGGAAACTGGATCGGCTAATAAGGGCCTTTGGTGACTATCGAACTGCGCCGAACAATGCGGTCGTCAACACTGGTACCGCAGCGGGGCTGCCGATCGCCAGCGCAAGCATTGACTACGTATTCACCGACCCTCCGTTCGGAGAGAACATTTACTACGCGGACTTGAATTTTCTGGTTGAGGCATGGCATGGAGTGGTTACAGACGCTAAGCCTGAAGCCATCATCGACCGATTCAAGAAAAAGGCGCTTCCGGAGTACCAGCATCTGATGCAGCGCTGCTTCGCTGAATACTATCGGGTGCTCAAGCCCGGACGCTGGATGACTGTGGTCTTCTCCAACAGCAAGGCAGCCGTCTGGAATGCGATTCAAGTTGCGCTGCAGCAAGCGGGGTTCGTCGTGGCTCAGGTCACGGCACTCGACAAGGTGCAAGGCAGCTACCGACAGGTCACCTCCACCACAGCGGTGAAGCAGGACTTGGTGATCTCGGCCTACAAGCCAAACGGCGGCCTTGAGGATCGGTTCAATCAACACGGACCGAGCGTCGACTCAGCATGGGACTTCGTGCAGACGCACTTGAAGCAGTTGCCGGCCGTCAAGGTCACGTCGGGCTACCCGCAGGAGTTGCTGAACATCGTTGAACGCGATCCGCGTCGCATCTACGACCGCATGGCGTCCTGGTTCATCCGCCACGGCACGATGGTGCCAATCTCAACGCCCGAGTTCCTGGCAGAACTGCCGGTTCGATTCCGTGAGACGGATGGCATGGTGTTCCTGCCCGAGCAACTTGTCGAGTACGAGAAGGCGCGTGCGCGCATTCCGCAAGTCGCGCAAGCGGAGCTGTTCGTGTCTGACGAACGTAGTGCCATTGACTGGCTGACCAACTTCTTGCGTAAGCGCCCATCCACGCGATCGGAAGTCCACCCGGAATACATCCCGCAGATCGGCTCGGCCAAGCGCAAGGGCGAGATCATTCCGGAACTGGACGAACTGCTTGAGGACAACTTCCTCCAATACGACGGCACTGGTGACGTTCCCAGCCAGATCCACAGCTACCTCTCGACCAACCACAAGGATCTGCGCAGCCTCGACAAGAACAACCCCGCTCTGATGGCCAAGGCCAAGGACCGCTGGTATGTGCCCGACCCAAACAAGGCCCAGGACTTGGAGAAGAAGCGCGAGAAGACGCTGCTGAAGGAATTCGAGACCTACAAGACATTCACCGGCCGCAAGATCAAGGAGTCGCGCCTTGAGGTGCTGCGTACCGGCTTCCGTTCGGCATGGGCTAGCAAGGACTACACGACGATCATCAGCGTCGCCAACAAGCTGCCCGAGGAAACGCTGCAAGAAGACGAGAAGCTGCTGCTCTGGTACGATCAAGCACTGACTAGAATGGAGAATAGCGCATGAGCGAAATTGCCAGACTGGAACTTGAAAACTTTACCGCCTTCAAAAAGCTGTTGTTGGAGCTATCACCTGGAATTAACGTATTCATTGGTACGAATGGAACAGGTAAGACACATTTGCTGAAGCTGCTGTACACCACTTGCGCAATTACCGCAGGTGAGAAGGCACCATTGGGGGTGAAGCTGCGTGACGTTTTTAAGCCCTACGAGGGGCGCCTGGGGAGGCTCGCTCGTAGGCAAGTAACAAGTGTGACAGCCAAGTTCACCGTTTTCCGCAGAGGCGACCTCAAACTGACCGGGAGCTTCTCCAACCACACAGAAAAACCGGAGAGTTTGAAGACCACCGGAGAAGCAAAGTGGCGTGACAGAGAAGCGGTGACCGCCTATATCCCCGTTAAGGAAATGCTTGCCCATGCGCCGGGTTTTCGCTCGTTGTATGGCAGGCGCGAGATTGCATTCGAGGAAACCTACGCCGACATCGTTGATCTCGCTTTCTTGCCCAAGCTCATGGGACCTCCAGAAAAAGACAGAGCCCGTCTTCTCAGGACACTTGAAAAGGCCATCCAAGGAAAAGTCATTGCAAAAGGCGAGCACTTCTTCCTGAAAAATAGGCAAGGAGAGTTGGAATTCTCTCTCTTGGCCGAAGGCATGCGCAAGTTGGCGCTGATCTGGTTACTGATTCAAAATGGCACACTACTTGGCGGATCCGTGCTTTTTTGGGATGAACCTGAATCCAACCTGAACCCAAGTTTGATGCGGGAGGTGGTGACGCTCATGCTGGACTTACAGCGGATGGGGGTACAAATGTTCCTGGCGACTCATAACTATGTGCTATTGAAAGAGTTCGATCTCCAGCGTCAATCGGAAGATAGCATATTGTTTCATGCCTTGTCGCGTGACGATGATAGTGGTGATGTGACTTGCCAATCAACCGAGGATCATGATGCCATTTCACCGAACGCACTCGTCGACACAATGGTCGACTTGTACGAGCGTGATGTTGCACGAGATTTCAAGCTTGTCTCATCCGTACCATCACCAAAGGTTGGTTGATGGGCACTGTGACTTATACCGAATCTGGTCTCCATATTCGTCTGGATTCTGATCAGAGCTTCCGTTTCTCAAATACCACGTTTTACCAGACGAGATCGGGGCGAAATCTCAAGGAGATTGATTTCGGCTGGTGGGATGCTGCGAAAAACACGTTGTGGCTCATGGAGCTGAAGGGTGAGGAGGTTTGGGATAACGATGGACAGGACCATTTAGTTAATGTCCTGCAGAAAAAAACGGTCGACAGCTTGATGATGCTTGCGGCGATGTGGTCGCGGCGGGCGCCGAGTGTTGATCTGGCCAGAGAATTACCAATATCAATTGCCGAACTGCGTCTCGATGCTGACATCCGCTTGGTTGTTGTGATTCCCACCCCACAAAGGCGTAGGCCATTGTTGTCGGCTGTTGCGACCAAACTAAACCAGATTATGGCGGGACAAATCGGTCTGTTTGGTATTCATAGGGTTTCTGTGATCGACACGGTTGCCGCCATGGCGGTGGGACTTCCCGTTACACCTATATGATGCTATGGCAGGCGGGCGACTGGTGCTGGCATTTCCAGAGTGCTGTACCGTGCCGCATCGTGGACCGCCAGGACATCTGGGGCAACATTACCTACCGCGTGTGGCTGTCGACCAAGGACGCGGTCGTGCGTGCGCGCCCGCAGGACTTGGCCAGGCTCGACAGCATTCAGCCAACGGTCGAGCACATCCTTCATACGGCAGCGGCGGCCAAGCTGCTGGGCGCGTTGGAAGACAATCTGCTGCTGGCCCCCATCCAGTCCAGTGTGATCCCCTTGCCGCACCAGCTCTATGCGCTCATCCGTGCCATGAGCCAGCACCGCATTCGCTACCTATTGGCGGACGAGGTGGGCCTGGGCAAGACCATCGAGGCAGGACTGATCCTGCGCGAACTGAAGTTGCGCGGCATGGCCAAGCGCGTGCTGGTGGTGGCACCCAAGGGGCTGGTGCGCCAGTGGCAGGCCGAGATGCGCCTGCACTTCGGGGAGAAGCTGCAGTTTATTGACCCGACCGAACTGGCCGCCTTTCGGCAGTGGCGAGGCAACGCAAGTTCGGACGAAGAAAACCTCTGGCGGCTCCACGACCAGGTGATCTGCTCACTGGACTCGGTGAAGCCGATCGAAGGCCGCAAGGGGTGGAGCCTGCATCAGATCAACCACTACAACCGCGAACGCTTCGAAGACCTGATTTCGGCGTCGTGGGATCTGGTGATCATCGACGAGTCGCACCGCATGGGTGGCAGCACCGACCAGGTGGCACGCTACAAGCTGGGGGCTGCCCTGGCCGAAGCGGCGCCCTACCTGCTGCTGCTGTCGGCCACGCCGCACCAGGGCAAGACCGACCAATTCCTGCGCCTGATGCAGTTGATTGACCGGGACTCGTTCCCGGATGAGGGCAGCGTCAGACGCGATCGCGTGCGGCCGTTCGTCATTCGTACCGAAAAGCGCAACGCCATCGATGCGGAGGGCCAGCCGCTGTTCAAGCCTCGCGTCACCCGTCTCCAGACCGTGGCGTGGCAATCCCGGCACGGTGCGCAGCAGCGGCTGTACGAGGCGGTCACCGACTATGTGCGTCATGGCTACAACCAGGCATTGGCGGCCAAGCAGCGGCACATCGGGTTCTTGATGATCCTGATGCAGCGGCTGGTGACAACCAGTACATCGGCCATTCGAACCACGCTGGAGAAGCGGCAAGCGTTGCTCAACGAGCCCCAGCCGCAGGCATCGCTGTTCGAATCGACGGAGATGGACGAGTGGGCCGAGCTGGACGGTCAGAGCCAAGTAGACATCGCTGTGCAGACCTCAGGCTGGGCGCAAGAGAAGGCCGAGGTGGACCTCCTGCTGACCCTGGCCCGGGAAACCGAGGCCCAAGGCACCGATGCGAAGGCCGAAGCCCTGTTGGAGTTGATCTACAAGCTGCAACAGGAAGAGAACGACCAGACCATGAAGGTCTTGATCTTCACTGAGTTCGTGCCGACGCAGGCCATGCTGGCGGGCTTTCTGGAAAGCCGTGGCTTCTCTGTGGCACTGCTCAACGGCAGCATGGACCTGGATACGCGCACCAAGGCACAGCAGGCCTTCTCGCGGGACGTTCGGGTTCTGGTCTCCACCGACGCTGGCGGCGAGGGTTTGAATCTGCAGTTCTGCCACGTCATCGTCAACTTCGACATGCCGTGGAACCCGATGCGCATCGAGCAGCGCATTGGCCGCGTGGACCGTATCGGCCAGCACCATGTGGTGCGCGCCATCAACTTTGTCCTTCAAAACACGGTGGAGTACCGGGTCCGCCAGGTGCTGGAGACCAAGCTCGAAGTCATCGCCCAGGAATTCGGGGTGGACAAGGCCTCCGATGTGATGGACTCGGTCGAGGCGGAAGCGATCTTCGACGAGGTGTTCGTGCAGGGCCTGCAAGACCCTGGTTCGATCGACAAGGCGTGCGACGCTCTGATCACTCAGGTCCGCGACAAGGTTGCCGACGAACGAGAAAACAGCGATCTGCTGGCGGATGCCCATGCGCTGGATGCCATGGAGGCCCGCAAATGGCGCGACCACCCGGCGCAGTTTTGGCTGGAGCGCGCCATCACCTTCGGATTGCCGGCACGTGGCGGCAGCGCCCTGAAAACGGGTGACGCGTGGCGCGTGAAATGGGTGGACGGCAGCGAGTCGACCAAGGTTTGCTTTGACGCCAGGACGGCGGAACAGAACCCGGACCTGGAATGGGTCACGTTGGAGGACCCGCGCGCCAGAGCGGTGATCAGCGAGCTGTCACGTTGCGTTGCTGGGCAGCCCCTGCCGGTGGTCAAGATCACCGGCCTGCCTGAAGCTGTGCAGGGTGTCTGGTCACTGTGGGAGATCAGCCTGTCTGCTGAAGGTCTCAGCCGAAAGCGCTTCCTGCCCGTCTTCGCAACAGACGACGGGCGGACCTTTGTGCCAACGGCCAAGCGTACCTGGGACCTGCTGCTGACGGAAGTCATCGAAATGAAGGGCGCCACCACCACCGAGCAGGCGGTGCAGTGGTTCGAAGCCTCCATGACGGCGGCCAAGACCCAAGGCGAACGCCTGTTCTCCGAACTGCTCGGGGAGCACCGTTCACGGCTGAAGGAAGAGCGGGAGCGGGCCAAGTACGCCTACGACGCCCGCTACCAGGCCATTGGTCGAATCGGCTTGCCTGCTGTTCGCGAGCATCGCCGCAAGCGGCTGAATGCCGAGCACCAGGCACGGATGGCAGCTTTGGATGACGCCGAGGCCAGTGTGCCGGATCTCAACGCCGTGATGATGCTTCGGGTGAGTGCCGTATGAGCCCGTGGATTGATCGCATCCTGAAGGAATTTCCGGCGGACCTGTCTCGCCTGTGGATCGCCGCCGACCCTGACGATGTGCTGCTGGATGAGCAGGTGCTGGCAGGCCTGCGAGAACGAGGTTTTGAGGTGATGCCGTTTGAGGACTCGGTCGCGTTCCGTGCCGAGTATGAAGATCGGTACCGCAGCGCATGGGACCGTGGTGAAGCGGCGCCTGCCAAGGCCCTGGTGTTGCACCTGCGTGGCACCAACGTCAGCGATTTGCCCTGGGACTACCTGAGGCAAGCACGCCGGGTCAGCCTGAGCCTTGCCAACCTGTTCCCCAGGCTCAGCTATCCCGTCGTTCGACAGATCGGCGCAGAGAACCATGAAGCGCTGTTCGCTGCGCAATCGAAGCATGCGTCGCAGGCCTTGGGCGAGTCAGCGACCAAAGAGTTCGTCCTGACCCACATCTTCAGGATCAGTCCGCACCTGATTTCTCGCCCTGAGGACCTGTGGCGGGAGTTGCTGCGGTTGCACTACCGCGATTCCGGTCTACCGCTGGTTCTGGCAGATCACGTTGCGCACGTGCTTGGCCATCTCGCGACGTTCAAGGATCTGCCGATCAGCGAGCTGTTCGCATCGAAGAGCACGTTGCTACGCGTCGTGCAGGACGCTTGGTACCGCTACCTGTCACGCCTTGGGTTGACGGGCACACGTACCGGTGAACCCACGCCAGCAGACTTCTATGCCCAGGCCGACGTGCCGTTTGAGCATCCGGATGTTCGGGTGCTGGTCGACTCGATGTTCCTGGACGGCCTGCTTCACCCGCTCGCCGTTCAAGGCGCCGCAGTCAGCATCCCTGAGTGGGCGAAGGTCGGCATCGTCCAAGATCCGCTGGCACTGAGGAACCTCGTCGCCGAAGGCATCAAAGGCATTCTCCAGTCGCTGCCAACGCTGGAATCGTCCTACCGCGACTGGGCCAACTTGTCCCGCCGGTTCGGTGAGGTGCTTTCCCGGTTTCATGCCTTGGACACGGTTCGCGCAGAAGGGTTGAAGGCATCCATCGCAGAACTGCAAACCGCCACCGACGAGCGTCTGCGTGAATGGGTGACCAAACACTATGCCGACCTTCCATCGCTGCCAGTCGCCAAGGGGCCGGTCATGGTGCACCACGTGCCGCGCTTCCTTTCAATGCGGCGTGGTGCCGGCGAGGCCAAGATTGCCCTGCTGGTGTTCGATGGACTCGCCGTGGACCAGTGGGTACAGATCCGCGAGGCTCTGGCCAAGCGAGCGCCCAAGCTCGGGTTCGAGGAAAGCGCGTGCTTTGCCTGGCTTCCGACGCTGACATCGGTATCCCGGCAGGCGTTGTTCTCCGGGCTCAAACCACGAGAGTTCGCCGACACGATCGAATCCACCTCGCCAGAGCCGACGCAGTGGGCGCGGTTTTGGCAAGACCAGGGTCTGCGCGCCAATGAGGTCATGTACCGCAAGGGCATCAAGCGAACGGATCAGTTGGCGGAACTGGGTGCGGCCATTTCAGCGCCATCGATCAGGGTTGCGGGCATGGTTGTGGACACGGTCGATGAGATCGTGCACGGCGCCGTATTGGGCAAGCGCGGCATCGCCGCTCAGATCGAAAGCTGGTGTGAGAGCGGCTTCGTCGACCAACTGTTCTCGCTGCTGCTCGACAAGGGCTTCCACGTCTACCTGATCGCCGACCACGGCAATGTGGAAGCGGTCGGCCAGGGCCGGCCCAACCAGGGTGTGGCCCCCGAACTGCGTGGTGAGCGCGTCCGGACTTACCGCAGCGAGACCCTGGTGTCCGAGTCGGCGGCCGCGAATCCGAACACCTACCGTCTTGATGTCGCTGGACTACCGGCGAACTTCATGACCTTATTCGCCGGCGGCCGCGCGGCCTTCATGCAACAGGGAGAACCGGCCGTCGTCCATGGCGGCATCTCGGTCGAAGAGCTGTTGGTGCCTTTCGTCAAGATTAGTTATGTGAGTTGAACTGAATGATTCCGACAGCCCCTCAAATTGGCTTCGACCGGTTCATCCAGCTGGATTGGGTGGATGCGGCGCTGAAGGTACGCACAGGCATGGCCAGTCTCGATGAGCTGAATGAACTGCTGGATGCCGCCGGCCTTGGGAAAGAGGCCAAAGCCAAGACACGCACAAAGCTAAACGCGCTTGCGCTTGAACCGAGAGCCGATCTGGCTGACATCATTAGCCGTGGCGTTCACATCTTCAAGGGTACCGACAATGCCGGAGAGCTGGCGGCTTTCGCATGGGGTGCGGCGATCGCCACCTACCCGTACTTTGGCAAGGTCGCCGAGTTCACTGGGCGCTTGACGTCGATCCAGGGTGATTGCGCGGTGTCCGAAATCCACCGCCGTATAAGCGAGGTGTACGGCGACCGCGAGGTGACCAAGCGCGCCACACGGGCCGTGATTCAGACGCAAGCGGACTGGGGCGCGATCGAGCGTGTGGAGAAAGGCAAGCGACTGGTCCGTTTGCCGGCCAAGAGCCTGAAGAACGAAAAGATGGTCGTGTGGCTGGTCGAGGCTGCTCTGCGCTACCAGATGAAAGCCATCTCGCTGGCGACGCTGCAATCCTTGGCAGTCATCTATCCGTTCGTACTCGATCAGCCTCTTGGCTACGTGATGTCGAACAGCCCGATGTTGGAGGTGCGAGCGGAAGGTCTGAGTAACCAGTTTGTCGCGCTGCGCGCCACCTTTGGTGGACAGTGATGATTTCGAAAACTGATAACAAACGGGGGCACCGCTGGCAGAGCATCTGAAGCACCAGTCTCAAGTGTGAAGCCGCCCCGCTGGAAGCCGTTATGCTGGCCCGGCAGCGGCTTTTTTGTTAGCCAGAAATTGGAAACCCCCCGACTCTGCTGGGGATCGCGACTTGCGTTGTCTTACTCCGTGAAGCTTGTCGCCACAAGACGAAGCCGCGTGGAGCGGTCACTCAAGACCCGGCACTTGTCAGGAGCCGACTGGATTAGCTAAACTCTGACCGACTAAAGTTACCGGTTAAAACTAGATAACAGCTATAAACAGCGCATAGTTACCGACTAAAGAATTTATGATTCCACTTTCCTTCACCACCCCGCACGAACTCCAGGTTCTCCTCGGTGAGCGGCTACGGCGCCTGCGTCTGAACCGCAACCTCGATCAGCTCACCACCGCCGAAAAGGCCGGCGTTTCGGAAAAGGCCCTGCGCAATCTCGAAGCCGGCCGGGGATCGACTGTCGAAACGCTGCTGCGCGTGCTGAAGGCGCTCGATTCGCTGCACGGGATCGACCTGCTCGCGCCCGAAGCCACGGTCAATCCGCTCGACCTGCTGCGCCAGCCGAAGCTGCCGCAGCGGGCGCGCCGGCGCGCGAAGGAGAGCGGATGAACACGCCGGTGATCGAGGTCCGCATCTGGGGCCAGCGGGTCGGCGCGGTCGCTCCCGATCCGCGCCTCGGCTGCTACGTGTTCGCCTACGACCCGGCCTGGCGGCGGAGCGGCATCGAGCTGGCGCCGCTGACCATGCCGCTGGCCGACCCGCGCCCGAGCTTTGCCTTTCCCGAGCTGAGCGACGCGGGCTACAAGCGCCTGCCCGGCCTGCTCGCCGATGCGCTGCCCGACGACTTCGGCAACGCGCTGATCGACGCCTGGATGAGTGCCCGCGGCGTCGAGCGGCGCGCCGTCACCACCCTCGACCGCCTGGCCTACATGGGCCGGCGCGGCATGGGTGCCCTCGAATTCAAGCCGGCGCGCGGCGCGCACCGCGAGAGCGCCGAGCCGCTGGCGATGAAGAGCCTGGTCGAGAGCGCGCGCCGGATCATCCGCGCCGACCTATCCGGTGACCTGCAGGCACAGGCGGCACTGGCCAACATCATCCGCGTCGGCACCTCGGCTGGTGGCGCGCGCGCCAAGGCCGTCGTGGCCTGGAATCTGCAGACCGGCGAGGTGCGCAGTGGTCAGTTCGACGCTGCCCCCGGCTTCGAGCACTGGCTGCTCAAGTTCGACGGCGTCGGCAAGGATACCGAGCTCGGCGGTAGCGCCGATTACGGGCGCATCGAGTACGCCTACCACCTGATGGCGACTGCCGCCGGCATCCGCATGTCGCCCTGCCGCCTGCTCGAAGAGAGCGGGCGCGCCCACTTCATGACCCGCCGTTTCGACCGCGACGTCGTCGATGGCGTCACCA
>ERZ761603.1424-NODE-1424-length-17953-cov-7.443401_pt1 | contig 17953 bp, 15 predicted proteins | sample MGYA00511879_ERZ761603 | MGnify/ENA primary metagenome ERZ761603 (study PRJEB28899, sample SAMN02850040) | bioreactor sludge metagenome | biome: EBPR Sludge; feature: EBPR Bioreactor; material: flocular biomat | place: Australia: Thorneside Wastwater Treatment... | reverse complement strand
GGCCGTTTACCAGCTCATCCCCTAAAAAGTAAAAGACCTAGCAAAACTAGGTCTTTTTTGTCAAAAGTAGTGGATCATTCTGCGTCGTCGTCTGATTCTTCAGGCACAGGCACGACTTTTTGTGGCGAAGGGAAAATGACCTCTTGCGGCCCGGCAAAGGTTACTTTCTGTGGCCCACCGCCGGGGATAGCAAAAATGAGCCGCCTGAGGGCAAACACCTGGTCGGGCATCACGTCGGGAATGATGAGCGCATCGCCCACGCGGGCGGTGCCTTCCACAAACCGGTAAGCGGCTAAACTGAGGTACAGGTCACGTGCACCGGTGAAAAATTGAAACAAGCGCCACAGCGGATTTTTTGACCAGTTTGTGTCTACCACCTGCGGCAGCCCTTTCAGCTCGATGTTGTCTACTAAAAACAGCGAGCCTGGCTGAGGAATCGAGATAATCAGCCGGGCATTGGTTTTGAGCAGCCGCCACTGGTTGTACTCAATGCGCTCTTTTATGGCATACCCAGCCAGGGCCAGAAGCAGCACAAACGGTGCTAAGGCATAGTACCAGTTAAAAGCGGCCGTTGCGACCATTACAATCAAGAGAATGACCACAATCACCAGCGTCGCGCCCAGAATCTTCCTGAAATGATCAAATATCAACCGACCCACAATATCGCGATACCAGGCAAGACGGATTTCTAGCTGTGGTTCTTCATTGGGCAGCAGCCTTTCTTCCAGGTTTTCCGGTTGAAAGGTATCCTCAATATTCCAGCGCAAATGCTCCGGCAGCCGACGCCAGTAGGCACCAATCAGCCCCATAAACCCTGTCCCTTCTACCCGGCGGCCTTGTCTATTCATTCGTTTTTGCGGCGAACCTAATTGGCTGGTGCCGGAATGTTTAGCACTTGGCCAGGCATGATGGTGTGTGAGGTTAATCCGTTCACCACCATGATGTCGTTAACTGTGGTGTGATACCGCTGGGCAATGCCAAAAAGCGTATCACCCGAGACGACCGTATATTGCCTAGGACCAGACTCCGGCCGAACAACGGGATCGGTTGAGCCAGGGGTGGCCGTCACCACGATGACATTGGTGATGGGGGCGGTTGGCTGGGGCTGCACGACGGTTGTCTGGCTGGTACCATCTTCGTTAAATGAGTTGTCAATGATTTGTTCGCTGCGATCTTTGAACTCTTGAAATTCAACTGAGGAATCGGCATTTTCCAACCGGTCATTGGCCCAGGAAAAAACAAATGAATCAACCAGCCAGCCAACTACAAAAAACGTAATGAGCACCCCGATAAAATAGGTGATGAGTTTGCCCAGGTTAAACGAATTAATGGGGTCTTTGCGAAATAGTAAAAAGGCAATGAAGGCAAACCCCAAAATCAGGGGGGCAAACTTTAAAAGTTCCAGAAAATCCATCTTCTACTCCTTTTCTGCTTTGTCTTGCTAGAATGATTGTATTAGGGTATGGCTACCGCACGGCCGTTTTCCACTGTGGGCGTTTAGGGCAAAAATGCGGCAGGATCAACAAAAACTTCGTTAACCTTATCGTAAATGGTGTAATGAACGTGTGGTCCGGTGGCGTAACCCACGGCACCCATCACACCCACCGCCTGGCCCCGCGATACCGTACCTTCTTCAACAAAGTACGAACGCGGATGCAGCAGCCAGACAATCCATTCATCATTTTCAATACGAATTGTGCTGTTATACCATTGATCTGTGTACGTGGTGACCTCGCCCGGCATAGGAGCTTGCAGCACCGCAGAGCGGTTGTTACTGGAGATGTCTAATCCAGGTAAGCTGTAACTGCAGCCGTGAAGGTCCTGAGTGAGAATGGGCGATTCCGATACGGGATTCAGGCGGGGGCGCAGGCTGAACCGGCCCAATTTGTGCGGTTCTCCCAGGCAAGCGGCGCTGTCGAGGATACGGCCGTTGGGCAAGGCCATTATTTCGCTTGTGCCCACCGTCTCGCCCAGCCATTCATGCCAGACCTGGGTACCTAAATCATAAACCTGGGTGCTAATGTTAAGGATCGACAGAGACAACGGCCGATCAGCCACGTCTAACTGCCCAACGATTAAACTCTGAAACGCCAAATGAGTCGGCCAGGCACCCAGGGCAGTAACCTGAACGGTGCCCAGTTCAATATCGGAATAAACCATGTTGGCGTAATTCTCGTTGTAGTTGTTCATAACATAAGCTGATTCGTCAGCGCTTAGGCGGTTTGCTGCAGCCGTGCCCGCGTTGTAAGCAAAATAACACCGCTTAATTGTTTCCGGATCCTGCGTGAAGTAGGTGATCTCCGGGCAGCGTACTTTGAATTCTACAGCGGCAATTGCCAGTTGTTCGCTTACTTCCAGGTCAGATATTGGTCCCGGCGTAAAACAAGGATGTTCTCCTGACCGTACTAAATCGTAGGCTCCAATAATACCAGTACAGTTCTCAGGATTCCTGGCCTGCATGCTGTTTTCCTTAAACCACAGCACCAAAGGCACTTCACGCGGAATGTCGGCTTCACGGGCAATATGATCAGCTACAGGCGCCCATTTGATGACTGTTTCCTGGATTGAGCTGGACAATGCATATTGGCCTTCTAAGTAATAGCGACCACCAGTCAAAAGGCCTGTTGCCAGCACCATAAACAGAAACGAATCAAATATGCCTCTTAGCAGGCTGGTGGCGATGATTTGCGGTTGCAATCCCAGTGCTGGTAAGACCTGACTCTGAATCCAGATACGAAACCAGTCTGGCAACCATTGCACCATCCTGAGGTAAGGAGACATAATAACAACATTATAGCTTTACATTAAGTAAAGTCAACAAAATTTATGTCACGTTGGACAAGGTTTTTAGAAGGGGATTCAGACAAAGGTACTACTCAGAGGGTGTGGTGAGAGAGGAGAAAGTGAGGCAGGAAACGGCCGTTTCCTGCCCCAACTGTTAGCTTCCCTTGCCTACATTTACCAGGCGTGGGTCCAACGCATCGCGCAGACCATCACCCAGCAGGTTAAAGGCCAGCACCGTGATGGAGATAGCCACGCCCGGCACAAACACCAGATGCGGTGCGCTAAAAATCTGGTTGCGCTCAGAACCTAGCATAGTACCCCACTCGGGTGTTGGTGGTTGGGCACCCAAACCGAGGAAGGAGAGAGCGGCCGTATCCAAAATGGCTGTCGCAATGCCCAATGTACCCAGTACAATCAGCGGCGGCAGGGCATTGGGCAAAATACGGCCGAATAAAATCTGCATATGGCTGGCTCCCAAAGCGCGGGATGCTTCCACATAATCCGCTTCCCGCACCGACAAAACCGTGGCGCGAATGACACGCGCATAAGAAGGGATGCTCACAATGGCTATGGCCAGCATGGCGTTGGTTAAACTTGGCCCCAGCACAAACACCAGGGCAATAGCCAGCAGGAAAAATGGGAAAGCCAGCACAATGTCCATAATGCGCATGATCAGGTTGTCGATCCAACCGCCGGTATAACCCGCAATCGCACCCAGCACGGTACCACAAAGAATGGCGATGCCGATAACGGTAAAGCCGATGCGCAAAGAGACGCGAGTGCCGTACAAAATCCGGCTAAATACGTCACGGGCGTTGCCATCCAGCCCAAGCAAAAATTGGGGCTGCTCCTCTGGGCAGCCCAAAAGATGAATGCAAGGTGGGTCACGGCGACGCACGCCTTCCTCCCCAATGAAATCTTGGGTGGGATCGTAAGGCGCAATGACAGGGGCAAAGATGGCCAATACCAACAGAACCGACAAAATACTTAGCCCCACAACGGCCGAGCGCTGGCGGAGAATGCGCCGCAGCGTCAACCGCCACAAACTGTTAGAGCGATAGTCGCGAATATTGGCAATATTGTCATCTGGAAGTTGGGCTACAGAGGTCATGCGTGTCCTATTGTTTGTGTTGTTAGTCTAGACGAATCCTGGGATCCAGGATGGCATAGGAGATATCCACTACCAGATTCAGGAAAACGTAGATAAAGGCGATAACAACCACAAATCCCTGAATAATGGGGAAATCCCTGGCGGTGATGGCCTCAAAAACACTCAGACCGACCCCCGGCAAAGCAAAAATGGTTTCTGTAAGAACGGCACCGCCCAAAATGCCCGCCAGCTGCAAGCCAGCGATGGTTACGACAGGCAGCAGCGCGTTACGCAGGGCGTGTTTTAACACAACAACGCGGCTGGGCAGCCCTTTGGCTCTGGCGGTCCGTACGTAGTCCTGGCCTAGCGTTTCCAACATGCTAGAACGGGTCATGCGGGCAATGATAGACATCGGGATGGTGCTCAGCGCCAGTGCCGGTAGGATCAGGTGTTTCAGCGCGTCCCAGAACACCTCCCAATCGGCCGTAATGAAAGCGTTGAACACGTAATGATTGGAAATAAATTCGTATAGCAGGTATTTAAAACTGCCTTCTTCCGCCTGCCATTCCCACAGCAGGTAAAATGGATCAGGCGAAACGCCAGGGGAGAGCCGACCTGAGGGGGGCAGGGCAAATGGGGTGTCCTTAAGGACTACGGCAAACAGGTAAATGAGGAGCAGGCCGAGAAAAAAGACGGGGATGGAAACGCCAATGTTGGCTCCCACCATCGTCACGACATCCACAACTGAGTTGCGCCGTACGGCCGAAATAATGCCCGCCGGAATGCCCACTACCAGCGCCAAAATCATCGCTGAGATGCCCAGCTCGTTGGTCATCGGCAGGCGTTCAACCAGAATCTGCGTAATCGGACGGCCGAATCGAATCGAGGTGCCCAGATCGCCTTGCAGCACTTTACCCATGTAGATGCCAAACTGAACAGGGATGGGCTTGTCCAGGCCATGGTCACGAGCGAAACGTTCGCACGTTTCGACACTGGCTTTTTCGCCCAAAATCGACCGGCAGGGATCCCCAGGGATGGAGCGGGCGAGAGCAAATACAACTACCAGGATGATGAAAAGAACGGGAATGATTAACAGGAGTCGGCGGGTGGCATATTGAACCATTGACGTCTCTCACTTGGAAAAAATAAGAAGACGGGATGACTTCAAGAGCAGTGCTGTAGAAGCCATCCCGCTTATTTTTTGGGAAATGAGTAACGCGGTTTGGTACCAGACGTTACTCATCATTTAACCTTGAAGGTGCAGCAAACTCACTATTCTGCTGGCGGCTGGTTCATCAAGCCGTCCCAGAGGTAGGAGTAGTACTCGAAAGCACCCGTGTTACCCACATGGTACGGGTTGGCTGCATCGATACCAGCGGCCCAGGAGGCAACCACGTCATTGGCGTCGAAGCTGGAGCCATCGTGGAAGGTAACGCCTTCACGCAGCGTACAGGTCCAGACGGTGGAGTCTTCGTTGCCAGTACAAGAGGTGGCCAGCGCCGGAACGGTGTCGCCGGAGTCGATCATGTAATCATACAGGGTTTCGACAACCTGCTGACACGGCCGTAATGATTCACCATCGGTTTCATCAGAGCAGTAGAGGCTGATCGGTTCCGCATTTTGCATGTAGACCAGCGTGTCCTTGCCCGGATCAAGCAAGGCAAAGTTGGTCGCCCCAAACGGGGGGGTGTACGCGTTGGTCAAAGTGGCCAGCGCGGCATCAGCGGAAGCACCATGCGCGATCGGGACCATAGGCACCAGTTCGCGGATGGCATTGTTGGCTTCCACGTAGAGCGGTTCAGCGGTAGCCAGATCGGCAATGGTGGAAGCTTCCTGTAGTTTTTCAAAGATTTCCGGGTGCGGATTACCAAACTGCGGGTTCTCGGCACTGAAGTGGAAGTCCAGGAAGTTGGTGACGTGCGGATAGTCAGCACCCCAGCCCAACAGGTAGAAACCATCGAGACGGCCGTTTGACGAGTCGTCAATAAACGCGCCAGATTCCATCACGATAACCTCAGCTTCAATGCCCAGGTTCTCACGCAGTTGGGTTTGGAATTCTACAGCCACCAGGCCCGGTTCTGGCAGGTAGCCGCGGAAAACGTCGCGGTAGTAAATGGCGGTTTCAAACCCGTCCGGGAAGCCAGCTTCGGCCAACAGGGCGCGGGCAGCTTCCGGGTCAAATTCGTACCAGGCATCGCCGGCACAGCCGTTGGGGATGGAGCAGGGGGTGAAGTAGTCGGCTACGGTGGAGCCTTGCGGATAGAAGTTGTCTACGATGCGCTGACGGTCAATACCCATCGCGATCGCCTGACGCACCTGCACGTTGTCAAACGGCGCGAAGGTGTTGGTCATGCCCAGGTAAAGAACGTTCGGATTGGCGCTGGGCAGCAGCTGCAAATCCGGGTTGGCTTCGACGGCTTCAAAGTCGTCGGGGCTGACGTTGGTGATCATGTCGACCGTGCCAGCTTGCAGCTCCAGCAGACGGGCAGCACCTTCGGTGCTCCAACGGAGTACGGCCGTTTCAGCAATGGCCGGTTCACCCCAGTACCCATCGAACCGCTTAAAGATCACGGAATCACCACGCACCCATTCCTCGACCATGTAGGGGCCAGTGCCGATGGGGTGTTCCAAAATTTCGCCCGTGCCACCGGTTTCAGCAATCCACTCAGAAGGCTGAATGCCAAACGGCGTGAAGGCGATTTTGGCCAGGAAAGCCGGGTCGGGCTTGCACAGGTTGAAGACAACTTCATACTGGCCAGTGGCTTCGATGGAGCTGATCTTCCCGCCGTAATCGCAGTTTTCAGCAGCGACCGACATGGGCTCAAAAGCGGCCGCTTCTTCAGCAGGTGCTTCTTCAGCAGGTGCCTCTTCCTCAGCTGGCGCTTCTTCTTCAGCTGGGGCCTCTTCGGCGGGCGCTTCTTCTTCAGCAGGTTCTTCTACGGTGGTGTCGGCGTCATCGGTGGCGACCGTGTCGTCGACGGCTGGTTCCTCGTCCGTTGTTTCCGCAGCGCCGCCACAGGCGACGATAAAGAAACTCAAGGCGAGGAAAAGAACGGTTAAAATGTACCACTTCTGGGTGCTTTTCATATTCTCCTCCTTAATTGAGAATTTGAAATAATGATGCGGCAATGTGTGCCAAATGCAGAGGTAGATAGTGAGTTTCTCAATGGTAACATGGCTTGTAATAGTTGACAAACAACTTCATCTTGCGGATCTTTGAGTGACATTTAAGGGACAGCATAAGCAAGTGTTCCGTATAAGGCCAGGTTTGACTGGACATTTGATGAGGCAATAGGATGAGGCAATAGGTGGAACATTTTGGAACTGTCTCACTCCTGTTATAATCGCTGCCATGAATAATCGTGAGGTTGCCAAAATTTTTGCCGACGTGGCTGATATGCTTTCTATTCGGGGGGACATTATTCACCGCGTCTTGTCTTATCGCAAGGCCAGCGAGGCCATTCAGGAGCTGGGGCGTGATGTGAACCAGGTGTACGCGGCGGGGGAGCTGACCGATATTCCCGGCATTGGCAAAACCCTGGCCGAGAAAATCGAGGAGATGCTGACTACCGGCAAACTGGCGTTCTACGAAAAGCTGGCCATAGAAATTCCACCGACGCTGGTGGAAATGCTCAAGGTGGACGGGTTGGGGCCAAAGCGGGTGAAGCAGGTGTACGAGACGCTGGGCATCACCACACTGGCAGAGCTGAATACGGCCGCTCAAGAAGGCAAATTACGCGATCTGCCCGGTCTGGGGGCCAAGTCTGAAGCCAAGCTGGTGGCGGCCATTGCGGCCCTGGCACGGCATGGCGACAATCGCACCTCCATTGGCGAGGCGTGGCCGCTGGCGCAGGAAATTTTAGCCGAGCTGGCGCAGCTGCCGGGGGTGGTAAAAACGGCCGTTGCCGGTTCGCTGCGGCGCATGAAAGAAAGCATTGGCGACCTGGATCTGCTGGTAGCCGCCAGTGAGGCCGCGCCGATCATGGACTATTTTGTCAACATGCCCCGCGTTGAGTCTGTGTCTGGGCACGGACCGACCAAATCCAGTGTGGTGCTGCACAACGGCATGCAGGTGGATTTACGCGTGCTGCCGCTGGAGCGGTGGGGCACGCTGCTTTCGTACTTTACGGGCAGCAAAGATCACAACGTGCGTTTGCGCGAAATGGCGCTAAAGCAAGGGCTGAGCTTAAACGAACACGCCTTTACCCCCATGGACGGCGGTGACGAAATCATCTGTGCTAGCGAAGAAGAGGTGTACCGGGTCTTGAACCTGCCCTACATCATTCCTGCACTGCGTGAGGATCGCGGCGAGATTGAGGCGGCGCAAAAAGGGCAGCTGCCCAACCTGGTGCAAATTGAGCAAATTGTGTCTGATTTGCACATGCACACTACCTGGTCCGACGGCAAAATGAGCGTGCTGGCGATGGCCCAGGCGGCCCAGGCGCGGGGCATGCAGTACATGGTCATCAGCGATCATTCGCAGAGTTTGGGCATTGCCAACGGCCTGACGCCAGAGCGCTTGTGGCAGCAAGCTGAAGAAATTGCCGCCGCCAACGAAAAAATGGGGCCGGATTTCCGCATTTTGCACGGCACAGAGATGGAAATTCGGGCTGATGGCTCGCTCGATTTTGACGATGAGGTGCTGGCCCGGCTTGATTTTGTCATTGCCAGTTTGCACGTGAGCCTGAACCAGCCGCGTGAGCAGGTGATGAAGCGCATCATGACGGCGCTGGAAAATCCGCACGTAGACATGATTGGTCATCCCACCGGGCGGCTGCTGCCAGACCGGTCGGGCGCGGATTTAGATATGGAGGTGGTGCTGCAAACGGCCGTCTCCACCCACACCATCCTGGAAATCAACGCCAATCCACACCGGCTGGATTTACGCGACAGCCACGTGCGCCGTGCCGTAGAGCTGGGCGTCACCCTGGCAATCAACTGCGACGCCCATCACGTGGATCATTTTGAGCTGCTGCACTATGGCGTGGCCACAGCGCAGCGCGGCTGGGCCACGCCGGATCAGGTGGTGAACACCTGGCCGCTGGAGAAATTACTGGCTTTTTTGGCAAACAAGGGGAAGTAATTAAGTAATTGGGTAATTCAGTAAATTATCCGTCAATAACCCAATTACTCAATTACCTCATTATTCAATGACAGGATGCCCCAGTTACTTTCAGAGTAAGGTATTGTTATGGACGCGGGAACAACGGCCGTTTTTCGCCAGGCATTAACTGGTTTGGATGAGGATACTTTGCAGCTGCTGCGCCAGGTGGCCAAGCGGGTAGAGTATCCGCCCAACACTACCCTGTGCCACCAGGGTGAGGTGGAGCACGTTTTTTACGTGGTGGTGAAGGGCAACGTGGCCGTGGTGCGCGTGTTAGAGAGCGGTGAAGAGCGCATCCTGAACATGGTGGGCCGGAATGGTTACTTCGGCGAGATGGGCCTCATTGACGATTCACCCCGGGCGGCCAACTGCATCACCCTGACACCTACCACCGTGTTGGAAGTTACCGAGGAAGCTTTTGACAGCTTTGTCAAAAACAGCCCGCCGCTGGCTAACCTGCTGCTGCAGCGCATTTTGTCTAATGCCCGCAACCTGGACCGGATGTACATTGAGGATTTGCAAAAGAAGAACGAGGCGCTGGAGCAGGCGTATGCCCGCCTGAAGGCGGCGCAGGCCAGGTTGGTAGAGCAGGAACGGCTGGAACGTGAGCTGGAGCTGGCGGCCCAAGTGCAGCGCAATCTATTGCGACAGCTCCTGCCGCAATTCCCCGATTATGATTTTGCCGCTTATTTGCAGCCCGCGCGCCAGGTTGGCGGCGACTTTTACGATGTGCTGGAGATTGATGACGAGCACGTGGGCGTGCTGATTGCCGATGTGGCCGACAAAGGATTTCATGCGGCGCTGTTTATGGCCGTGACGCGGACCTTGTTTTTGCAGGAGGGGCGGCATTCGCTTTCTCCTGCTGAAGTGGCCCTGGCGGTGCATCGTGGCATGTTTGATGTGGCCAACAGTGATGAAGTTTTTCTAACGGCGTTTTATGGCGTGCTGCACCGCCCGACGAGGCGGTTAACTTATATTCGGGCGGCGCATGAACGGCCGTTCCTCTTGCGGCCCGGTCGTGATGTAATGGCCTTGCCCGGTGGCGGCCGTTTTCTGGGCATGATGCCCGATCTTTCCCTGGTTGAAGAGACGATTGAACTGCTGCCGGGTGATAGGCTGGTGATGTTTAGCGATGGTGTACCGGATGCTGTGAACGAAGCCGACCAGGGGTACACCAACCAGCAGTTGGCCGCAGCCATTGCGGCCTGTGGGCCTAGACCAGCGGCAGAAATAGTGAAGTACCTGGTAAAAGATGTGGCGCAGTGGCAGGGCAATGCCGCGCCTTTTGATGATTTGACCTTATTGGTTTTAGAAGTGAAGTAGTCGTTTATGGCCCGATACCAAATTCCTCCAGACCCCCGTAACGACCAGGGAAAAAAAGGCCCGGAAAAACGGCCGCGCCGCTTGCGGCGGGATTCGCTAAATGGTGTGCAGGAGCCAATCCCCTGGCGCTGGCTCGGTTTGGGACTGCTGGTCACGGTTATCAGCATTGCCCTGGCGCTGGCGCTGGTCAATTCGCTGCTGGCCCGCCCGCCGTTGGAAACCGCCCCCATCGAGCCGACGCTGATTATCCTGACGGCGCCACCCAGCCCGATTCCATCGCCCACGTCGCCGCTGCCGACGCCCAGCCCCATTCCCACCTTCACGCCGATACCGACACCGGATACGGCCGTTGCTCCCCCAGAACTCACGGTTGGTTTTTACGCCCAGGTGGCCAACACCGATAGCTTTGGCATTAATTTGCGTGGCGGGCCAAGCACCAGCAACGCCCTGATTCAGCTTGTGGATGAAGGGGCGCTGGTTTTGGTCATTGGTGGACCGGAAGCCGACGAGGCCAACAACCGGCTCTGGTGGCAGGTTCAGCTGGATGACGGCACCGAAGGCTGGGCGGCCGGGGAATTTTTGGTGCCTGCGGCCGGGCCGTAGCTGCCAACCCGCCGCTTATACTTCCCTGACCTAAACCACACAAACTATTTCCCAACGAATCGAGGCCATGATGGATAGACCCATGCTTGAGACCATCCAGCAGTCGGTAAAACACCATGATCAATACCAGATTGAAATCAAGCTGGACTACGAACTACACGCTGACCAAAAAACACGCTACCAGATTGCTACCTACTTTTTTGTGCCCCAAAGCCTGGGCATCACGCCGCAAACATACAACAAACAAGCTTTTTACCAGGATGTACAAAGCCACATCCGCCTGAAGACACCCAGCCTTAACCTGCGCGAATTTACCGAGGGCAACCGCTCGCCGCTGGGCAAAATTGAGCAGCTGGTGCACCAGAGCGGCTGGCTAAGCGATGCCGATAGCCACGATCATATTGTGACCCAGATGAAGCTGCTCAGTGCGATGCTTAAAAGTGCCCTGCGCGAGCACTTTTCCCTCATCGAGCGGCGCGTGGCGGAAGTGCAGGCCACTCCACACGGCAAAGCACACCTGCTGGTACACACCCTGGTGGATGAATTTCTCGCCGAGACGGGCCACATCACCCAGCGATTCCGCGCCTTGCTGGCCGACTTCAACCTGCCCAACGTGCCGCACGCCGTTTTTACCGCCTACACCTTTACCGATGAGTCGCTCAGCATTTTAATTGAAGAAAGTGCCGTGGAGATGGTCCAGGTTGTTGATGAGTACATGAAAAAAACCAACCAGGAAAATTACAAAATGGCACTCAGCGAGGTGACGGCGCGCGAGACAAAGTACCGCAAAATGCGCGGCTATCGCTCCATTTTAGTCGAGGGCAGCGACAATGAAACGTACCTGTACCGGGCCTCGATTTTGAAGAAATATGCTTCCAGCGTGCTCTTTTTGAACACCGACGTGCAGCCAGACGGCCGTTACTGGGAGCAGTTTATCCTGTCGTTAGCGGCCGGGTTGGCGATGATTTTTGCTACGGCCGTAGCCTTCTATTTTCAGTACGAATACGGCAACTTTACCCTGCCATTTTTTCTGGCGTTGGTCATCGGCTACATGTTCAAAGACCGTATCAAGGAGATCAGCCGCATTATCTTTTCGCGCCGACTGGAAAAATATCTGTTCGATCGCCGCATTACTATTCGCACCCAGGATGGGCGGCATCGTTTGGGGGTGCTCCGCGAGAAGGTGCGCTTCATCCAGGAAAGCGAAGTGCCGCTCTCCGTCATGCGTGCCCGCAGTCGCGATCAAATCACCGACCTGTCCAACGAGGGGCGGGGGGAAAATATCATCTGCTACACCAAGGAAATTGAGCTGCAAATTAAAGATCAGGAAGCTGTTTTACCCGGCTTCCCGGAAATCACCGGTATCAACGACATTATGCGCTTTGACGTACGCCACTTCCTCAACAAGATGGCCGAGCCAGTGCAGGAGCGTTTCATCATTCGCGATGGCGAGCTGGTTTCACTACTTTGCCAGAAGGTGTACCACGTCAACGTGATTGCCCGGTACAAAACGGTGCAGCCGGGCATCAACAAAGAAAACCGCCACCTGCGCCTGGTTCTGAACCAGCACGGCATTCGCCGCCTGGAACAGGTCCCGCACCTGTAGAGACGTTGCATTGCAACGTCTCTACGCATTGCAACGTCTCTACGGGTTTATTTTGGTGACGGGATCGCCAATGCGAATGGTGCCGGGCTGAACCACTCTGGTGTTGATGCCGCGCAAATGCAGCTGCTTGCCAACGGCCGAATTGACAAACTTCATCGCATCCTTCCCAAAGCGGGCGACAAATTTCTGGCAGCCGGTGTGCGGCTGGGCGGTGACTTCCACCACCGCTTCGCCAATTTCCAGGCGCGTACCGGGCGGAATATTGTCGGCGCTGAGGTCAAAATCCACGTACAGCTGATCGCCGGCCAGGGGCCAGCGGTCGCGGCTTTGGGCCACCAGGTCGGCGGCGCGGCTGTTCATCAGGGTGAGCTGCGCGTCGGGATTGGCCGAGCCATCGGGCCTATGGCGGCTGCCGCGCGTTTGCCAGTTATCGCCCACCAGGCCAACGGCCGTATCCAACACCCCTTCATGCAGCAGCTCCCGTTCGTCGGTCAACGGCCGTCGCACAATCAGCTCCAACACGCCCCCATTCTGCGGTGATTGCCGAACATGGTCCAGTCCCGCCGCCAGTTCATCCATCGTTAAATGTTTGATCGTCATGGCTATTCTCCTGAAATGGGTCACTTGCGAATGTGAATCGTGGAGGAGTTATCGCACAGATTTTGTGATGGGGCAACGGCCGTTTCGCCGCTAATCATCTTGATGGACCAGACCCAACGCCGCAGCCAGATCATAAAAATGTTGCGCCTGGGTTACATCGCCCACTTGCTCGTAAGCGTGGCCCAGGTTCACGTACAGCGAAGGCATGAAGCTCTCTACCTGTGCGGCTTCGGCGCGGTTGGCGTGCGCCAGGGCCGTTTGGTGCCAGAACAATGCCTCGGCTGGTGTTTGCGCCAGGTGCCCCACGTAATGCGCCGCAATACATTTCTCATAGTCGTCCGTGGCGCACCCCCACGCTTCGGCATACCGCTGCCGCGCCTCGTCAAGTCGCTTCTGAAATTCCAGTTGGGTGCCCTCTGCACAAAGGGCAATCGCTGGCCTGCTTAAGTCCATATCATCTCGTAAAGAATGGTGGGTTTATGAGAGCCAAAGAGAATTACAGCTCGTGAAACGTGAAACGTGACCCAAACGGCATCACGTTTCACGTCTCACGCCAAACTCAACGAAATCCACAAGACCCAGATTTGTTTTAGGGAGCGTCGTTCAGGTCAGTTACGGCCGTTTCCAACCCCGCCCCAATCGCCTGTACTACCTCTAAATCGTCACTCTCTTCCACCACCACAACGATAGCATATTGCAGCGTCTCGGCGGGGATGAGGGAGAGGTACCAGCCGTTGCGACTGTCTGGGCCAGACAGGGCGGAGACGGCAAAGCTCACCGTGCCGTCTGCATTTAACAGCTGACGAATTTCCCGGGCGGCGCGGCCGGTGACCGCAGCACCGGCGCTGGTGGTGGTGGGCTGCGGCTGCATGTCGCCGTTTTCATCCTGAACGGCCGTGATCAACCGCGGTGTGGGTAAACGGCCGTCATTGGCCAGCGACGCCAGCGCCAGGGCCACCTGCAGCGGCGATACCGTCAAATTGTCCTGCCCGATGCCCGCCTGGAGCGGGTCGGCCAGTGGTTCCTGCACTGGTACCTCTGTGTTCAGCGGCAGCTCCGGCGGCGTGGTGAAGCCAAAACGCAGGAAAATGTCGTCCAGCATGGCCAGACCGAGCCGGTCGGCCAGGTCTTGCATCGGGCCGGGGCAGCGATGGATCAGCACGTCGGCCCAGGTGGCGTTGTCCGGTGGGGTGGTCTGGCAGCGCTTCACCTCACCGTTGACCGGCACGGGGCGGTTGGCGTTGAGCACCGCACCGTCCAGCTGAATGCGGTCAGCGTCCAGGGCAGCGGCCAAAATGAACGGCTGTAAAACCAGGCCGGGCTGATACTGTCCCTGCACCGCCCGGTTCAGCAGCGGCGCACTTTCATCTGCGACCAGTTCATCAAAATTGACATCCAGCAGGTTGGGGTTGTAGCCGGGATGGCTGACCAGCGCCAGGATGTCGCCGGTGGTTGTGTCCAGCAGCACCACGGCCCCGTGTGCACTGCCAAACAGCGCTTCAGCGGTGGTTTGCAGCTCCGCATCAAGGGTCAGCTGCACATCACGGCCGATTTGTGGGGCGTGGAGGAGCTGCTGGTTGATAACGGCCGTAAACGACGCCTCATCTCCCCGCAGCACCGCATCGTAGCCCGCCTCGATGCCCGCCGTGCCGTGACGAAAACTGTAGTAACCCACCGCCGGGCCGATTGTTTCAAACGGATAGGTGCGCGCCAGCGCTTCGGGTTGGCCGACGGTGTGCGCCAGCACCGTGCCATTGCGGTCCAAAATTTGGCCGCGCTGAATGCGCAGCGCCGCCTCCACCAGCCGGGGATTGTCGTCACGGCCCAGAATCGCCTTGCTGCGCACCACGCTCCAAAACGCCAGCGATACGGCCACGGCCAAAAAGCCCAACAGAATGGCGCGCTGCATTTTGTGGAGGTGGGTTTGCGGTGAATGATTGTTCATTAAGAAGTAATTGGGTAATTGGGTAATTGGGTAATTGGGTAATTGGGTAATTGAGCATAGCAGTTACCCAATTACTAATTACCTAATTACTCAATTACAAATAAATTTGCCTGCTTTTGGTCGAGAGGTACAGCAGCAGCCCGGCCATCACGTGGCTGATCAGCATGGAGCTGCCGCCGTAGCTCACAAACGGCAGCGTGACGCCGGTCAGGGGCAGCAATTTGGTCACCCCAGCCATGATCAGAAACGCCTGGGCGGCCAGCAAAATGGTGATGCCAGCGGCCAGGTAACGGCGAAACGGCCGTTCCGCCAGCAGCGCCAATCGCATCCCCCGGTGGGCCAACAGGGCAAAACAGCCCACCACACCGAGGCTGCCAATCAGCCCCCACTCTTCGGCAATGGCGGCAAACACAAAGTCGGAGTGAACCACCGGGATGTATTGCGGGTAGCCCTGGCCGATGCCCTGGCCCCAAATGCCGCCTGCCGCCACGGCATACAGCGACTGCACAATCTGAAACGCGTCGGCATCGGCGTCCGGCCAAGGGTTCCACCATGCATCAATGCGCAAGGTGACCAGGCTGAAGGCGAGGTAGGCAAACAGCCCGGCCAGCAGCAGCAAGGCCACCCCACCCGCCACAATGCGCCAATCGCCCGTGGCCAGGTAAAGCAGGCTCAGAAAAACGATGAAAAAAAGCGTCGCTGCGCCTAAATCGCGCTGCCACACCAGCAAAATCATGCAAAAGCCCCACATCAGCAGCAGGGGGGCCAGGTAAGAAAGGCGTTGGAGACGGCCGTTGCCCGCCAATCGCCCCACCGTCTCCCGCTCATCAAAATAGCTGGCCAGGAAGATGACCAGGAGCAGCTTCAGCAGCTCCGATGGCTGGAAGTAGACTGGGGTAAGGAAAGGAATGGGCAGGCGCAGCCAGTAACGGGCCACGCTGGCCCCCGTGGGATTGATGCCAAACATCAAAGTCGCCATCAGCAGGAGGATGCCCAGGATGAGCAGCGTGTAGCGGTAGCGGCGCAGCCAGCGCAGGTTGCGCGGCACAAGGGTGATTCCCACCAGAACGGCCGTGCCCAGCACCACCCACACCACCTGCCGCACCAGGAAATTCGGCGCGAGGCGGTCTTGCAGCACAATGCCCCAGCCCGTCAGCAGGCCAACCAGGGGCAGCAAAAAGGGATCGTGGTCGGGAGCATAACGACGCAGCAGCCAGACGGCCGTTCCCTGCGCCACCAACCAGGCCAACGGTCCCCACAGCGTGCCGCCATCAATACGGCCGTCGCGCGCCAGACCCAGCGCCAGGGCATTACTCAACACAAACAAGGCCACTACAAACAGTAGAATGGGTTCGGAACGGCCGTGTTCCTCATCTAGTCGGAAAGAAAAAGAGGGGCTGCGCATAAAGCGGAGAAAGCGTTAATCTAGATATTTGCCCACCAGCGGGGCCAAATCTTGCCTGCGCTGTGCGTCAATGTGGCTGCGGTGGGTGAGAATGGCATCTTTGAGGGTGTGGTGCGCCGGGAAATCACCGGCCCAGTCGTCCATTGTGCGGACCAGTCGGCCGATGGCGTCCTGGGCTATCTGCGTGTTCTTTTGCAGCGTTTGGATCACCATCTCCACCGTCACCGGCCCTTCGCTTTCGTGCCACACGTCGTAATCGGTCACATGAGCCATCACGCCGTAGGCAATTTCTGCCTCGGCAGCTAGAAACGCTTCCGGGCTGGTGGTCATGCCGATGATGCTCATGTCCCACTGCCGGTACAGAACCGATTCTCCCCGGGTGCTAAACCGTGGCCCTTCGATAGTGATAAATGTGCCGCCTTCGTGTACCGTGCCGCCAGCAGCGCGGCAGCAGTGGGCAATGGCCCGGTTCATTTCGGGGGAAAACGGGTGCGCCAGGCTGACGTGGGCCACCAGCCCTTGCTCAAAAAAAGAGGTCGCCCGCTTCTTGGTGTGGTCAAACAGCTGGTCTGGGACCACGATGTGGCCGGGGGCATAATCTTCCCGCAGGGAGCCGCAGGCGCTGACGGCGACGATGTAACGCACCCCCAGGGTTTTGAGGGCAAAGATGTTGGCGCGGTAGGGGACTTCACTGGGGTTTAGCACATGGCCGCGCCCATGCCGGGGTAAAAAGGCCACGCGACGGCCGTACAGCGTGCCCACCATAATTTCGTCAGACGGTCGGCCAAATGGCGTATCCACCAACAGCGCTTCACGCTCGGTCAGGCCCGCCATTTCATAGAGACCGCTCCCGCCAATCACTGCAAATTCAATGTTGGACAACTTCTTCTCCTATGTCGAGTAAACCGCACAAAAATAGCGCTTTTTCTTCCTAAAACTCTGTGCGATTTACTTAAAGTGGCTCGTAGTTAGTGGCTCGTTGCTTGGACAAACCACCAGCCACCAGCCACTACTTCCCTTTGTGGTGCTTTACCGGTTGGTCAGCTGTGCTTGCAGGGCGCGAATGCGTTCGCTGGCTTTTTGCTGGATTTGCTTGATCGCCTGATTTTGCTTCTCGATCATTGCCCGGGCCTGTTTAAGCTGATTTACCGCCTGCTTCAGCTGGAGTTCGCGCTCAACCAGCCGCGCATGAATTTCAGCCAGGCGCTGACCCTGGGCATTGGTCTGGCTCAGGTAACGATGGAGTTCGCTTTCGCTGGCTTCCAACTGCATTTTCTGTTCGCGAATGACCGTTTGCAGCCCCATGCTGTCTTCCACCAGCTTTTCGTGCCGGGCATTCCACTCGGCCTGCCGGTTGGCCAGGGCGGCTTCGGCTTCGGCGGCGGCCATGCGCCACTCGGTGACCAGGTCTTGCTGCGCTTGCAGCGCATCTTCCAGCTGAGTGAGCATGTTGGCCTGCTCGGCGGCTTGTTTTTGAGCCGCAACGGCCGTTG
>ERZ761603.1422-NODE-1422-length-17972-cov-168.632584_pt1 | contig 17972 bp, 14 predicted proteins | sample MGYA00511879_ERZ761603 | MGnify/ENA primary metagenome ERZ761603 (study PRJEB28899, sample SAMN02850040) | bioreactor sludge metagenome | biome: EBPR Sludge; feature: EBPR Bioreactor; material: flocular biomat | place: Australia: Thorneside Wastwater Treatment... | reverse complement strand
ACGCTGTGCTCGATCATTGGCCGGAGCGATGCGCGGCCTGTGACGAGCCCTTCGCGGCCGAACCGGTGGGTCAAGCCTACGGGGGCCACGACGAAAGCTCCTCGGTGAGTTGCTCGGACTGCAACTGTCCGCCGGACTCATCGACCAGACCATCCGGCAAAGCGCCGGCCAGGTCGCGCTGGTCGAAGACCTGCTGCTGGAGGAGATCGAGCGCGCCGGCCTGCTGCACCTGGACGAGACGCCGTGGCGAGAAGGTGGCCAGTTGCTGTGGCTGTGGCTGTTCAACGCCGTGACGACGGTGGTCCATTTCATCGGCGCACACAGCGCCGAGATCTTCATCAATGCCCTGCAGGGCGGTTTCGCTGGCTGCCTGATGAGCGACGGTTACGAAGTCTACCGTTCGTACCTCAACCGCATTCGCTGCCTGGCGCATCTCCTGCGCAAGGCCCGCGGACTGACCGAGGCCACTTGCCGGCACACCAGTCAGGTCGGGCAGCAACTCCTCGACCTCATGGGTGGCCTGATACAGGCGACCCAGGCTGCCCGTGATGGCCCTTTCGACGACTTGGCCGAGCGGCAGGCGCCAGCCCTCGCCCAACTCAAGGCCTTGTGCGAACGCCACCAACACAGTCCACGGTATCGCGGCAATCGGCGAAGCGCACTGCAGAGGAACCATGCTCAATCAGCCCGCACTGAACTACATCGCGTTGTCGCAAGGCAGAGCGTTGCCGGCCGTTTTCGCTGAGGTCACCGGCCTCAGCGAACGGACCCTGCGCAACAAGGCGAATGCGGAGCCGCGCCCCGGCACGCTCGCAAGGGTCCGGCAGCACTCAATCGCCCATGCGCGAGATACCCTGGCCAAAATTGGACTCTCACCGGAAGACTCCGAAGCCTGGCTTGGCCAGCATCCGGGGATGACGAAGCGGGGCGCCTTGTACGCCGGCATGGTCTACGAAACGCAGGTCAACCGAGTGATGGCGTTCCCCCACACGCTGCAACTCGCGCTCGCGATCGACAAGCTCAGCACCCGGCTGTGGGCGGCCCGCAGGGCAGACCGGCTGGAGGAGTTCCGGCAGGCCTTGCGCGAAAGCCCGCTGGCTGATGCGGGAAACTTCGCGGGGAGCAGCGATGAAGCGGCTGAAGGCTGCCCGCCCAAGCTGCTCGCTCGCCTGGAATCGGTCGCCAGTTGGGCGGGGATGGACGAAATCGTCCGCACCGTTGCGGTGAACACGCTCCTCTCGCTGCTCGCACGCTGGGATGTCGAATTCTGCAGCCAGTTCTTCTCCGGATACGAGGCTCGTCCGTTTTTCGCCCTCGTTCTGCCGCGCCTCGATCCCAAGGCTGGCGATGCGGACGGATGCGGCGAGCTGCCTCGCCGCCGAGGAATGTTCCAGTACCCCGTGCGCCGCTGTCTCGAGGTCTTGGCCTGCATGGGCGAATTCGTTCGTCGCGAGCGCTGGCCAGATAGCGTGCCATCGGTGAAGCGCATGTCCATCGATTCCGGCGAACCCGAGGCCAACCTGATCAACTGGCGGGACAGCACGAAAGCCTTCACCCGCCGAGATTTCGCAAGGCTGTGGGAGCATCTATGTTCCCGTGGTCGAGGTTCGAGCAGACACTGCGAGGCGCCGCCACCTTGGCCGCTCTACGTCGCCACCGTCCTCTGGCAGAAGTCTCTGAGTCCGACGAGCAAGGACGGAAGCAGGTCGATTTTCGTCGTCGACGACTGGTATCTCGGTTGGTGGCGCACACACTACGACACACTGGCGGCCACAGGATGTGCGTTCGGCACGTCGCCGTGGCCGCCTTGTTTCACTGCCGTCTAGCTCTCGTCTTCGGCCTCTCCGTTATCCGAGTCGAGCCGATCCTCCCAATCGTCCGGTCGGCCATCCTCACCACGCGCGTCCCAGTACGCGTCGTTGTTTGGGTTGAGCTGGTTGCTGTGGTTGTCGAGATCGTCTTTGCGGGACATGACTGCTCCTCCAGAAATGGGTCAAAGGGTCACTTGCCGGGGGGCCTACGGGAAGTCTTGGCTACGGTGGCCTGCATGCGGCCAACGTAGCTTCCCGGCGGCACGCCGCCGCCATTGCGGCGGGAAACTGCGGACTGGACTCGGGCGGTCGCCGCGGTAGTCGTAGCGTTGGCACGTGGGTTGGAACTGTGTGCTGTTTTCAATCGGCTCTCCTTTATGGATGGGTTGATGAAGTCGTCCGATCACCTCGGACGAGCAACATTCTGTTGCCAGCCGGTCGATGAGAAGTTCCAGATTTCGGAAGTTTCCGTCCGGGCACGTGCCCGTCTGGCGCCGCCGCCTGCGCCGGCAACACCTTGGCGCTGATGTGGCGAACCTGGGCAGCCCAAGCTCAGACCGGGGTCGTTCGAGGAAACCGCCCGTCAATTAACCCTAACGCGCGGTCGGCCCGTCCATCGTCGGCACGCAGCGAGGAAGCGACTCGGGCGTTTGCGTTGCTCGCCGGCATCGTCGATACTTGTAGCGCAACGAAGGCATCCGCTTGGGATTAACTCCCTCCAGGCCGAAGCCAGGGCCGAAAAATTCCGTCTTTGCCCGCCGCCATATTAGTGGCTGATTACTGACATGGGTAGTTTTTATAGTATGCTAATGCCTATCTTGAGCCTCACTACATGACTCGCCTACTTCGTAAGCTTATCTCTTCAGCAATGCACTTATACCTCTCGCGGTTCGCCGTGATTCCCCCAGAGACGGTGCTATCACGGTACTCTGGAATTCGCTTGGAAGATGGTTCAGGAAAGGGTGACGTGCAGATTGGTCGCAACGTGATGCTTCTGGGGCATCTTGTTTCTCAAGCGGGCGGAAAAATCATTCTGCATGATTACGTCAACATTCGCTACGAAACCTTCATTGGTGCCGTGTCGAGAGTCGAGATCGGAGCCGGAACAATCATAAGCAATAACGTAGTGATAATGGATAACAATAGTCACCCCACTGAGCCAGACGCTCGTCGAGCGATGGTGTTATCCGGGTGGGGAACAGAAGACTGGCGATGGAGGCGCTCCCAAGCTCGAGACATTATCATCGGCGAGAATGTTTGGATCGGGCAATATTCCAGAATAAACAAAGGCGTCAAGGTCGGCAAGAATTCGATCATCGCCGCCAACGCGGTGGTGACGAAGGACGTCCCCGAAAATAGCATAGTTGCTGGCAATCCGGCCAAAGTGGTGCGCCTTCTGCAATGAAGCTCTTGGTTCTGAAGCTTGGTGTTTCCCGGGCATTTTCGGCTTTGGTGGCGTTTGCCGGCGTTGCCGTTATCGCGCGAACCCATCCGCTTGATGTCGTGGGAGAAATTAATGCCTCTCTCGCTCTCATCCAAGTCGCTGCCTTGTGCCTTGGTTTCGGCCTGAACACAGCGATCGTCTACTTCTCGAAGTCTGACATTGCGATCACTCGATGGCTGACAATGCATGCGTGCATGCTGACTGTCGGGCTGACGATACCAGCAGTCGCTCTTGCCAGCATGTTTTCCGCCACCTATGCGCTGCTGGCAGCGTGTTCCGGGCTTGTGGCTATACTCACGCATGTTGCTGGGTTTCTGCAGTCGAACCAAGATTTCGACAAGCAGGCCGTATTGATAGTAATGCAGCCCTGCGCCATCCCGCTGGCCAATCAAATGGGGTTGCTTGTTTCCAATGAAGTGCTTTGGTTCTTTTTGGCGTACGCCACGGTTAACCTCGCTCTAGCGTCTGCGTTTCTGGTATTGGTGGTAAGGCCGTGGTTGATCTCAGAACCGAGGCCGGGTTATCCAGGAAAGACCTTCTACGCCTACGGGTTGGCTGCCCTGGGACACAATGGAGTCAACGCAGTCTGGTATTCAGCCGATGTGCTTCTTGTCCGATACGGCCTGAGCAGCGATTTCCTGGGGATTTATTCTGTCGCCGCAAGCGTCGCGAAGAGTTCTTGGTTGGTGGTGGATTCTGTTGGGCTGATCATCTTCCCGAGGAAGATTGCGGGAACACTGTCCCGGAGTCAGTACGGACGGGTACAGATGCTTTGTCTGGTGTACGGTTTTGGCGTAATCGGCGCCTGGATATGGCTAGGGGACGCGTTTCTGGAGCTGGTATTCGGACGGCAGTACATGGGCGCGTTTCCGATGGTGCTTACGCTCCTGGCTGGTTCTCTGGCAGTTGGGGTCTACAAGCTGCAGTCGCGATTGTTCGCGGCCACAGGCGGCTGGCGCATCTTGAGTATGGCGCAACTTTGCGGTCTGAGCACTAGCTTGGGTGCGGCGGCGGTATTGGTCGGCTCGAACGGCGGCATCGGCGTGGCACTTGGCCAGAGCCTTGGCTTCCTGGTTTGCGCCGCTGGTCTCTGCGGCTTAGGTTACCGGTCGAGGTTTCGGCTTTGGGAGAGGTGAGGGGATTGGGAAGGACTGGGAACGCAGATGCGAACGGTGTTGGTGCGGAAGGTGGATGGTTCAGAGATAGTGAATGGATCGACGGGGAAGAGGACCCGCAGGTGCCTGTTGACAGACGCGGACTTACGACCAAACAGAGACTCTGGGGTGTAAGAAGTATGAGAGAGAGTACCTGCCAGCTAGGCGAAGGTCGCTCGAAGGCGGTCGAAATCGTCGTCTGGGCGTACTGGCTAGTTTTGTCACATCGCGGTGATCGGTTCCTTTCATCGGTCAACTTGGCGTACCTCAGGTTCGCCGCAAGCCGCTACGAGAAAGTGTACCTCCTTGCGCCATGCCGCGAGGTTGCCACTCGCCCAGAGATCGGAATAATCGATCTGCCGAACATCGTGTTCCTTGACCTCCCGTATCGCAGTGGCGGCCATCTGAAGTACAGTATCGACGTCTTGGTGTCCCTCCAACGTTTATGGCAACTGCCGAGAGATATTCCTGTCTACCTCCGTGTTCCGGATCCCTTGCGCTGGCTTCCCTTTGTCATGGGATTTAGAAGGATCACTTATCACTTCGTGGGGAACCCACTCGAAGTGCTTTCACTGGGAAACGACGCCCAACTGCCGAGATTCTTGATGAGGCTGCTATATGGCGGGGAGGAGCGCATGATCGCATACGCAATACGGCACCGCAGTGAGTCGCGTGTCTTCTTTAACGGTGAAACTCTGAGGGAGCATCTGGCATTGCGGGGGCTGGGTGGCACCGTAGTGTCATCTTCTACTCTGCAGGAAGCTGAGAAAAGGGAGCTTCGAGCACGGACTGGCACCAAGCTGATACACGTTGGCTACTTGCGGCGCTCGAAGAACCTGGACGTGCTGGTCGACATGATGGTGGCTCTGAGAAGGCGGGATGTCTTTGCTTCACTCGATATAGTGGGCGATGGGGATCACCGAGAGGCTTTACAAGAGAAATTCGCGGCCGCTGGTCTCTCGCCGGCCATCAAGTTCTGGGGACACGTTGACGACCGCGAGAGACTTGCCGTGCTGCTCCAGGACGCGAATCTCTTCGTCTTTCCTTCGCTCTCCGAGGGCTCGCCAAGAGTGGTCGTTGAAGCGATGGCTTTTGGTACTGTCGTAGTGTCCAGCCGGGTGGGCTCGCTACCCACTGTGTTTTCCGACGGTCGAGAAATCGTGTTTGTGTCCCATGCCACCGGCGAAGGCTTCGCGGACGCGGTTGCGAGCGTTCTTGGCGACCCGGCGCGCCTTGAGAGGATTCGGCAGGCTGGCTATGCGAAAGTCTGGGAAGAACTAACGATGCAGAAGTTTCTGGCGCGGGTGTTTCCGTGAGGCGGCGCCGGTTGAGCCTGCTGTATGCATGCGTGGTCCGGTCGATCATGCTCCTCTTTCCGGATCCTACGATCGCGATGGGTGTCCGGGGAGCTTACTACAGGCTCGCGATAGCGCACAACAGTGTGTTGAGTTCGAGCAACCATGCCTTCGTCGCTGGATCGTACCGTTGGGGTGTGGTCGCTAGCGGGCGGATCCTTGTCGGGGACGGCGCGTTGGTCGGCGCCAACTGTACATTCCTCGGCGGTAGAGAACTGCCTGCGGGCTATGTTCTGGCTGCCGGCAGTGTCCGGAGGCACAGGAGCAGCACAAGGACTGCTGTTTTCGCGGACGTCCCGAAAATTGGGGCGGGGCTTTAGGTGGCTATGCCCCAGTTTCGGGAATGGTCATCGGCTGCAACCATTGCAGTCCTTGGTGTCAGCCAGTTAAGGCTAGGCGTTGCCGACGTCGACTTGCCGCTCGTGTACGTGCTGGTTGCAGTTTGGTTTGGGAGCACGGTAACTGGCGCTCGCAGGGCGCTGTTTGGGAGGCGCCGTGCACTAGACGTCGACGTGACTCGTATTCTTTGGGCTCTGATGGCTTTGGCAGGCTTCTATGCTTTGGACTTTGTTCGGACTGGGGGCGACCCGCGGGTGGCCCAGTTGGCGGTCAAGCAGTTATTGGGGTGTGCTGTCTTTCTCTATTTTGCTTCGGTGGATCTCTCGCCGACGGCCTTTGTGCGAGCCCTCGCCACACTATCGTCGATGATAGTCGGATTCTATGTCTATAACTCGTTGGTGGTGTTGGGTTCGCCCTACTTGGCAAATCACTTGCAAGAAGTGACGCAAGAAGGCCGGAACCAGTTGGGGATGTATCTTGCGGCGATGACGACTGTGTTGTTGTTCTCCCTGATAGTGGAGCGTCGGCGGGTCGCAAGGTACTTGCTCATTGGACCGGCCTTTATTCTGCATGGGACTGCTCTTGCGTACTGCATGTCGAGGGGAGCGTGGATCGCGTTCGCTGTGAGCGCGACAGTAGGCATGATTGGCTTCCGGCGGGGCCGCGGGCCCCTCATTCTTCTTGGGGTGGCTTCAGCGTCGGTGGTCGGTATTGTCGTGCTCAGTAAGGGGCTTCCGGTCGGCGTTCTTGGAGACGCGATGGAGGCGCTGGGCGAGCGCTATCAGACGTTGCTGGCGGTTCAGGACTCAGCGTCAGAAAGTTCAGTCGGACTACGGTGGAGCTTGCTTGCCAGCGCGCTTGAGGAGTACTCGAGCAGCCCGCTACTGGGGATCGGCACGGAGCAGTTCCTCTCTCGACACCAGTACGTTACGCACAACAGTTACTTGCAACTCCTCGTGGAGAACGGTATTGTCGGCCTATTGCTGTTTCTCGTTCCGCAGGGAGTTGTCATCGCAGTCTTGATCAGGTTGCTGAAGCAATCGCGACAAACTGGGTCCGAAGCCTCCCGTCTTCCCTATGGCCTGGGGGCGGTCGCCGTCTTTGTCGAGATGCTGTTCCTCAACGTTCTGTCTGGCCCGCTGTATTTCGTGTTTGTTGGTCTAGCGGTGAATTCTTGGCTTGGCTCGGTCGCGTGTTCGCGAGGTGGGGGCAGCAGCGGCGGCCAGAGTGAGAGAGCAGGTGGTCGAATTCGGGATACAGATGCGGCTATTTCGAGGCAGGGCTTTTGGGGATTTCGGCGGACTGGGTAAACGATGAGCATGGTCAGCGTAGTGGTGCCTTGTCGGAATGAGGCGGAGCACATTGGGAACGTTCTTGATTCGATTCTGCGGAGTGGCTACCCTGACGAACTCCTGGAAGTCTTGGTGGTGGACGGGTTGAGCGACGATGGAACGCGGGAGATAGTAAGGGAATACACAGTCTCTCATGCTAACGTTCGTATGATAGACAATCCGGCCAGATACACCGCGCATGGCATGAACGTGGGGATAAGGGCTGCCAAGGGAGAGATCATCATTCGCGTGGATTCGCACGCGATCTACCCACCGGACTATATTGCAACGCTCGTCTGTTACAGCCAACGCTTGTTGGCAGATAACGTCGGCCCGTGTTTGGAAACCGTTCCGGGAGACAGCAGCAGGACTGCAGTGGCGATAAGCCGGGTGCTGAGCAACAGATTCGGAGTAGGTAATTCTGCCTTTCGTCTGGCCTCATCGCAGGCTGACTATGCGGAAGCCGACACGGTGCCATTCGGGTGTTTCAGGAGGGAGGTGTTCGAGCGGATCGGTTTTTTTGATGAGGATCTTATCAGGAATCAGGACAACGAGTTCAATGAGCGGATTTTGGCGGCAGGCGGAAGTATCTATCTTATTCCGAGCTTGAAGGTTCGCTATTTCGCGAGGAAAACCTATCGTGACCTTTGGCTAATGCTGTTCCAGTACGGGTACTATGGGCCGATGGTTGACAGGAAGCTGAAGCGCCGGTCTCAACTCAGACGGTACGTTCCGGCGGCGTTCATTGCGGCGCTGGCAGTTCCATTGTTGGCGATACCGCTGGAACCTTGGGTGGCGATCGTCAGTGTCGCGACCATCAGCGCTCACTCCTCGCTCAATCTGGGAGTTTCTTTGGCGCAGACGACTCGAGAGGGCGATCTCCGATTGGCGCCGTACCTTTTTTGGGGATTCGTTGTTGCCCACCTGTCGTACGGCGTCGGGTATTGGTTCGGTCTGTGGAATGAGAAGGTTCGGAAAGGGAAGGGGGGTCTTCGAATTTCGGAGCGCCTGAGTCGGTAGCACCCAACGGGGACAAGTTACTATCCTGTTGTATTTTTTGATAAGGCCGCGAGACTAGCTGGCGCCAGTCTCCGCGTCATGCAAGGTGCACCCAAGATAAAATCGGAGACGTGGACAAATGTTTATTTGCAGATGCCTGAAGGACCGGGTCCGCGGAATTGGCGCCGAGAAGTGGAAGGCGAGCCTTTCGCACCTGCGACCTGGCGGGAGGTGGCTGACTTGGTCTGCAGCGGGGTTCGAGTGTGCGGTTTTCGTAAGCCCCCATCGATGGGACGTGTTTGCGCATCAGGAGGAGCGTCGACTGCTACTAAGGCTCGGCCTGGCGCATCAAGGCAGCCGGGATGTTGCGGGGGCGTCAACCCGCGCTCACGTTCCTGATCCATGGCCAGCCGACAGTCATACACATGGCTGCGAGAACACTGACGAGGGCATCTTTTCGGTCGTCTCCTATAACGCCGATACAGAGGAACTCGTCGCCTTCACCGATCGGACGGGGATGTGGGGACTGTATCTCGCCGAGGACGAATCCGGCATTTGGTTGAGTTCCTCTTCGTTGGCGATAGGATGCTTGCGGAGCGTGTCTCTCGACGATGCTGCGTTGGGGGCTATGCGAGCCGCCGGCTACTTGCTGGGCGACATCAGCCTTTTCAGGGAGGTGAAGAGGCTCGACGCGGGTGAGCGCCTTGTAATGAATCGGAGCGGAATGCGTGTTACAAGATGGTGGACGCCTCCGGAGATACGATTGGACGCCGATGTCAAGGCGGAGACCACGAACTTTGTTGAGAGTGTGACCCATAGGCTGGGCACGGTGGTTGGCGGTCGGTGTGCGTTGACCACCCTGACTGCAGGGCTCGACTCCAGGTGCTTGATGGCGCTGGTTCGAGGCGCGGGACTCGATAGCAGATTTTTCACCGCGGCCTCTGAGTCGCCTGAGGATATTGAAGTGGCTCAGCGCATAGCGCGCGAGCTTGGCCTGAACTGGTTCGAGTTGGCTCCCACCGGGATCGACGCAGAGGGGTTTCGAACTGTAATCACGTTAAGTACGCTGCTTTGCGATGGTGAGAACCAGCCCTTCCGAGGAACTACGTACTGGGCCGCTGCTCTGGCGGACTTGGAAGTACCGGTAATATGGGGATTCGGAGGCGAGGCGTTTCGCCGATATTGGTCAAAGCAGGAGCAGGCGCGAATGATATTGAAGGGAGCGTCTCCGCTGGAGCGGCTGGTGAGATACCGTATGGCGGCGTGGTCAGTACCGCCTGAGGTCTTGGAATCGCCGCTGGCGCAAAATCCTGAAGATGTCGCCTGCGAGTTGCTCGGACGCGATTATGACTTCTTTGCCACGCGGTCTGTGGATGAGCGGCTGGAAGCGATGTACCTCAGCGAGCGAATCCGCCGCTGGGCTTCCGCTCACCTGAAGACGATGGCATGGTGGATAGAGCCAGAGTTGCCTTTTATCGGTCAGAAACTGGTGGAGCAGGCGTATGGTCTGCCAATGGCAGTCCGGGAAGGCGCGCAACTGTTCCGAGGCGCAATTTGGCAGTGCATGCCCGACGCAGGGCGTATCCCACACAACGAAGGCTACCACACCTTGCCGTATGGCGAGGCGAGTTTCCGGGATCGCCTGCGGACGATTCGCCTCGACAGCGCGAAGTTGGTGCGAAAGATTTGGCCTTCCAGAACTGTGGGACATCCTTATCCTCCCGCAGGGGTCTCTGTGACATACAGGAAGTGTTTCGAGGATGAATTGGATCCGTCCCGAATGATTTCGCGCTTCTTGTATCGCGAAAAGGTCTTGCGTGACCGGCTTAGACCACTGTTGGATGAGCCAGCAGGAACTGTGAAAATGGTCAACGAGGTCTTGGGTCTGGAGATCGCTCTGCGCGCAGTGACAATGCTTCGGACCTAGGTGCAGGATGCGACAACATCTGTACGGAATGGTCGATAGCGGCCGTGATCCGTGCGCAGCTCCAGCGCTGTGGAGCCGCTATTGCCAATAGGTGGAGACCGGATGCGACGGGAGTTTGCAGTTTTCATCACAGCGAGTCACTTGGTTGTGATCCAGATTACCAACCTGTCGAGCGGTCCGGCTTGCCCGAGGATCAGCTGAAGGTTTTGCGGCGTCCGTAAATTAATCTGGATCTGGTTGCTTTTCCCAGTCGGATGAACTGGCCGCGGCAATTCGAGAGCGTCCCGCTCCGTGGAATCAGGAAGTGAGCCTCGTCATCCAGCGGCAGGGAAGATGTCAGGGGCCGCAGCTGGGAAAGGCTACCATTGGCCTGTGGCATGAACATAAGTTGCCGTTACGGTTGGACGGACGTATCGTGCGTGGCAAGCGACGAAGAGTGGGAGGTGTCTGATGTGGAAAGTGCAGCTGTTCAAGCTGAACTACGATGAGCAGGAAGTTCAAGCGGTATGCGAGGTTCTTCGCTCGGCGTGGATTACTATGGGGCCAAAGACCGAGGAGTTTGAGCGAGCTTTCGCTGCGCACCTTGGAGCCGATTCCAGGGCAACCGCTGTTGCCAATGGCACCGCGGCATTGCATCTCGCGCTCCTGGCATTGGGGGTTGGGCCCGGTGACGAGGTGATCGTCCCTTCGCTGACTTTTGTGGCGGATCTCAATACGGTCATGCTCGTTGGGGCGAAGCCGGTTCTTGCTGATTGTACGTCGTTGTCGGACTGGAACATGGATCCGGCTGACATAGAGCGAAAAGTCACGCCGCGAACCAAAGCGGTCATGATCGTTCATTACGCCGGCTACCCGTGTGCGATGGACCGGATTCTGGCTGTGTGCGATCGGCATCGGCTGCCGCTGATCGAGGACTGTGCCCACGCCCCAGGGGCGAAGTACCGCGGCCGATCGCTTGGAACCTTCGGCGCTTTTGGCTGTTTCAGCTTCTTCACGAACAAGAATCTGTCGGTCGGTGAGGGCGGGATGGTGGTAAGTCAATACGATGAGGGTGACAGGGAGATCAGGTATCTCCGGTCGCACGGAATGACCGCGCTGACGCTTGATCGGCACCTCGGGCGCTCGATCTCCTATGACGTGATCCGGCCGGGGCTTAACTACCGGATCGACGAAATGCGTGCTGCTCTCGGGGTGGTCCAGCTTGCCAAACTCCCCAATGCCCAGCAAAGGCGTGCGGCAATCGTGGCACGCTACACCAAGGAGCTTGCCGGGATCGCGGGGCTGATGATCCCATTTGCGAGCGGATGTGACGACATCGAACCGGCGTATCACATCTTTCCAGTACTGCTGCCGGTGGATTGCCATCGGTCGCAGGTCATCGCATCGCTCAAGGCTGAGGGTGTGCAGTCGAGCATTCACTACCCGGCGTGTCAGGACTTCAGTGCATACTGTAAGTTGCAACTGGGCGAAACTCCGATCGCTTGTGAGATCACGCACCGGGAGTTGACCCTGCCGCTCTATCCGACCATGACCGACGGGGAAGTCGACATTGTGATTGGCGCGTTCACCAAAGCACTCGAGAAGGGGCGTGCATGAATACTCTTGAGCTGATCGGTCGTCAGGAAGAATTGTTTGATGGCGACCTCGCTGCTCGCGCGAGCGAGATGTCTACGCGGGTTGCGGCCAGCCGCTTTTTGGTCATTGGCGGCGCTGGGTCGATCGGTCAGGCGGTGACACGGGAGATTTTCGCACGGCAGCCGAAGGTGCTCCATGTCGTGGACATCAGCGAAAACAACATGGTCGAACTGGTGCGCGACATTCGAAGCACGCTGGGCTACATCGACGGTGATTTCAGCACCTTTGCCATTGATTGCGGCTCGCGGGAGTTCGAGGCGCTGATGGCGGCCTCGGACGGCTACGATTACATCCTCAATCTGTCGGCGCTCAAGCACGTTCGCAGCGAAAAGGATCCGTTCACGCTAATGCGCATGATCGAGGTCAATATTCTGAATACCATCAGGACGATCGAGTTCGGACGGCAGATGAACGCCAGGAAATACTTCTGCGTGTCGACGGACAAGGCGGCCAACCCGGTCAACATGATGGGTGCGAGCAAGCGAGTGATGGAGATGTTTCTCATGCGCGACAGCTTGGAGACGCCTGTTTCGACAGCCCGCTTTGCGAATGTGGCATTTTCCGACGGCAGCCTCCTGCATGGATTCAACCAGCGTCTTGCGAAACGGCAGCCGATTTCCGCTCCGCGGGATGTGCGGCGCTATTTCGTGACGCCCCAGGAGTCTGGCCAGTTGTGCTTGATGTCCTGTTTGCTGGGAGACAACCGGGACATCTTCTTCCCGAAGCTAAGCGCAAAGCTTCACCTGATCACGTTCTCGGAGATTGCCGTGAAGTATCTGCGCGCTCTGGGTTATGAAGCCTTCGTCTGCTCCAGTGAGGAGGAAGCGCGGTCGCTGGCAGCTGAACTCATCCCGGCTAGAAAGTGGCCGTGCTATTTTTTCGACAGCGACACGACGGGCGAAAAGGATTTCGAGGAGTTCTTTACGGGCACGGAAGTCCTTGACATGGCGCGCTTCGAGAGTATCGGAGTTATCAGGAACAACGCAACATTCGATGCCGACAAGTTGAGCCGCTTCGTCGACGCCGTAATTTCGCTGCGGCAACGAGGCAGGTGGGAGAAGCGGGAACTCGTGGAACTCTTCCTCTCGATGCTCCCGGATTTCGGGCATAAGGAAACGGGCAAGTACCTCGACGGGAGAATGTGACCGTGAGTCGCTTCTTTGATCTGCTCCTCTCGGCCGTGGCGATGATGGTGCTCTCGCCGTTGCTCGTTCCGGTGGTGATTCTCTTGCGGTTGACCGGGGAAGGCGAGATCTTCTACGTCCAGCAGAGAGTCGGCCTGAACGGTCGGCGCTTCGGTCTGCTCAAGTTCGCGACGATGTTGAAGAACAGTCCGGCGATGGGCACGGGAACCGTTACCTTGAAGAACGATCCGCGCATTCTTCCATTAGGGCGGTTTTTGCGCAAGACCAAGCTCAATGAGCTGCCGCAGCTCCTCAATATCTTCGTCGGCGATATGAGCGTGATCGGGCCAAGACCGCAGGCGGAACGATGCTTCAACGCTTTCCCTGAGGACGTTCAGAGGCAGATCGTCAAGGTTCGACCTGGGCTTTCGGGGATTGGCTCCATCGTGTTCCGTGACGAGGAGGAGTTGTTGCATGGCGCGCAGAATGATGTGGCCTTCTACGATAGGGTGATCGCACCGTACAAAGGGGAACTGGAGAACTGGTACATCGCCAAGCAGGGAATGGGCACCTATTTCTTGCTGATCTTCGCGACGGTGTGGGTCGTGCTGTTTCCCAGGAGCAGGATCGTCTGGCACCTGTTTAGAGACCTGCCGCCACCCCCGGTCGAACTTGCAGGCTTAATCTGACCCACCATCCAGATAGCGGACGGGCTGCCCGCACAGCTCGCGGCTGACGCGGTTCCAAGTTGGGCAGCCGGAGGGAGGGCCGCGGTCGCTCGATACGATGCCTGTTGCCGCGGCTATCGGCGTGGAGCGCAATCGATGGCCGAGTTGAGCGCCAAGATTGGCCAGCGAAGTAGCACTGGCACGGGCGGGTGAGGCTTCACTAAGCGCGCAGCGCTGGCCCGCCCCCCCGACCACTGGTGCTGGCGGGGCGGTGGCGTTGACTTCCGGCACGCTACGGCCAAGAGCACCACCTCCGGTGGTCATGCGAAACTTCTTGGCCAAGCGCGGACGGGAACCCTGGGCAAGGCACTGGGAAAGCAATAGGCGGACCCTCGCGGCACCATACCGCGGCGGTCAGCCGTCATCCGGGAACGTCCCCGGCATCCGCCCATCGTGCGTTTCTCATTCCTGTGGGGCCCCCCGCGATTCGCAGCGGGCTGCCCACCCGGGGACTGCTGCTCCGGAGGGCAGGTCTTCTTGCGAAGCGCTGTCAACTTTCACGTGACCACGAAGTCGAGGTTGGTGAGCGCCAAGCCGACGGCAACGGTGGCGAACTTGACTGCGGCGCCAGCACCGTTGCCGTCGGCATCGTAGAAAAGGCCGCCGGTGCTGCTGTCGTAGAGCACGTAGTCGTTGGCATCGAGCGCAGCCGTGCCGACGACGAACGATCCGGCTGAGAGCGCACCCGTCGTCGGCAGTGATGTGAAAACCGCATTCTCGAGCTGAATGGTATCGTCGGGCACGATGAAGTCAGTAATCGTGTCGAGATTCGTGCTGCTGTTGAGCGCTGCATCGAAGCGGAAGATGTCGGCACCGCTGCCACCGGTCAGCAGATCATTGCCCAGACCACCCGTGAGCGTGTCGTTGCCCAAGTTGCCGTTGAGTGTGTCGCCGCCGTTGTTGCCGCGCAGGTAGTTGGCAAGTTCGTTACCGTTCAGGGTCTTGCCGACCGTGACGTAAAGGAACAGGTACTCGACCGAAACGCCAGCGGCGAGAGTGTAGCTATCGTAGCAGTTCGCGACATCGCTGCCCTCTCCAGCCAGTTCGACGATGCTGTCATTGCTTCTGACTTCGTAGGTGTCGTTGCCCGCACCACCAATCAGGGTATCTGCGAAGGCACTGTCGTGGCCATAGAGCTTGTTGGCCAGTCCGTTACCCGTTCCAGTAACCCCTTGCGCCGTGCTGTACAGGTAAAGCCGCTCGATGTTGTCCCCCAGCGTCCAGCTGATCTTGCTGTACACGACATCGTTGCCTTCTCCGGCCACTTCGACGACGCTGTCGTTGGCGCCGACGTAGTACGCGTCGTCGCCGCCCCTACCGGTCAGTACGTTGGCGGCACCGTTGTCGCGCCCGGAGAGCGTGTTGGCGAGTTCGTTGCCGGTTGCATTGACTGCCCCACTACCCGTGAGGGTAAGCTGCTCGATGTTGTCGCCGAGCGTCCAGCTTACCGAGCTGTTGACCAGGTCGTTGCCGTCAGCCGAGTATTCGACCACGCTGTCCCCCGCATCGTCCACCGTGTAGACGTCGTTACCTTGGCCGCCGTACATGGCGTCGGCGCCGGTGGCCCCGTTGAGCGTGTCGTTGCCCAAACTGCCGTAAAGCGTGTCGTTGCCGTTGTTGCCGCGAAGGTAGTTGGCGAATTCGTTTCCGGTCAGTGTCTTGGCCGCAGTTACGTAAAGAAGGAGGTTCTCGACCGACACGCCAGCAGCAAGAGTGTAGTTATCGTAGCAATTCGCGGTATCGCTACCCTGGCTGGTCAGTTCGACGATGACGTCGTTGCTTCGGACTTCGTAGATGTCGTCGCCTTGCCCACCCACCAAGGTATCCGCGAAGCCATTGTCGTGAGCGTGGAGTTTGTTGGCCAGTCCATTGCCCGTGCCGGTTACCCCTTGCGTCGTACCGTACAGGTAGAGCCGCTCGACGTTCGCGCTCAGCGTCCAACTGATCTTGCTGTAGACGATGTCGTTCCCTCCTCCGGCGGCTTCGTTGACACTGTCGCCCATGCCGACGTAGTAGGCGTCGTCGCCCGCACCACCGGTAAGGGCGTTGGCTGCACCGTTGTTTTGGCCAGACAACGTGTTCGCGAGCCCGTTGCCGGTTGCACTAACCGCCGCGCTACCGGTGAGAGACAGGCGCTCGACGTTGTCGGGGAGTGTCCAGCTTACCGAGCTGTACACGAGGTCGCTGCCTTCACCTGGCTCTTCCCTCACGCTGTCCGCCAAGCTATCCACGGTGTAGATGTCGTCCCCCAGACCACCGTACATCGTGTCGGTGCCTCCGCCGCCATTGATCGTGTCGTTGCCGGCGAGCCCGTAGAACTGCTCATCAGCCGCGGTGCCGACGAGACTGTCAGGTCCTGGCGTCCCAGTATAGACGAGGCTATACACGTAAGAGTGGCTGGCACCGGACACGGCGTTTCCTGCCGTGTCGACGGTACGGGTCGTGAGCGTGCCCGATCCGTTGACGAGCGCGACGTCAGTAGCGACCCAGACGGGACTACTGATGCCTGCAGTGACCCAGGTAGCGCCGCCGTTGGCCGACACCTGGATCGTTTCGCCCACGCCGAGGGCACCGGAGAAAGTGCCGCTGACGGTCACGACGCCATCACTGGTGATGAAATCGCCGGGAGTGCCAGTGTCGTCGACGATCTGCGAGATGACTGAAACCACCGCTATGGGATTGAGGGTGTCCACGGTGATCGGCGAACCGTTGCTCGTCGCACTGCTTGCATTACCCGCTTGATCGGTTTGCCGGACTTGGACCGTGCCCGCTGCGTAGGTGGCATTGCCGCCCAGCGTGAAGCTGCTGCCTGTGCCTGTGGTCCAACCGCCGCCGCTGTTGGTCGTGTATTCCCAGGTTGCGCCGGCTTCAACGCCGAAAACGTTGATCAGGCCGTTGCTGGTAATGCCGTCGCTGCCGCTGCCGCCGGTGTCGGCCGCCAGGGCGAAAGTCGGCGGCGCGACAGTCTGGTCGACGGTGATGGTGGCGCCATTAGTGCTGACCGGGCCAGTGTTGCCGGCAAGGTCGGTCTGGCGGACCTGAATCTGCCCGGCGGCATAGGCGCCCTCAGCGATCTCGAAGGTGCTTGCTGAGCCGTTGGTCCAGGTGCTGCCACCGTTGGTGCTGTACTGCCATGTGGCGGTGCCTTCCACACCACTGACCGAGATATTGTCGTTGCTGGTATAGCCGTCGCTGGCGTTGCCGCCGGTGTCGCTGACCAGGCTGAACGATGGCGCCACTGGGTCGACGGTATCGACCGTGATGGATGCGCTGTTGCTGGCCTCGGCGCTGAGGTTATCAGCGAGGTCCGTCTGCCGCACACGAATCAGACCGGCGGCATAGGTGGTGTTGGCAGTGAGATCGAAGGTGGTGCCGGTGCCGGTGCTCCAGCCAGTGCCGCCGTCCGTGCTGTATTCCCAGGTGGCCCCGGCCTCCAGGCTGTTGACCACCAGCGTGCCGACCTTGGTCACTCCGTCACCCGATGAGGCTCCGGTATCTTGCTGCAGCGAGAAGGAGGGCGCGGCCACGGTCTGGTCGAGGGTGTAGCCACGGCTCACCCCGCCGGTGGCGTTGCCTGCCGCGTCGATGGTGCGCGTGCTGAGTGTGCCGATCCCGGCACTCAGGGTCACCGTGGCAAACCAGACCCCGGCCACCGATGTGGCGTCGGCCCATGATGAGCCACCATCAGCGGAGACTTGGAACTTCTCGCCGCCATCCAGTGTGCCGGTGTAAGCACCCTGAACGGTCACGCTGGCCTGGTTGGTGATGAAGTCGCCAGCAATCCGGCTGTCGATGGAGATTGAGGCGATCGTGGTGGTCTGGGCAAGAGGCGCTGAGGTATCGCGGGTGAAGACAAGCGAGCTGGTTGCGGCATTGCCGGCGAGGTCGGTGTCGCGGACGGCGAGGGTGTAGGTGCCATCGGTGACTGGGGGCACGTAGGCGCTGGTCCAGGTGGTTCCGCCGTCGAGGCTGAACTCGCGGGTGACGGTTTCGGCAGGTGTGCTCAAGGTCAGTGAAACGTCAGCCGTGATGCCGTCGCCGTTGCTGCTGCCGGTATCGTTGGCCAGCGAGACGGTGGGTGCTGCGACGCTGGTATCGCGGGTGAAGACAAGCGAGCTGGTTGCG
>ERZ761603.1418-NODE-1418-length-17984-cov-15.040995_pt1 | contig 17984 bp, 13 predicted proteins | sample MGYA00511879_ERZ761603 | MGnify/ENA primary metagenome ERZ761603 (study PRJEB28899, sample SAMN02850040) | bioreactor sludge metagenome | biome: EBPR Sludge; feature: EBPR Bioreactor; material: flocular biomat | place: Australia: Thorneside Wastwater Treatment... | reverse complement strand
GGTGGTGGAACAGCGTGAACGGGTCGAACACGCCGCTCATCTACGGCCCGCCGGGGCAAGGACAGGCCAACACGAGGTTCGAGTTGCCGGGCGGGGCGCACTACAGAATCCCGCTGGGCTCATACCCGGACACCGTCTCGCCCTGGGGGATGCTCGATGCGGCGGGGGCAACGAGAGAGCTGCTCGAGTCTGTTATTCAGCCGACGGCCGTTCCTTATCGCATGGTGATGGGGAGCAACTGGGCGTCTTGGTCCGGCGGCGATTTCATCGCCAATGTTGGTGGCACTTTTCCAAGTACAACTTCCTTGTTCTACGGCCTTCGAGTGGCCGCGGGCGTGCCGGCCCCGGGTGGCGCGGCTGTTGTCCTGCTTCTTCTGGTTCGCCTGAGTACGCGGCGACAACGTTCTGCGCTACGACAGCGACCACTATCGTGCCGAGGACCAGCCCGGCGACTACGACACCAATCCCAACTGCCCCTGCCCCGCGGACTACAACGAGGATGGGGGCGTCGATGGGAGCGATGTCGCCGCGTTCTTCATCGCGTGGGAGGGCGGAGAAGCCGACACCAACTGCGATGGCGGCACCGACGGCCGCGATGTCGAGACCTTCTTCATGGCGTGGGAGGCCGGCGACTGCTGAACATACCGGCGACCGCGAGTAAAAGCCGACCCCCGCGCCGCCGCGGGGTTTTTCTTGCGCCCAGCGCGACCGTGCATCCGGGCTTTGACAGCCGGGAGCGAGCGGAGAGTTGAACTTACCCGGATTCTCTCCGGGACTGCGCGTGCGATGATCCCGGCGGTCCCATCAGGCCAGCAGCGCAACGACCGTCAGCCCATCGGTCGAATCCATGACCACGTCCGCGGCAATCAGGCGTTCGCGTTGCAGCGTATGAGCCACCGCAACGACTTTCAGCCCCGCCTCCTTCGCCGCGGCGATTCCCTTGTCCGTGTCCTCGATCACCACGCAATCCCTCGGAGTCAGTCCCAGCCTGCGCACCGTCAGCACATACCCAGCGGGATCGGGCTTGGCTTTGGGAACATCATCCGCGCTCACGATCGTGCGGAAGACCCCTGCAAGCCCCAGCGCTTCGAGCATCAGGTCGATCTCTCGCCGCCTCGCGCCGGAACAGACGGCGATGGCGGCCCGATCCCTCGCTGCGTGTATCAGCCTCACCGTTCCGGGGTACGCCCGGACATGGCCTTCTCCGATCAGAGTCGCGGCACGCTCCCATTTGAGCGCGATGAACGAGGCGAACGCGTCCGGATCGACCCCTTGACCCGCCCGGAGGCACAATCGTGCGTACGCATCGGCATCGGCGCTTCCGGCGTAGTCGTGCATCGTCGGGAGCACCTGCTCAGGAAAACCGGCCTGCCTCGCGGCGGCGTTGAAGGCCTGGAGGTGCATCCCTTCGCTGTCGGCGATAACCCCGTCAAAGTCGAAGATCACGGCTTTCTTCATCGCCGCGAGCGTAGCGGTGCACTACAAACAACGATGTTTGCGGCGTGTTCAGACACGGTCAAGTTGCTCTCTTGCGGGAGCGATACCCCTTCGCACCGAGCGGAGGATTCACCCCGTACACTGCCGGCGCATGGCGCCATTCTTCGCCTTCGATGACGGCAGGGGCATCCTCGCTCCGCTGACGGATCTGCGTCCTTCGTTCGACCTGCGCACCGGGGCGATGACGACTCTGGAACGCCTGCAGGCGACGCTGCGCGGGTTCTGCCTCGGGCTTGTGGTCCCCGATCCGATGGCGAACCTGACCCGAGAGAGGCACGCGGCCCCGGTGAATGCGCCGCCGACACGGGCGGCCCTGTACGTGAACGGCCGAGCGCCGCTCGCACCGGATTCGGCCGCGATGCTCGAACCGGGACAAGCCATCATCGAGGGCGGCAGCGGAGATCTCGTCGCGGCTCATCTTGATCCCGATCAGGCCTCGGTATTCGTGCAGGGGAAGTCTCCGCCGCTGACCATCGTGGAATCACTCGACGAACCGACCTTGCTGGCTCGGCCGTGGCACATCCGCGCGTTCCGCGATCGTTGCATCAGCAAGGACCTCGAGATACTGATTTCTGATCCCGGTAGAGAGCCGCCGCCATCGGTCACGAAGTACGGCGACCACCCCGTGCGGATCGCCCCATCAGCCCGGGTCTACCCCGGCACGGTGCTCGATCTGGAGGGCGGCCCGATCATGATTGATGAGCACGCCGTTATCAGACCCGGCGCGATCCTCATCGGCCCGTGCTACATCGGTCCGCATTCCACCGTGTTGGAGCGTGCGACGATCCGCCCGTACACCAGCATCGGGCCGTGGTGCAAGGTGAACGGTGAGATCGGCGGCACCATCTTTCAGGGTTATGCGAACAAGGCACACGACGGCTACATCGGGGATGCGTACGTGGGGGAATGGGTCAATCTCGGCGCGGGCACGACCACCAGCAATCTGCTCAACACCTACGGAGAGATCATCGCCCGCCCCGCCGCGGGCGTGGGGAATGAGGCGACCGGCCAGCAGTTCCTGGGGCCGGTGATCGGGGACCACGTGAAGACCGCGATCTGCACCCGCCTCATGACCGGCTCCATCCTGCATACCGGGGGCATGATCGCCTCTACGACCGCAGCGAGCGGGCACGTGCCCGCGTTCGCATGGATCACCGATGCGGGACGGCGCGCGTACCGGCTTGACAAGTTCGTAGAAGTCATGCGCGCGGCGATGGCCCGGCGAAAACTGGAACCGACCGCGGCCTACCTGGAGCGGATCTCCGCGCTCCACAGAGCGTCTGCGGTGACCTAGCCGACCCGGCGCTGCATCCTTTCAGGCGATTTCGCCGTGTACCGTCCCGCACCCGTTCGTCCGCTTGGTCCGCTCCCCCAGACGCCCTCACATGCCAACGCTCTACATCATCGACGGATACGCCGCGTTCTTTCGGTGCTACCACGCCATCCGTACGCCGATGAGCAGCCCGGTGACGCGCGAGCCGACAAACATGACGTTCGGCTTTGTGGGCCTGTTGCTCAAACTCCTCAAAGCCGACGGGGTCAACCTGATCAAGGCCGGCAAACCGGATTACCTCGCGGTGGCGCTCGACGTGTCCGGCGACAGGGGCACCTTCCGCTCTCAGATCTATCCCGAGTACAAGGCGACACGCCCACCACCGCCCGAAGACCTTTTCCAGCAGGTTGACCGGTGCCTGGCGATGCTCCGCGCTCTGGGCGTGCCGATCATCGGCGAGGAGGGGTTCGAGGCCGACGACGTCATCGCCACCCTCGTCACCAAGTTGCGGGCCAGACACCCGGACCTGGCGATCCGGATGGTGTCGAAGGATAAAGACCTCAAACAGTTGCTCGAGGGCGAACAGGTCGAACTCTTCGATGTCCACACCGACAACCCCTACAACGAGGCCACCCTCAAGGCCGACACCGGCCTTCGACCCGATCAGGTCGTGGACTACCTCACACTCATGGGCGACAACGTCGATAACGTGCCCGGCGTTGAGGGCGTGGGCGAGAAAATCGCATCTCAGTGGGTCCGTGATTTCGGTTCGATCGAGGCGCTCATCGCCAACATTCATCGCGTGGGCGGCAAGCGCGCCGAGAATCTTCAAAAGGCGATCCCACGCTTCCCCATCGGCAGGAAACTGATTACGCTCCGCCGGGACCTGTCCTGCGACCTCGACCTGGATCGTTCCGCGGTGCAGCGTCTGAACCTGAACTCATTGATCCCCATTTTTCGGGAACTGGGCTTCAATCGGTATCAGGACGAAGTGCGGCAGTTGACGGGGCAGACCGCCCCCCTCAAGGTTGACGCGGCGGACACACAATCTCCGGCAACACGAAAGACGCAGGTTGCCGACCCTGTCGCCGGCGGGTTGTTCGACAGAGCGGTTGAGAGCGCAGATCCACCCATCCTGAAGCCGCAGTCCGGCGCGTATCGCGCTGCCTTGACCTCTGGCGATCTGGCCGAATTGGTCAAGGAACTGGAGCACGCCGAGGTCATCAGCCTCGATACCGAAACCACGGCCCTCTCGCCTCACAGCGCGAAGTTGTGCGGGATCAGTTTTTCAACCGCCCCGGGCACGGGGTGGTACGTGCCGGTCCGGTCGCCCACGCCCGACTCGCACCTGGATGAGCGGAAAGTGCTCGCCGCGCTGCGGCCGATCATCGAAGATTCGTTGAAGCCCAAGTGCGGCCATAACCTCAAGTTCGACATCAACATTCTTCGTGCCTGCGGAGTGACGCTGCGCGGACTGACCGCCCCCGGCGGGTGCGACTCGATGATCGCCAGTTACCTGATCGACGCTTCGCGTTCGTCTCATTCCCTCGATGCGCTGGCCCTTGCCCTCCTGGGACGCACCAACATTTCCCTCTCACAGCTTGTGGGAAGCGGCAAGGAACGCCGCAGTTTCGATACCGTGCCGGTCGATGCCGCGACGCAGTACGCCGGTGAAGATGCCGATGTCGCGTTGCAACTACGGGAGGTCATGCGAACGCAACTGCGGGCCATGGACCTGATGCCGCTGGCCGAGGGTGTTGAACTGCCGCTCGTCGAAGTCCTGGCGGAACTGGAGTGGAACGGGATCACCGTGGACCCCGCCGAACTCGATCGACAGCGTCATGTACTCACCGGTCAGATTGACTCGCTGCAGAAGCAGATCCAGGCCGAGTCCCGCGCTCAACTCGGACGCACCTTCGACCCCGACAGCCCGAAACAACTCGCCGCCGCACTCTTTCACGGGCGGGATGATGATCCGCCCGGTCTGGGCATCAAAGGCGGCAAACGGACCAAAACCGGATTTTCGACCGATGCGGAAGTCCTTGAAGACCTCGCCGCCAACGACACGATCACCACGCCGATCCCTCGCCTCATCCTCGAGTACCGTCAACTCACCAAACTGGTCAATACCTACCTGGTCGCGCTGAAAGATGCGATCCATCCCAAGACAGGTCGTGTCCATACGAGTTTCAACCAGACCGTCGCGGCGACCGGTCGCCTGGCCAGCAGCGACCCCAATCTCCAGAATATCCCTATCCGCACCGAGGTGGGGCGGGCCATCCGTCGGGCCTTTGTCGCGCCGCCGGGCCGGGTGCTCATCACCGCGGATTACTCGCAGATCGAACTGCGGCTGCTGGCTCACCTGTCCCGCGATCCGGCGCTGATCGAGGCGTTCGAGAAGGATCAGGACATCCACACCGCGGTCGCGGCTCAGATCCACGGCATTCTTCCCGAGCAAGTGACCCGTGAACAGCGGAGCGGGGCCAAGATGGTCAACTTCGGCATCGTCTACGGCATCACCGCGTTCGGCCTGGCCCGCCGGCTGAAGATCGAGCAGGACGCGGCTGCGAAGATCATCGACGGATACAAGCGCCGGTTCTCCGGCATCACCACGTTCCTGCAGGAGTGTGTCGAACAGGCCCGCGTCAGCGGGTACGTCGAGACCATGCTCAAGCGACGCCGACCCATCCCCGACACGGATTCGAGCAATCCATCACGTCGGGCACTGGCCGAGCGTCTGGCGATCAACTCCGTCGTGCAGGGCAGCGCCGCGGACCTCATCAAGGTCGCCATGGTGAACCTGCACCGGCGCATCACCGCTTCGCGGGGAATCCCTGATGACCCGCTCGCCGATTGCCTCATGCTCCTGCAGATCCACGATGAACTCGTCTTTGAGTGTCCGGCGTCCGCCGCGGCGCAGGTGCAAGGGATCGTGGTGACCGAGATGGAGGGAGCGATGAAACTCTCCGTCCCGCTGAAGGTGGATGCACACGCAGGAGCCAACTGGTTCGAGGGCAAGTAGACACAACGCCGGTTCTCACTTGATACACGGAAGTCCCAATGAGCGTCGGCGAGTAACGGTCAGGATGGGGCCGCGATGGATCGTCAACCGCATCGCCGCCTCCCACCCAATACTCTGTGAGTTGAGGCTCCGCGAAGCGTTGAAACGTACGTTCCCGCGTCGCCTGCGCGGTTTGGCTGTCCCCGGGGCGCAGGTCTCCCTGGCTGTCGGTGACCGTCCCGTCCATACTTGCTGCTTTGGCTTCGCCCGTTCGGACACACGGGATCCGGTGAATTCACGCACCCGTTGGAGGGCGGGGTCGATCTCCAAGCCAGTAAGCGCGATTATCACTGCATGCCTCGCGGCACGGAATAGACTCGACCTTGATGATTGCCTTCTCCCGGATGAACTTCCGCCAGGGGTTCCGTCGAACTTGCTGGTCACGGTGCGACAACTGCTCGCCCACCGCGCCGGACTTCGGACTACCTATTCGCCGCAACTCTCGCTGGACACGCTTCTTGCGACAAACCAACTCGCCATCCGCGGCGAATACGGGACCGGCTTCATCCCGGAGTTCACGCACGCTCCGGATGCTTCATCGGTGTATAGCGGCGGCGGATACATGTTACTTCAGAATCACCTGGAAAGACGATTCGGTGACTTCGCGGCTCTCGCGCGGGAAGTGCTCTTCGACCCGCTCGGGATTCGCACATCTACGTTTCACCCCGCCGCGCAGCGCGAACCACTCCTCGTCGGGCATGATGCCCAAGGACGCCCGTTGGATCCGGTCTGGTCGCCATGTACCGCGGCGAGTGGGCTGGTGACTACGAGTGCTGACCTCGCTGCGATATTCGTGCAAGTGCTTCGTTGTGCCAGAGGGAAGACAAGTCCCCTCGGCATTCCTGCTCATCTGGCTGCGGAGATCCTCAAACCCACCGCACCCGGGGCATCGTTCACCCTTGGGCTTCACCTGCATCACGGCACTGACGCAAACGCATTGGGACACGGAGGTTTCTTGCCCGGGCTGCGTTCAGCGGTTACCTTGATTCCTCGGATCATGGTTGTTGCTGTCGGAGTAACGAACAGCGAATCCGGGTTTGAAGTACTTCGCAACTTTGGCGGCCTGGCTCACGAACTTGCCGCTGCGCATACCTAACATAATACGCATATTTAGCCCTCATTGGCCGTTTTGGATTCACACTGAGGGGCTTGAAATAGTCCTCAAACTATTATACCATATTTGTGCATATTTGCATGAATACGACTCAGCCTAGTACCCTCGCCGAACTTCTCGCTGTCATGAGCGACTGCGTTCGACTGCGCATAGCACGGATACTGGAGCAACATGAACTGGCAGTTGGTGAAGTGGCAAGCGTCTTGCAAATACCACAATCAACTGCGAGCCGACACCTGAAAGCCATGTCGGATATTGGCTGGATCGTGCGCCGGGCTGAAGGGACGACTATTTATTACCGTCTGGTTCCTGATGATCTGGCAGAAACGATCCGATCGATTTGGTTAGCAGTCCGTTCGCATCTTGGGGCCAAAGCGGAGTTGCTCGAGGACGACAAGCGCACCCGCGATGTACTCGCAGAACGCCGAACAGACAGCGCTATGTATTTCGGGCGTGTACGCGGTGAATGGGACCATATACGAGCCGAACTTTTTGGCGGACGGTTCACATCCGCTGCGTTGCTCTCCCTGATCCATCCGCGCTGGGTCGTGGCCGATTTCGGGTGCGGTACCGGCAATGTCGCCGAAGCGCTCAGCCCGGTGGTTGAACGAGTCATCGCGGTGGATCAATCCGAACCGATGCTCGCAGCGGCGAAGGATCGCCTGTGCGGGCGGGACAATATCGACTTCGTACGTTCCGAACTGGACAGGCTGCCACTCGCCGACCGATCCATCGATGCCGCGGTCTGCATGCTCGTGCTCCACCACGTCGAGGACATCGGCGGGGCATTGCGTGAACTGCGGCGTGTTCTTCGCACAGATCGGGGGGGCGGCGTCCTGGCCGTGGTGGACATGGTTGCCCACGACCGGGATGAGTACCGAAGGACAATGGGGCACAAGCATCTGGGCTTCTCGAAACAGACCATGTCCTCGGCTCTCGCCGATGCCGGATTCATCAGCACACAGTACCTTGAACTGACAACCGATCCGAACGCCAAAGGCCCGGCTCTCTTTGTCGCCACCGGCCGCACCCAAGACTAACTCGTTTTCATCCGTCTCTTTACAACCACCCCTTTCCACACCCGCACATGACAGCCATACAAACCCCCCAAGCCGTCACCCCTTCCATTTCCAAGTCCGGCCTCGAGTTCAAGGTCAAAGACCTCGCCCTCGCAGAACTGGGCAGGCACGAGATCCGCCTCGCCGAGCACGAAATGCCCGGACTCATGGCCCTGCGTGAGAAGTACGGTTCGCAGAAGCCCCTGAAAGGCGCTCGCATCGCCGGCAGCCTTCACATGACCGTGCAGACGGCCGTGCTGATCGAAACCCTTGTCGAACTCGGTGCCGAAGTGCGCTGGGCCTCGTGCAACATCTTCAGCACGCAGGACACGGCCGCCGCGGCGGTCGTCGTCGGCAAGGACGGCAGCGTGGTAGATCCCAAGGGCACCCCGGTCTTCGCCTGGAAGGGCGAAACGCTCGATGAGTATTGGTGGTGCACCAACCAACTTCTGAACTTCGCCAACGGGCAAGGCCCGAACATGGTGCTGGATGACGGCGGCGACCTGACGCTCCTTCTCCACAAGGGCGCAGCCTTTGAGAAGGCCGGGAAAGTGCCGGCGTTCAACGCGGCGACCGATCCCGAGGAGTGGGGTGTGATTCTGGCTCTCATCGCTGCCGAGATGAAGAACAACCCCGAACGCCTGACCAAGGCGCTGGCGGGCGTGAAGGGAGTCAGCGAGGAGACCACGACCGGCGTTCATCGTCTGTACGAAATGCAGGCCAAGGGCGAGTTGGCGGTCCCCGCCATCAACGTGAATGACAGCGCCACCAAGAGCAAGTTCGACAACCTCTACGGCTGCCGTCACTCGCTGGTGGACGGCCTCAACCGCGCCACCGACGTGATGCTCAGCGGCAAGGTCGCCGTGGTGCTCGGGTACGGGGACGTTGGTAAGGGATGCTGCCAGGCCCTCAAGGGCCAGGGGGCGCGCGTCGTGGTCACCGAGATCGACCCGATCTGCGCCCTGCAGGCCGCGATGGAGGGGTACCAGGTCACAACCCTCGAAGACATCCTGCCCACCGCCGATATTTTCATCACCGCCACGGGCAACAAAAACGTCATCACCGTGGATCAGATGCGGCTGATGAAGGACAAGGCGATCGTGGCCAACATCGGCCACTTCGATAACGAGATCGACATGGCCGGGCTGGCAAAGCACCCCGGGGTCAAGCGGATCAATATCAAGCCGCAGTACGACGAGTTCGTTTTTCCCGCCGAGGGCGGCCGCCGGGAACGGTCGATTCTTGTATTGGCCGAGGGCCGTCTGATGAACCTGGGTTGCGCCACCGGGCACCCCTCTTTCGTCATGTCCGCCTCGTTTACGAACCAGGTCGTGGCCCAGATGGACCTGTGGGCGAGCGCGAACGGCAAACCCACCCTCGCCGGGATCACCTACCAGACGGGCAAGGTCTACACCCTTCCCAAGAAACTCGACGAGATGGTCGCGCGGCTGCACCTCGACAAGCTTGGCGTCAAACTCACACGCCTGCGTGACGATCAGGCGTCGTACCTGGGCGTCAGCATCGATGGTCCGTTCAAGCCGGATCACTACCGTTACTAATACCCCGGGGCCGCAGGATTCTGCACTCGATCAGTGTTTGAGGGAGGTTGCTTCTCCCCTCATGCGGGGCAGCGACCCGCTCGACCTTTCAGCAATCAGACGGCTCGCGGCCCGAAGACGGCCGCGGGCCGCTTGCAACGATGCCCGCCGAGACGATCCGTCTGCTTATTTCCTGCACCGACACCCGCGGCATCATCGCGGCGGTATCGGCGTTCATCGCGCAGCACGCGGGGAATATTGTCGAACTGGACCAACACACCGATGACTCCACCGGCTGGTTCTTCATGCGCGTGGAGGTTGAGGCCGAAGGTTTTGGTCTTTCCCGCCTCTCCTTCGGCCCGGCCTGGTCGCCACTGGCGGCCCGCTTCTCGATGGACTGGAGTGTGCGCTGGGGCGGGGATCTGCGCCGCGTGGTGATCCTTGCCAGCAGGGAAGGACACTGCCTTCACGATCTTCTCTTCCGCTGGAAGGCGGGCGAACTGGCCTGCGAAATCCCCCTCGTGCTGAGCAACCATGAGGACCTGCGACCGATCGCGGAGAGCGCCGGTGTGCCTTTTCGGTGCGTGACAGGCCCCGACAAGTCGGAACAGGAACAGACGCTCCTGAGACTGATCCGCGAGTCGAGGGCCGAACTCATCGTGCTGGCCAGGTACATGCAGGTGCTGTCTCCCGCGTTCGTCGCGGCCTACCCAAACGGTATCATCAACATCCACCACTCGTTTCTCCCGGCCTTCGCCGGGCCACGACCTTACCATCAGGCCTTTGAGCGGGGTGTCAAGCTCATCGGGGCGACAAGCCATTACGTCACCGAATCACTTGACCAGGGGCCGATCATTGCGCAGCAGACGGCTCCAGTCGGCCACCGGGACAATGTGCAGAGTCTGATCCGTAAAGGACGAGATCTCGAACGGGTCGTTCTGGCCCGATCCGTGCGGCTGCACCTGAACGACCAAACTATTGTGGCTTGTAACAGGACCATTGTCTTTGACTGACCGATTGACCCTTCACTCCCTTTCCTGACCCGCCGGAACGCACGGATGCACATCAAGGACATCTTCGCCACCCACGGGACGACCTTCTCCTTCGAGTTCTTCCCGCCCAAGTCCGCCGAAGCCGCGGCGGAACTCTTTGAGCACATCGCGGCGCTGGAACCGCTGCGCCCGTCCTTCGTTTCGGCCACGTACGGCGCGGGTGGCGGCACACGCGAACTGACGCACGAACTGGTGGTCAAGCTAAAGACCACGACCAGCCTCGACCCGATCCCGCACCTGACGTGTGTCGGGCATGATGAAGGTGAGATCGAGGCGATCCTGACCCGCTATGCACAGGCTGGGATCAGCAACATCATGACGCTCAGGGGTGATGTTCCCAAGGGTCTTGCGGCGGGGGAGAACCCGTGGCGGGCCTTCCGCTACGCGGCCCAACTCGTCGAGTTCATCCGCCGGTTCAATACCCGGAGTTTGCACAAGGACAAACGCGGATTCGGGATCGGGGTCGCGGGTTATCCCGAGGGCCACGCCGAGACCCCCAACCGGCTGGTTGAGATGGACCGTCTGAAGGCCAAGGTGGACGCCGGCGCTGATTTCATCATCACCCAACTCTTCTTTGACAACCGGGATTTCTACGACTTCCGCGCCAGGTGCGAACTCGCGGGGATCCGGGTCCCCATCATCGCTGGGATCATGCCCATCACGTCCGCGACCGGCATGAAACGCATGGCCGAACTCGCGCTGGGGGCACGCTACCCGGCACCGTTGATCCGCGCCATCAACCGGACAGGCGGCGATGAAGACGCGGTGAGGCGCGTCGGTGTCCACTGGGCCACCGAGCAGTGCCGCGACCTACTCGACCACAACGTGGCCGGGCTGCACTTCTACACACTCAACCGCTCCACCGCGACGCGGGACATCTACGCCACGCTCGGGGTGAAGGACTCACGCGGTCTCACGGCGTAATCTCAGAACGAGAAGCCGACACCGATGATCGGCCCGTGCACGATCATGTCCCAGCCGAAACCGCCGTTGCTGTAATCCTGGCTCAACGCGCGGTAGCCGCCGAACGCGGTGAGACTCCAGTTGTGAAAATCCCACCGGTACCCGATCACCGCCGCCGCTTGCCATGAAAAATCGCTCCCGTCGATACCGAAGCCGCCGACATCGCCTCTGATTTCGGTTCTCCAGTGCTCGCTCAGGTCTGCCCCGAACCGCGCGCCGACGTAGGGTTCGAGCCAGGTTTCGGACATATCACGCCGGCGGGTGCGTCCGGCCTCGATGGTCGATCCATCGGGAAGTGTCACGAACACATTGCTCGAGACGCTGGCCTCCGCGTCGATGATCGACAGCCGCCCACCCGCAAACCCATCGAGCCTCCATCGACGCTGATCCTCGGGCTTGTCGCTCATCGGTTGATCGATGAAACGATACCCGCCGAAGAGTTCGAGCCAGGTGGTGTCGACGCGAAGGTCGCCGCTGACGTTCAGGTTGGGGTTCAGCGATCGAGCTCGCTCGACCTCCGCCCTGGTCCAGGCCCCGCTGAACTGAAAGACCCACTTGTCGTAGACCAGATCGACAGCGCCCATCAGACCCAGGACGGTTTCCGTGTTATCCACGATGTCGAAGAAGGAAGCATCAACATCGAAGTTGATGCCGCGGATCATGAGATCGCCTGAAAAACTGGTGAGCCAGATGTACGGTGCGATCGTGCACTCGAGTTTCGGGCCGCTCGCATCGATCGACGCCGCGGCGGAGTCCCCCTCCGTCGAGGGTGCCTCCGAGGGTTGGGCAGGTATGGAGATGGAGGTACTGAGTTCGTACGCATCGACGATGGCAAACGCGGTTGGGGAACATAAAGCCGTGACCGCTGCCGTGACGTGTATTGGCTTGCTCATACTACGTTGAGCCGAACGTGAAAAGAGACCCATGAAATTCACCTTGTGCCGATTTCATCATGAAGACCCGACCGATTCCAATCAATCGGCACTTCTACGGTTTGCTTCGGCGGCCTAGCGTAGCCTCGTGGTTAGACCGCCTTCCATCTCATCACCTCCATGCCGACGTTGACACTTTCCACACCGTCCGACTATGACCTAGCCCGGGATGCCTGTTCGTACGGATACTTTTTACTTGCTCCAAACCGCTGGATGGTCGCGGAACAATCCCTGGTACGCCCGCTGCTGTTGTCGGATGGGCCTGTGCTGATCTGCATCCATCAGCCCGGAGGCACAGGAGGTTCGCTCAGGCTCGCGCTCTCACGCGCCTTGCGGGCCGGGGCGCGGCGAGAAGCAATCCGTCAGATCGTTCGGATGCTTCGTCTCGATGAAGATGAAGCGACCATCCGGAACTTTCATCGGGCTGATCCGCGATTCGCCAGATCGGGCCGGGGAAGGCTGTTTCGCTCCCCCACGCTCTTTGAGGATGTCATCAAGACAGTCACGAGTTGCAATGTCACCTGGCCGAGCACCGTGCAGATGAACCTGCGGCTGTGCCAGGTGCTGGGTGAAGGCGATGTCGATGCCGCGACGTTTCCCGTCCCGGCGAAAGTCGCCCGCACCCGCCCACAAACACTGCGGGCCAGGTGCCGCGTGGGCTACCGCGACGGTCGGATCGTGGAACTCGCCCGCCGCTTCCGTGCCCCGGCCCGACGCGGCGGGATTGATCTCGCGCTGATCGAAAGCCCTTCCACCTCCGACGATGACCTCTTCGCGTACCTCGTGGAGTTGCCGGGCATCGGTCCCTACGCCGCAGCCAACATCATGCAGTTGCTGGGCAGGTACAGCCGCCTCCCGCTCGACACCGAGAGCGTGCGACATGGGAGGAAGATACTTGGATTCAAGGGCAGTTCGGCTCAGGTGATGAAGCGGGTGCATCGACACTTTGCGCCGTTTGGCGTGCACGCATTCCGCAGTTACTGGTTCGAGTTGTGGGAGCACTACGAGCGGCGGCACGGCCCATCTTCGACCTGGGAGCGTGACAGCACCGGCAGGATGTTCACCGCCGCTCTGCTCAACAGACCTCTGCAAGATACCGACCCCGATTCCGATAGACAGCCGCATGCCCACCAATCACGCACCAACCGAAAGTGATCCCGGAAGCCTGATTCCCGCTTCCGCGGACAGCCCGGGAGGCTCGAAACCGGCCGAACCGGGTGCCCGACTCATCACGCTCGACGCGGCCCGCGGGCTGGCGCTTCTGGGCATCCTCTGCGTCAACGCGATGTTCTTCGCCCTGCCGTTCGGCGACGTGATGAATCCCAAAGGCCCTGCCGATGCCTCGTTTATTGATCGAACGGCGTGGTTCATCGTTCACACCTTCGCCGAGGGGAAGTTCTACCCTATTTTTTCGATGCTCTTCGGTTACGGGCTGGCGCTGCAACTGGAAAGGGTGCGAGCCTCCGGGCGATCCGCCGGATGGTTCGGCGTCAGACGCCTTTCGTTCCTGATCATCGTTGGATTGCTGCACGCCACGCTGCTGTGGTACGGTGACATTCTCTTTCTCTACGGCACCATCGGGATGCTGCTGCTTGTCTTCATCCGCGCACGGGCACAGACGCTGTTCATCACCGGCGGCGTTCTCCTGCTCGTCTCCACCATGTGCATGACCGGGTTCGCCGGTTTGTCCGCGATGAGTTCCGCCGCGCAGCAAGCCGCGCAGCAGCAGTCCCCGGTCGATCCCGAGTCGGTTCCATCAACATCCGACGCGACCGCGGGCACGCCGAAGCAGGATGATGAGGGTTCACTCCCGAGTGAGCCTCGGACGCCGATGGAGCGTTTCTGGAACGAAATGGCCTCCGGTCGGATGGGCGATCCGAGCAGCCCCGTGTGGCGTGAGACAGAGATCGAGGTCTACAGGCACGGCCCGTACTCCCAGGCGCTGTTGATGCGATGTTTCTCGTGGTTGATGATGCTCTTGGTCACGGGGTTCACGTTCGGCTGGCACATCATGGCGATGTTCATGTTCGGCGCCGGCGCGGCGAAGCTCGGTGTACTCGACGCCGATCGGAGCGCGTGGCACCGCCGCATGGCGACGATCGGTCTGGCCGTGGGCGTGCCGGGCGCGATGATGTCGACACTGGTGCCGCACATGATCGAGGGCGCGGGCGGCCTGGCGCTTTCGGCGATGCTGCTGACATTGCTGGGACCGGCGCTGAGCCTCGGGTACATCGGCTGCATGGCACTGGTGGCGCAATCGCGGTCGATGGGCGCTGTGGGACGGGCCTTCGCCGTGACGGGACGGATGGCCTTCACCAACTACCTCACACAGACCGTGGTCATGACGTTCATCATGTACCACTGGGGTCTGGCGAAGTTCGCCTCGGTGGGCCGGGCGGAACTGCTGCTCCTGTCGCTTGTCGTCTATGGGGTGCAGATGGTGGTGAGCCATCTGTGGCTCTCCCGCTACAGATTCGGGCCTCTGGAATGGATCTGGCGTGCATGGACATACGGACGGGCCGAGCCGATCCGCCGCGGCGTGTAGGAGACTCACGCCACCGGCGAGTCATCCCTTCCCGCACGGGTCACAAGGGAGACACCCTCCGGTAGGTGGGCCGCGACTTTCGTGATGACGTTGCCCGCAACGGCACGGGAGAAAGCCGACCGACGGCTCTTGCCCAGGATGAGCGTGTCGCAGTTGAAGGTCACGGTGTAATCAAGAATTTCATCGGCGATGTCGGTGGCGGTGATGTAGATCGGGTAGCACTGCACGCCCGCTTGCTTGGCCAGAACGACGACGGTTCCCAGTGCCTCCTGAGCCTCCGGGTCGTCCTCCACGCGCGGCGGCCTGCCGGGCTGCAGGTCCATGACGCGAAGCACGCGAACGAAAACGGCGAAAAGGACAGCGCCGCGTCGTCGTGCAAGGTCCACGGCGAACTCGGCGTTGTCGCGTCCGCGCGCGGCGAGCATGATGCGGGGCTTGCGCGGATCGATCTTCACCAACTGCCCGATCTCGGACATCCACCCCGCCGCGGGTTCGGGCACCGCTTCCTGCTTCGCGACTCGACCCAGGACGTAACGCACCGCGAGCACCGACCCGATGACGATCCCGGCAAAGATTGTGGCCTTGGGCTTGTTCACGATGATCGTTGCTTCGATCAAGACCATGACCCCGGCCAGCGACCAGAGCGACCGGCGTTCCCAGACCGCGATCGACAACGACCGATTCCATGCGCAACTGCACACGTTGATCGAGATTGCTCCTACCACGCCGATGGCATACATCTCGCTGAGGGTCTTGACGTCGGACACGAAGGAGAGCACCACCGCGGGCAGGATGCACGCGAGGATCAGACCGATCCACGGCACCCCCGAGTAGTTGAGTTTCGAGAGACCCGCGGGGAGTTCGCGGTCCTGCGAAAGCGCGAAGAGCACCGACACCATCGCCATCACCGCCGTGTTCACCGCCGAAAGCAGCAGCAGGCCGAACACGATGCCGGCGACGATGCCGAGCACGTGACCACCCGCTGCGCCAAAGGCGTGCCCGCCCACCGCTTCGGCGATCAGACGGACCGCGGTGTCGCGGTACTCAAGCACGGAAGCCGGGATGGCCCCGCCCGCCGCGCCGCCAAGGACTTCATAGGTGATGTGATCGGGTTGCGCGATATCCCGCAGAGCCGGCAGCCCGCTGAGCGCGATGCCGAAGATGAAGTTGAGCGTGACCACCTCGATCAGCACGGGCCAGATGGTTTTCTTCGCGGTCGAAGCCACAGGCTGCTTCATCAGGCCAGTCATGTTCGCCACGGCCTCCACCCCGGAGAGGGCGAGCACGATCCGCACGAAAGCATCCCACCGTGCGAGCGTGGTATCCAGACCCGGGGGATTCGCTGTGATCGTCCTGAAACCATCGGGAAGAAACGGCACACACAACAAACCGATTAAAAAGGACAGACCGATGGCCAGCAACGCGATCACGAGCGCGACCCGCCCCGCGCTGCGGGCCCCGAACCAGTTGACGATCCCGATCGCGATGATGGTCCCGATGGATGCCGGCACGACCCAGCCGTGCGAGAGACCGAAATAGTGGAACGCCTCAACCGCCGAGAGCGCCGCCGTCACGATGAAGTCGCACAAGAGGAGCGTGGCACCGATCACACCGAGCAACGGGCTGAGTTGCCTGGCCGCGGTATAGACGCCTCCCCCCTCCGGGAAGCAGCGACAGATGATGGTGTACGCCCAGGCTACCACCGCCATGAGCACCGACATCACCGCCAGATAAATCACCGATGCGTGCGCGGTGTAGTAGAACGCCAGACCCAGGACATAGAGCCGGCTGGTCCCCCAATCGCCGAACAGCATCGGGCCGGCATGATGCCAGTCGAGGTTGCGGGGACGGTGTTGCTTGACAAGCATGGCCACGGGCGGAGCGTGCCGCGGCATCGCGGCACTGAGTCTTATTTCACCTTGATCTGACTCAGCACACCCTCGACCATCTTCCCGATCCCCTCAAACACCTGATACGGTGTGGCATCAAACATGTACGCGGGCGTCGTGACCACCAGATGAGAAGTGTCGGTGAACGCATCGGTGACTCCCCTGGCCGCGTGCTTCGAACCCATGGTGCCGATCGCGGCCGCGGTCTTCTCATCAGTGCCGATGGTGACTGTGCAGCCGGGACCGTTCATCCGAGTTCCGAGAACCCTTGCGACGATGACCGGCGCGATGCAGCATGCGCCGATCGGCTTCTTGGAATCGTGAAAAGCACGGATCACCCTCGCCACATCTGGTAACACATCACAGTCCGCCCCTTTCGAAGCGAAGTTGCAGAGGTTCTTGGCCGCCCCGAATCCACCCGGAAAAATCACGGCGTCGTACGTCGCTTCGGAGAGTTCAGAGAGCGGAGCAATTTCACCTCGACTAATGCGGGCGGACTCCACCAACATGTTTCGAGTTTGTCCGGGTGTGACTTTGCCTGTCGCGTGATTCACTGTCTCTGCTTGCGGCGCATCCGGTGCGAAACACCTGAACTCCGCCCCGAGTCTGCTGAGGTGCACCAACACGCAGACCGATTCGTGGATCTCGCTCCCATCAGCCCGTCCAGAGCCACAGAGAACTACCGCTGCACGTGCTTTCATGTGATCAATCTCCCATTTTGACGTTGACGGAAGTGTAGTCCAAACGCACTGATGTACGCTTGTCTGTACGTTTATTGTTAGGATTTTCTTGATTTTTGGCTTTCTTTGCCCCCTCCACACACGCCAGAACACCCAGTAAGTTGAGATGGCATAACCACTTAGGCCGGTATTTGAAGAATTTTCGACAAAATCAGTAAAAAAGGTTGGCAACGACAAAACCGTGTGGCATGTTTGTAGTGTCTTGTCTCTCTCCTCCTAATACTCGTTCGCGGGCGGAAACACGCGAACGGGTTTGCGAAGTCCGGTGGGACTCTCTCCCCCACAGGCCTTCAACGAAGTCTTGTCTCTCTCCTCCTAATAC
>ERZ761603.1417-NODE-1417-length-17987-cov-48.931408_pt1 | contig 17987 bp, 17 predicted proteins | sample MGYA00511879_ERZ761603 | MGnify/ENA primary metagenome ERZ761603 (study PRJEB28899, sample SAMN02850040) | bioreactor sludge metagenome | biome: EBPR Sludge; feature: EBPR Bioreactor; material: flocular biomat | place: Australia: Thorneside Wastwater Treatment... | reverse complement strand
CGAGATTACAAGGTGACTGGAGTTCAGACGTGTGCTCTTCCGATCTGGGCTTCGCGCCGGGCGCCGCGAAGCCCTGCCCGGCCTGCTCGCCCTGCTGCGCGATCCGGCACAGCCAGCCATCGTCCGCGCCACCGCCACCGAGCACCTGCCCCCCGCACAACCTGAGGCCCGCATCGCACTGAGCGAAGCACTCAACGACAGCGATGCCCTGGTCCGCGCCTATGCCGTCTTCGCCCTTGCCGAGCTGCCGCCGGCCGAACGAGCGCCGCTCCTCGTCCCGTGTCTGCGCGACCCGATCCGCCTCGTGCGCATCAACGCCGCCCAGGCACTCGCCGCGCTCCCCCCCGGCACGCTCGCCGGCGCCGACCAGACCGCCTTCGACCGGGCCTACCGCGAATATCTCGATGCCCAGGCCACGATGGCCGACATGCCCGCCACCCAACTCAACCTGGCCGGCATCCATGCCCAGCGCGGCGACGACCCCGCCGCCCGCGAGGCCTATGCACGCGCCCTGCGCATGGACCCCGACTTCGGTGCCGGACGTACCGCCTACGCCAGCTACCTCGCTACCCGCGGCGACCATGCCGGCGCCGAAGCCACTCTGCGCGCTGGCCTGGAGCGCATTCCCGGCGACGCCGAGCTGCGCTACAGCCTGGCGCTGCTGCTCGCCGAATCCGGCCAGTTGCCTGCCGCCATCCGTGAACTGCAGGATGCCGCCCGGCGCGCGCCGGACAATCCGCGCATCGCTTACAACCTCGGCCTCGCCCTGATGCAGGCCGGCCGTCTGCGTGACGCCGAAGCCCCGCTCGCAAAGGCAGCCCACCTCGATGCACGGGAAGGTACCTACGCCTATGCCCTGGCCCTGCTGCTGTTCCAGCAGCAGCGGCCCGACGCCGCCCTTCCGCACGCCGAACGCGCGCTTGCCCTCAACCCCGACGACCGTGCGGCACAACAGTTGCTGCTGGCCATTCGCCGCGGTCGACCGTGAAAAATGGCCGAATTCCAGATCCCGATCGTCCATCCTTCCCGAACTCCGATGCCGTGGCTCGCGTCATCGTGAGTCCGGTATCGGCCGGGCACGGAGTGCCGGCGCCATGAGCCCCTGGATCGCGTCGTCCATCCCTTTCGTGGCCATCTTCGTCATGCTGATCGTCGGCACGGATCTGCGTCTCGCAGATTTTCAGCGCGTTCGCCGTTACCCGGTGCTCGTCCCCGGTATTGTCTGCATGCAGTGGGTGTTGCTGATCGGCATCGCCGGACTCGTCGGGCGCCTGCTCGACCTGCCACCCGGCATGACCGGCGGCGCCATCCTGCTTGCCGCAGCGCCGGTGGCAGCCATGTCCGGCTTCTACACCGAACTGGCCGGCGGGCACCTGGCGCTGGCGGTCACGGTAGCGGCAGTGTCGAATCTGCTGGCGCCGATCGTCACGCCCGTCGCCGCTTCGCTTGGCTTCTGGCTCTTCCTCGAAAGCGACAAGGCAATGGAACTCCCCATGCTCAAGGTCGCGTTACAAGCCATCGTCGGCTTGCTGTTGCCGTTACTGGCCGGGATGCTGCTCCGCCACGGCATGCCGAACTGGGTCACGCGCTGGCGCGGCGTGCTGCAGGGAATCGCCATTGGCGCAGTGATTGCGCTGCTGGGCGCGGTCATCATTGACCAGCGCGAAGCGATTCGTGAGCAATTCGTGCTCCTATTCGGCGTCTCGCTGCTGTTCACGCTGGCGACGCTAGCCGCAGGATGGGTTGCCCTCAGACGGCCGGCCTGTTCCACCGAGGACCGGCACGGGCTGCTCTGGGGATTCCCGGCACGCAACGTAGCCGTCGCCACCCTCGCGGCAACTTCGGTTCTGGGAAAGGCGGCCGTCGTGACCTTCATCGCCGTCCTGTTCGCCACGCAACTGACGTTGCTGTTGTCGCTTGCGCTGTGGCTCCGCAAGCGTGCCAGATCTTCATCCGGCAGCGTTTGAGCCGTCACCGGACCATCGACGGCCAATTTCCGATCAGCCGCCGGGTGACCCTGGCTGACCTGAACGGGCGCAGTGTTCCGCGATTGTCGCTTCCATCGGCACGACGACCTCGGCTTCGACTGCACGGATCTCGCTCATGAAGGCCAGCGTAGCGGGGGCGAGCGAGCGATTTTTCAGGTACAGGAAGCCGTAGTTGGCCTGAAAATGCGGGCCAGTCATTGGCAGAATCGAGATCCGGTCGGCCAGAAGGTCGACATCGAACATCTTCAACGTCCCCACGGCCAGCGCGTCGCTGCTAACCAAAAGTTCGGGAACATGCATCGACACATCGAGGTTGACCGCCGGCACGAAGTCGCCATTGGCCGGATCGATCGAACCGGCGGCGTCGACCGGTCCCGGGAAATGGTTCGCAATGCGCGCCGGTATCCGTGTCCCGACCCAGGGGAACGCCAATGCCTGGGCCCACGATGCCGGCCCGCGCCCCATCAGCGGATGATCGGTACGGCAGAACAGATAGCCGCGATGCCGGCCGACCGGTTCGGTCGTCAATGCCTCTTCATCCGCGAGATCGCCGATTTCTGCAATGCCCAGGTCTACGGTGCGGGAGAGCACCTGCTGAGCGACCTCGCGCCACCCGGCGACATGCACTGTGACACGGAGCTTCGGATACCTGGCGGACAGGCGGGCAATGGCAAGGCCGCCCGAGATGATGCTCGGATAGGGGCCGAGCGCGACCTTGAGCGAACCGCCGCCGCATCCGGCCAGCAGGTCGATCTCGCGCCGCATATCCTCTTCCACGGTGAGCAGCTGGTTGCTTCGTTCCAGCACAATCTCGCCGAAGGGCGTCAGGATGATCGCCCCGCGGTTCCGTTCGAGGAGCGCCACGCCCAGTTCCCCCTCCAGCGCCTGGATGCTCTTGCTCAGCGCCGGTTGCGAGATGCTCAGAGCACTAGCGGCACGGCCGAAATTGCCATGCTCGACCAGTGTGCGTAAATGGAGAAGACGGCGGGGCGTGATCATAACCAAAAGGTTTCCATGAAATGAAAATTCATCATTATCATTTTATTTTCATCCCTCCTAGAATACTATTGTTCTGTTCCTGAGGGCACCCCGCATCCGGCAAGCCGCTCGCGGTATCAGGAACGGTTACCTGCCTGGCCGGGCGGCCATTGCAGGTTTCAATATTGTAGGACTACTTCATTTTGCGAGGGGACATATGAATCGTTCACACCCTATCGTCCGTATGCTCGGCATCGCGCTGGCATCTTCGGCTCTGGCGGCTGCAGGAATCTCGTCGGCACAGGCGCAAGCCAGCCAGACGCCCAAGCAACCCAACATCATCCTGATTCTGTCCGACGATTTCGGCTATGGAGACGCCGGGGCCTATGGCGGTGGTGCAGGGCGCGGCATGCCGACCCCGAGCCTTGATCGGCTCTCCAAGGAAGGGATGACCTTCTACTCGTTCTATGCGCAGCCGAGTTGTACGCCGGGCCGCGCTGCGGTGCAGACCGGACGCATCCCCAACCGCAGCGGTATGACCACCGTGGCCTTCCAGGGCCAGGGCGGTGGCCTGCCAAAGGCGGAGTGGACGCTTGCCTCCGTGCTCAAGCAGGGCGGCTATCAGACCTTCTTCACCGGCAAGTGGCATCTGGGTGAGGCCGATTACGCGTTGCCCACGGCACAAGGCTACGACGAAATGAAATATGTCGGGCTCTACCATCTGAATGCTTACACCTACGCAGACCCGACCTGGTTCCCCGACATGGATCCGAAGTTGCGTGCCATGTTCCAGCAAGTCACGAAGGGCGCATTGTCCGGCACCGCGGGCGGCAAGGTGACCGAAGACTTCAAGATCAACGGTCAGTACGTCAACACCCCGGACAAGGGCGTGGTCGGCATTCCGTACTTCGACGAATATGTCGAGAAGGCGGCTGTGGAGTATCTGGACAAGGCGGCCAAATCGAGCAAACCGTTCTTCATGAGCGTCAATTTCATGAAGGTGCACCAGCCAAACATGCCGCACCCGGACTTCCAGCTCAAGTCGATGTCAAAGAGCAAGTATGCCGATTCCATCGTCGAGAACGACACCCGGATCGGCCGTGTCATCGAAAAGGTCCGCCAACTCGGCCTCGACAAGAACACCTACATCTTCTGGACCACGGACAACGGCGCCTGGCAGGACGTTTATCCCGATGCCGGATATACCCCGTTCCGTGGCACCAAGGGAACGGTGCGCGAAGGCGGCAACCGTGTGCCCGCGATTGCCGTCGGGCCGAACATCAAGCCGGGGAGTGTGAATCACGAGATCGTCGGCGGGCTGGACTACATGGCCACGTTCGCCGCCCTCGCCGGGGTCGAGCTCCCGCAGAACGACCGTGAAGGCAAGCCGATCATTTTCGACAGCTACGACCTCAGCCCGGTACTCTTCGGCACCGGCAAGTCGCCGCGCAACGAATGGTTCTACTTCACCGAGAACGAACTCACACCGGGCGCAGCACGGGTCGGTAACTACAAGGCCGTCTTCAACCTGCGTGGCGACAACGGGCAACCTACGGGTGGCTTGGCAGTCGACAGCAACCTGGGATGGAAGGGAGCGCAAAAATATGTGGCCACCGTTCCCCAAGTGTTCGATCTCTGGCAGGACCCGCAGGAACGCTACGACATCTTCATGAACAACTACACCGAGCGTACCTGGACCCTGGTCACCATCAGCAAGGCGATCGAAGACCTGATGAAGACTTATGTCAAATATCCGCCACGCAAGCTGCAAAGTGAGGGTTATGACGGACCGGTCGAGTTGTCCAAGTACGAAAAGTTCAAATACATCCGCGAGCAACTCATGAAGGACGGCATCCACATCGGCTTGCCGAGCGGAAACTGAGGTTTCCGCCAATTGAGTTATCACCCGATGGCGAGGCTATCTTTGAAGATGCGCCCCGCCATTTTCATGATTCACGAAGGAAATCGACATGCGGAATCTGCTCGTCAATGCACTGTTCGCAGTGGTGCTGTTCGCGAATTCGGCCTTTGCCGCCGATCCCCTGCCCTCCTGGAACGATGGCAAGGCCAAGCAATCGATAGTCAACTTCGTCACCAAGGTTACAAAGGCAGGTTCGCCGGATTTTGTGCCGGCGCCGCAACGCATCGCCACCTTCGATAACGATGGCACGCTGTGGGCCGAACAGCCGGTCTATTTCCAGTTGCTTTTCGCGATTGATCACGTCAAGGCGCTAGCGCCGCAGCATCCGGAATGGCAGACCCAAGAGCCGTTTGCCTCGTTGCTCAAGGGCGACCTGAAGGGCGTCATGGCTGGCGGCGAAAAAGCGCTCCTGGAAATCGTCATGGCCACGCACGCCGGCATGACGACCGAGGAGTTCGAGAAAACCGTTAAGGACTGGCTTGCGACAGCCCGGCATCCCAAGACCGGCAAGCTCTATACGGAAATGGTCTATCAGCCCATGCTAGAAGTGCTGACCTACCTGCGCGCCAACGGATTCAAGACCTTCATCGTTTCCGGCGGCGGTATCGAATTCATGCGGCCGTGGACCGAAAAAGTCTATGGCGTTCCGCCCGAACAGGTCGTCGGCAGCAGCATCAAGACCCAATGGGAAGTCCGTTCCGGCAAGCCGGCGCTCGTTCGCCTGCCGGAGATCAACTTCATCGACGACAAGACGGGCAAGCCCGTCGGCATCAACGCGCATATCGGTCGCCGGCCGATTGCCGCCTTCGGCAACTCCGACGGCGACCAGCAGATGCTCGAATGGACGCAGGCCGGCAGTGGCGCACGCTTGATGATGCTGGTGCACCACGACGATGCCAAACGCGAATGGGCTTACGGACCGGAATCGAAGATCGGCACGTTCAGCGATGCGCTCATGGCGGAAGCCAACCAGCGTGGCTGGACCGTCATCAGCATGAAGAACGACTGGAAAAAAGTGTTTGCCTTCGACAACTGATCCTGAGCACTTTGATTGACTTACAGCAACTGCGGGAAGCCGCAGAAAAACCAGAGCATGCCAACTTGATAATTAAGGATTAACCATGAAACTCCATCATCTATTTACCGTCGCAGCGGTTTCATTGTCTTTTGTGACTGGCAGTGCCATCGCTCAGGACAACAAGGCGAGCAAGCAAGCGGAGATCCGTAACGAGCCTGGAGAAATTCTATAAGGCAGAGCCCAAAATCAAAGGCGAAGTCAGCAAAGCCCCTGGCTACGCTGTCTTTACCACCTACGGTCTGAGCTTCTTGGTCGGTGGTGCAGGCGGCAAGGGTTTAGTGCATGACCGCACGACGAAAAAAGACGTCTTTATGGAAATGGCCCAGGCAAATATCGGGGCACAGGTTGGCGCGTCGGAGAGTGAAACGCTGATCATCTTCCAGACAACCAAAGGGATGCACGAATTCATCGCCAAAGGTTGGGAATTTGGCGGCGGCGGGATTGGTGCCGGCGCCGCAGGGAAGACCATTGGTGGGCAAAGCGGTGGAAATGCCATTCCTCACGCAAAGTACTACACGCTGACGAAGAATGGGGCGTTGGTGCACTATTAGTAACTACTAATATTCCATAGAACTGAATTTCTCATTTTCGGCATGAACTCCGCCATTTCCCGTCCTTCGTCATGCAGCGGACGCAATTTGCCCTACCCGGACAGATTGCGGCATGCCCAGGTAGGTGAACGTGTTGATGATCGCCGCCCGGACGTGGGCTTCGTTGACCTGCCGTTCGAAGGTTCGGGAGTACAGGCTGTCGCCCAGTTGCTTGAGCCGGTACATCATGTTCTCGGCAATGCTGCGCCGGTGGTAGCCGCTATCGTTCTTCCAGCCGTCGAGTCCCTTGGTTCCAATTTCCTGAAGGATGGCGTCGCGAGCGTGGTCGCCTCCCCACGTGACCGCACCGTCGCGTGGCGGGATGGTGGCACGCGCGTCCCGCTCGGCGATCGCCGCATGGCAGCCGTGGCTGTCGTAGGCGCCATCGGCCGATACTTGGGCGATCTCGCCTTCGACCTGGTCGAGCAGGCCGGGCAAGATTTCACTGTCGCCCCAGGCGGTGGTGGTCACTTCAATGCCGATGATGTCCTTGGTGGCTTCGTCTACGGCCAGATGGACCTTGCGCCACGTGCGGCGCTTGCCCACCCCGTGCTGACGCACTTTCCATTCGCCTTCGCCGAAGATCTTCAGGCCGGTCGAATCAACCACCACGTGCGTCGGTCCCTTGCGCGGCCGGCGCGGGATCTTCACCGTAAGCTCACCGGCCCGTCGCGACATGTGGGTGTGGTCCGGCACCGGCAGGTCCAGGTGACACAGGCGCATCAGCGACTTGATCAGCCCTTCCGTGGCGCGGTAGGGCAACTGGAACAAGGCCTTGATCGTCAGGCAGGTCTGAATAGCGGTTTCCGAGTACAGCCCCGGCTTGCCACGGCCAACCGGTGGTGGGGGCGTCCACTGATCCCGAATACTCGCGTCATCGAACCAGATCGTCAGATTGCCTCGGTTGACCAAGGCCCGGTCGTACTCCGACCAGTTCGTCACCCGGTACCGTTGCTTCAGCCCCACCTCGCCAGTGTCCGGCTTCACTCTCATTGCCATGACCCATCTCCTCGGACAGCCAAACTACGTCACACCCCAGCTAATGCCAATATACTACACCAACGCCGAAGAATGGACTCCAGATTGGTGGCGCGGTGGCCGGAACGAAGTTTTGGAGGGACAGCGCCTTGAACTGAGGCGACAGGCAAGTCCGCATATTCGGAGCACCAACAATACCAATTCCATAATCAATATTTGAGGGAAAAAAATGCATCAATTCCATCGACTCTTTCCGGTGCTCTTCGCGTCTCTCACACTTGCCCAAAGCATTTCATTGGTAAATGCGCAAGAACAACCCAAGAGCGCTACTGATTCAACCAAAGTGGCGAATGCTCGACTTCTCAACGAATTGCCTTTCTCCGACAAGACGTCGTTCGAGTTGGCGCACAAAGGTTTCATTGCGCCGTTACCTCAGGAAATGCTCAAGGGCGCAGAGGGAAATCCTGTCTGGAACCCGAAACAATACGACTTCATCAAGGAAGGCTCGGCCACTCCCGATACCGTCAACCCAAGCCTGTGGCGTCAATCGCAACTGATCAATATTTCAGGCCTCTTCGAAGTGGTCCCCGGCATCTACCAGGTCCGCAATCAGGATCTTTCCAACATGACGATCGTCGAGGGCAAGTCGGGCATCACCATTTTCGATCCGCTGATCTCGACCGAAACCGCAAAGCGGGCGCTTGAGCTTTACTACCAACATCGGCCGAAGAAGCCGGTCGTCGCCGTTGTCTATACGCATAGCCACGTTGACCACTATGGCGGGGTGCGCGGTGTAATCGACGAGGCTTCGGTCAAAGCGGACAAGGTCAAGGTTTATGCGCCGGTCGGCTTCCTCGAGGCTGCAGTCGCCGAGAACGTGATGGCCGGAAACGCGATGAGTCGTCGGGCCAGCTACATGTATGGCAATCTTCTGCCGCCAAGCACCACGGGTCAGGTAGGTGCCGGCCTCGGCACCACGACTTCCGCAGGTACCGTCACGCTGATTCCGCCGACGGAAATCATTTCCAAGACGGGCGAAACTCGCGTCATCGACGGGCTGACCTATGAGTTCCTGTTCGCACCAAACACCGAAGCCCCCTCCGAGATGCTGTTCTACATCAAGGAGAAGAAGGCCATCAATGCCGCCGAAGATGCGACCCACACACTGCACAACACATACTCGTTGCGAGGAGCCAAGATCCGCGACCCGCTAGCTTGGTCCAAGTATCTGAACGAAGCTCTGGGAATGTGGGGCGACAAGGCAGAGGTCGTCTTCTCCATGCACCACTGGCCGGTATGGGGTCAAAAGGCACTCGTCGAGCATATTAGCCTCCAGCGTGATATGTATCGTTACATCAATGACCAGACGCTGCGGCTGGCCAACCACGGGGAGACGATGGTCGAGATTGCGGAGCAAATCCAGTTGCCTAAGGCTGTTGGAACACGCTTCTCGAATCGCGGCTACTACGGATCGTTGAATCACGACGTAAAGGCTACGTATGTTCTTTACCTGGGTTGGTTTATCGGCAATCCAGCCACCTTGCACGTGCTGCCGCCAGTCGAATCCTCAAAACGCTATGTGGAAATGATGGGCGGTACAGACGCGTTGCTTAAGATGGCAAAGACGTACTATGACAAGGGCGATTACCGCTGGGTTGCGGAGGTGGTGAACCACGCGGTTTTTGCCGACCCCACCAACAAGGCAGCGAAGGAGCTTCAGGCAGATGCACTTGAGCAGCTTGGGTACCAGGCTGAGAGTGGGCCGTGGCGCAACTTCTATCTCACCGGTGCCAAAGAGCTACGCGAAGGTGTGGCTAAACTCCCCGCACCGAATACCTCTAGCCCCGACACCTTGCGGGCAATGAGTCTTGACCTGTTCTTCGATTACCTAGCTATGCGCCTGAACGGACCAAAAGCTGATGGCAAGCGGATCGTTCTGAACTTCGATTTCACCGATGTTAAAGAGCGCTACGTTCTTGAAATGGTCAATGGTGTTTTGAACCATACGCCGGGTTTGCAGGCGAAAGATGCAGATGCAACCCTTACGCTTTCTCGGGAAGCGCTCAATCAGATCGTACTCAAGCAAACCACACTCAAGAGCGCAATGTCAGCAGGTAGCGTGAAGCTCTCGGGCAGCGAAGCCAAACTGGACGAATTGCTTTCCTACCTCGACAACTTTGAGTTCTGGTTCAACATCGTTACTCCCTAAGCGGGCAACGTGAGGAAATCATGATGCGCTACATGCCGTTGATCACAAGGCATGTGGGCCACCGGATGGGATTGCCATGCTTCCCATCCATCCACCTACAAGGAGAATGAAGTGACACTGACCAAACCCGCTTTAGCGCTGATGGCCTTTACTTTGACCGCGTCTGTCTTGTATGCGCAGACGGGTCAACCGGTAAGCGTTGGCCAGGCCGCAGTCGTTGCCATCGATCCGGCTGCGATGCAGGCGCTCAAGGACATGGGTAGCGATCTGCAGGCCCTGAAGCGCTTCAAGGTTGCCACTGAACTCACCGGGGAGCGGGTTCTGGCCGATGGACAAAAATTGCAGCATTCGGCCTCTGCCGTACTGTACGCCGACCGGCCAAACAAAATGCGTGCGCGGATGATCAGTGCACGGAACGAGCGCGAACTGGTGTATGACGGCACGACTGTGACGCTCTATGCTCCGGCCCAGAAATCGTATTCGACAACTACTTTTTCCGGAACGCTGGACGAACTTGTCAACCGCCTGGAGCAACGCTATGGGATTGACGTGCCGCTGTCCGACCTATTTTCCTGGGGCACGCCGCTCGCGCCACTCGACAAGATCGAATCGGCGATGAATGCCGGGCAGGACTTTATCGGTGACGATCTGTGCGATCACTACGCTTTCCGTCAGGGCAACATCGATTGGCAGGTGTGGATTTCTGTCGGTACCAGGAAGCTGCCGCGAAAACTGGTCATTACCAACCGGGCCGATGAGGCACGCCCGCAGTCGATTTCCTTGATCGAGTGGCAACTCAAGCCGACGTTCTCTGCATCGACTTTCAAATTCACCCCGCCCAAGGGCAGCACGGCAGTTGAACTCCGCGTGCTTGATCAAAAATAAAGGAGCGCCAACATGAGCAAATCATACAAAAAGCTGTTTGCTGCACCGCTGGCGGCGCTTGTTCTTTCCAGTTTCGTCATGACACCTATCGCCGAAGCACGAGGCGGCGGCTTTGGCGGTGGCGGTCATGCCGGTGCCCGCGCTGGTGGCATGGCCCATGGTGGCGAGCGCCAAATCGACAACAGCCGGCGCGATGTACGTGCATCCAACGTTCGCAGCACCAGCGTTACCAACGTCAATCGGAACGTCAACGTCGATGTGGACCGCCATGGCGGATGCTGCGGCGGTTGGGACAACGGTTATTATCACCCGGTGGCGACGGCAGCAGCAGTGACCGCGACGGTTGCGGTAACCGCCGCCGTGGTCGGTTCTATCGTCCGGACCATACCACCCAACTGCGTGCCAGTGAACTACGGTGGAATCATTTACCAGCAATGTGGCACCACCTGGTACCAGCCTCAGGGCGGTCAGTATATCGTCATTAATCCGCCATACTGAGCTTTCGGCGCGGCGGTGCGCTAGCCGGGCCGCCGACGATCCTGTTTTTGCCTGTCTTTCCGGGTTGACCGCGACAAAGGGGTGAGCAATAAAATGCCTCAGCCATTTTGAGTATTTCGTAAATCAAGAAACGCCAAGCGCAAGTTGGCTTACGGGCCGCAGTCAAAGAGTTGCACCTTCAGCGATGCGCTCATGGCGGAAGCCAACCAGCGTGGCTGGACCGTCATCAGCATGAAGAACGACTGGAAGACGGTATTCGCCTTCCAAAACAGGAACCCGCGATGAATGCCAATGGCGCTTTCAAAGTATCTGTCACAGCAATTGACAAGGAAATCACCATGAATATTTGTTCGGATGGACCGGCCGCTGCGCTTTCCGGCTTCTCCCCCGCCAGAGTAGTTGTCTGCGCCCTGCTTAGCCTCAGCATGCTGGCGCCGGCCCATGCCGAAATGAGCGCCGAGGAACTGGCCAAACTAGCCCAGAACCCGGTGGGAAACCTGATCAGCGTTCCGTTCCAGAACAATACCAACCTCAACTTCGGGCCTGAGAAGAAAACGCAGAACATCCTCAACATCCAGCCGGTCATCCCGATCTCGGTCAATGACGACTGGAACATCATCACGCGCACCATCGTTCCGGTGATCTCGATGCCCGGGCTTTACCCGGGTGACGACCGCACCAACGGCATCGGCGACACCGTGCTGACAGCCTTTGTTTCGCCGGCCAAGCCCGGGAGCTGGATCTGGGGGATCGGGCCGGTCGCGCAGATTCCTACCAACACCGACAACGAACTCGGCAACAAGAACTGGGGCCTCGGTCCGTCTGTCGTCGTCTTGCACCTCGAAAAGGGGAGCCCGTGGGTCTATGGCGCGCTAGTCAACAACATCTGGTCGCTATCCGGCGACAAGCAGGGCGGCTCGTACAACAACGGGATGATCCAGCCCTTCGTCAATTACAACTTCCCGGGGGGCTTATATGTGGTCAGTGCTCCGATCATCACGGCTAACTGGAGGGCGGAGGACAGCCAACGGTGGACAGTGCCTGTGGGCGGTGGCGTAGGGAAGATATTCCACCTTGGAAAATTGCCGGTGAATGCGCAGCTGTCGGCCTACTACAACGTGGTTACCCCGGACGATGGGGCGAACTGGCAAATTCGGGCGCAGGTACAGTTCATGTTTCCCAAATAGGTGTGCACGCCCCCCCCATGGTGGTGGAGCGGCGAACCGGCCAAGTTTGGCCGGTTTGAAGTCAGGATTTGCGCCGCTCGGCCAAAGCAACGTTTTTGCATCCGGGCTTTCCTGGGAAGCCGGCGCCGCAGGCAAGACCATTGGTGGGCAAAGCGGTGGAAATGCCATTCCTCACGCGAAGTACTACACGCTGACAAAGAATGGCCTCCAGATTGGTGGCGCTGTGGCGGGAGCGAAGTTTTGGAAGGACGAAGCGCTCAACTGAAGTTTACACAGCCTGGGTCGGGAGTTCGCGTTCGCCCGATAGGAAAGCTGCCGTTCGTTGTCGTTTGCGGTTGAACGGCAGTTAACCAACTCTTTCCTGCCCGACACCACGCCCCAGGGCAACGGCGGCATTGGCCGAGGTGCCGCCGGACGGAACGTAATGGTGAATGGCCGGTCGACGATCAGTAAGCTGCCATAGCTCATGAAAAAATCATCAGTCAGCAACGGGTCGGTTGCCGACAGCAAGCCGCGAAAACCCAGTGGCCGCTCGTGGTCTTGGAGCGGGCAGATCGATGGGAAACCGCCGAGGCCGAGCATCAACGGCCGGATCAGACTGGAAGTAGTCGTTCAGATTTCGCAGGCCACCGGCAGCCACCGACCCTTCTGAAAAGCTTTTCATAATGCAGAGGGTTTTTAGCCTGGCGGGCTCGGCGCGCCAATGCTGATGGATGGTGTGGCGCCACCACCGCTCGCCCATGAGTCAGAGCAAGCTGACGCGCCGGGGGTCGGGCGTCAATCACGCACCCATTAGCCCCGGCAGAGACTAAGCCAACCGTCAGCGATTGCGGCCGTGGTCGCAGTCTTCACCGTGGCGGTCGTGCTAGTCATCCCCGCGATCATCGTCGCGGTAGTGATCCCTGTAGTCTTGGCGTCGATCGTATCGACGGTGCCGGTGGTACTCGTGGTAACGCGGAACGTATTCGCGCTGGTACCAGTTGTTCTGCACAAAATAGACCCGCTCGCCACAGGCATTGTACCGGTGGCAGTTCTTGTGCCAATGCTTCGCGTGGCCCGGGGGTACCTTGAGGTACACCGGCGGTCGGCCAACCAGTACCGGCTCGATGACCACCGGTTGCCCGTAGATGACCCGCGGCGGTGGATAGCCGCCGACGTCGATGCGACCATAGTAGCCGGGTTGACCGATACTCACCGACAGTGCCACATCGGTGGCACGTACCGGCAGGCTACTGGCCACGGTGGCGGCGGCCAGCGCCGCTGCGGATAGGAAGCGCTTCATTCGGGACCTCTCCTTGTCAATATCGTAATGCAACGCGCCAGCACAGGGATGCGATGACCTCTGGCTTGTGACGTGCTGTCACGTTTGGTAAGCAAGGCCAGTCTTCGGGATCCCGGCGCGCACCATCCGCGAGCGTCGTCAGTGTTGCGGCAATCAGGCTCGAGTAGTTCCTGATGATTCCTTCTGCTTGGCCTGGTCGAGCCACCCACGCGGTGGCGCGCAATCCCCCGGGTTGTTGCCCATGAACTGAGCTCGGTTGGCTCAGGAAGATTCGGGATGGGATACGCGTGGCGATCGACGATGGAGCCGCCGTTCGAATGACAGTCACGGTCCATCCCTCGTCAGCGTGAGCGAAGATCGCCGACGTACCCGTCATCAGACAGGTCAGGACCGTTGACAGCGGCGATTCAAGTTCGTAGGCTGAGCACTCGCTGTTAGTTGGTCTCGGGCAGGTGCCTCGCGGAGCGGGCAAGATAGCATGGCAGTTTCATCAGCCCTGCCCTGCCTTTTCCTCTGGCCGATCGGAGTTGGCTTGCGCCCGCCTGACCCAACCTGACCCGAGCGGTGGTCCGTTGCTCTCCCGGATGATTGGTGCCCAAAAATGACCACCCTGTCCCGACTCCAGTCAGACATTGACGTGCGCGTACAAGCCATCCGGGAAGAGCACCCGGAATGGCTGTGCGGCAAGGGATGCGCCAATTGTTGTCGACGCCTCGCGGAAATCCCTCAACTGACGGCGACGGAATGGCGTTTGCTGCGCGAGGGGCTGGCTGCGCTATCGCCAGAGCGCCTTCAGGCAATCAGCCACGACCTGGCGGCCCTGGTCGGCCAGCCGTGGCGCCCGATCGTCTGCCCACTGCTTGACCCGTCCACCAACGCCTGCCCGGTTTATGCCCAACGGCCAGTCGCCTGCCGCACCTATGGCTATTACGTGCAGCGTAGCCTCGGACTCTACTGCCACGAAATCGAATCCCGCGTAGCCGACGGCACCCTGGCAGACGTGGTGTGGGGGAACCATGATGCGATCGACCACAGGCTCGCCCGCCTGGGTGGAACACGCCCGCTGAGCGAGTGGTTCGAGCTTTGGCAACGGTCCGGCGAAGGCGAAAGCCAGACAGACCTCATCGCGGCCGGATTATCCACCGCACCTGCAGGCAGAGGCGGTCCCGACAGTGCGGGCGCTGGCGGAGCTGCTGTCGGAGGGTTGGGCTGAAGGATGGCAGCAGCGTTGATCCCCACCTGAACCCGAGCAAGCCCGGCAATGTTTCGAGCGGGGTATGAGTTGCGATGAAGCCCTGCAGGTGCTTGCCGGAGTTGGCATTCCTCTGGATTTCCGGAGGGCGATCATCCTGTCCAGCTACAGGGAACTCGCCGGCAATCGGCCGCTCAGGGCTTTCGCGCCACCAAGCCGACTGGATGAAGACGCCGATCACCCAGTCGAAGGTGTTGTGAAATTCTGCCGGTGGCCACTCCGGCCCGAGCATGTCGGCCAGCAGGAAGCGGACATCGACCTGGCGACCGGCGGCAAGCCGTCGGGCCTTTTCGATGGCCACCGGAGAGATTTCAATCGCGGTGACATCGAGCCCCTGTTCGGCCAGCCAGACCGAGTTCCTGCCCTCGCCATCGGCCACCGACAGCGCAGTCCGGCCATTCTGCAGGAGGCCAAGCCGATGCGCGAGAAAGCGATTCGGCTCGGTACCGAACAGGTATTGCTCCCCGGCATCCCGGTAGCGACTACTCCATAGACTTTCCTGGTTCATCAGGACGCCATCCCTTCTCGCTGCTTGTGATCCGCCATGACCCGGACAGCAATCGCCACCCGCCGGCTATTTGCGGGGCACTTCGATGTGATGCGCGGTGAGCCAGTCGTGGTCCAGTTCCCACCGCACTTCCCTGATACCGGGCTGGGAGAGCGCAATGGAGCGAGCCTCGGACTGCACTTCTCCGAGCAACTGCTGGGCGGCAATGAAAGGCGGATCATTCGGATCCTTGGTGTCGAGTCCCGGAAAGAGCACGCCAGGCGCCCTGGCCGCCGGCACTTCAACGTTCCGTGGCGTACTCATGATCGCCGTTTCGCCGTTCACTTTCATGACCCGGAAGGTGTAAGGATAACTCTTCAGTTTCGCGCTGGCTTGCGCCTCGATGGCTGCCGTCAGTTCGCGCGATCGGGAATCCGGTGCACGGATGTACCAGTCCAGGCCAATGAGGAGAAGCAGGACGAGGATGGCCCAGTATCTTCTTTTCACTGTGTCTCTCCCGTTTCTGGCAGCACCCACGGCTCACCGGACGAGTCGCGCATGGCAGCGTCGAGAAAGCCGATCACCGTCCCGATGTGACGCTCGATTTCACCGTATTCGTCGTGGCTACCGGGCATCAGCAACAGATGAACCCGCTCATCACGGCGGTTGGCGTAGATTTCCTGCGCTTCGCTGACCGGCACCATCTGGTCGTCGGTGCCGTGCGCCAGCAGGACCGGACAGTTTGCAGAGCGAATGGTGTAACAGGGGGCAATGTCGTCGAAGCGGTGCCCGATGACGTACTGCACATAATGCAAAATGTAGGCGCCCAACGGCCAGTAGGGAATCCGTTTCAGCTTGAGCCAGCGCCGCATGATGCCGGCCGGATGAGCAAAGGCGGCCAGGCTCACAGCAGCGGCCAGATCCGGCCGGCGGGAAACGAGCAGCAGCGCAGCGCCTGCCCCCACCGAATGGCCGATGACCCCAACGCGGCTGGCATCGACTTCGCGCTGCCCCTGCAACCAGTCGACCGCATGCTCGAGATCCTCCGCAAAGCGCGGCAGGGAAGCGAAGCTGTCGCCATCGCTGCACCCGTGGCTGCGCGCATCAAAGAAAAGCACGCTATAGCCGGCCGCATGCAACGGCCCTGCCAGCGGCAGCATCATCTCGGCATTGCCTCCCCAACCGTGGACGACGGCCAGCGCCGGTGCGGCTTCGCTGGCCGGAATGAACCAGCCGAACAGGGTCTTGCCGCGCTGGGCGGGAATGTGCACCTCGCGCCAGGGCAGGCGATCGGGGACGCCGGTCTCGCGCAGGCGCGGGGCGGCCAGGCTGGCACGGATCCTGCGGTTGACAACCGGCACCGCCAACAGGGCGAGCAGAGTAACGGCGACCGTGATCACCTTGAAGCGATTCATTGTGCCGATTCCTCTCGCGGCCAAAGGGATGCTGCCTCACCCCGACGGCGTTGGCCGAGAAGGCGCGGGAACGTGCACGCGGTCGGGTTCGCCGCGCCGCCGGAGTCTCGGCCTCAGCGGCCACGATAGCTGTAGTACCCGTCGTCAATGTTGCCCCGGCGGTCGAAGTCACAGCTGAAGGAAAGCTCGCGGTGACCGCCTCGTTCGAAGGAAACCCGGCCATCTCCGCTCAGCGTTTGATCACGCAAGTGCGGATAGGTCAGTTCCAGTTCGCGGACCTCACCGTGATCCCGCTCGATCTGGAACCGGACTTCGCGCGCGCACTCCCTCGTCAGGTATCGAATATCGTCGAAAGGCGAGCTCTCGCCCCGGTCATACGAGCTGCGCTTTTCTCCACGCTCCATGTCGCGCTGGTTGCCGGCGATAGCGGCAATGGCGATCAGGGCGAGGACGCCCGCGCCGACCAGAGGGGCCGTATTGCTGCCATCGTCACCGGACAATGCGTTGTGCTGATCGACCCTCCAACTGACTACGTCACGATTATCGATGCGGCAGGTGAAACGATGATCCCTGTCGTCGCCGGACCGGATCAAGCCGCTCACCTTGTAGGAATGATGAGCGGTCCTTTCGGCCCGCGTTTCATGAGCCCGCGAATATCGGGAATCCGAGTAGCGGATCTTTTGCACGCAATCATCGACCGCTCTCGCTTCGTCATAGGCAAACGCTGCCGGGGAGGTCATTGTGGTGGCAAGGACCACACTCAGGCAGATAGTCAGTCGCTTCGTCATCCCGGCTTCTTTCCCTCGTCCGTGGGCGGTCATCCGGCATCCCGACGGCCGTTGTTGGCGAGCAGAACCGACCCGGGGGCCGGCTCTGCTCAAAGCCATATCATACGATACCGGTCACCTGCTGCGCAGACGACGGGGGTCCGACCCAGCCGGCGATGTTGCGCTACGCTGGTCGTCAGCGAAGCGATCAGCCGCAAGGGCGCAGCCACCGGACTGCCGACGGCCGCCGATCCGGTGGCGGGAATCGGGTGAGCGGCCCGGGGTCCGACATTCGGTGGGCCAGCCATCGGCGGACGGGATCAGCTTCCGGGTTCTTCCGCCATCAGCCGCTGGCGGATCGCGAGCAATTCCTGCTGGCGCTCGGCGCCGGATTCCGGGTAGTGCATCCTGAGCGATTTGAACCTAAATTCCTCTGTTATCCCATTGCGGCAGCCAGACCAGGGGGGGCCAG
>ERZ761603.1416-NODE-1416-length-17988-cov-7.459878_pt1 | contig 17988 bp, 16 predicted proteins | sample MGYA00511879_ERZ761603 | MGnify/ENA primary metagenome ERZ761603 (study PRJEB28899, sample SAMN02850040) | bioreactor sludge metagenome | biome: EBPR Sludge; feature: EBPR Bioreactor; material: flocular biomat | place: Australia: Thorneside Wastwater Treatment... | reverse complement strand
CTTGAAAATTGGCCGCGGATTGACGGCGAAAAACGCGGATTAAAATGGGTATTTGACCCAATTATCCAATTATTGCTCTCAATATTCCGGTTTAATTTCACCTTTCCGTTGCGCCATAAATGCCTGGAGTGCTTCGTCGATGGCTGGGTCGAGGTGGGGGGCTTCGTACTGGCGGAGGAGGGTTTTGTAACGGCCGTTTGCCTTCTGCGTCGCCGTCAAGCCCCCTTCATCCCGCCACTGCTCAAACGAGTTGTAATCAAACAGGGTGGAACGATGAAAGGCGTGACGGAAGTTCTGCATGGTGTGCGGCGTGCCCAGGTGGTGACCATCGGTAGGCACCGTGCGCAGCGACTCCAGCGCCAGCCCATTTTCCGACAAATCCAGCCCCTGCAAATATTTGTGGAACATGCCCAGCAGCTCAATATCCAGTATAAATTTCTCATAGCCAGCGGCCAGACCGCCTTCCAGCCAGCCCGCCGCGTGCAGCACAAAGTTCACCCGGGCGAGCACCGTGGGCAGCATCACCATCAACGATTCGTAAGCCGCCTGGGCATCGGCGATTTTGCTGCTGGCAAACATGCCGCCGCTGCGGAAGGGTAGGCCGTGTAGGCGGGCCAGCTGGGCCGCCACGTACAGGGCAATCTGGCTTTCTGGCGAGCCGAAGACGGGCGCACCGCTTTGCAAATCGATGTTGGTCTGGAATGCGCCGTACACCACCGGCGTGCCGGGATTGACCATCTGGGTAAACACAATGCCCGCCAGCGCTTCGGCGTTAAGCTGCACCAGCGTTCCGGCCACGCCCACGGGGGCCATCGCCCCAGAAAACAAAAACGGGGTGATGATGAGCGCCTGGTTGGCCTTGGCGTACACCTTCAGCGCGCCCAACATGCGGTCGTCCAGGCGGCGCGGGCTGCTGATGTTGATGAGCGACAGCAGGGCGGGCTGCTGACGGATTTCGTCCGCGCCAAACACAAGTTCGGCCATTCTGACGCTGTCGGCGGCGTTGGCGGCGGAGGTGACCGAGCCCATAAATGGCTTGTCGCTGTATTTGACGTGGCTGTAGATCATGTCCAGGTGGCGGGTGTGGGTCGGTTCGTCGGTGGGCTCGACGATGGTGCCGCCGGAGTGGTGCAGGTAGGGGCACTGGTAGGTGAGCTTGACGAAGTTGCGAAAGTCGGCCAGGGTGGCCTCGCGACGGCCGCGATCCAGGTCAACCACAAATGGCGGGCCGTACACCGGGGCAAAACAGACGTGATTGCCGCCGATGACCACATTTCGCTCCGGGTTACGAGCCAGTTGGGTGAAGTGGCGCGGCGCTTTGGCGACGTATTCGCCAATCATTTCCCGGTCGAAGAAGGCGGTGTCGCCAGTCATGCGCACGCCGTGCTGCTTGAGGATGGCCTGCGCTTCGTCGTCGTAAAAGTCGATGCCCACATCGGAGAGGATTTCCAGGGAGGCGTGGTGGATTTTGTTTAGCCCCTCTTCGTTGACCAGTTCGTAGACGGGCAGGTTGTTGACGGGCTGGATGATTTGGGCAACGGCTGTTGCCTCGGGATCAGCCTGGTGGCGGTCGCGGCGACCCACACGGCGCTGGCGTCTATCCTTGCTCATAGACGGGTACCTCCTAAGAAAATAGGCCGCGGATTAACGCGGATTAAAACCTGGTAAATCTGCGAGATAATCAGGCCGCTTGCAGCTGGGCCGATTTGCCAAGAATAATGTTTTCGATGTACTGCTGGTACGCGGCGACGTGGCGGCGCATCAGGTCGGCGGCGGCGGGGGCATCACCCGCTTGCAGCGCCGCCAGGATGGCCTGGTGTTCGACGATATGTTGGTACTCGATGATTGAATCTTTTTTGTCGCCCAGCTTGGCCAGGGCAACGTGCCACAGGCGCAGGCTGAGCGGGAAGAGCGCGGTCAGCGTCTGCTGCAAAAATTGGTTGTCGGCGGCCTGGTAGATGATGCGGTGGCAGCCTTCGTCGATGGCGATGAGCTGTGCGGCGGAGAAGGTGTCCAGCCCGGCTGCCTGATCGAGAATGAGGGCCATTTCTTGCCAGTGAACGGCCGTACCGCGCTGCGCCGCCAGTTCTGCGGCCAGGCCTTCTAAATTGACCCGTACTTCGTACAGGCGCTGCAAGTCGGTGAGGTTGATGGGGGTAACAAAAATGCCGCGCCGGGGAATGATGGTGATGAGCCGCTCCAGCTCCAGCCGCTTCAGCGCCTCGCGAATGGGCGTGCGGCCCAGGCCAAGTTCTCGTTGGAGCTGCGCTTCATCCACCACGGCGTTGGGCGCTAAAACCAGCGTCACAATGCGCTGGCGCAGCGCTTCGTAAGCCTGCTCGCTGAGTGATCGTGGGGGATGGCCGGATGCACCCATTTTACTGCCCTCAAAATGCGAATGCGTATGTAGAGCCGTGATTTGATATATCAGTGATATATCTAGGCGTGGCGGAATCTTAACACACGTTTGGTGGTGCGCCAATCCTGGCTGTCGGGGATTTACCCGGCGGGATTTTGCCCCTGGGCGCGGGCGGTGAGCTGCTGTGCAACCTGCGCCCTGTCGTGGGCAATGTATTTTTGTAAAACCAGGTAACAGAGCAGCGCCGGCAGGACAAGAATCTGGAAGAGGGCCAGCCCGACGGCGTAATTTTCTGGCTCGGGCAGGCGGCCGGTGAGGCTGGCAAACAGCCAACCGGCCAGCCAGACGCTGATGGCATTGCCCACAGCGCGAAAGAGGCGGCTGATGCCGATGATGGTGCCGCGATGTTCGGGCAGGTTCACGTCGGTGATCATGGCGGCCCAGTTGGGCGGATCGGCCGATTGGAAGGTAACGGCAGTAAAGGCCACCACAAACGCCAGAATCACCCACCCGTTGCTGACAAAGGCGAGCAGAACGGCCGTAGCCAGCTCCAAAAAGCTGCCTCCTTCTGGCAAGGCGAGGTTGCGAAAAGGGATGAAGTAGAGCCAGACATACATGGGCGCCGCAACCAGCAGACCCAGCGCAGCCAGCCTGGCCCGGCCGCGCCCGATTTGTTGCCAGCGGTCGCCCAGATGGCCGGAGAGAACGGCCGTAAATCCCCCCAGGCTCAGCACAGCAATAATGAGGTTGCCCACGATGGTGGCCGTTTCCAGCGTGTACCCTTCGGCCTGCACCCGGGCTACCGCCCAGCGCGGAATCCAGACGGTGGAACCAAAAGCCAGCGAGTAGAAGAAGCTCTGCCACAGCAGCCAGCGGTTGCTGTTTTGCCGCAACATGAGGGCAATGTCGGCCCGGCTGATGCGGTAATCGTACGTTTTGCCCTGGGCAAAAACGGGTTGGAGCTGCGGTTCTGCCTGGCCGCGCCGGGGTTCGCTGGTGAAGAGGAAAAGGATGGCAAACAGCAGGCCAACCCCGGCAACAATCCAGAAGGGATAGCGCCAGTCGAACGCGCCCACGGTACCGGCCAGCAGCGCCCCCAGCGAAGCGCCAATGCCTTGTGAGACGCTCCACAGGCTGAGGGCCAGGCCACGCCGGTGGGCTGGGACGAGATCACTAATCACGCTAAAGCCCAATGAGCTGATGCCGCCCACGCCAACGGCCGTTACCATTTGAAACAGCAAAAAGAGGGGGAACGATTGGGCCAGGGTGGTGAGCAGCATGGCGCTGACCCAGACCAGGGTGCCCCAAAACAGCAGCGGTTTGCGGCTTGTTTGGTCGCCCCGGTAGCCCCAAAAGACGGCGGCCACGGCCACGATGAGGATGTAAACGGCCGTAACCGACCCCAATGCCGCATCACTGGCCTGCAAATCGCGGGCGATGATGGCATACAGCGGCGGCAGCACACCGGCCGCGGCGTTGTCGAGTGAAGCCAGGATAATAAAAACCGTGAAGGCAAAAAATTGCTTGAGGGCTGGCTTCAGCGGCATAGGTTGTGTGGCTTGGTTAACGTCGGCGCAAGAAGAAGAATCCCAGACCAACGGCCACCACGGCGGCCAGACCGATGAAGATCACGCTGCTGCCACCACCTTGCTCTGGGGCTGCGGTGGGAACGGCCGTGACTGTTGGGGCTGTAGGATTTACGGCAACGGCCGTTGGCTGGCTAATTGGTGTGGCGGTGGGCAGCACTTCGGTCGGCGGAATTTCGGTGGGCGGTGAGGTGGGTGTTGCGGTTGGCTCGGCGACCACCTGGGCGGTTTCAGCAGCGGCCGTTGGCGTGTTGCTGGGCACCGGGGTAACGGTGCAAGACGGGAACGGCGTGGGGTTCCACAGGGCGGCCGGTGTGGGCGTGCTGCCGTTCAGCGGCGGCGCTTCCACAATTGGCACAATGGGCGTGTATCCCTGCACCAGCACAATGTCGTTGGACACCCAGCCCAACTGGCCGTTATTGAACTGGATGAGCCACCATTCGGCCGTTTCCGCCCGCCCGACGATGTAGCGCACTTCCAGGTAAACCAACTCGCCAATGACGTCATATTGCAGCCCTGGCCCGCTGCGCACGTTGGTCGCCCCGAGTGTTTGGATGGTGGGGCTGCTGCCGCAGGGAACGGCCGTTGGCAAAAAACCACCCACCGGCGTAGGGGCAATGTTCACCGGCAGCAGGGTGGAAGTGGGGGAAGCGACCGCCGCAGCGGGTGTGTGGGTGGCTGTGGGGTTGGTTCCACCCCCGCCGCTGGGCTGGGTTGCCGTCGGCGGCGACGGCGTTGGGGTGCGGGTGGGGATGGTTTGGTGCGCCCCCATGCTTAGAACTGCCGGTACGTGGGCACCTTCCAGATAAAAAACGGCCGTTGTGGCCAAAAAAACAAGGGTGAACAACAAGTTTCTATTCATCGGCTGTGTCTTCAAAAATAACGGTTAACAGCGTGTCCTCGTGCAAATCAAGCTGAAAATTGACCGTGCTGCCCGATTGATTGATCTGGGCTTCCTGACTGGCGCTGGTTTTAACAAGGGCCGCGCCAGGTGGCAAAGTCACGCTCACCGACACCGGATCGCCCACGGTGCCTGCTTGTTGCCGAAGCCAGACCTGGTAGATGTTACGGCCGTTTTCGGCCCGAACCACACGGGTTGGCAGTTCATAGGTAAATGACGTGGTCAGGCTGTCGCCGCGCGGCACCATCATAAAATTGGTGAAGGTTGTGAAATTGGCAAACTCATTGATTGTTTCGGCGGGCTGGTTCCACGGCACGGTGCTGACCAAGATATCCCCTGGAATAAAGTGCGTGGTAGCGTCTTGTAAAGCTGTGCCCAGGGGCGTGTACACGCGGAGAAAGTTGAAGTAGCAGCGGTCGGCAATTTCCTCGTAGGTGGGCGCATTGACATAGGAAATGCCTTGTTCACAAGGCAGGCCATCCGCGGCGGGCGTGGTGTGGGTGTAAGAAATGGTGAGGTCGGCAACGGCCGTTCCTGTTGCCGCCAGCGTGACATCGTAGGTGATGCTTCTGGCCACGTGCATGTTGGTTTTGTTGAAACCCATGTTGGTGTCCAACACCAGCAGAAAGTCTTGCTCCGATGGGTCTTCCAAACGGCCGTCCCAGTTCAAAGCGTCCAAAGTTGCCTGTTCGTTTGCGTCGAGCATGTAAAGCTGCAAATGCCGGCTGGCCAGAGCCGCATGAATGTTTTGGGTAAACACGATCGGGTCCACACTGCCAAAATCAGACTGCACTTTGGTGAGGATAGCCGAGGCAAATGTGGTTAAAAAAGCTTTGCGGTTGCCAATCCACTCGGCAACAGTTTGCCCTTCCTGAATGTTAAAGGCGCTGCGGAAGCTTTCTACCGTGTTTTGCGCGGTAATGGTCTGCCCGGTTTGGGGAATGGTAACCGGGCCGGTGGCGGCCACCAATAAGCTCATAAACTCTTGGTCAATGGCAATTACGCCATCAATTTGCGTCTCTGGTGCCACTTTTAAGTAGAGGTCAATAGCGGCCTGTGCGGAGTAAGGGAAATCGGGCCAATAATTGGCATCGCGCATCAGGAAATAATCCAGCTTCATCAATTCGTACAGCGGTTTGGGTGGGAAGTTGTATAACGCTGAGTTATCGCGCAGATTGACATTATCGAAGGTGCTGGCATCTTGAAAGGTCAGTTCGTGGATATCGCCATCTTCCACGGTGAGCAGGCCCAGGCCCGAAATGAAGCCGCCGGTGGCCCGAATTTCATCTTCATTTTGGGCCAGCAGCAAATAGTGGCGACGGCCGTTTACCCCCAAAATGTCCGGCAAAATCTGCACCACGGTCAGGCTGTCCTGCCCAATCGGCAGCCACGCATCGGCCAGGGCAAACAGAGATTGGATCTGCTGGGGAAACTGGTCCAGATTTTGAATGTCGGCCCGGGCGTGAGCAACCCTGTCGAACGATTGGCTGGCCTGGGCTAAACCAGGCCGCGCTTCATCCAGGGCGTGAACGAGTTGGGGCAGGCTCGCTGCCCCAGCCTGATCGGATTGTAACAGCAGAAGAATGGGTTTAAGAGCGGTGACGGCGTGAACGGCCGTTTCGGTTCCGGCATCGGCCATTTCCAGGAGCTGAGGGCTGGAGACAAGCAGCGGGCCAGCTTGGGGCACCCAGCCCAGGTGTGGCAGCAGCGGATGGACAAAGGCAGTCTCATCGCGCAGGACGACAAAATCCCGCCGCACCGTCAGCACCAGGTCTTCGGCCTGGTCTGGGTCAATGTTGGTAAGACCATTGGTCATGAGCAATTCGGCCGTTTCTCGCTGCGCCAACAAGGAGTTAATGGCCCGACCCATGCGCCAGCCCTTTACGCCCAGCCACAGCAGCAGCGCCAGCCCGATGAGCAATAAAACAGGCTTCCAGGGCAAAGGCCGGGCCGAGACCCGTGGCGGCTTGGTGTCTACGCTATCTATTTTGGTTGTCACTCAGTTACTTCCCTCAACACAGCGCACCGCTCTGGACCGATCCGGTTCACCAAAAAAGTGCGCATAACAAACGGCTCTTTGCCGCTGATTCTCCGACTCAAACAATGGCAGATTGTCTTCTTCTAGGGCATGCAAGTACGGATATTGTTGACCAAGGTGGGCTCGGTACCAGTCGAAGGCAAACAACGCGCTGTCGACTAACGTGATATCTGGTCGCTGGTGCTCTACATGGTGGAAATACCACATGGCAAAAATATCTGGATCACCAGAGGTAACGAGAATGGCCTCTGCTGGTGTTGCGCTTAGGATGTGTTCCGCTTCTACCCGGATATTGTGAATATTTGCACCAGTATTGCCCGCTAAGTGTAACAAAAGTGCCGCTCCCGGCAAGACCAGGGCCCATTTGCCCAGCCGATCTAGGGCTGGTTCTAAACTCAAGCTCAGGATTAACCAGGCGGGCAGGGTAAGCACGATGGCGTCACTCGTGCGATAGAAAAAAGCGTAAATCAGGTAAGCAACGGCCGTTCCCACCAACAGCCACCACGTTTTGGGCGGGATGGAGGAACGGCCGTGGCGCTGCTGCCAACCAGCCAACACCAAGAGCGGCCAGCCAACAATCATCAACTGCCACAAAAATGGTTTACCCCACTCTGCTAACCGAAGCCAGGTATCCGCCCAGGGCAGGGCAAACTGGTTTGGTTGGTAAATTTGCGCGGTGACCAGCCAGAACCAGCCGCGCAGGGAGGTAGGATCGCCCCAGATGACCGGGCTGCCTTGCCGGGCCAAAACCGGCAGCAGCAAAAATGGCGTCGTGCCCAGCAGCGCACCCGAGCCAAAACGCCCCCAGCTTCGGGCAGGCGTATGCGCCAGTCCCAGCGGCAGCAGCAAGACAGAAGTGAGGTGTGTTGTCAGGCTCAGGCCAAAAAACAGGCCCGTGATGAACGGCGACGGCTTCTGCCTGAGCAGCAGCCACAGAAAAAGGGCAACCACCGCCAGGTTTAGCGTGTAGACCTCGGCAACCTGGGCCTGCTGCCAAACCAGCGGGGAAAAGGCGAAGAGGCAGCCCGGCACGATTGCCAGAAGCTGCGGCCAGGATGAAGCTGGTTCCTTTTGCAGCTCTTGCACGGTGGCGGTTAGCAAAGCAGCGGCCAGCGCCGCGCACAGGGCAGACAGCAGATGAAAACGGTAGGCAACGGGTTCAACGGGCAAAAAGCTGGCCAGTTTGCCCAGCAAAACGTAGGTTGGGTAACCCGGTGGGTGGGGAATGCCCAGGGTGACGGCGGCGGTGATGAGCTCTCCGCCATCCCCGCTGTGGGCCAACCAGGTCAGGTCGTGGGATACCGTGGGTAGGTAGATTGCCAGGACCAGCAAACCGGCCCCCAGGCTGACCCAATGCTTGCGATATTGAACGGCCCGCATCGTTAAACCCCAGGCTGCGGCCGAAGCATGCCCCAGGCGTAGCCCAGGCCCAAGGCCAAGGCCCGGCACCACAAAAAAAACGGGGCAGCCAGGCAAACAGCCCGATCTTTGGTCCACGTTTTGCCCAAAAAGGGCAGCGTTGTGAGGAAAAATAGTGCGAGTAAGAGGAGGGCCATCAAGCTGGCCAGGGGGAAAATGAGGCTAAGCGCGAGAAATCCGAGCGTGAGGGCGACGAGTCCCATTTGCAGCTTGAGCACCTGGGGTGTGTGTGAATCCTTCACCACGCGGCGCGGGTAGCGGCGCATAATTTGGGATTTCCAGTAGCCTATCATGAACTTTTTGCGCACGTAGCGCCCGAGTGAATCGCTGTGCTGGTGCAAGACAACGGCCGTTGGTTGAAACACCATCACATGGCCTTGTTCAGCGAGCCGGAAGGAAAGATCCTGGTCCTCAACGTAGCGAATTCTCTCATCAAAGCCGCCGCAAGCCCGCAGCACCGCGGCGCGGTATGCCGCGGAGTAGGTGTCGATAAAGTCAATGGCTGGCTGTTGGCGCAGCAGATCGTATTTGTCTTCGTACTCAATCTGCACAAAGCGGGCGGTGAGCTGCGGTTGTTCGGTGGCGTAGATGCCTTTGCCGCCCATGACGGTGGGGTTGGTAAACGGCCGTAACATTTCCGCCACCCAATTTTGCCGGGGCACACAATCCGCGTCGGTAAACAAAATCACCTCCCCCTGGGCAGCGGCAATGCCGGTGTTGCGCGCTGCGGCGGCACCTCTGGCCGCCTTGTGCCGCAGCAAGCGAATGTCAAAGGCCTGGGCCAGCTCTGCCGTGTTGTCGGTTGAGCCGTCATCAACCAGAATGATTTCCGTTTGCACCGTGGCGGGCAGCACCTGCTGAACGCAGGCAGTCAGGCAGGCTTGAACGGTTTTGCTGGCGTTTAAGGCCGGAATGATGATCGAGACTTTCATACAATGTTAGCCCGGTGATGGGTTTAAGTGCCGCCAGGACCATTTGGTTTGTAAAGCGGCCAGGCTGCCCAGCACAATTTTGGGCAGCAGCGTACACAGATGGAAAACCAGGGCGTAGCTGAAGAGGACGGCCGTATCCGCCTGCCCCACCTGCGCCATCACAAAAAGAACGGCCGCTTCAAAAATGCCCAATTCGCCCGGTGCCGTTGGCGGCGTGGTGACCAGGGCCACCGCCACGTTGAGCAGCACCGCCACCCAAAATTCGAGCGGTAAGGCAAAGGCCAAAATGAGCACGTAAGGCAGGGCAATGTCCAGGCAAACGATGAAAATGGAAACAAAAATCGTCATCCACAAGCTGCGGCCATGGCGCAAAGCCGCCAGTCCCTGCAATCCCGAAACAAGTCGGCGGTTGAACCACTGGGCGAGCCGCTGCGGCAAGACGTTGAGGATACGCTGGAGCATCCGAATGACCCTATCGGTTTGGTAGGTGATGAGTGCCAGGGCGGTGAGGATGACCACGGCCGTTCCTGCCAGAACAATGCCCAACTGCTCCGTGCGCGGCGGCAGGGCCGCAAATGGAATCAGCAGCAGCACGGTGAAGCCCAAAAAAATCACCTCCACGCTCTTCTCAATCACCATGGTGCTGACGGCCTGCGTTTTGCTGTAGCCGGTGAGGTGGTTAATGGCATAGGCGCGGCCAATTTCACCCAGGCGCAGAAAGGGCAGCACGCTGTTGACAAACTGCCCCAGCCAGATGGCCCAGAAGACGGCCGTATACCGGATTCGCGGACTGTTTGGACGAGGGGCCAACAGCACCTGCCAGCGCCACGCCTTTAAGCTGCCGTTGCTCACAAAAATGATGAGACCCACCAGGATAAGCCAGCCATTGGCCGCAGCTATGGCTGCCCGAACCTCCGGGAGCGTAATGCTTTGGGACAAATACCAAACGCCGCCCATGAGCAAGACGGCCGTTGCCACCCCATTGATCCACGGTGACCAACGCCGCCAACGGGAAGGGGCAGCGGGTAATTCAGCTTCGGGGGTGGGGGACACGGGTCAGGTTGTCCCTTAACGGTTGCGGCGCGTGTACATCAGCATCGCGCCGTACACCGCAATGCCAAAAATCAGCGCGGTGATCAAAAAGCCAGCCCACAAAATTGCCCGGTTGCGCACCAGGGTGCTCTGGCTGAGAGGTAGGGTAGGAACGGCCGTTGGCGCTGGCGCTTCGCTGCCAATCACGCTTTGGGGGCCGGCCTCGGCGGGGGGAACGGCCGTGGCCGGGGCCACGTAGCCGCTGTCGATAGGGGCGGTGGTGGGGATAACGGGCTGGCTGGGGTAGGCTTCTACCGTGCCGACGGACTGCGCGGGCGTGGCTGGCGGTGGATAGCCGTTTTCAGGGGTGCTTTCTGGTCCGGTTTGGGCCAGCACCGCCTGCCGGGGCAGGGCCAGCAAGGCCGCCAGCAGCATGAGTAGAGGTAAGCCAACACACAATTTTTTCATCACAATGCTCATTTGGCACTTCGCAGTGCAGCGATCAAGTTATAAATCGCCCAGATAGTAAAAAGCAGCCAGACGGCCGTTTCCCACCAGCGGCTGCTCGTAAACACCAGGCCCAGCAAAACCAGCAAAAAGCCCAGCCAAAACAGGCGGTCGTAGGGCGGCTGTTGATTGATTTCGGCCAGTTTGTGCGGGGTAGTGCGCGACAGCCAGTAGGTATAGCTAAACGTGGCCAGCAAGACGGCCGTACCCACCATCCACAACCCGTTGGTCCAGACAGAGCGCCAATCAATCACGGCGAAAAAGTATAGCATATGTTAAAATCGCCACAACTTGCCGGTGGATGGGCGGGTGGCCTCAAGACGAGCCACCAGCTACCAGCCACCAACCTCTCTGGAGAATGTGAATGGCTAAAAAACGATCCCGCTTTGTGTGCCAGAATTGCAACCGCATCACCGCTGCCTACGTGGGGCGCTGCCCCCAGTGTGGCGAGTTCGATACGATGGTCGAGGAAGTGATTGCCGAGGAGGTGCCCGCCAGCCAGCGCAACCGGCGTGCCGCAGGCCAGCGCGACAGCCAACCGCAGCGCCTGGGCGAAATTACCGCCGATGGCTTTGAGCGCCTACCGCTGCCGCTGCCGGAATTCGGCCGGGTTCTGGGCGGTGGCATCGTGCCCGGCTCGCTGGTGTTGGTTGGTGGCGACCCCGGCATTGGCAAATCAACGCTGCTGCTGGACGTGTCGGCCATGACCGCCAACGCCCACGGCACCACGCTCTACGTCTCGGGCGAAGAAAGCAGCCGCCAGATCAAAATGCGCGCTGACCGCCTGAGCATCACTGCCGATGACCTTTTTCTGGTGACCGAAACGAAGCTGCAAGCAATCCTGAGCCATGTAGAAAAACTCCAGCCTGTGCTGGTGATTGTCGACAGTATCCAGACCACCTTCGCCGAAGATTTAACCTCGGCAGCGGGCAGCGTGAGCCAGGTGCGTGAATGCGCCAGCCGCTTCCAGGAGCTGGCCAAGACGTCGGGCGTCAGCATTTTCCTGGTGGGCCACGTCACCAAGGAGGGCACGATTGCCGGGCCGCGCGTGCTGGAGCACATCGTGGACACGGTGCTTTACCTGGAAGGTGATCCGTTTCACCGCTACCGCTTGCTGCGCAGCGTGAAGAACCGCTTTGGCGCGACCAGCGAAGTGGGCGTTTTTGAAATGGTAGAAAAAGGCATGGTGGAGGTGCCCAATCCGTCAGAGGCGTTTTTGGCGGAGCGGCAAATTAATGCGCCCGGCTCAACCATTGCCGTGACGATGGAAGGCACACGGCCGCTTTTGGTAGAAATTCAGGCGCTGGCCAGTTCAACCACCTTTGCCAACCCCCGTCGTACGGCCAACGGCATTGATTACAACCGGCTGCTGCTGATTACGGCCGTTCTCTCCCGCCGCGTTCGGGTTTCTCTGCACGACAAAGATGTCTTTGTCAACGTCATCGGTGGGCTGCAAATTGACGAACCGGCCGCCGACCTGGCCATTGCTGTGGCCATCGCCAGCAGCATCAAGGACGAGGCGGTGCATGCCGACATGGCGTTTGTGGGGGAAGTGGGGTTAAGTGGTGAGCTGCGTGCGGTGAGCCAGCTGGAGGCCCGTCTCAAAGAAGCCGTGAAGCTGGGCTTCAAACGCTGCGTCATCCCCAAAACCGCCCAGCGCCGCCTGACCGAACCGCCGCAGGGCCTCACGCTCATCGGCTGCCGCACGCTGGCGGAGGCGATTGATGTGGCCTTGATCAAGGGAAGTAATTAGGTAATTGGGTAATTCAGTAAGTCGGCGCTTCAATTACCCAGTTACTCAATTACTTCATCTCCGCCGGGCCACCAAAATCAACACCGCGCTGGCCACCAGCAGCACAGCGACGGCACCAACGAGCAGCCAGAGCAGGCTGCTCGTTTGTTGGGCTGGATCGGGCTGAGTCGCGGCCGTCGGCGGTGTGGTCACGGCGGCGACTTCTGCCGCAGGGGGGACGGCCGTTTCTGTGGCCGTCGCTGCGATTGTGGGTGGCACGATGGCGGTGTTGGTGGGGGCGGGGGTGAAGCTGGCAACGGCCGTGGCCTCACCCGTGGGCGAAACAATCACCGTCTCCTCGGCCACACGCAGCCCGGCTTCCGGGTCTTCCGACGAGCCACCGATGGTCGTAGGCCGCGGCCGACTGCCCACCACCACTTCCTGGCCCAATTGCAGCAGCGCCCCTTCAGCCAGCCCGCTGATCTCATACAGCTCATCCAGCGTCAGCCCGTAAATACCGGCGATGAGCAGCAGGGTGTCACCGCTGTTTACCACGTGCACAATCTGGCCGTCTGGCTTGACGCGAGCGTCGGGGAAACCGGCCAGCGGCGTGGAGCCATCGGGCAGCACCGTGTAGCCAATGATGAGAGTCTGCCCCACCGAGAGCAGGCTGTTGGGCAGCAAGTTGTTCCAGCCGTACAAATCTTCCAGGGTCACGTCAAACTGGCCGGCCAGGGTAATGAGGGTGTCGTTGGGCTGCACGGTGTAGAGGATACGGCCGTCTGGCTGCGCCGTCGGTGAAGCGAATGGTGTGGGCGACGGCAGCGGTGATGGCGTCATGGTTGGGGGGCCTGGGGTGGGTGATGGCCCTGGGGTGAAGGTCGCCGTGGGCGGGATGTTGGGATCAGCGGTGGGCAGGGCTGTGGGCGGTGGCGGTGCGGCGATGCTGCCATTTTTGTAAGCGGCGCTTAATTCGGCCGTCAGCTGCAAATAAAAATTGCCGTACTCCACGCTTGGTTCAATCTGGCTGCCTTCCTTCCACTCGTTAAATGAGGTGATGATAAGCATGTCGGGCGAACTGGACGCTGCCCCGCCAAAGGTCGAGCGGTAAAAATCACCGTTGGCCCGGTCACGCGGGGCGGTGCTGGAACCTACCAGATCGGCATTCCAGCCAGGCATGGCGGTGCCAACCCAATATTTGTAGCCGCCGTAGGTGGCGGCAGCGGCGCGGGTGTTGGCAGCCCAGGTAGCGGCCGTTCCCGCAGGGTTGCCCGACCAGGCAATGTTATACAAATGCAGCCCATCGAAGGCGTCCAGGTAGGTGGTGTCGCCGCCTTCGGCAATCCAGATGCTGTTGCGATCCGGGTCCACCGAGGTGCGAATGGTCACCCACTCCGCTGGCGACAAAATCCAGTTGGCCCAAAAGAAGATGACAGGCTTGCCGTCCACGCGCAGGTAAGCGGGATGGTTGGCATGGGTGCTCAGCAGCGCGCGCAGGGCGTTGATCCGGTCGTCGTTGTTGGCGAAGAAGGGGCTAGCGGTTTCAAAATCAACGGCCGCTTTAAACCCCACGGCCGAGGCAATGTTCAGCAGCGCCTGGAAATTGGGCTCCGTCTGGTTGTTCACTGTTTCCGGGCCGTACCAGCTCTGCACAAAGCCATCAATGCCCGCCGACTGCGCCTCGTTGACGTGGCGCTGGATAGTGCCGGTGTCGGTGGAAAAGTACGGGGTTACCGGTTGGAACGGAGTCAGACCAGGGCCAAAGCTGCCAGGGCTGTACCAGGCATAATAAAATGCCAAAACCAGGCGCGTTTGCCCCTGGGCCTCTACCTTTGGCGTTTTGTCCGTACGGCCAAACAACAGCGGTAAGAGAGTGAGGCCGAGCAAGAGCAGCCACATTTTGGCCACGTGTGGTGTCACGCGTCGTGTTCGATTGGTTTGTGAAATCATAGATGGACATTATAGCCGCAGCCGAAAACTCTGTCAGGTTGGCAAAAGTTGCGTGGTCTGCTATTATTCTCGACCGTTGCACAGCAAAAGTTAATACATCTGCTGCTTTCCGCTCTTAATCAAGAATTAAGGGCAGAGCTCGCCAGAGTAATTCCAAGGAAAGGAGGTAGGCAACGTGCGCGAGTACGAAGTTACCGTTATTTTTAAGTCGAATTTAGATGATGAGGCACGCACCGCTTTAACCCAGCGTGTTTCTGGTTGGTTGACCCATAGCGAGGCCGAGGCCGACAAGCCCCAGGCCAACGTTTGGGGCCAGCGTCGTTTGGCGTATCCCATCCGCAAGAATTCGGAAGGGTACTTCATTCTGTTTGATGCCAAGCTGGATGCCCAGCGCTTGAATGACATCGAGCGGAATATGCAGTACACCGACGATATTCTGCGCTATATGATTGTGCGCAAAGAAGAAGCGTAAAAAAGGTTTGGCGGGCTAACCTGGTTAATCTTATTTATCATCGCTGTGCAGTGGCAAACCAGGTGGGCCAATTATTTTACAAATGAACTAACGGGAAATTCCCCCTCATTGTTGGGAGTGTGTCATGAACAAGGGGCTGAACAAAGTGATGATTATCGGTTGGGTAGATGGTGAGCCAGAAGTGCGGCAAACGCCCAATGGTCGTTCAGTTGCTTCTTTTAGTGTGGCCACTTCCCGAACCTGGACCTCGTCTGATGGGGACCGGCATGAGGAGACAGAATGGTTTAACGTGGTTGCCTGGGGCAGCCTGGCTGACATTAGCAGCAAGCGCCTGGCACATGGCCAGCAGGTTTATGTGGAAGGGCGGCTGCAAACGCGCAGTTGGGATGACAACAGCGGGCGCAAGCATTTCCGTACCGAGGTGATTGCCCACGAGCTGATTGCCCTGGCTGAAGGGGCTATGTAACTGTTTTGCCTGGGGAAACCCGCTTTTTTAAGCTAAATGAGGATTTGAGATGCATTCACCAAAAACAAGAACACCCAAAAGAAAGCGGTCCTGCAATTTCTGCGCGGACAGCGTAAAGGTCATTGATTACAAGCAGCACGAGATGTTGAGCCGGTACGTGAATGAATACGGCCGTATCCGCCCTCGCCGCCAAACTGGTACCTGTGCCAAGCACCAGCGTGCCCTGGCCGTGGCCATTAAACGAGCCCGTCACATCGCTTTGCTGCCCTTCGCGGACGAATAAGCGCCAGCAAATTGATACCATGAAACTCTGATCACTATCCTCCTGGAAGCGATACCGGCTTCCGGGGGGATTTTTCTGGTCAGTAGGGTTCATTGGAGCGACAAAGAACTATGGCAAAGAAACAAGAGACAACAACAACTGAAGCCCAGCGGCAGTCCCGCAAAGAGGTGCTGCTGGCGCGTAAGCAGGCGCAGCAGACCCGGCAAATTCGCCTCGGCGTGGCCGTGGTGGGTGGTTTGCTGCTGCTGGTTTTCCTGGCCGCAGCCATCAACGAGCTGGTCATTGCCCCTGGCCGGGCCGTCGCCATTGTAAACGGCGAAGAGATTACGCTGCATGAGTGGCAAGATCGCGTCCGGTTTGAGCGTGCCCAGCGCATCATTCTGCTGGAAAACCAGCTGGAAGCGTTCCAGGGCAACGTGGGCGTGGTGCAGCAGTTTGCTGGCAGTGTGATCAACGAACTGCTCCAGCCGGAAGTGCTGGGCCAGAGCGCCCTCAACCAGATGATTGACGAGACGGTCATTCGCCAGGCGGCTGAAGAGCGCGGCATCGTCGTGACGGATGCTGACGTGGATGCCGAAATTGGGCAAACGTTTAACTACTTTGGCGGGGAACTGCCGACGCCGCTGCCCACCGCGACGGCGACGATTCAGCCGACGCCGTCGATCACGCCGATTCCTACGGCCGTTATCACCGACGTCATTCCCACCAACACACCAGCCCCCACCGTGACCGTTGGCCCCACCAGCACGCCGCTGCCCACGGCAACGGCCGTCTCGGCCGACGCGTTCCAGGAGGAGTTTGGTGGCCTGGTGGACCAGTTTGAAGACCTGGGTGTGTCTGAAGCGCAGTACCGCGAAATCGTGCGTAACCAGATTTACCGCGAGCGCCTGCTGGAAGTGCTCAGCGTTGAGGATGAGATTTCTGACCTGGCAGAACATGCCAGCTTCTTCTTCTTGCAGTTTAACACCGAGGAAGAGGCCAACGAGGCACTGGCGTTGATCGAGGGGTCGGATTACCTCTCTGTTTGGAATCAGATTCGCAGTACGCCATTTGAGTTGGAGTCTGGGTCTACCGCGCAGGCTTCGGAGATTGTGTGGCGCACGGAAGATGCGGTGAGCACCAGCCTGGGCGCTGAGGTTACCGAGGCGATTTTCTCCTTGCCAATTGGCGAGTCCAGCGACATCATCAGCCGGACCGTGAGTACGGACACGACCCAGTATTATCTGGTTCAGGTGACCGGGCGCGAGGAACGGCCGTTGTCCACCAGCGAACTACAAACGGTTCAGCTGGAAAATCTGGCCGCCTTTATTGATGAACAGCTGACGGGCAACCTGACCCTGACCGAGTATGATCTTGGCCGGGTACCCACGGCGCCGGTGTTAGACCCGCTCTTCACCGCAGCCCCAACGGCGACGCCGGTGGTTGGTGGTGGCTAAACCACAGGGTTGGCGTGTAGAAAGATGAATTGAGCCGGATTGTCTCGTTATGCAGGGCAGTCCGGCTTTTTTGTTGGCCAGGGCAGCAACATTTCCCTTGCGTTCTGCGGCGGTTGGGGCACAATCATTGTGAATGAACGATGAGATTGTTTGGCTAGAAGGGTCGATTTCTGTTGAAGCGGCATTGAGCGGTGGCTGTCGCGAAGTAACGGCCGTGTATGTGCAGCGAGCCGACGGCCGTCGCCATGATCGGCGGCAGGCCCGGCTGCGGCAGCTGGCCGATGCGGCTGGGGTGCCGTTGCAGCTGGTGGACGAGGCGTTTATTGCCGCGCGGGTGTCGGGGCAGTCGCATGGTGGGGTGGTGGCCGCAGTGGGGCCGCGCCGGTTTGTGACGTTGGCCGAGTTGATTGCGGGGCAGGAACGGCCGTTTGTGGTGATGCTCGACGGCATTGAAGACCCGTTTAACTTTGGCCAGGCGCTGCGCTCGCTTTATGCAGCCGGTGCCGCGGGGGTGGTGGTGCGGCCGCGTAACTGGTTTACCGCCGCCGGGGTGGTGGCCCGCGCTTCGGCGGGGGTGTCCGAACGGATGCCCATTGCCATTGCCGAAACGGCCGAAACGGCCGCTGACTTTTTCCGCCAGGCCGGGCTAAAAATTGCCGCCACCAGCAGCCAACAGGCTATCTCGCTCTACGAGGCGGACCTGCGTGTGCCGCTCTTTTTGCTGTTGGGCGGGGAAAAGCGGGGCATCACCCGTTCTTTTATGACCCAGGCCGATTTGATTTTGCAGATTCCGTACGCTCAGCCCCGCTTCCAGCATTCGTTGGGGGTGGTGGCCTCGGCGGCGATTGTGGCGTTTGAGGTGAGGCGGCAGCGGG